>ERZ1034876.108-NODE-108-length-54879-cov-8.771596_pt1 | contig 54879 bp, 60 predicted proteins | sample MGYA00520698_ERZ1034876 | MGnify/ENA primary metagenome ERZ1034876 (study PRJEB33766, sample SAMN09781723) | gut metagenome | biome: gut microbiome | host: Homo sapiens | place: Madagascar | study: EMG produced TPA metagenomics assembly of the PRJNA485056 data set...
CTATGTGAGGCACCAAAAAACTTTCGCGCTCAAATTGACATGAGGCACCACGCATATACTCGCCAAACCCGTCCGGCTACACCTTGTCGACTCCCCAGAGTGCGAGGCTGGCTAGTCGACGCCTCCATGAGAGAAAGGAGCGGTCCTGGACTCCCACCGAAGCGGGCAGCGGAACCGGTCTTATTACCAGAAACTCTAACGCATGCCGCTGGCAGGTGGGGTTGCTAGGGGTCATTCGCCTTCCATCCGAGGCTGGTGTACGCAGTCTGGGAGGTTTCATTGGGTGAGGGGTTATCAACCGCTCTGTCTCGCCGCCTAGCCCCTGAGAGGACAAGCGTATCGCACACGGCGACGCCAGGGATGCCTCTCAGGAAGGCAGGCCATGATGGCCACCACTCTGGAATTGTTCGCCCACCCGGATTTCGTCAACCTACGCACCATCATTGACGGCGAGCAGATCTGCGTCTGTGCCAAGGACGCAGCCACCGCACTCGGCTACTCCAACACGAAGGATGCCATCAGGCGGTATTGCGAGGGGGTCCTGAAACGCTACCCCCTTGCAACTCCTGGCGGCACACAAGAATTCGCCTTCATCTACGAGGGCGACCTATACCGGCTAATTCTCGGCAGTCATCTGCCGGGAGCGCAAAAGTTCGAATCATGGGTAATGGATGAAGTCCTGCCCTCGAACCGCAAGCACGGCCTGTACGCCACTGACCGGCTCTTGGACGAGATGCGCACCAACCTTCGCGCCTTCCTTGCCATGGTCCAGGCCTACGTCGAAGAAAAGGAACGTAACGAGAAGCTCCTAGTGGACAACTACGCGCAGGCCCAGCTGCTGCTCGAGGCACGCCCCAAGGTCACCTACTGCGACATGGTGCTGCAATCCGACTCTCTGCTGTCCACCATGGAAATCGCCAAAGACTACGGACTCTCGGCCCGCAAGCTCAATAAACTGCTCGATGAGCTCGGGGTGCAGTTCAAGCAGTCCGGGCGTTGGTTCCTATACGCCGAACACGCCGAGGCCGGTTATGCCCAGTCCAAGACCTTCGTCGTTGACGAGGAAACCGGTAAGACCGCCACCCACCTGTACTGGACCCAGAAGGGCCGGTTGTTCATTACGCGACCCTCAACACGAGTGCGGCCTGCTGCCTGTCATCGAACGCGAGGTCGTAGCATGACCACCACCCTCACCATCCCGCGCCTGAACGCTTCCGGGTGCCCGGGCCCGGTGGCGTTTGAGGTCCTCAAGCCTGAGCAGCGCACACGGTTCGGCTACCGCCCACTGGCCTACATCTGCTCACCGTATTCCGGGGACGTGGAAGCCAACGTCCAACTAGCCCGGCGCATGTGCGGCGTCGCGGTAGAGCGGCATCGCATCCCCATCGCACCCCACCTGCTCTTACCCCAGTTCATGGATGACACCGACCCCGCCCAGCGGGAGTTGGCCATGTTTTTCAACCGGATCGTGCTGTCGAAGTGCGAAGAAGTGTGGGTATACGCCCCACGCATCACCGCGGACATGCGTGAAGAGGTCCGCTGGGCACGCCACTTGGGAACCCCCATCACCTTCCTTGACCACGAGCTTGAGGAGATCCTGCCATGACCACTTTCACCCTGTACACCGCCACTAGTGCAGGCCAAGCCACCAACACGATCTACCCCAACCAGGTAGTCGTCACCACCCCGGTCGAGCTTGAGGCAGCCTGCCGATTGGATCATGTGGCCACCGTCTACCAGGGCAATCAGCGCTCCAACTAGGGTTTTATCTCCTCGGATTGTTTGGTGATGGACATCGACAACGACCATACCGACAACCCGACGAATGGGTCGCCCCGCAGGATCTGGCAGACTGGTTGCCTGAGGTGGAGTTCATGACCGCCACCAGCCACAACCACAACAAGCCCAAAGGCAAGCATGCGGCCAGGCCCCGCTTCCACGCCTACCTGCCCATCCAACCCGTCGCGGATGCCGGTGAGTATGCGGGTTTGAAGAAGTCCCTGGCGGACCAGTTCGACTTCTTCGACCCAGTGGCAGTAGACGCGCCCGCTTCATCTACGGACACTCCACACCCCACGTTGAGGCGTTCACCGGCGCCACCACCGTTGATGCGTGGCTTACCGTCCAGGCAGAGCAGGATGCCTTCGCCTCCTTCGATGCCGCCACGCTCGCTATCGGTGAGGGTAGTCACAACCAGACCCTGTTCCGTTTCGCCGGCCGGGTGCTCATCCGCTACGGCAACACCACCCAGGCGCGAGACTTGTTTGACCGCAAAGCCGCCCTGTGTGACCCGCCCCTGCCAGAAGCTGAGGTGGAAGCCATCTGGCACTCAGCCACCCGGTTTGCCACGAAGGTCGCTCAAGAATCCCGACTACATCACCCCCGAGGCCTACCAGGCTCTCACGAGACTGCGCCCCGATGACTTCACCGACATAGGCCAAGCCACCATCATGGACATCAATTACCTCGACCATGTCCGCTACTCCGTGGCGACCAAGTACCTCACCTAATGCCGGTGGGGTGTGGCTGGAAAACGAGCAGGTCGCCCACCGGTTCTTCCAAGACCTCACCGAACGCCAACTCACCCAAGCAAAAGAAGCCTTGGTGAAAGCCAGAATCGTCGCCGCCGATACTGGCGCGCTACAACACATGGCTTCTGCGTCTAAGGCTTAAAGCCTTGGCAGGCATGACGGACGTCCAGCGCAAAACTTACGAAGCGTTGGAGGTGGCGGAGACTTGGCTGAAGTTCGTCTATAAATGCCGTTCCTCCCGCAGGATTCAGGCGGCGATGAAGGAAACCCAGGCGTTGGTGCTCATCGACCCCGCAGAGCTCGACCAAGACTCTTACCTTTTGGGGTTAATATCCAAAATGGTTGAAAATAATTCCGCGTATGCTACCTAACTGTTCCGAACTGTTCTGCAGCTATTTTCCATCCAGAGGCCGCCTGACGCTCATTCCAAAAATCTCGGTAAATCCCCTGGCAGCTTATTAGTTGATTGTGGGTGCCAATCTGAGCCACATGCCCCTGATCATCTAGAACCACAATCTGGTCAGCCTGAGTAATCGTGTGGAGTTTATGCGCGATTACCAACATGGTGGATTGGCGGCGTAATACTTCGAAAGAGCGCAGCAGATTTGCTTCATTCTCGGCATCAAGAGCGCTGGTAGCTTCATCGAAGAGTACAATCGGAGCATTTTTTAAAATAGCGCGAGCAATTGAAACTCGTTGGCGTTCCCCTCCTGATAATGCGCATCCACCTTCACCAACTTTTGTATCCCAACCATCGGGAAGTCGGCTGACAATATCGTTGACTCCTGCTAGTTCTGCCGCATGTAGTAGAGCCTCTTTAGTGGCATTGGAGTTACCGATGCGGATATTTGCTTCCAAAGTGTCATCGAAAAGATAAACATCTTGAAAAACCATTGAAATTTGGCTCATTAAATCTTCAGTCGTTAGTTCTCTAACATCTCGATCACCAACGAGTACTGCACCCGAGTTTACGTCCCAAAAGCGGCAAATCAAGCGGGCAATAGTGGTTTTGCCGGCTCCCGAAGGGCCAACAAGTGCAGTCATAGTGCGGGGAGCGACGGTGAAACTGACTTTGTTTAGAACCTGTTTATCTTTCCCATAAGCAAAATCAACCTCTCGAAGCTCAACTTGATGGGGTAGAGATTGGGGTAGCGAAGTTTCTGGCTCGGGCAGAGGGCGTGCATCCAGTACTTCGTTAATAGTCGCCATTGTCGGGCCAACTGCCAGCAGCCCGGTTCGACAATTAGAAATAGTGGAAAGGTAATGAGTGATTTCTAGGCTTATCCCAATAACCGCCACCACTGCCAGGGGAGCAAGGCTTCCAGTAAAAGCAAGATGAACACTGGAAATAATCATTACAACGCAAATTGTTTGCGAGGCAATGCCGCCGAGAAAATTCCCGATACATTCTACCCATAGTCGGCGAGTGGATCTGTGGCGATTTTCTGCTAGAGCCGTGGCCATTTGGGGGTAAATCGTTTGGTCACATGCGCGGAGCATGGATTGGCAGGTAGAGAATTCTACGATTCGATCAGCTAGTTCAGTTGCCGCCGGGGCCGCATAGGCACTGGCGGCACTGTCGAGGTAGGTTAGTGCCCACATCAGAATCAGGTAACAGATTAGGCATAACGCAAAAATTGAGCCCAAGGTGGGATACCACCAAAGCAGACCGGTAAGCAGTGTCAGCAAAGTGACGGTGGCGGCGGATAGTTCCGTGAGTAAGTGGGCACTCAGGTTTCCGAGGTCATTGACAGTAGCTGCCCCTAGGCGGGATAAACGCCCGGTAGTATCGGTGGAGAACCATCCTAGGGGCAGTTTTGCCAACTGATCCCCAACGCGGCGATGAACAGAGCGCATCACCGAAAAAGCGCCTTCGTAGGAGAAGCGATCTCTTATGTAGATACTGATTGCCCCGATAATCGCCGTGACGATCAGGGTTAAGATCCAGGGGGCAGCGTTATGAGTGCTTTCTTCCTGCCTGCTAGCCCAGGTGTTTGCGAGCTGAATCAGCGCAAGTAAGCCTACCCCCTGCGCAATACCGCTGATAATCCTAGTTGCCCAGCTGATACTTCTGCTGTGATTTTGCGAGTTGGCGCTGAGTCGGAAATTTGTTCGAATTATGTCGATAGCTCCCATTGACTTATCCATTTTAGTTTCGTCCTCTTTCCGTAAACTCAACATTGGATGCCGACCACAGGCGACGGTAGAGTTCTATATTTTTTAGCTTCTGGTGATTACCGCAAGCCACCAACTGCCCTTTATCAAGTAGGGCGATTTGATCGACGTTCTTGACCGAATCGGGACGGTGATCGATAACCAGAACAGTACGTCCGGCCATTAGATGGTTAATAGCTTTTTGGATTTGTGCTTCGCATTCCGGATCTACCATGGCGGCTGCCTCATCCAATATGAGTATCGGCGCATCCAATAGTAAGGTTCTGGCGATTGCAATCCGTTGAGCTTGCCCTCCCGATAGCTTCAGATCTTCCCCGACAACACTGTCATATCCTTTAGGCAATGCCATGATTTCGTCGTGAATCTGTGCCTGGCGAGCAGCATTAATAATCTCGGCTTCATCTGCATCGTGCCGCCCGATAGAAATATTGTCGCGAATAGAAGCCCGCAAGAGTTGCGCATCTTGCAGGACGAATCCAAGGTGAGAGTAGAGATCGGTTCTGCTCAGTTCCCTAAGGTTTACTCCACCGATTAGTACTGTGCCAGTATCGGGATCCAGGAAGCGGGCAGCCAATTTGGCTAGGGTGGTTTTCCCAGCCCCTGATGGCCCCATGAGAGCGGTTACTGTACCGGGCGCACAACGTAAGGAGATATTATCCAAAGCTAGGGTATGGCCATAGCTGAGCGACACATTTTTAAACTCTATGCTTGCGTCTTGAGGTAAAGACGTCGATTTCTCGGGGCAAGTGAGGGGCTTTACCCTAAGAAGATCAAGAATCCTTTTGGCTGCCGCACCCGCTAACTGATAATTCCATGCAAGCTGGGTTACTAGGTTAATTGATGAGGGCAGTGCAATGGCAATGAAACAGCCGGCAACTACTTCTACCGGACTAACCCAATGCTTGGAGACGAACCAGGGGCCGACAATCCCAAATAAGAGAACTACCAATGGAGTAGAGGTGAGGGCGGCGGTCAAGGAAGCCGCATGTACCATTGGCCGATTCCATTCCTCCATATAGTCACAGGCTTCATTGGCGCTATGGGAATATTTGCGGTGTGCTTTTCCGGTGATTCCAAAAGTTTTAACCACCTGGATGCCTTTTACGAATTCCACCATTGCGGAGGAAACCTGATCAAGTTTTGCATCAAGTTCTAAGGATTTATCACCCATTCCCCGCATCATCACAGCGTAGGAAATAATGTAAATCGGCACCGCAACAATTACTAAAAGTCCGAGTCTTAAATCAATAATAAAGGTATAACCCGCGCAAAATATGGGCATTAGGGTAGCGATTAGTGAATCTACGGGGCGGTGTGCCACTAGCATATGTAGATTTTTTACATCGTCTTGCAGCACTTTACGCACATGGCCGGAAGTATTATCACTAAACCAAGTTAAAGGAGCTTGCCCTAGAAAACGAATAATCTTTTGCTGAATACTTGCGGATAAGCGATTATCGGCAATATGGGTAACCAGCAAGCCCACAAAATAAGCGAATAGACCTCCACAAAATGTTCCGATTAACACCTGTACCCAAAATATGATGACACTTTGGTTGGGTGATGCGCCATTACCTAGTGAAGTTAGGAGTTCGTTGCCAATCCCCACTAAAGCAACGAAAGGAAAAACTCGCAAAATAGCGGATATAACCGCCATTACTTGACCAACTCGGAGCGCCAATTGTACAGGAGCTAAGAGTTCTCGTAATGCGGCTTTACCTTGTTTGCTGGTCAGCTTGATATTCGCCGCTGTATCTTTCCTTGGTTCGCTAACTTGATTATCAGTCACTTGGCTTCCTCTTTTAATGTTTCTCTTGATCAGCTGCAGTAAGTTGCGCGTTTATTCCGCTATCGAGAGGCCAGAGCAATAACTGATAATCAGCAACTTCATTGATGAACTCCAAGTCGTGACTGATTATCAGGACTGCTTTGCTTTTAGCAGCTAGTGAGCGAATCTGGGAACTAATCGATAGTAGGTGCCGGTAGTCAACTCCCGAGGTAGGTTCATCGAATACGTAAAGCTCTGCTTGGCTCGCCAGGGCGTTGGCAATCACGAGGCGTTGTTTTTGCCCCCCAGAAAGAGTCATTGGGTGCCGTTCAGATAATCCTTGCAACCCTAAATCACCTAGAAGCGTCTGCACCTGCTCTTCACTAAAATTGTCATTTCCTAGTACGACCTCTCCCGCTACTGTTTCGGCAAATAGCTGGCGGTTCACATCTTGCATTACTAGCACACTGCGGTTTCGTCTTTCTGCCGCCTGGCAGGATTTGCCGCTAAAACTAATATCGCTGCCTTTCTCTGGGTGAGCTAACCCGATGAGGGTGCGTGCGAGAGTAGTTTTACCCGCTCCGTTCGGGCCGACTAGCGCAACTACTTTTCCCTTAGGTAAATATAGGGAAGGAATATTGAGGACGCGGTGTTTGCCGTAACTGAACCTTAAATTTTTTGCGGTAATACCGTCTGCCTGCTGATTAGGATTGGTGCTAACGCACATTTCCGGTTTTTCCAGGGTGCGCAGCCCCAACTCTTTACGCTGTGTAGAAGACAAGCTAAAAAACTCATCCGCAGTAAATAAATGCTGGATTCGCCCTTCACCCATAATCGCAACTTGATCCGCTAGACCTTTTAGAGGGTAAACGCGGTGTTCTGCTACTATCAGTGTCCAGCCTGCGCTTTTTAGCCTTTGTAAGACTTTGCTGAATGCAGAAATTGCTTCCGGGGAAAGGTTAGAGGTGGGTTCATCTAAAAGCAGAATTTGCTGCGGTCCGGCCACTGCCGCTGCGCAAGCAACCAGCTGTAATTCACCTCCGGAAAGCTGACGTAACTCTTTGCCCAGCAGTCGCTGAATGCCCCAGGTATTAACAGCTTCCGCGATTCGGTTAGCGGTTGTTTGAGGGATATCTCCAGCATTTTCGCTCGCGAATGCTAACTCTTCTAGTACGTTTGCCGTAAAAAATTGGGAACGGGGATTTTGAAAAACTGTCCCGGCGGTGCGCCCTAATTGTTGGATATCGGTTTGCGCGGTATCAAGACCAGCAAGGAGGGTACGTCCGCTCAGATTACCTTTATAAAGTTCGGGTATTAAACCGTTCAGAAGTTTTAATAGGGTCGATTTGCCTGCTCCGGAAGGACCGGTGATTAAGGTACAAGATCCTTTAGGGAAATCGAGGTTAATATCGCTGACTGCGCTAACGTGAGCTGATGAGGTTTCTTCGTCTGGGTTGAACTGGTAATCGAAGGAGACATGGTCGATTGAGGTTCTCATTTGAATCCGCCCGAGAGTATAGCTAGGTGATCCGAGTAGGGGATGAGAGCAATCAGGGCGACTAGCGTCAATATCCAGAGGGGGTCTAGTCGATTAAATCGAAGCTGTTTCAAAGTGCTTGGGCAAATGGTGGATCCTAAACCGCGCACCATGCCGGCGGCGGTCATTTCATCAGCGGTTCGGGCGCAGGATGCCAGCAAGGGAACTAAAACCATTTCTAGAAAATGGAGGGGGTGCAAGAGGGCGCGCCATCCCATTTGTAATCCTCGCAGGGACATTGCTTCTCTTACTGCACGGTATTCTCGAAATACTGTCGGTATGAATCGTAATAGCACTACCAGAGGAACGGTTATAGCTATCGGTATACGTAATTCGCGAAGACCAGCTACGAGTTCTCCAGGGACGATAGCTTTAATCGCGTAACCTGCCAGGCCGCCAACAGTGCAGAGCTTTATCATCCAGAAGCCTAAAACCATTAGAAACGCAGTGAGGGCGCTTGGCCAGATTCTTGGGAAAAGATAGATACAAGCAATCCAGGTTCCTTCCACGGCAAGGAAACCTAACGCCCATGAATAGCAGCGCGTCGATAGTAAAGCCAAGAGTGCGATGCCTGCCACCAGGAGAGTTATCGCTATGGGTAGTTGCGACATTACCAGGGCATTTAATACAAAAATAGCCAGTAAAATGGTGCGCGGATCTGGCTGGGAGCGGCATTGGCTGGCTGCTAAGATTTCAGCGCTGGTGACTTGATTCTGGTGATAGCTTGCTGCTGATCCGGCACTGTTGCTTTGACATTGAAGAGTCATTACTTTGCGATGCCAGCTTTACGGAAGTGCCGGGCCATTAGAGAATTTCCGAAGACTCCGCCGATAAGCCCCAGAATGAAAACTCCCACACCCCAGGCCACAATCATCCATGGTGACAAGAACCAGCGTAATGAGTCTGCATAGGCAGTTCCCATAGAGTCGGCAACATAATTGTAGTAGCCCTGAGGATCAATGAATACGGGGAACCAAGGCACCACGTACCAAATGGACATGACGGCGTATCCTAAAACCCGAAAAACCGTTGAGTTTTTAGCGAAGAGGAAGTCTGCGGCTAATCCCAGCACAGGTGCAAGCAGGACAACAATCCAGGGGTGCCCGGTAATTACCATTAAACTCCCTACTAATAGTCCCATTAGTGCCAGGGCGCCAATCTTTGGTACCCGCGACTTAAATAGCATGACTACGGCGCCGTTAGCGATAAGTCCTAAGGCATAGCCCACGAACATCATTGCTGGATTAATAATGCCTAGCATTCCGGTGCCGAAAACTAGCACAAAATAAATTGCGCTGAATATGCCAATGTTGATAAAGTCGCGAGTTTTCATGCGATATGTCCCTTCTGATAGATGTTAGGCAAGCCTTGCCTAGCATCAGGGTAGTGTAGTGTCCCTATTGAAACAAGTAGCGTCCGGGGAATCTAGTCGATACGTAGGCAGGAGAAAGGGGAGGGCTAAGAGGCTAACTAGTTATCAAGGATTCTCTTTTTCTACGTGGAATTGAAAGCCCATTGGACGCTGGCGACAGGTGTTACATTGGTGAACAAACAATGAGTCGCTTTCATGCGTTTATCGAAGTGGGATACGGCGGATCTATCGCAGTTGTCATACAGCTAGCAGTGAATGAACCAAAAATGAGCGAGCACGGGTGCGTAATGAGGTATATTCCACTCGCTACAACCGCGACAGGAATCCTGGGTGGTGTCCTGCTGTCGTGGTTTGCGTTGAGCGTTGATGCACCTTTGAATGCGGTCGACTACCTAGCGGTCTTGCCGCTAGCGTTCTATCTTTTGCTCACTGTTGTTGGTATCGTGTGTGCTTTCAAAGTGTCAGGTGTACGTGTCGAGAGTTTCCTCTACTCGACTTTTATGACACTTAACCTCGCCGGCATCGGCTCGTTCTACATCTTTACTGACCCCACAACGATTAACGTTTTTGGATTCCTAGCTATTGTGATTGGACTTCTTGGCGCGCTAGTGCCTGCAGTGTTCATATCCCGTAGCACTGAGACAAACTAAGCTACAGGCTTTTAGGATGACGACGTTCTTCACTGTCAAGAGGTCGCTTTTAGTACGTTCGCGGTACGCCTCGATGGCATCGATCTTGCATCCAGAAGAAACAATCCGATGCTCCTAAGCAGACAGACCGAAAGTGTCGACAGTACTCGCGTCATCACCAAGGTATGTATTTATTGCATGACGAGCGTCAAGAGCCGCTGATTCTCACGCCGTAAACGCTCAATTTATCAAGCCTGATCAAACCACTTGCCCATAGCTCACCTTCATCTAAGAAACCGTCCTCACTGTTTCCACTTTCCCACGTAGGGTTGGGGCCTCGAATCTCTACAACCTTGAGGAAGGTCAGCGGGCGGGGCCAAGCGTACGCAAAAAGACTGATTCAAACGGCGGGGTATTACCTGTAAGTCTTGCAGAGCGGAGTATTACCCGTCTACTAGCTTGTCTATAGCCGTATGAAGTTGTTTTTTCGACGGGAGAGCATGAACGCGCTCAACCAGACAATGATTCCCAGGAGCATATTCGCCGCGATGAAGAAGAAAGCATTGTTCACTTGATCCCCGAGTCCGATAACAGTGACGGGGAGACTAGCTGAATATAGGTTGACTATCGAGTCGCTCGAGGTCACTCCTAATAGCCATTGAGCCTCTGGCGCAACCTTTTTAAGCATCTGCACACAAGCAATCACCGCGAACAGTATGGTAACCGAAAAAACAAACCAAGCCAATAACAGATAAGGAAAACGGGTGCGAATATTTTTTAATGTGTACGATACGAGCAGCATTAAACCAAGGCCAGTGAATATTGAGACGATATATCCGAGAAGATTAGCTAACTGCACCATCCCATCAACCGATGAGGACTTTGCTAATGGTAGGAGCGTAGCACCATAGCTGCATAGGAGGTACAAGGAGAGTACGAGTATATTGCAAACAGCTAAACGCCAGCGCGACAAAGGAGAAAGCAAGAGTAAACGATCATCACAAGCGCCAGTGAGCCGAAGCACAGCATCTAACGCATACAGCGTTATCGTAATTTCGAGAAGCATAACGCCAATACCGTATATTTGCTGCACCACTAGCTCATCTGACACAACCCGAACGATTGCTAGAGCGATAATGACCATGATTAATGGAATCATGACCCGCCCATGTTTGGTTGCCAAAAGACGAAAATCAGTCATTCTTAACATGGCCCGATACGCTCCTCTTGTAAGCCAGCTCTAAATCGCCATCGCCGAAATCTCGCAGATGGCTAGCAGTATCATGAGTCAGCAGTTTCCCATCTGAAATAAGAACAATCTCATCGAAAATAAAATCCACGCCATTGATCAGGTGGGTACTAAGCAGCAGTGGAGCGCTAGGAATACGATATTTCTTGATCAGAGCAAGAAGATGATCCCTCGTGAGCGGATCAACTCCTGCCAGCGGCTCGTCCAACACATAAAGCTTAGGAGCCCTAGACATAACCAACGCAAGATGAAGGCGTTCACTCATCCCTTTTGATAGCTCACTCACTTTGGCTGATGACGAGAAAGAAGCCCCCTCAAGAAACTCTTCAAAAGCACCAGTTCTGAAATCATCGTATCGGCTACGAAACAGATCAACGCATTGCGATACTCGCAACCACGGATACAAAAAAGGCTCATCGGGAAGATAGCTCACCGCTACGCGATGAGGAGCCACGATTCTCCCCTGAACCCTAGCAATATCCCCCACAATCGTGCGAAGCAATGTGCTTTTACCGGCTCCGTTCGGACCAAAAAGCCCCACCACTCCTGCCTCAGCGCCAATACGAAAATCATCCAAACGTAGCACAACATGCTTGCCATAGCTCACAACCAAGTTCTGCGCTTTAACCACAGCATCCATGGACCTCACCCAACTCGAAACATTAAAACTAGACTGAGACAAAAACGAAGAACAATTGCCCCAGCAACAACAACTGATATTACATGAATTGTTTTGAGCAAACTACCTGCAGATTTAATGTTTTTGGGCTTTTCTACACCAAGAAATGTTGTTACAACTTTTTGTCCATCAGTATTCAATATCGGCAGGAGATTCATAATTAACATTGTGAGAAATACGTATGCGGCAGACGTGAGTGACATTGGCGAATATCCGACATATTCAGCTATGACCACTGCGCAAACAACGCAAAGATTAGTCCATAGCCCCGCAAGATGGCAGAAAATCCTTTCACCGCGACTCAATAACAGTACTTGATTCATCCGGACATAAAACGCTGGGAGTACTCCGTAGTTAAATTTGAATCCTAGTTTGTCGATTTTCCTGCCGCATAGACGTAGCGCAGCCACATGCGCTAATTCATGAGCCGCAATATTAAACGCGAGAAAGAGAACTAAAACTACCGTATTAGACATAGCGAAACGGAAGTTATTGCTTGAAAAAAGCCAAATATAATCAAAAGCTAAAAGGCCCCCAAACGAGATGAAAAACAATGCTAGGAGCGGCCTGGGAATCGCCGACTTGTATTCATGCCACCCAGAAATTTTTGAGCGTGCGACATCAGCATTGACATCAAAGTACTTATCAGAAAGGCGGTCGTGCACAACCGCGCGCTCCCTTAAACACAGAATTTCTACAGAATCATCGGAGTATTGAAGTATGGTAGTCAACTTCGCACTTCTTTAGCTGAGATACCTCCACTCAAATAGCTTTCTCTGTAATACTCTAACGCTGGCTGTAGTTTCAAAAGATTCTCATCGTTCTCAAAATGTGACAGCACAAATCACACGCGTCAACTACTTTGAAAGGCTGCTGAAATTTCTCAATACCAAGATCTTGGAAATGGTGAACAATCCATGAAAACCCTTCATGTAAAATAATGTAGAACAACAAGTTTTTCTCGACACGTTTAGCCGCCTCTTCGATGGTAAGTTCCGAAGCTTTCCCTATCGATAAAGCACTATTCATAATGCCAGTAGAACAGCAGGGATATGCTCTATCGTCACTCGAAAAAAGTAGCGTAAAACCAGGGCAATGAAGATCATCTGTGGACATCGCGCGATACACAATTTCCTCATCGGGCAAGTTTGATGCTGCTCCCATAGGCGTGATTGGAAATCTACTAACGGGAATACCCTCGAGAAGATCACCTAGTTCAGCAACGATGTTATCTGCACTATGGGATTGCGATTCACACATATTCAGATTGACCTGAATGCCTGGAACTTGGGGAACAGCAAGAAGAACATTTCTTATACGGTCAATGGGGACGAAAGGAAGATGGAAATCGTCAGCGCTAAGAGTCAACAGAGACAAGCCAGCATCACGAAGTTCCGCAAGTCGCATCAAAGCTGCTCTAGGGTTTACAGCCCAAAACCCGTTTGTGACAAGAGTGGTTCGCTTTCCTCCTTCAGCAACTGTTCGAATAAGATCAAGAATAAAATCTCGCCGAAGCAGAGCTTCTCCACCCGTGAAAGAAACAACCTCCACGCTACTATCAGCAATAGCCTCATCTACTAGTCGGTACACTACCTTGTCGCTTAATTTTCGATCATCGCGAGGATTAGAAGAGACACAACAGTGCGCACATCTAGCATTGCAACGCATATGAGGTGCGATGATAATTCTTTTCAGTGTTTATGTTCTCCTGCAAAAAACGAAAACATCGACTAAGCGACGAACTCGGCAGTATGCTATCCCGGTTCGCCGCTTAGTCGACATGTCATGATCATCTCGGCCCGGCCAGAACCCAGTTACTGCTAGCAATAAACCACCACAAATCGTCGTTATGATCCAGTTCAACAACATCGTCTTCAACGAGGAGAGTATCCATCAGTTTTTCCATTGCGCACCCCCTTATTTCTTGAATAAGCAATACTTCCGTGACGCTGTCAATACCTCTCCAAGCTGAAGCCTGAAAGCAACAAAACCTAGAAAAAATATGTGACGCTCGCCATACTGGGAGTTTATCGTGCGGTTTGCTATCATTCCCAGCCATTGGTCATCGCAAGAGTTGTATGCGCTTTCGGCACATAGCCAAGTCACAAATACCGGCTAGGAGGTGAGGATACGTTGGCGAAAGACGGAACCAATCGCGGTGGGCGCCGCGTGAGGGCTGGCGCGAAACCCGATCCGCTCAACGAGAAACTCGCCAAGGGTCTGCCTGCGACTCGCTTGGAAGATCCGTTAGCGAGCCCTTTTGATTTCGAGGGTGTAGATGTTGGTGATGGCGCGGTGCTTGCTGGTGAGGTGATGCCGGAGCCTTCTGAGTATCTGTCGGAGGTTCAGCGCGATGGAAAACCGCTGGGTGCTGATTTGGTGTATCGGGAGACAATGAGCGCTGAGACTGATTGGGCTTTCGCTTCTCTGATTTGCCGAAGATGAAGGCTGGTAGGCAGATCGAGTATCTGATCAACGAGGTTCCTGTTGAGGGGTATACGTCGCTGATCGAGCAGCACTTGACTTCGCTATCAAGATCGGTATCCCCTATGGTGGCTGGTGTCCTAAAGACGGATGGGCTGAAGACTGTGAAGAACCACCTGGACTGCTAACTAAATATCCACACCTTCACTCTACTGGCCACTCCGATATTTCCGTCCGTACGCGATGGAATGTTCGTGACGTCGATGCCACAGTTATTTTTGTGGGAGACGCTAGCGCAGTCTCACCAGGAACTAATCTCACAGTAGAAACCGCTGAAACCTTAGGAAAACCCCGCCTTGTCTGCGAACCGGGCAATCCTGAAACTGTCGCCGAGTTCCTCAGAGAGCAGACGAGCGTGACCGTCTTGAATGTTGCTGGGCCGCGCGAGAGTGAATACCCCGGCGCGTATTCAAAAGTCTACGAAACACTCATCGATACCTGGAAACTCTTCAATTTCCAAAACTGAAACAAAAGCTAAGACCGCGCTTTCAACAACTTCTCTATAACTTCATCACCCGGAGCCGCCCCCGAGGACGACTGGCTGGACGAGGACGTGTGGAGGAAGGCCAACCTCAGTCTGAGGGTGACGGTGCTGATCGAGAAAGTGCGGTCCGCCGCCCACCGCGCCCGGATCAACCCCGCCGAGGAAAACGCGTTCCGGCAACTGCGCCTGAACCAATGGGTGAAACAATCCATCCGATGGATGCTCATGCACATCTGGGCCAGGGGCGACCAGCCCATCGACCCGGCCACCTTGGAAGGCAGGGAATGCTACGCGGGCCTCGACCTTGTGTCCACCACCGACATCACGGCCTTCGTCCTGGTTTTCCCACCCGACGACGCGGTGGATGCCTACCAGGTGCTGCCGCACTTCTGGATCCCCGAAGAAGGCATGAACCAGCGGGTGACCCGAGACCGGGTGTTATACGACCAGTGGGCTAGGGAAGGCCTCATCCACATCACCGACGGCAACGTCGTCCACTATGGCGCCATCGAGGCGTTCATCGAAGAGCTCGGCGCCAGGCTCGACATCCGCCAGATTGCCTTCGACCGGTGGGGCGCCACCCAGATGAGCCAGAACCTCCAAGACGCCGGATTCACCGTCGTCCCTTTCGGCCGGGGCTTCAAGGACATGAGCCCAGCAAGCAAGGAGTTCATGAAACTCGCCCTCGAAGGCCGCCTGCACCACGGGGCAACACAGTGCTCGCCTGGATGGTGGACAACATCCACATCTGCACCGACCCTGCCGGGAACATCAAACCTGACAAGCAGAAATCACCGAGAAGATCGACGGCTTCGTCGCCACCATCATGGCCCTGGACCGAGCCATCAGATGTGCCGGACACGACACCGACGCATCCGTCTACGACCAACGGGGCTACTGTTTATCTAGTGACGACAGGTACTCCTCCATCTGCGCGCGGCGGGATTCAATGCGCGAATTCATCGACCCGACCAGTTCCAGCCACTCTTGCTCCGTGCCGGGCTTTTTACCGGGCAACATGATCGGCTCCTGGTCGTCGTTTATCCAGTCTTCGAGGAGCAATCCGGAAATGCTGAAATGTCCGAGCAGTCGTTGGAAAAACTCCGCATGCTCCCGCAGGGGTTGATACTTGGCGTCGACCGTTAACGGTTCCAAGAGATATTTGAGGGCTTCATCCCAATAATCGTCCGTTGGACGACCTCCCCTTGCTGTATTGAGTCCTTTGGGTACGATCATCAAGTTTGCGCGGGTGTAGGCGTTGTAGATGAAGTCATAGACGACATCATGATGTAGGAGGGTGAACATCTCAAGGTTCTCCAGCAGCTTATCGTTGTTCTCCGGCCGGTTATTGTTTTTGATGCAACTTCCCACTGTCGGGCATCCGTTCTTATCCACGTCAATGCCGGCATTTTTAAGCTCTCTTTGATGGGCTATCCCCAGTCCCCTGCGAAGGGTCGTCCATACCGAGCACATCCAATCGCCCTGGATTACAACCGGAAAAGGCTTCGTATCTACGGACAGGCTTGTTTTGATTTCGCGACCCCATAGGAGGGCGTAAAAATCGGTTTCGGTACTGTCTGGGTCGCGCGGCCCCTTGCCGGCTTTGTATTCCAGCCATTTCCTGAGGTGATCCTCCGTGCCTCGTTCGGGAAGATCCGATTGGAGAAGAAACTGAGTGAGCGAGAATTCGTTACCCATGTCGCCACCTTTCATAAGCGTGTTCGTTTCACAGCCTCACGGCGTGACAGGCCCGGCTCCGTCGCATCCCGGACGCCCCAGGTCATTCGAAGAAGGAACGGAGTCAGCGAGGTCGCCTGTCTCGTTCGGCGGACGGCTCGGTGTTGAGCGCGAGTTCGACGTCGCGCATCGTGACCGGCTGGAACACGGCATCTGCCGTAGGCTGACGACCAAGAAGCATGGCAAGGTTCCGGGTCTCGGGATGCTGTTGTTCGATCACGCGGTTGACACGGTCGGCAAGTTCTTTCGGATCGCAGTCGGCCAGCCGGGACCACATGGCCTGGATATGGGCCTTGACGTCCTGCGCGCTCATGCCCTGGGCCGTCAGGTTGTTCAGCCGGCGCTGCGCATCGGCTAAGTCCAGGAACAGGAGAGCCAACTCGAGCTGTTGCTCGTCGGTGAGCTCGGTCTGGGACACGGAAGGGGCGGGGACGGCTTCCGCGATTGCCACGTCATCCTGTTGAACTTCCGTCCCCGAAACCTCCTCAAGGCGTTTGGCCTCGCGACGATTGTGGAGTTTCCGATATAGGAAAGCGCCTGTCGCCACTGCGACGGCGCCTACGGCGATTCCGATGAGCGCCTTGTCCGATATGCCCTCGCTGGATTCCTCGCCATCCGGGAGATATTCGTACTCGTCTTCTTCCTCATCCTCGTCGTCATCGGGGATGAAACGGGCCTGCCCCATCAGCTGGTTGTTTTCGTCGGACAGCACCGAACCATAGTTCGATCCGTCCAGCGCCGAAGACAGGTGCCCGCCGGTGGGCACACGCATCGTGCCGTTGATTTCGTAATAGTTCTCGTCCATGGCTGCGGATCTTTCTTCGTTCAGCCCTAATGATCTAAATCAAGGGAGCGACATGAATTTCCTATCCAAGCTATTCGGTCAGCCTACCGCCGATCATACGATCTCGTCCGGATACTCGTTCCTGTTCGGTCCGACATCTTCGGGGCGTGCGGTAACCGAGCAGTCGGCGATGCAGATGACGGCCGTCTACTCGTGCGTGCGGCTCCTCGCCGAGGCGGTGGCGGGCCTCCCTCTGCACGTGTACCGGCAGGATGCGGACGGGGCGAAGGCCAAGGTAGTGGACCACCCGCTCTACCGGCTCCTGCATGACGAACCGAACCCGGAGATGACCTCCTTCGTGTTCCGCGAGACCCTCATGACCCACCTGCTGTTGTGGGGCAATGCGTATGCGCAGGTGATTCGCAACGGCCTGGGTGAGGTCATCGGCCTGTATCCGCTGATGCCGAACTGCATGAGCGTGGGCCGCGACAGCGCCGGCCGCCTGTATTACGAGTATCAGCGCACCACCGATGAGCCGCCCTCAGCTAGGTGCGAGCGGGTCGTGCTCTCGCCCTCGGAGGTGCTTCACATTCCCGGCCTCGGCTTCGACGGACTGGTGGGATACAGCAGCCCGATCGCGATGACAAGGAACGCGATCGGCATGAAGTAGGAACAAAACCCAGGACATTTCACTTGGAAATGTTCGATGGGTTTGCCGGTTAGCTGGGAGTAGGTGGTTTTGAGCGCGGTGGCCTTGGCGTTTTTAGCTGTTATCTGCGCGTCAATGGCGTGTTTTTCTGCGAGTGTTTTCTGGTATTTCGTGAGGCGTCTTGGGTGTAGTTGGTGACGCGTGTCGGCGTGTTTTGTGCCCCCGACTGCACCTGGTGCGACGGTTTGGCGTGTACGAGCCTGGATATGTCGCGTGGGGGCGGTCGTGGGGTTGGTTTTTGTGCACCAGCTGCACCTGATGCGACGGTTTTGCGTGTTTGAGCCCGGTTGTGTCGCGTGAGGTGTAGACGGTGACGCTCACCAACTGGCTTCGCTTCCTCATCGACGAGGCCACCTCCACCGCAATCCGCTTAACCGCATCTGATGGCGGACCAGAACAGCTAAATATCGGTAAAAACACAAGGTGGTGGGGGGCGTCTCGTGAACTAGCCCCCGAAAGTTGGACTGGTTTTATTTTAGGCGGCTGAGGCTTTAAGGGTCTGGCTCCGGTATTGCATCGGGGCCAGGCCTTTGAGTCGTTGTTGGAGTCGTTTGGTGTTGTACCAGTGGATGTAGTCGTTGATTGCGGTGGTGAATTCTTCAACTGTGGTGAAGGTTTCACCGTGATACATCTCGGCTTTGAGGTGTCCGAAAAAGTTTTCCATCACTGCGTTGTCGTAGCAGTTGCCTTTGCGTGACATCGAGAGTGTTCCTTGGTGCGCATTGACGAGGTCGCGCCAGGACGAATGTTGGTATTGGAACCCTTGGTCGGTGTGCATGATCCAGCCTGGGGCTGGCGAGTGTTTGGTGAGGGCTTTCTTCAGTGATGAGGCAGTCAACGCTGTGGAGGGCGAAGTCGCTATAGTGTGGGCGATGATCGTGTGATCGAACAGGTCCATGATCGGTGAAAGATAGACCCTGCGTCCTGCGACCTGGAACTCGGTGACATCACTGACCCAGGCTGTATTAGGTGCTACCGGCATAAAGTTACGATCCAACACGTTCGGTGCGATACGACTGATCGCACCCTTGTAGGAGACATAGGGCCGGCGGCGTCTGATCTTAGCTTTCAGACTCATCTGGTGCATGAGTTTATAGACCAGTTTATGGTTGATAACCCAACCCTAGTTGCGTAGGTCTTGTAGCACTCGACGGTACCCGTACCGGTGTTTACTAGATTCGAAACTCTGTTGGATCGCGGCTTTAAGAGCTGCATGCTTATCGGCAGTAGCAAGCCGTTTCTGGTGATAGAAATACGTTGATCGCGCCATCCGGGCAGTACGCAACAGGTCGGTGAGGCGATGTTGGGACTTGAGGGTGACGATCACCTGGACCTTCAGGCGTGTCCCTGGCTCCTCAAGTCTCGCAATTTTTTAGGTAAGCGTTCTCAGCCTGTAACCGTTCCACTTCCCGGCGTAGCTTTTCCTCTTCAGTCAAAACCTTAGGCTTGCTAGATCCTCTAGGCCTGCCCTTCGGCTTCGAGCGTAGCGCCTCGTCACCGTCTTTACGCCAAGCCCCTACCCACTTCGTGACGATCTCATCAGCACTCAACTGGTACTCACAAGCTAACTGTTGCCTTGTCGCGCCAGCCAGGAAACGCTCAACAACTTCTTTCTTGGTCTCAAAGCTGTAGTGCTGTTTAGTTCATTTCTGCACAAGGCACAGCCTGCCATGAAGCCGAAACCGATGGTAGAGCTTCATAGCCGCTTTTTCACCCACACCAAGAACACGAGCGGCCCCCTTGGGATCCCATGCCCTGCTCAAACAACCCCACTAACCCTTCACGCTCAAACTCACTCAACGTACTGCGCGACTGCATAAAACTACTCCCCACTAGTCGGTAACTGAATTTCTCAGTCCAACTAATGGGGAGCAGTCCAACGCAGAGACGCCCCCCACCACCACCCCTTACACAGCTTCAAACCCGAAGAGAACCGAGCCTTACAAGTTCGAATCTTTCACAGACTGCGTGAGCTTTTGATCGCCCTGGGCATACACAACGCACGCAATATGACGATCTCCGTCCTTCCAAGACTGTTCAGTCGGAACAAGCCACGACACATCCAACGATGACGTCACATAGTCTGACCCAACATAGGCGGTAAAAGAGGAAACGCACGCCTCTTCAGCCTGTAAGTTCAGTTCAGAATCGCCAGGGAACGCATCATCAGCGCCGTTTGGGCTTGTCTCAACAACGGCTGAAATCTCGCCCTGATGTTCCTCGGAACAGGACGTGTGATCGATCGTCACCGCCGTCTTAGTGTTCGGCAGCTGAATACAATCGCCGACCTTCAAATCAAGGACAGACGAACTCGAACACCCTGCCATTAGCGCGACGGCTGAAACAGCGAACGCGCCCGCGCCGGTGGCGCGGGCCGTTCGGCCTCGTAAATTGGCGAACACTATCGTCACATTCCAACAACCGCGTGAACGATGAAGTACACGATCGCCGCAACCGCAGCAGCAGCCGGAAGGGTCAAGAACCAACCGACCACGATGTTGCCAGCAACACCCCAGCGGACAGCCGAGAAACGCTTCGTCGCACCCACACCGAGGATCGCCGACGTAATTGTGTGCGTCGTGGAGATCGGAGCGTGAAGAACGAATGCGGACAGGTACAGAACAATGGCGGACACACCCTCGGCGACGAAGCCACGAGCCGGATCCAGATCGATGATCTTACGGCCGAGCGTACGCATAATGCGCCAGCCGCCGGCGTATGTGCCCAGTGAAATCGCACCTGCGGCAGCGAGCTTGACCCACAGCGGAATCGTGATGTCACCCGTCACCGGGTCAAACACGTTGTGCGTCTCGCCGTAGCCACCGGCGATCAGCGCCATCACAATGACGCCCATCGTCTTCTGAGCGTCCTGCAGGCCGTGGCCAAGGGCCATTGCTGCGGCTGACAGAGTCTGAAGGATACGGAAGCGACGCATCGTGCGGTGATAGGGCAGATTTTGCAATAGCCTCATCAGGCCTTTCATGAGGAAGAAGCCCAGAAGGAAGCCGACCACCGGCGAGGCGAACATCGGGATGATGACGTGCTGAAGAATTCCAATCCACTTCACCTGGGTTGCTGAAGCAAGGCCAGCGCCCACCAAACCACCAATCAAGGCGTGCGATGACGACGATGGAAGTCCAAACCACCATGTGATCAGATTCCACACAACCGCACCGACTAGAGCGCCCAGCACAATCGCCAAGCCCTCTCTCTGTTGAAGAACGTCGGACGAATTCGTGTAGTGCGAGATATCGATGATGCCCTCACCGATAGTCTTTGCGACCTCCGTGCCCAAAAGTGCGCCAATAATGTTCATGACAGCAGCCATGAGGAGAGCGGCTCGCGGGGTCAGTGCCCTGGTGGACACGGAAGTTGCGATTGCATTCGCCGCATCGTGGAAGCCGTTGGTGTAGTCAAAACCAAGAGCAATGATCACGACCAGCGAGACCAGGACCAGATTAAGATCCACGGGTCAGGACTCCTTCACCGCAATCGTTTCAACGCAGTTTGCGAGGTCTTCGAATGCGTCGGATGCCGATTCCAGGACCTCAACAAGGTCCTTCAGCTTGATGATCGTCACCGGATCAAGGCCGGAATCGAAGATCGAAGTGAGAGCGCGACGGTAGGTCGTGTCACCTTCGTTCTCTAGGCGGTTCAGCTCAACCCAGAAATCGCGCATGTCTAGCGGGGACTTCAGGTCGGGGATCTGCTCTGCCGTCAGCGCTGCGCAACGAGCCAAGATATCGATCTGCTCGTGCAGAAGCGAACACACGCAGTCCGGCAGGTCGTTTAGGCCGTACATGACGTAGAGGTCGCCGGCCTCGTCGATCAGGTCCATGCAGTCGTCGAGGCATGAGGCCAAAGCGCCTAGGTCTTCGCGATCGAAGGGGGTGATGAAAGTCTGGTTGATGAGGTTCAAAATGTGGTGATTAATTTCATCACCGGAGTGTTCGACCTCGTGCAGTTGATCGCGCATTGCGACGCGTTCCTGTGGTGAGGCGTCAAGGATTGACGAAAGAATCGTCGTGCCGGAAACGAGGTTCGCGGCCTGCTGTGAATACAGGTCGTAGAAGGACGGGCCGTCAGCGGCCTTACGAAGTCCCACGATTTTCCTCCTGAGGATTGGGGATGCGTTCCAAAACGCACTTACAGATTAAGGCACTCGAGCGATTTAGATGAACGGAGGAAGACGAACGGATACCGACGCGCCATGTTTGTGAAGTGTTGCACACATGCTCACGGGACTTATCGCCCGCGCATTTTCCATCACTATCTGGGATTATGGAACACGTAGAACAGGGGCGCACCCGTCGCCCTGGAATACCGAAAGCCGCAGGAGGCAAAATGTCCGTGACTGAACAGGATGTGCGAGCAGCAGCTCCGTCCAACACTCCAGAAGACGTTCTCGCATGGGTTGCTAAGATCGCCGCGCTGACGACGCCTGACGCCATCGAGTTTGCCGATGGTTCGCAGGAAGAGTGGGATCGCCTGACCTCTCTCATGGTTGAGACTGGCATGTTCACCAAGCTCAACGAAGAGAAGCGCCCGAACTCCTTCCTTGCTCGCTCCAAGCCCTCTGACGTTGCACGCGTCGAGTCCCGTACGTTCATCTGCTCCGAAAAGGAAGAGGACGCCGGCCCGACCAACCACTGGGCAGACCCGACCGAAATGAAGGCCATCCTCAAGGAGAAGTTCACCGGCTCCATGAAGGGCCGCACGATGTACGTGATCCCCTTCTCCATGGGCCCGCTGGGCGGTCCGATCTCGCAGCTCGGCATCGAGATCACCGACTCCCCCTACGTTGTCTGCAACATGCGCATCATGACCCGCATGGGCACGGCTGCAATGGACCTCATCGCTGAAGGTGCAACCTGGGTTCCCGCCGTTCACTCCGTGGGCGTTCCGCTCGAAGAGGGCCAGGTTGATGACAACTGGCCGTGCAACGACGAAAAGTACATCACCCACTTCCCCGAGACCAACGAAATCTGGTCCTTCGGCTCCGGCTACGGCGGCAACGCCCTGCTCGGCAAGAAGTGCTTTGCTCTCCGTATTGCTTCGACCATGGCTCGTCGCGATGGCTGGATGGCAGAACACATGCTCATCCTGCGCCTGACCCGCACCGAGACCGGCCAGCAGTTCCACGTCACCGCTGCGTTCCCGTCAGCATGTGGCAAGACCAACCTCGCCATGCTCCAGCCGACCATCCCGGGTTACACCGTTGAGACCGTCGGTGATGACATCGCGTGGATGCGCCCGGGCCCGGATGGTCGCCTGTACGCAATCAACCCGGAAGCCGGCTTCTTCGGCGTTGCACCGGGCACCTCGTACGACACCAACCCGATGGCTATGGACACCATGCGCGCCAACTCCATCTTCACCAACGTCGCACTGACCGACGATGGCGATGTGTGGTGGGAAGGCATCGACGGCGAGGTCCCGGCACACCTGATCGACTGGCACGGCAACGACTGGACCCCTGAGTCCGGCGAGAAGGCTGCTCACCCGAACAGCCGCTTCACCGTCCCGGCATCGCAGTGCCCGATCATCTGCTCCGACTGGGAAGCACCTCAGGGTGTGGCCATTGACGCTATCCTCTTCGGTGGCCGTCGCGCCACCAACGTCCCGCTTGTTGCAGAACAGTACGAAGCAGCACACGGCGTCTTCATCGGCGCATCCGTCGCTTCCGAGGTCACCGCAGCAGCAACCGACGTCAAGGCCGGCTCGCTCCGTCACGACCCGTTCGCAATGCTCCCCTTCTGCGGCTACCACATGGCTGACTACTGGGGGCACTGGCTCGAGATGCAGGCAGAGCTTGGCGACAAGTTCCCGAAGGTCTACCAGGTCAACTGGTTCCGCAAGGACGAGAACGGCAAGTTCATGTGGCCGGGCTACGGCGACAACTCGCGCGTCCTCGACTGGATTGTCCGTCGTGCCGCTGGCGAGGTTGAGGCAATCGACGGTGTGACCGGTCGTTACCCGAAGTTCGAGGACTTCAACCTCGATGGTCTCGACATTGACGAGTCCGTGTGGGCCAAGCTCTTCGCGATTGATCTCGACGCATGGACCGCTGAGATGGACGACACCGAGGAATACTTCAAGCAGTTCGGTGACAAGCTCCCCAAGGAGATCACCGAGCAACTCGCGAAGTTCCGTGAGCGCATCGCAGCAGCCCGCGCCTGATTTCAGGTAGCGCTCTAGCGCACGCGATCTATACCGGTGGTCGGACCCGATGGGTCCGACCACCGGGCTTTTATGTGCAAACCGTGTTCTCGGTGGCCTGCGATAAAATTTCGGTAGTACACACAATCGAGTGGGGAGGCCACCGGTGGCACCAACTATTTCCGCTGAAGAGCTTGAAAAGTCCGGGGAGCTTTTAGGGCGAGTCTCCGACATCTTCTCTTCGAAAGTTGTCGGCCAGCACGACCTCAAGCGTGCGCTGATAGTGGGCCTGCTGACTCGTGGTCACATCCTGATTGAGTCCGTCCCCGGCCTGGCGAAAACGACTGCCGCCCAAACGCTTGCCTCCGCTGTCTCCGGCTCATTCCGCCGAATCCAGTGCACACCTGACCTGATGCCTAACGACATCGTCGGTATGCAGATCTGGAACCAGGCAACCGCAGAAATGACCACTCAGCTTGGTCCTGTCCACGCAAACTTCGTGTTGATGGACGAAATCAACCGTTCCAGCGCGAAAACCCAGTCCGCGATGCTTGAAGCAATGGCGGAATATCAGACAACGATTGGTGGCGTGAACTATCCGCTTCCCCAGCCGTTCATGGTGATGGCCACCCAGAACCCGATCGAGGAAGAAGGCACTTACGTTCTTCCCGAGGCTCAGATGGACCGCTTCCTTTTGAAGCAGGTCATTACATACCCCCAGCCACGCGAAGAATTTGAGATCCTGACCCGCATTGAGTCTGGTCAGATGGCGAAACCCGCCACGGGTGACCCGATTTCGATTGAGGAGCTGGTGGGATTGCAGGACACCGTTCAGAAGGTGTTCATTCATGACACGTTGAAGGGCTACATCGTGGACCTGATTAACACGACCCGCGGTTCCGGGCCCGTTCCGTTGCCAGCGTGGGCACATCATGTGCGCGTGGGTGCGTCTCCGCGTGGTGGTATTGCGCTGATGCGTGCCGCTCAGGCCATTGCACTCCTTGAAGGTCGTCATTTTGTTGTTCCCGACGATGTGAAGGCCATGCGTTATGCGGTGCTCCGCCACCGCATTATCCGCACATTCGATGCGTTGGCCGACAATGTGTCGGTTGAAGGCCTAATTGATGCTGTCTTCAACGCTGTTCCCGTTCCGTGAGCTACGCTTCACGTTATTTCGGTCGAATTCTAGGAAGCTGATGCGCCGTCATGCCTGTTCGTAGTCGCGAGATTCACGCGTTGTCGTCGCGTGCGCGCTTGCCGATCATGCGCAAACTGCTGTCCATCATGGATGGGCAGCATTCCGGCGTGCGTCCGGGCCGTGGCTGGGATTTCCTTGATCTTGCCGAATATCATGCGGGCGATGACGTCCAGGATATTGATTGGGCTGCGACCGCTCGTACAGGGCAGGCGATTATTCGTCGCTATGAGTCGACGGCTAACCTGCAGGTTGTCATGCTGGTCGATATGGGGCGTTCGATGGGGGCGCTTGCTCCATCAGGTGAGCCGAAGATTGATGTTGCCACCAGTGTCTGTGAGGCGATTGCATGGTTGGCGGTAGCGCGTGGCGATCAGTTGGGTGCGATTTCAGGGGATAGTGAGAAAATCACGATTTCCCCGGCGCGTTCAGGTAATGCCTACGCGGAGATGCTTCTGCGACGGATCAGGGCGACGATCACGCTTGAAACACCCGCGTCGAATGTGACGGCGCTTCTTGAGCGAGCGTTTGTTGCGATTCGTCGTAGGTCCCTGATTGTTCTGGCAACGGATTCGGTCCAGCCGGAGCCAGGCTCGCAGGCGGATGCAGTTTTAGCGAAGCTGACGCGCAAACATGCGGTGATCGTGGTGTCTGTAGATGATATGAATCCGACGGACTTGCCGAAGGGGACTCGCATTATCGATGTCGATCAGGGGCCGTTGCCGGATTTCCTGTTGGGTGACAAGCAGTTGGCTGACCAGGCGAAGTTGATCGTGTCGGCTAGGCGTCAAGAGGTCGCGTCCCTACTGGATCATCGCGGTGTGATCCGAGTGTCGGTTTCGGGCTCGAAGGACGTGCCACGTGCTCTGATGAGCGCCCTCGAAAGGGGGACTCGTGTCAGGTAGCATTCTGGACGGTGTTCGCGAGCCGGTCGTGTATCCCGAATGGATGTGGGTTGCCGGTCTCATTCTGTTCCTCGTCATCGCCGCGTGGATTATGGCGTGCCTAGTCCGCTGGTGGAAGTCGGATGCGAATCGTCCGCGGGGCCTGCGGGATTTGAGCGCCGAGCAACGTCGCGCATACCGTGACAATCTTGTGCAGATTGAAGCGTATTTCTCCGCCGGAGAATGGAACGAATCTGAGGTCCACTTGGCGGTTGCGGGCTTGATGCGCGCGCTGGGGACCGAGCGAACGGGACGCAATCTTGAGTCCGCGACGGTCGCTGAGATTCGCGCGCTTGTGCCGATGTGGCCGGCGTACGTGCATCTGATGGAGCGTTGCGTCGAACCCTCGTTCTCCGGCCAACCGACGCGCAAGTGGGTGTCGACGCTTCTTGAGTCAGCGTTGAAGGTGATCGATCAGTGAGGTTCGCCTTTTTCGTTGTTCTCGTTATCGGAGCCGCCCTGGTCGCGTTGGTCGTTGGGTGGAGGCGCGCGGCCTCGTCCTCTATCGCGAATGATTCACGAGGCTGGGTGGCGCATTCCGGCTATATCTCTACGTTGCCCGGCTTTAAACGCCTGGTCAGGCGTAGTCGCATCATGCTTGCGGGCGCGATTGTCTTTTTGAGCTTGGGCGTTGTCGGCGTGGCATTCAGTGCCGGGGCACCCATTGATCGCGTTATCCAGGATGAGAAGACGGCGTCACGTGACATTGTTTTGTGTCTGGATACGTCCGGGTCGATGATCCCCTACGACGGGAATATCGGCGATGCCTTTTCGCGGATTGTCCAGCATTTTGCGGGCGAAAGAATCAGCTTGAACCTGTGGAATTCTCGCACTTTGGTGAAGTTCCCGCTGACGAATGACTACGACCTTGCGGTGTCTGAGCTCGACGAGATGAGCCGGATCATGAAGGAAGGTTACCTGGGTGAAAGCGGCGACGGCGTGTATGTCACGCAGGAGCTGATTGACTACACGGCAGCGACCGTTGACGAAGAAGAAGCCGCGTCGCTTGCAGGCGACGGCTTGGCGTCGTGTGTGTTGAGTTTTGACCACTCCGGCGAAGACCGTTCACGTCTGATTCTTTTTGCCACGGATAACGAGATCAACGGTCCGCAGATTTACACGCTTGCTCAGGCGTTTGATTTTGCTCATCAGCAGAACGTTCAGGTGACCACCCTGTATCCCGGCGATGGTGATCTGCTGACTACCGAGGGCGAAGAACTGAAAGAGCTGACCGAAGACAACGGCGGTGTCTTCTATGACGCCTCCGACGCTGCGAGCGTCCAAGGGATTATCCAAGAAATCGAATCTCTTCAGCGCATCGAATTGTCCGAGCACGCGAAGGTTCTTGAGATCGATAAGCCGGCTGGCGTCCTCAGCCTTGCCGCTGTTGGCATTATCGGGTTCCTTGGTCTGCTTGCGATCGGGAGGCTCTGACATGTTCTTCCGTCCCGTGTTTTCTTTGACAGCTTTCATTCTTGTGGCGCTTGTTGGATTCTCGCTGGTCCTGCTTGGGCTGAAGCGAGGCACGCGCACATCGAAACGTGAAGCCGCCAGACGTGCCACGATCGTTGCTCTGTTGGTCTTTATGATGGCGGGCCCCTCCATTCCTGGCAAGGCAAGTGAAGTTGGCTCGGCGGCCGAAGCGTGGATTGTCATCGACCGGACAGGATCGATGGCGGGTGAAGACTGGGATGGCGATCGGCCTCGAATCGAGGGCGTCAAACAGGACGTTCAGACCATCCTTGATGCAATGCCGGGTGCTCGCATCACGATCATGGTCTGGGATTCGAATGTCAGCACGGTTCTCCCTCTGACGACGGATCGGGATGCTGCCGACAGCTATCTGACGAACCTGCGTCAGGAGCTTTCTGACTCGTCCCACGGGTCGACGCCGAATCGTCCGGCTTCAGCTCTTTTCAGTGCGCTGTATGACGCTGAAGAACAAGATCCGGATGCAATCCGTGGGCTTTTCGTTTTCTCTGACGGGGAAAGCTCGAACGAAGACGTTTGGAGTCCCATCGACGACATGAGTACGTCTTCATGGGGGTTGATGAGCCGATACGTCGACGGTGGTGCGATCATCGGGTACGGCACGAAAGAGGGCGGGCCGATGAAGGTGCGTCGCCTGACTGGTGACGCGCAGAAGCGGGGATACACCGAAGACTCTCAGTCGGGCGATCAAGCAGGTGAAGTGGTCGAAGACGAGTACATTCGCGATGGTTCCGAGCCGGATTCTCCGATCGCGATTACGCGCATTGACGAGGACGCCTTGAAAGACATTGCCGAACAAACGGGGCTGACGTACATCCACTCGCCGGCAACTGCCGAGATCAAACAGGTTGCATCGACTCTGGATGAAAACTCGCAGGTAGTGGCCACTCAGCGAGCCCAAGTGAAGGCAGCACGCTACCTGATTTGGCCGTTTGCCCTGTTCTTGGGTGGAATGCTCGCGTGGGAAACCGCGATCGTTGCAGGTAAAGCCCGAAACATGAGGAGGGCTCGTGCCATCTAAAAAGAACACCCGTAAAGCGAATAAGTACGAGGTCGCGCTTCCCTTTGGTGGGCGTACTGCCGGTGATCCTGAACGCCAGCCTGTTCCGGCAAAGCGGGAGCGAACAAAGGAAGACTTGCGCAGACTCCTTTGGTCTACTCCCCTCATTGTCGTTGCTAGCCTGATTGCGTTGTTCCTTGTGGGACTTCCCGTCTGGTCTCATCACACGCGAGGTCAGTGGCAGGCGGGCGAGTACACCCAGGCAACGGGCGAGTATTCAACGCAACGTACGTTGACGACCTACGGGCCAGAGTCATGGGTGGCGCATTACAACGTGGGCACGTCTCTTCTGAAAGACGGCAAAGCAGGCAAGGCGCTCAGCGAATTGCAGATTGCTCTTGAAGGTGTCCCGAAGGCTACACAGGACGAAGAGGGGCGCATTCAAGTCTTCTCTTACGAGTGTCAGGTGCGTATTAACACTGCTCTTGCGTTCGAGGTATTGGGCGATCAGGCGATGGAATCGGGCAACGGCGATGAAGCGGATCAGAATTACCAGCAGGCGGATGAAACGCTTGTCGCGTGCACGCTTGATTCCCGGCCACAAGACCCGTCGGACTCCCAGGATCAATCCTCCGGTGGCCAAGGCGGTCAGGGTGGCGATCAAGGTCAGTCTGGCGATTCCGACCAATCGAGTTCGTCGCAGTCCGGTTCCTCTTCGGACAACGAGGCCGACCGGCAGGGCGAAGACTCTCAGCCTGACCAGGGGTCGGGTGGCGGATCTGCTAATCAGGAAGAATCTTCCCAATCTGAGCAGGCAAGTAAGGCTCGCGAGCGCTTGAAGAATAAGCGTCAGCGCGCACAAGGTAAGCCAGATAAGTCGAATAATTCACAGAGCAGCGAGTCTTCGGGCCAGAGGTCTTCCGGTGGCGGTCAAGAACAGAGCCAGCAGGGTGATTCGTCGGACCAGGAGGGCGATGAAGAATCGAAGCCAAAGACCGCGGAAGAGCAACGTCGTCAAGAAATTGAACGCCGATTGCGTCGTAGCACTGACGTTGATGAGGATTCGTCTGCGACCACTCGGACCGGCGATTCGAATGGCGCCTGGTAGGTCGGATCTGGCCTCGTCACTCACGAAGCTGGGCGGCGCGGAAGGTGGATTCGTGGTACGTCCCACGTCGGGCGGAATTGGACGCGTGTCGCGCCAGCTCACAATCATCGATAGGCTGAAGCCATGAAGGTCCTCTTGGTGGGAAATGGGGGGCGCGAGGTCGCCCTTGCCCGAAACCTGGTACGTACTGCATCTTCATCTGATCCGGTTGAACTGATTGTTCAGGCGGGTAACCCGGGGCTTGAGCCACTGGGACAATCACTTGTATTTAATCCGCTGAATCCGGATGACGTCGCTGTGCGCGCGAAGGCTCGTGGAGTGGACCTGGTTGTTGTTGGCCCTGAGGCTCCTCTTGTCGCCGGCGTCGCTGACGCTGTGCGCGCTGAAGGGATACCGGTTTTTGGCCCGTCGAAGGTTGCTGCTCAACTTGAGGCATCCAAGGCATTCGCTAAAGAGGTCATGGAAGCAGCTGGTGTTCCGACCGCTCGCGCTTTCACCTGCCGTACGACCGAAGAGGTCGAGGTTGCGTTCAACGAATTTGGCGCTCCCTACGTGGTGAAGGATGATGCGCTTGCCGCCGGCAAGGGTGTTGCGGTGACCGATGATCGCAATGTGGCGCTTGCTCACGCAACCACCTGCCTGAACCGTGAAGATGGCGTTGTCCTGGTTGAGGAATACCTGGATGGCCCCGAGGTCTCTCTGTTCTGCGTCAGCGATGGCACTACTGTTGTTCCCCTGGTTCCCGCTCAGGACTTCAAGCGTGTTGGCGACGGAAACTCCGGTCCGAATACGGGTGGCATGGGTGCGTACACGCCACTTCCGTGGCTGGATGACTCGGTTATCGACGAGGTCGTGAAGACTGTTGCTCAGCCGACCGTTGACGAGATGGCTCGTCGTGGAACCCCGTTCGTGGGTCTGCTTTACTGCGGTCTGGCAATGACGTCGAAAGGTATTCGCGTCGTCGAATTCAACGTGCGCTTCGGTGATCCTGAGACGCAGGTTGTTCTTGAACGCCTTGATTCTTCACTTGCTGACCTGCTCTATGCTGCGGCGAGGGGAACGCTTGCTCATTTGCCTGCTCCCATCTGGTCCCCGGATGCGGTGGTCACGGTTGTGATGGCATCGGGTGGCTACCCGGACACACCCGATACCGGACATGAAATCACAGGCATTGAGGACGCGGAAGCTGTCGAGGGCGTGCATGTTATTCATGCGGGTACTCGTTTTGAGATCACGTCTTCGATGGACGAGGTTGCACTGGGGTGTTGCGGGTTCGAACCCGACGAAATGCTGGTGAACTCCGGTGGGCGTGTGCTGGACGTCGTGGGACGCGGTGCAACCGTTGAAGAAGCCAGAGACAAGGCCTACGAGGGCGTCGATTGGATCAGCTTCGCTGGTGAGCATCACCGTAAAGACATTGCAACCTGGCCGGCCGAGCTAGACGCTAAGAACTGAACTGAATAGAGACGGAGGACGCGTAATGACTGCTATGGAACTTCCAGGATGGAAACATGTGTCCTCCGGCAAGGTGCGTGACATCTACGCGCCCGCTGATCAGGAAACACCTGACCGTCTTCTTCTGGTGACGTCGGACCGTATTAGCGCGTACGACTACATTCTGCCGTCGGAAATCCCCGGCAAGGGCAAGGTGCTGAACCAGCTTGCCCTCTGGTGGATGGAACAGCTACGCGACGTGGTTGAAAACCATGTCATCACTGCTGAAACTGATGCCACAGATCCTTTGAGCGTTCCGGCTCCTGTCGTCGGTCGATCAGTGGTTGCCAAGGCTCTGAATATGATTCCGATTGAGTGCGTCATTCGCGGATACCTGACGGGTTCCGGATTGGTCGAATACAAAGAGTCGGGCACCGTCTGCGATATCGCTCTTCCCGAGGGTCTTGTTGAAGCCTCGCGCCTCGAAACCCCGATCTTTACTCCCGCTGCCAAGGCGGAACTGGGCGATCACGACGAAAACATTTCCTTCGAACGCGCAGCTGAAATGGTCGGCGAAGAACTCGCGTCTCGCCTGCGCGACGTTTCTATCGCCCTGTATGAAGGTGCTCGCGAAATTGCTGCCGAGCGCGGTGTCATCATCGCCGATACCAAGTTTGAATTCGGGTTGGATCCCGCAACAGGCAACCTGGTCCTGGGCGACGAAATCCTGACCCCTGATTCCTCGCGATTCTGGCCCGCCGACCAGTGGCAGCCCGGCCAGATAACCCCGAGCTTCGATAAACAGTACGTTCGCGACTGGCTGACCAGCGCCGAATCCGGATGGGACAAGAAGTCGGGAGAAAACCCGCCCGTCTTACCGGAATCCGTTGTTACCGCAACTCGCGACCGTTACATCGAAGCGTTTGTTCGCCTGACCGGCGAAGTACCGACACTCTAACCATCACCACCAATTAAGCGGGTCAAGCCCGTCACCCAACACGCGGAAATTCCGCACGCACAATAGGAGGACGCCGTGGGGCGAATCATCGTGGAAGTGATGCCGAAGCCGGAAATCCTGGATCCCCAGGGTAAGGCAGTTGGATCTGCGCTTCCGAGGCTCGGAATCACAAGCTTTGCTTCTGTTCGCCAGGGCAAGTGCTTCCACCTGACGGTTGACGGCCCGGTCACCGAGGAACTTCTCGCGGATGCTCGCAAGGCCGCTGAAGAGGTTCTGTCGAATCCGATTATCGAAGATGTTGTCCGCGTCGAGGCGCTGGATGAAGGCGAGGCCACCAAGTGACCAGCATTGGTGTTGTTACCTTCCCGGGCACCTTGGATGACCGGGATGCTGCGCGCGCCGTCCGCCTTGCCGGTGGCGAGCCCGTCGCTCTTTGGCACAAGGATGCCGACCTGCACAGCGTTGACGCGGTTGTCATCCCCGGTGGTTTCTCCTACGGCGACTACCTGCGGTGTGGCGCAATTGCTGCGACTGCTCCCGTGATGGGTGAAATTGTCGAGGCAGCTGGCAAGGGTATGCCTGTCCTCGGCATCTGCAATGGCTTCCAGGTTCTCTGCGAAGCGCATCTGCTTCCCGGCGCTCTGATCCGTAACGATCATCAGAAGTTCTTCTGCCGCGACCAGGAACTGCGCGTCGAAAACGCCGATACCGCGTGGACGTGTGCGTTTAGCGCTGGCGAGCACTTCACGGTTCCACTGAAGAACGGTGAAGGCAACTTTCAAGCCTCCCCGGCTGAACTGGAGCGCCTCGAAGGTGAAGGCCACATCGTCTTCCGCTACATCGGCCTGAACCCGAACGGTTCCGCGAACGATATTGCTGGCGTGACAAACGCTGCGGGCAATGTCGTTGGTCTGATGCCGCACCCCGAACACGCGACCGAAGCGGGCTTTGGTCCGCTGGCCATGAAGGATGGCGTGCACGCCGGCCACGGTGGTACCGAAGGCCTGAAGATCTTCCAGTCCGCCCTGATGGGCTTGGTGGGGTAATCCGACGTGCGGCCTCGTGAATAGATACGAGGCCGCGCCCGCTGAATTTTTCACGAAACGTTCATAGACGCGAACCGAAACGTGCGTAACGAATGGAGCAGTTATGACCGCGAAGGTCGAAGCAGAGAATCCTCGGGAATTGCCGGATACGACAGAAGATGCGGCCGCAACCCCCACGAAAGATATGCCCTGGAAAGAACTGGGCCTGAAGGAAGACGAATACGCCAAGATCTGTGAGATCCTGGGTCGTCGACCCACGAACGCTGAGCTGGCGATGTACTCCGTCATGTGGTCAGAGCACTGCAGCTACAAGTCATCGAAGAAGCACCTCGCTGAGCAGTTCGGCGAGCGCACCACCGAAGAAATGAAGCGCCACCTGTTGGTCGGCATGGGTCAGAACGCTGGCGTTGTCGACATCGGTAACGGCTGGGCGGTTACCTTTAAGGTTGAGTCGCACAACCATCCGTCGTTCGTTGAGCCCTACCAGGGTGCTGCAACCGGCGTCGGCGGTATTGTCCGCGACATTATCTCCATGGGCGCGCGCCCGGTCGCCGTCATGGATCAGCTACGCTTCGGCGCGGTTGACCACCCGGATACCCCGCGCGTCGTTCACGGTGTGGTTTCCGGCGTGGGTGGCTACGGCAACTGCCTGGGCCTACCGAATATCGGTGGTGAAACCGAATTTGACCCGTCCTACCAGGGCAACCCGCTGGTCAACGCACTCTGCGTCGGCACCCTGCGCCACGACGATATTCACCTGGCAAACGCAACCGGTGAAGGCAACCTGGTTGTTCTCTTCGGCGCGCGCACCGGCGGTGACGGCATCGGTGGCGCATCGATTCTGGCGTCCGAAACCTTCGAAGACGGCATGCCCGCCAAGCGCCCCTCCGTGCAGGTCGGTGACCCCTTCATGGAGAAGGTCCTCATCGAATGCTGCCTCGACCTGTTCAAAGCGGACGTCGTTCAGGGTATCCAGGACCTCGGCGCCGCTGGTATTTCTTGCGCCACCTCCGAGCTGGCCTCCAACGGAGATTCTGGTATGCACGTCGACCTTGAGAACGTGCTGTTGCGTGACCCGACCCTGACCGCAGGTGAAATCCTGATGTCCGAGTCGCAGGAACGCATGATGGCGATCGTGACCCCCGAAGACAAGGAACGCTTCTTCGAGATCATCAACAAGTGGGACGTCGAGGCATCGATCATTGGCACGCTGACCGGTGACGGTCGCCTGACCATCGACCACTTCGGACACCGCATTGTCGACGTTGACCCGAAGACCGTTGCCCATGACGGCCCGGTCTACGACCGTCCCTACGCCCGCCCGGCATGGCAGGACGAACTGCAGGCGAACACGTCCGCATCCCTGAAGCGTCCCGAAACTGGTGGAGAACTGCTCGCGGATATTAACGCGGTGATCTCCAACGTTAACCAAGCCTCTAAGGCTTGGGTCACCGACCAGTACGACCGCTACGTGCAGGGCAACACCGCTCTTGCTCAGCCCGATGATGCCGGCGTTATCCGCGTCGACGAAGAAACCGGTCTCGGCGTTGCCCTGGCCACCGACGCAAACGGCTGGTACACGAAGCTCGATCCTCGTGAAGGTGCGCTACAGGCACTCGCGGAATCCTACCGGAACGTTGCCATCGTTGGCGCCGAACCGGTCGCGATCACCGACTGCCTCAACTTCGGTAACCCCGAAGACACCGACGCCATGTGGCAGCTGGTCACCGCAATGACTGGCCTGGCTGACGGCTGCATCGAATTGGGCGTGCCTGTCACCGGCGGTAACGTGTCACTCTACAACTCGTCCGGTACCGAGAAGAACCTGCCGACCTCGTCGATTAACCCGACGCCGGTTGTGGGTATGCTCGGCATCATGAAGGACGTGACGCGTGCGAACCCGTCCGGCTTCACCGAGGAAGGCCTGGCAGTCATTCTGCTCGGCCAGACTCGAGAGGAACTCGACGGTTCCGCGTGGGCACGTATCTGCCACGATCACCTGGGCGGCCGTCCGCCGAAGGTGGATCTGAAGGCTGAAGTTGCCCTCGGCAACGTGGTCCGCGCCCTGTCCGAGGTCGATGGTCCGGATGGTCGCCCGCTGATCCGCTCGGCGCACGACCTGTCGAACGGCGGCTTGGCACAGGCTCTCGTTGATTCGGTGCTCCGCTTCGGGATCGGCGGTGCCTTCGACCTGACCGGTGCACAGGGGCAGAACGGTCTGAGCGACTTCGACATGCTCTTCTCCGAGTCGCAGGCACGAGCGATCATCGCCGTTCCTGAAGGTGCACTTGACGCGGTCTACGCTGCCTGCCAGGCAGAAGGCGTTGAGTTTGCTCGCATCGGTACGACCGGTGGCGACATGCTGGTTCTTCACGGCTCTGATCTGCTCGCTGACTCGGGAGAGTCTGTTGGTTGGATCGCCGACCTGGATGATCTTCGCGCTCAGTCAGAAGCTCCTCTGCGAGACCGCTTCTGAAATACGACTGAACTCATACGGCCTGGGGTGGGTGCACAAACCGCACCCACCCCGGGTCTGTGTTGTATTGGTATACCGCTAATGTGGCGTTGTCCGTACTGACATCGGCAGTGAGTATCGCGAGGAATGAGCGCGAAAAGAGACGAGAGTCTCACCTTGCTCACGATTCCTTTTGGGGGTAGCCCTGATTCTTCCCTGAACACCGGCGTGATCGATACACTTTGTTGAGGTGAAGGGTGAAACTAGTTCCAGTTCATCCCAAAAAACGACTGACCGGAGCATGACGTGACCACTGGTATGATGAATACGGCGGATAATTCCACTCACAATGATTCTTCATCACCTGCCCCAACCCCCACGACAGGCGAATGTGGATCCGCTGGTATTCAACGAGTTATCGCAGCTTGGGCAGTTCATAGTCTGACCATGTCGGGCCTTGTCTTTGCCTGCCTCGCGGCAGCCGCGCTTGTTGATGGTCAGATCAAACTGATGTGGCTATGGCTGGGCATCGCCATGATCGTTGACGGCGTGGATGGCACGTGTGCGCGTAAAGCCTGCGTACGCCAAGTGATCCCGTGGTTCGACGGGTCGGTTCTGGACAACATCATCGACTACATCACCTGGACGTTCCTGCCGGCAGTATTCATGTACCTTTACCTGCCGTTTGGTCCGAAGTGGGTTGCGATGCTGATGGCGATTGTTGCAACCGTGTCCTCGGTATTCTGCTACGCCAACGATGGGGAAAAGTCGAGCGACAACTACTTCGTCGGCTTCCCCGCAGCCTGGAACATCGTTGCCGTGACGATGTACATTATCCAGTCGCCGGCGTGGGCGAACATCGTGATAACGCTGGTGCTGGCGATATTGACCTTGGTTCCCCTCTACTTCACACACCCGATGCGAGTAGAGAAGAACCGGACCTCGAACATCATCGTCACAGTCATCTGGATTGCCATCACCTGTTTCATGGTCGCAGTCTTCCCCAATATCCCGATGTGGGCGAACATCATCTTCGGGATTTCATCCGCCTGGTTCCTCTTCACCGGGTTTGTGCGCACCTATCAGGGGCCCGCCGTTTCTGCGAAGTGACTTCAGCGCAGTGAAAGTCGAGAGGCGCTTTAATTCACCGAACGTGCAAGCGTGCGTTTCACGACGTGGTCGCGCCACCAGCGGAATCCTTCTAACGCGATGGCGCCAATAATCATCGCTGCGACGAACACAATCACCGTTGGCGGATAGTGACGCCCGTGCATCCAGAAATACACATAGGGGGACACGAAGGTCACGATAGTGACAATCAACCCCATGACGCGTTTGAAGAACGTGCGACCAGCAACCATCGCCAGAACACCCCATGTGTAGGGAACAGCGGTGATCATGTCGATCGACCAGAGAACCCAGACTTTCCCGTGGAACCCCGGAACAAAAGCGACCGGTAGTGCCCGCAGTGACGAGTAGACGAACACAACTAGGTACGCCAAGAACGTCGGATTGACCATCATTCGAATAGCGAATGAGCGATCACGGAAAGCCACACCAGCCTCCCGCAAGGCGTGGATGGCGCTTCTCGTCGCGCGGAGAGAATCCGCGCCCGAAAGAACACGCTGCAGATACCGGCGAGTGACCTCAGACGTCTTCCACTGATTGATCAGAGCAATTGGGTTGATAGCAACCGGCAAAGATCCGTCGTCCAACGGAACGCCCGCAACTCGAACAAGCGCGGGGTCGCCAGCAAAAGAACGGAGCTTCTCTAACAGGTGCGCGGGCAAGATTCCCAGCCACAACGTCTGACGCCGTTCGACAGCTTCACGCAGTCGGTGACCGAACGCATGTCCCCAGGAATCAAGGGAAAAGAACGAGTTTGTTACCTCGTCGGCAAAATCGTTAAGGTCATCGAAGAACTGCGTACGACGTGCGCTGATTTCACCAATCCGATCAGCGCCTGACAGTTCCAGCAGAACGTCGGCATCCCAGCAGTAGCGCGAGGCCTCGGGAATATCGGCGACACTTGCGGGAATGAAGAGCCTATCGACAGCTGAAGGAGTGTACGAGGCGCATGGAGGCACATTGCTTGCTGGCTTTTCAGCGTCGCTCGCGCGCGCAACAGAGCCTGCCTGGTTCATACATCTCCTTAATAAATTGAGGAGCGAAGCTTTAGCCCCGCATCATCAATGGCCACTCTATCAGCGACTTTACGTTTCTAGCCTGCCTGAGAGTAGCGAATAAAGATATAGGGGTCTACCCGCATTCAGCCCCGAAAATGCCGGGCGACTACGATTGCACTATGGCTAACCGGAAGATTCCAACCGATCAGGGCATGAGTGCTCTGCGCACGTGGATACGTGAGCGGGACGAAACGAAACGCCCCATCCTTTTAACAGCGGTGCGTTTCACCCTTGAGGAACTCGCGGTTTTACACCCCGGCCGTTCGGTCGAGGTGCGTGTTCCACCTGCGGGCGCGGTTCAGATTATTACGGGTACAACGCATCGTCGTGGGACGCCACCCGCAGTTGTCGAAACGACTATGCACGTGTGGTTGCAACTGGCCACAGGCATCATTACCTGGGACGAAGCAACAGAAGATGGGCGCGTTCAAGCGACCGGTGAGCGCACTGACCTGACCACGTTCTTCCCCGTTATTCCGGGGTTGAAAGCTGATCGCGACTGAGCGCTGTAACAATCACGGGTGAGCCAAGGGGCATCAAACCCAGAGCCAAGCCCGAGTGACCACGCCGAAGCGCTCAGACTCAGCGTCTGAAAAAGAGCTGTCAGTCCTCAATCTGAGGAGCGCGCGGACCATACCACTTCTTAGCGCCTCGCAGAGCATAACGCTGAGTAACCGCCACGATCGCCGCCGACGTAGCGGCGAAGACAATCAGCGACACCATCGCGGCCTCGTCATCGTCTTCACGCGGAATATCGTGTCCCGTGACCAGCTTCCAGCCGAGCTCAGTGACCTTTTCTGCGGCAAGAGCAGAAAGAGCCATCGCTCCGGCGCTTGCAATCTTCCAGCCGAGATCATCCATGGGACACTCCAATTCTGTCGACAACACACCACGTGCGGTACATACCTGCTTCAATCATGCCTCACGACACGTGAAGAGTGCACCCGAGTGCCACGATTCCACACGCTAGCCGTAGACTTGGGGCTGTTGGGATCCAGATCCGAGGAGCTTAAAGTGAACCTGCGTCGCCTAATGCCCACATCCGCCGCAATTGTCGTGATGTGCATGGCGCTTAGCGCATGCTCTTCGTCCATCGGCTCAGGAACCGACCCGTTCTCACGCCCGATCGGCTCATCTCCAAGCTCGTCCGACTCCACATCCGGCCAGCAGTCCGAGAACACTTCCACTCTTGGCGCCCCCGAACCGTCCAAAGGATCAGGCACTATCACCATCGGTGTCACCCAGGCAGAAAAACTTCCCGACTCAGTGATTGAGGCGTTCCACCAAGCAACCGGCTACGACGTCGCGCAACAGGTGATTGATTCCGCGTTCGCTTTCGATGACCAGCACATTGATGCAGTGCTCGGAATCGACAGGCCGGGCCTCGTGAATTCTTCAGCGCAACTGGCAACGGACGCACTCTTCTCTCTGACGCCAACCCCCGGCACCGAAGTAGCCGCAACCGCGTCGGCGTTGGCGTACGGGCGCAACGACGTGTGCGTACTCATCGACAAAGCCTGGATGAGCGTCAACGGGTATGCCCTCCCAAGTGGACTCGAAACGCTACGCAATCCCGGTGACGCGGCCTCGCTGATTGTCCCCGATCCCGCGTCATCCGACATCGGTCGCGCGTTCGTCGATGGCGTCGCCACCTCCTACGGCGAAGGATTCGGCCAGTGGGTGGGCGCACTCAAAGCCGCTTCGGTGATGCTCGCAAACGACGAGGCCGCCTTAGCCGCATGGACAGGAACCTCGCTCACGGGCGGAGTTGAAGCGCAAAAAGACGCCACAGAACTCAGTGGAGCACAAACGGTTGTTGCCCCCGCGAAACGACTGCCCTACATGGTCGGCCCCATGCGAGAACTTGCTCGCACAACGTCGAACACCGGCATCGAATCCCAGGGCGTCGCAATGGGAAGCAGCTGTGTCACCCGATACCTGTACATTGCGCCCACCGCGCAGACCACCCAGCTTGACGGTGTCCGCTCCCTGGCCGCGTGGCTCTTGAGCTGGGATGGGCAACACGCGCTAGCGCAGGACGGAGTCGTCTACCCACTGGAAGAAAGCGCCGGCGAAAACACTCCGGCCAGCTGGTTTATGACCCCTCAAGACGATGCCATCACCGTCAACGAACCGGCCTCCAACGCCACGACGTGGGCGCTCGACCAGTGGAGTAGCGCGCTCGCGGGCTAAACGTCAGTCAGCCAGCATCTGTGGGGTCACGCGACATTCCGCGCCGATCTTCATCGGAGCGATCATGCCTGCTACACGCATTTCCTCCAGGCGCGGGACCAAGCGGTTGACCACGTGCCACGGGTCAAGCGTGTTGAGGTAAATGCGTGTGCCACCCTCGAAACCTGCCAGCGTCGAAATGCGCCACTTGAGCAGGATCCTCCACCGCATCGGCGTGCGAACCGTGGGCGGACGGTGGTACCACTCTTCGTTGCAGGGAACATCGGCGCCGGTCGCAGCGTGAACCGCGTGCAACAGGTCGGAAACGGCGCGAAGCTGCTCTTCGGGAGCTTCCCACGGGTTGCGCGGAGAATGCAGAGGCCAAATAGCGACGCTCGGGAAACGATGTCCGAAGCCCGCCATCGCGACCGCATGGTCGTTCTGGGCAATCAGTAGTTTGCGCGTGGCGGCGACGGTCAGAATGTCGTCGTAAATATCCGGCTGGGAGCGCAGGCGGTTCAGTTCGGCTTCCGTCTGCACCGAGAAGTCGTCAATCGCCACCAACTGCTTGTGCAGATGGTCGAACGAGGCTCCCGCGGGCTTCAACCAATTCTGGAACGCAGCTACGTAACGAACATTCGGGTCAAGGGTGTACAGGTCCGCCATCGTGCGCGTTGTGAACGCCGTGTACTGGAAGTGCTCTTCGGGAGTCATTGTGCCTGAACCAGCAAGCTGCGTTGTGTCCTTCGCGCCATCGATGTAGTGTCGTCGAGCAACGATCAGGTCATGGCCGCCGGAGAAGAAGCCATTCGCCTGCTGCAACTTGTCAGAATCCGACATTGCGTCGATTTCAGCATCGCTGACACCGGAGGCCGACAGGCGAGCGTGCACCACGCGCATCACGTGGTCGTAGCCTTCGGAGGATGCCAAGTATTCCGCCATACGCCGGTGTTCAGCTTCGCTGGGAACGTGGCCGTGGTTCAGATGCCAGTAGTTGTAGGACACGATCTCGAACAGGTTCGGGATGCGACGGAACTCCGCTGTCGTAGTGGAAAGCTGGTCAGCGGGAAGTCCGGTTAGTTCACTCCAGTTTCCGGCCGGGTCACGCACCAAACGGGACTTTTCCGGCGGAGTCTCAAGATAACGCCGATCGCAGAAGGCGCAGTGGCATCCATCCTGATCGTGATCGATGGGCATTGGATGAGCTGGGGGAACCGATAGCGGGCGGTGACCGCGTCCAGGCACGGTCCACACCTCGGTTCCTGTGAGAAGGTTCTGCTGCTTTACCGTTCCATCGGCTAAACGCACGATGGCACGGTCGGTTCGAGAGAGCTCCTTTGCCATGGGGTTAATTCTACCTGCCAAATGCACGTTCTCCCAGAGTCGGTAAACGATTCCTTGCATTCGATACCGGCAGGGGTGCGATCATGCCCAACACGCGCAATGGGGTCTGACCAGCGCAAGTAATGGTGTCGGGCCGGTGAATGGGCGGGTCCGGTGGTGAACGAGCGCGGTTGTTTGGGCGGGTCCGGTGGTGAACAAGCGCGATTGTATGGGCGGGTAGGGTCGACTGGTAAAAACGCAATCGGCGAGAACCCCGAAAGGTTCTCGCCGACATTAAATGGCGCACATGCTATGTGAACGTCAGGCGTTCGGTAGCCATCCGCGAGCGTTCTTACCCAGATCAGCGATCAGAGCGGCAGCTTCCTGCGCACGATCTGCCTGGACGAAGAAGTGGTCGTGGCGAGCGCAGGCGATGGGGTTCGCTGCAATCGAACGAGCCGATAGGATCTGTGCGATTGTCGCCGTAATACCGATTGAATCAAGGTCAGCCTGCAGACCGAGGAAGATGTGAGCGTAGCGCTTTTCGGTCGGAAGACCGGCCGCTTCGGCTTCGTCAACGGGAAGAACAGCGGTCAGCTTGTCTTCATCACGAATGACGGCGAAGGGGTGGGTACCTGCTGGGACCTCGTCAACGATGGCGAAAACGTATTCGCCGGCGTTTGTCGGATCCAGCGTGGCAAGAATTTGGTCGAGAGCATGGATTTCAGTCATGACGTAGATGCTATCGCTCAGCGCGTGTGAGTAAAAGGCGTCGTCTCATGCTGGACATCCCCCAGCGTTTCATGGATCGTTTCGCGCTCGCTTCCCTCTTCTATGTGCACGCGATCGCCCGTGCTGACGGTGAACAAGCGCGGTGGGGTCTGGAGAAGAGGAGTCGGTAAAAGTGCTAGTCAGAGCCTATTCATCGTATTCGGGTTCGAACCGGTGCGCCCTGCCTCGCCCTCGTCTAGGGCGTCGATGGCTGTCATGTCCTCGTCCGACAACGTGAAGGAAAATACATCGAGGTTCTGCGCCTGACGCGATGGTGTCACCGACTTCGGGAAGATTACGTCCCCGCGTTGCAACGCCCACCGCAGTGCTACCTGAGCGGCGCTGACCCCGATCCGCGTACCAATCATGGCCAAGGTTTCGTCAAAGGGGGCGCGGCCTCGTGCCAGCGGAGACCAGGCTTCCACCACCATGGAGTGATCGCGCGCGAACTGGCGCAACTCGTTGTTGGGGAGGAAGGGGTGAGCCTCCACCTGCAGGACATGCGGAGCTACCGTCGCCACGTCGAGAACTGCTTGGATATGCGCGATTTCGTAGTTCGACAGGCCGATCGCACGTGCACGACCATCAGCGTAGAACTCTTCCAGCGCACTCCACGGCAGGGCAACATTTCCGTCGTACAGCGCGGGCAAAGGCCAGTGGATGAGGAACAAATCCACGTAGTCAGTACGCAGATCCTCCAAAGTCTGAGCGAAAGTTGCGCGCGCAACGTCAGGCTCATGGTTCGTGTTGTTCAACTTCGACGTGATGAACAGTTCCTCGCGCGGGATCTCGGAATCTGCGATCGCGCGCCCAACCTCTGGCTCATTCCCGTACATCTGAGCCGTATCAATGTGCCGATACCCCAGCTCCAGCGCGTGTGACACCGCTTCATAGACGCCCTCAGTCACTTTGAACGTGCCAAAACCGAACTGCGGAATAGGCGCTCCGGTCGGCAGAGTGAGCGTCGGGATGGTTGGGGTGGGCATGGTTCCTCGCTTCGTCGGGTACTTTCATCTTCCCACGATCGTGCCTCTCGTGCCCTTCCCGCGCGTTGGGTGCACGTCTGGGTAGTGCAGGGCGACGAGGCCGGGCGCGCTTGTTCACGCTCCCGGCGACATAGCTAGGCGGGCGCCAAGGTAAACGGCAAGTGCGGCGATGGTGGCAGCCATCTGAAGGACAATCACTGCTACGACTTCCCAGGCTCTGCCACGTAGATGTCGCCATGCGAGTTTGAAGAGCATGCGTCACTACTTCCAACAAAATTTCAGGTACCTGAAAAGTCTATGTCTTACGTGTCGTAGGCGCTCTATCTCAATGGGGCAGTGGGTGGCAGTTCACAGTGGCGTGCGTCCTGTTTAAAGTAAGGGGCATGGTTGAAGAAACCCCGAAAGTGTACAAGCGCACCGCCGCGTTTACTGAAGAGCAGATTGAAGCTGGTCTTTGGCTTCTGCTGGCATTGAACTCGCGGTCCAGCCTCGGTGATGAGATCCCGGGGAAAGATTCGGCTCTTCGTGATCTTTTGGCTCCCGTCGCGCGCAAAGTCCCACTCAGCGATGAGCAAGTGGATGAAGCGGTCTCGCTGATCGAGGCCGCCAAATGGGCGATGGAGCGCCATGAACTGCGTCCACTGTCCGTGTCGCAGTGCAATCGTGAACGCGATGCACTGCTGAAGCGCTGGAATCTAGCGTCCACGAAAGGCGCGTTGCTCTGGCCACCGTCGTCGCAGACAATTTCAGCTCGCCTTGGGGGCGGATCGTGGAGTCGGGCTACCGCTCGTCTTGGGTTTCGCGCGAATTCGCGAGGCCGGGCCCGCGGATCTGGCAGGTTTACTTCCGAATCAATGGCCGTTGTTCTGCGCGAATTCATTGCCGAATGTGAGCGTAATCAGATCGAACCGACACTTCAGGAGTACGGGAAATGGTCGAAGCGGCAACGTGCGACGGGCAGGGACGATGTTGCTTCTGTTGCCACTTTGCGACAGAGGTATGGGACTTGGAGTGTGATCCTCGCTTCTGTTGAACCATGAACCTATGAATAATTGCATTTCGTCAAGACAATGAAGTATTGATTAAACTAGAGTCCTCAGTTAAAAATCCAGTCCTTTGTAAGATTGGATAGACGTAATTAGTCGGAAAGTCTGGAGTCGTCAATGTCAGTACGCAAAGCGCTCCTCGCGCTCGTCTCTCAGCAGCCTGCTGGTGTGTACCGCCTCAAGCAGATGTTTGAGGATCAGACTTGCGAAGCTTGGCCGTTGAATATCGGTCAGGCTTATCAGACGATGCAACGCCTTGAACGCGATGGTTCTGTCTCCTCGCGCCAGGAAACAAACGCTGGGCGTGACTCCGAAGTCTTCGAGGTCACCGAAAAGGGTCGAGAGATCCTCAACGACTGGTGGAAGACCCCGGTTTCGCGTCAGAGTTCGGAACGCGATGAGCTCGTCATGAAGCTTGCCGTCGCAGCAACTGACCCCAGTGTTGATGTCACGGCACTCATTCAGACCCAGCGTCGTTCCTCGCTGATGGCACTGCGTGATGTTACGCGTCTGAAGTCGCTTGCCTCGGATGAAGAACTCGCATGGAAGCTGATTCTTGAGCGTCATATCTTCGACCTCGAAGCGGAACTGAACTGGCTAGATCACATTGAGTCCGGCGCCGTTTCCGAGGTCGCTCGTCGCGCAGCATTCGCTCGCTTCAAGCGTCAGGAACGTCAGAAGTCTTCGAAGAACGCTACTGTCGGCGTGCGATGAGTTTGAACTCCCATCCGGTTGCTCTTGTCGATATCTTTCACGAATACGGCACCGGCAATACGAAGGTTCAGGTGCTCGCTGGGATCAACCTACAGGTTGAGCCTGGCGAGCTTCTCGCCATCATGGGCCCTTCGGGCTCCGGTAAATCCACACTGCTTGCTATCGCTGGAGGGCTAGAGCGCCCAACGTCGGGCAAGGTTTACATTCACGGCGAGTCCTTTGCAGATATGTCGTCCGTGGAATGTGCGAGGGTTCGCCGTAAGTCGATCGGATACGTGTTCCGCGATTCAAATCTGCTTCCCACCCTGACTGCGGTAGAAAACGTTGAAATGCCACTTGAACTGGATGGTTTTTCTTCCTCGAAAGCACGTGATGCCGCACTTTTTGCTCTCGAGGAAGTGGGAGCTCTTGACCTTGCTGAAAAGTTCCCGGATGACCTGAATGGTCGTGAGCAACAGCAGGTTGCAATCGCCCGCGCTCTGGTTGGTCGTCGCTCGATTATCATGGCTGACGAGCCCACCGGTTCCCTCGATTCTCACTCGGGTGAACAGATTATGCTTGCTTTGCGTCAACAGATTGATGCGGGCGCTGCAGGAATCCTGGCGACTCACGAGGCCTGTTTTGCCGCGTGGGCTGACCGTACAGTTTTCCTTCGTGATGGGAAGATGACTGATACCTCTTCGTCAGATCGGATTGAGGATCTTCTATGAGCGAAGGCGGATCCGGATTGAGTCACGGAATTCGCGCACGTGCTAATACTTGGAAGATTGTATTGCGGATGTCTAGGCGCGCAGCGATCCGTGATCGATGGCGTACCCTGACGTCGCTACTGATCGTTTCGCTACCGATCGTGCTGGTTATTTCGTCAATCACTCTCTGGTCGATGATGTCGTCATCGCGCTATTTGGCGATACAGAACTTAGGGCCGAATGTTTCGACTCAAGCGCGGATTACACGCACCAGCTTTAATCCGATCGAACAGGATTATTTGGGTGAACCAGCGGGTGATGTGACTTCTCCGTCCGTGGATTCATTGTCTGTCGATGAGTTTCAACTGAATCGGTGGCTCCCCAGCGATGCTGTGATGGTTACAACGCTATCTTTCCCGTCGGTCAATGTGTCAACTGAAGACGGTTTACGCTCTGCATTAGTCACGACAGCCACAGAGACTTCGTCGTTGGATATTTTTGCTGAGAAGGATGAACAGACTCCGAAGCTTGAAAATGGGCATGCTGTTCTTAGTTTAGACGTTGCTACAGAACTGAACGTGGGCGTGGGGGATACGATTCATGTTTCAGTATCAAGCACGAGCATGAAGCCATCAATTACTGCGACGGTCATGATTGACCAAGTGACGGATCAGGAAAGAAGCATTGTTGTAGGTCTTGGAACTTTTGCATCGAGATCGCCGAGTGAACTTCAAGGAACCTCTGCTCACTACTACATCTTGAGTGAATCCCCTGTGACGTGGGACGACGTGCAGTTGCTCAATCATTCAGGCTTCGCTGTTATCTCTCGTGATGTTCTGACAAATCCGCCTCAGAACGCTCCGTCTCCTCAATCCACGGAGTTTTCATCGGCTCAGGCATGGCTTCCATTCATCATTGTTATCGGTGTTCTTCTGGTTTTCATCGAGCTGATCCTGTTGGTCTCACCGCTATTCGCGGTTGCCCAAACGAACGGTATCCCCAGCGCGATTACGATGCTTGCCGTTGGTGCGACACGTTTTCACCTGATTCGTTTGATGATGTCGCTGGGACTGGTTCTGGGCGTCCTGTCGGCATTCCTGTCCCTTGCAGGGGTGGGGATCGTCCTTGGTATCTTCGTCCAGATTCAAGGTCTAAGTCTGTCGATGATTCCTTGGGAAGCTCTAGTTTTCTCCTTCATTTCACCGATTGTGGTGTGTCTGATCGCCTGCTACGTGCCAGCTCGTGACCTTGCGGACACGGATGCGACCACGCTGTTCTCTGGGCATACTCGTGCGCCGTCGCGTCTTGTTCGGAAGATCCCGTTCTACCCGCTTCTTCTTGTCCTTGCTATCCCGCTTTTGATGTGGGCAGCGATGGCGGGGGCTCTGGGGATTCTTGCTTTTGGTCTAGCCCTGCTGATCAGTGGAATTATCGGAACCGCTCCTTACTTTGTTGCATATGACTGGCGCGGCCGACGCCATCCTTCGCTGGGTTTGCGTCTTGCGGTTCGTGATGCGGTCAGGAACGGCCAGCGGACGCTTCCAGCAATGGCCTCGTTGATGACCACCGCACTGCTGGCCACAGCGCTTCTGATCACTCTGACAAGTGCGAACGAAGCCGCGTGGAATGCGCACGCGCACCTGGGGCCGAAGGGAAGCGTCTTCGTGTCGGACGCCGATGTCACGGATACGGTTTCTCAGGCGCGAATGATTCACGATTCTGCCGCTGCAGCTGTGACGGATCGTCGCTCGGTATTGAGCGCCACCACGCTGTCAGGTCTGAAATGGGAATCCACTGATTTTGGCCCCTCCATCGTGATCGAACCGATCTCCCCTGACGAGGCATCCACAGAGTCAATGAACGACCACGTTCCCTCGCTCGCGGAATTAGATTTGGCGTACATCGTGGACGATGGCACCTTCCTCTCCGCCTCCAACCTGATTTCCGGCGACGAGATGGTGAAGGCCGTAACGACCCTGAACTCCGGTGGCGCGATTGTGCCGAAGGGCTCGTACATTTCTGAATCGGGCCAAGCAACGCTCCGTGCTCTAGATATGAGCGACACGGTTGAGGCAGCTACGCAAGGCGTGAACACTGTTCCTGACCCAACCACGGTGTCCGAGGCCCAGATTCAAGCAATCACCTGGTCGAAGCTGAACGTGATCGTCCTGTCTCCCAAAGCTGCTGAAATGTTGAAGGTTCCCGCCCTTCCACTGGGACAGCTTTTGATTGTTGATAAGCCCGTGTCCGTTTGGACGATGTCGGGATTTATTTCAGCAATTGAGTCGAGCGTCCCCGGTTCATCGGTGACGGTCATTCAACCTCCGTTGTCGACCATCATCATGCCCTGCATCGCTACGCTGATCGCGTTGCTTGCCGCCGGCGGAACAATCACTTTGGTTGTCGTTCTTTCGGCTAACGCTATGCGTCCCGACTTCGAGACGCTGGAAGCGATTGGTGCGTCTAGGACTCTCCGTTCGCGCGTTACCGCCTACCAGGGCATGGGACTCGCATTGGTCTGCTTGCCTATTTCCGTGCTGTCCGGCTTGATTGCAGGGGTGCTGACGGTCATGACGATCGCTCGTTCAGGTGTATTCCCTGAGCTTGCAAACCTTCATCCTGTGATCCCGTGGTTTCAGGTGATCGTGATGTTCTTCGGTTCTCCGATTTTGGCGGCTGTCGTTGCGGGCGTTGTTGCTCCGCGCCAGCAGAAGCCGGGCTCCCTGATTTCGGTGAACTAGACCGCCTACTGACTGCGGTGCTCGAACTGGGCCGGACAGTCAGCGCCCCGGCCGCAATCCCCCCAAGTGACGCCTCGTCAATTCCAATCGACATCGGAAAGATGATGGTCGAGACGGGCATGTTCGTGAGAGTCACGCCCGCGTAGGCGATCCAACTCTCGGCGCTCTTTCTTCGACGGGCGACCAGTTCCACGTTCACGCTGAGCAACCGGGATGAACAATTTGGGGCGAGGGGGAGTGAGGTCCTCGTAGCAGACGCGCGCTTGAGGGGCACCAACGCGTTTTACCAGCAGTTTCGTTACCGTCAGTATTTGGTCGAAACCGTCGACTCGTAGGCGGACCTCGTCGCCCACCTTCACTTTTTGAGCGGCTTTTGCGCTGTCGCCGTTGACTTTCACGTGTCCGGCGCGGGCCACCGAGGTTGCTTGCGACCGCGACTTGACCTTGCGGATAGCCCAGAGCCACGTGTCGACGCGAACCGAGTCTCCGGGTGCCAAAGCGCCGCGGGGAATCTCGACGGCCTTCTGCTCGCTGGCAGAGGTCGACGGGGAATTGTCCGAGGCGTCCGGTGTACTAGTCATACGGCAATCGTAGACGGTTGCCGAGGGAGCTAGGCGAGGCGTGCTCGCGCGAATGGGACGCCAATCGATTTTCGAGCCAGGAGTGATCTCGCGAATCCTCACCACCTTCTATCTGGAGTCGTTTGCGCCCTCAGCGGGTGGCGGTACGAGTAAGCAGATGCTCGCTCAAATGATCGAGGGGCTCATCTTCGCCTCGTCGCGACTGTTTTCCACTCAGGGCGACAACTAGGGCGCAACTAACGCCGGGCTCACCCCAGCAGGTGAAGATGAGCTTTGCCGAGGGCGACAACTAGGGCGCAACTAACGCCGAGCTCACCCCAACGTGGGCAGTTCCACGCACAGAAAATGGAACTGAAAATGGAGCCTGACTAGGGTTGAAGCATGGCCTCCCTGTTGAATGCGAACCACCTGCTTACCCTCTTCCTGGTTGTTGGAGTGGGTGCTGCGCTCGGCGCAATCCGCTTCGGACCACTTCGTTTCGGCGCAGCCGGTGCACTCTTCGTCGGCCTTGCAGTCTCCGCATGGAACCCCGAACTCGGCGAAGGCATGGAAATCGTCCAGCAGATCGGCCTGGCATTCTTCGTATACACGGTCGGCGTCTCGTCGGGCGCAGCGTTCTTTAAAGACATTCGAAAACAGACGGTGCTTCTTGGAAGCTGTGCCGTAGTCTGCGTCATCGGTGCAATTACCGCGTTAATCGGTGGCGGTCTGCTTCAGCTTCCCAAGGGGCTGACACTCGGCCTATTCACCGGTGCTCTGACCGCTGCGCCCGCCTTAGACGCGGCCACCCGCGTTACCGGTGACCCGCAAGCCGCAGTCGGCTACGCCTTCGGATACCCGATCGGCGTCATCATCGGGATCATCGTTGTTACTATGACCGTCACCCGCAAGTGGGTGGGCGCAAAAGACACCCCCTCACTGGCCGGTCAGTCCCTGGAAACGATGACCGTTCGCGTTGCCAAACGCATCAACACCCGACACGTTACTTTGTGGCGTGACCAGCAGGTTCGCATGTCCTACCTGCGTCGCAAAGGCGAAACCCGCGTTGTCGTTCCCGGTGAGGACCTGTACGAAGGGGATCTCGTCCTGGTCGTGGGCGACCCGGCAAAGATTGAAGAAGCCGCGCATCAAATCGGCGAACCTGTCGAGCATCACCTTGAAGATGACCGCTCGGACGTCGCATTTGAGCGCATCGTTGTCTCGAACCCCGAAGTTGCCGGACAGCCGATTTCTGCGCTCAATGTAGCCACACGTTTCGGTGCTGTTGTCACGCGCGTCCGCCGAGGCGACCTTGACCTGCTTGCCCGAGATGACCTAGATCTGCAACTCGGCGATCACGTCGCCGTCGTTGTCCCGACAGATGAGCTTGATGAAATTCAGTCCTTCTTCGGAGACTCCGAAAAGCGCGTTGCGGAAGTCGACGCAATGGCGTTCGGTATCGGTCTGGTGCTGGGCATGTTGCTCGGCGCGATTCCATTCCCAATGCCATCGGGAGCCTCGTTCACTCTTGGCTCTGCTGCCGGCCCGCTGATCGTTGGTATGTTGCTGGGTGCCCTGCGTCGCACCGGGCCGCTGGTATGGACACTTCCCACCTCGGCGAATATTACGATCCGCCAGATCGGCTTGCTTCTTTTCCTTGCTGGCCTCGGCTTGAATGCAGGGCCAGAACTCGCTTCGCTTCTGACCAGCCCTGATGGTCCGAAGGCGGCGCTGCTCGCTGTGATATTGGTATTGGTCTGCTGCCTGGCGCAGGCTCTTGCCGGTCGATTTGCCGGCTTGTCCGCGCCTCGTAGCGCCGGTGGAGTCGCAGGTTTCCTGGGACAACCGGCAGTCTTGCAGGCCGCAGACGCCCGCGTTCCCGATGAACGCATCGAGGCCGCCTACGCGAGCCTGTTTGCTTTCTCCATCGTCGTGAAAATCCTGTTGGTTCCGTTCATCTGGTCGATCTAACACCGACTTGATCCACCGCCAGCGCCACTGGTGTCCATCGCATGAGCTGAACGGATGTTGGGTGTGCGGTATGAGTACCCCACACAGTGTGAGATTCGGATTGTGGGATTTGAATCCCGTCGTCAGATAGAACCACGAACACACCAAACGCAATTGCATACACCGGTTCTTCTTCCAACACCGGTGGCCGTGGCGGTCAGGCCGTCACCGCCCCGTTGCTTCCATCGAGGAGCGGGCTCACCAGCTTTTGATCTTGAGAACCTTTGCCTAAGGGCGGGATTATGCAGAACTATACATTGGTGCCCCGTGGATCGTCCGCGGGGCACCAATGCGTCTGAGTAAGTCAGGCGCCCAGCCAGTAGGCCTCGAGCACTTTCGACATACCAATCAGGTCGTCAACGTGGCTCATTTCGCGAGCCGAGTGCATCGACAGGAGCCCGACGCCCACATCCACCGTCAGAATGCCCAAGCGAGTCGCCGTGATCGGGCCAATCGTGGATCCGCACGGCATCGCGTTATTCGACACGAAGTCCTGAGATGGCACACCCGCAGCAGTGCATGCACGCTTCCACAGGGCAATACCTTCTCCGTCGGTCGCATAGCGCTGGTTGGCGTTGATCTTCAAGACCGGGCCTCGTCCCATCACCGGATGAGTTGCCGGGTCGTGATACTCCGCGTAGTTGGGGTGCACCGAGTGGGCGGCGTCCGCGCTGATGCACGACGAAGCAGCAAACATGCGCGCAACCCCGTCGGCGTCGCGCCCCAGAGCGTAGGCGGTACGCTCCAGAACGGTCTGCAAAATCGGGCCGGCAGCACCTTCGCGAGTTGCAGAACCAATTTCCTCGTGGTTGAAACACATAAAGATTCGAACGTCGCCATCGGTGGGAGTCCCAGCCTTCGCCAGGCGCTCAAATGCAGTCAGACCAGCGTGAACGGAGGAAAGATTGTCCTGCTGGCCCGCAGCGAAGAACTGGCCGGACTCGCCAAAAGTGGCAGGACCCTGCTGAGGAATCAGGATCAAATCATGTGACGCGATATCCTCGACACTCACGCCGGCATACTTCGCGACTTCAGCCATGAAGTTCGCTTCCGGGTTATCGACGGTCCATACCGGGTGCAGGTGCTTCTGCGGATCGAGCTTCAGCCCTTCCGGGTTCACGCCACGATCCAAGTGAATTGCCAGCTGGGGGATACGTGCCAGTGCACCGGTGCGCACCAGAACCTGGCGACCGTCCTTCATCATCAATCGGCCGGCAACAGCAAGCTCGCGGTCAAGCCACGAATTCCACATCATGCCACCGTAGACCTCGACGTCAATCTGACCCCAACCATCTGCGGTCGACGACGTAAGCGACGGCTTCACGTGGAAAACAGGGGAATCGGTGTGCGCACCAACAATACGGAAGCCGGTCTGCTCAGTGACAGAAGTCGGAACGACCCACGCTGCGACGGCGCCACCGCGAACCATGACGTGTCCGCCGGGGCTCGCGTCCCACGGCTCAGTTTCGTCCTGGCGAGTGAAACCTGCATCCACCAAGCGTTGCGCCACCAAGTCGGCGACGTGATATGGGGAAGGGGAGTCAAGCAGGAAGTGCTGATAGTCGATCGTGTGTACGTCAGTCTCAGAGTAATCGAAGTAGCCCATGGGTTAATCGTAAGCCCGACTATGCTGAGGGTATGTCTGCAATGAAGCTCTTAGACACCTACGCCCTGAACGACGGCACCAGAATTCCCCTGATCGGCTTGGGCACGTACAACTTGCGTGGCCACGCCGGCGTCGAATCGATGGTGAACGCGGTTCATGCCGGCTATCGTCTGCTGGACTCTGCGTTCAACTACGAAAACGAGGGGGCGCTGGGCCAAGCGGTCCGCACCTGTGGCGTTCCACGCGAGGACCTGTGCCTGGTCTCAAAGCTTCCTGGGCGCCACCACCGCTACGAACAAGCCGTTGACACGGTTGAAGAATCCCTGTTCAGTGCCGGTTTGGACTACTGGGATCTCTATCTGATTCACTGGCCGAACCCGCGTCAGGGCCTCTACGTTGAAGCCTTCCAAGCGCTTGTTGACCTGCAGAAGAAGGGCTTGATTCGATCGGTTGGCGTTTCGAACTTCCTGCCCGAACATATTGAGCGCCTGCGCGACGAAGTCGGGGTTGTTCCCGCTATCAATCAGATCGAGCTTCATCCGTACTTCCCGCAGGCCGAAAGCCTTGAAGCTCACCGCAATCTTGGTGTTCAGACAATGTCGTGGAGTCCGCTGGCCCGAAAACTGCGCGTTGTCGATGAGCCTGTTCTCGCTAAGATCGGTACCGAGACTGGTAAGTCTCCCGCGCAGATTGTCATTCGCTGGCACCTCCAGCTGGGTACTCTTCCGATCCCGAAGTCAGCAAGTAAAGAACGTCAGGTGGCAAACCTCGACGTGTTCGACTTCGAGCTTAGCGAAGACCAGATGGCGCGTATTGCCACTCTTGCGCGCCCCGATGGTCGCAGTGCGAATCAAGATCCTGCTTTCTACGAAGAGTTCTAAGCCGACGCTTACAAGCGCATATGAAAAGGATGAACTATGGCACGCAAACCCGATGATCTTCGTCGGAGCTCGAACGTTAACTTTTTTGTCGCAGCTTTTTCCGCGTACTTGGTCTATGCCGTGGATTTCTGGCCTCGCTGGATTTTCCTTGCCGCTGCCATTGGTTTCGTTCTCTATGGCTTGAAACTGCGTAAGGATGCCGACCGAATGGAGACGGGCGGTGTACCAAAGGTCGTTGACTCCACGGTTTCGGACTTGACCGATAACAGCTAGTTTTCACTCGCTCGCCGTGTGATTGATTCACGAGGTCGCCCACCGCTTCTCGCCCCTCTCTTGCATCAAGGGCGGAGTGAATACGCGGTGCGTCTAGCGGATCATCGCTCGCAATTCGGGCAACAAAAAGGATGAGGCTAGGTCAGCAGACCCAGCCTCGTACCTAAGAAAAAGGCGCCAACTGGCGACGTAGCGTTTACTTGTCCAGTGGAACGCGGTACACGTTCGTTTCGCGCAGCTCGAAACCGGCGCGCTGGTAGAGGCGGTTCGCGGCCTCGCGTGACGGGCGACTGGTCAGATCGACCGTGCGTGCGCCTACTTTCTGAGCGTGGTGAAGCGCGGCCTCAACGAGGGCCTGACCGGCACCCTGGCCACGAGCAGCAGAATCGACAACGACATCCTCGACCCAGGCGCGCACACCGGTTGGGATCTCGAAGGTTGCCAGCGAGAGCATGCCGAGGATCGGGAAAGCACCGGACTCGTCCGCCTTATCGGAGCGGAAAACGAACAGGTGAACACCGGGCTGAGAAATGAAACGCTCGCACCCAGCCGCGTCCAGTGGGGCAGCTGAACGGGACAGCTGAGGAATCAGGCGCTCCATCGCTTCGACGATTTCGGGGGACGATTCGGTGATGATCTCGATGGCCATAAGGGTCCTTTCACTTCGCGTCTTCACGCAATTCTGTCGCAATTCTACGGGCGAAGTGCACCCAAGGAAACGACCGTGAGCGCCCTTCGAGTGTCACCCTGCCTTATGCGTCCCAAACCGCGAGGTCAGACGAGCAAACAGTTCGTGGTCTTTCGGTTGATCCGCATGAACCCGGCTGGCTTGCCCCGCGGTCGCGAGCGGTGAAATCGGAGCGGAAAACGCGAGGAGCGAAACCTGTCCGGCCTCGTATGTGGGCGTTTGTCTCCCGACTGCACCTAGTGCGACGGTTTGGTGTGTTTTTGTGTGGATGTGTCGCGTGGGGTGTAGTTGGTGGCCTGGTTTGG
>ERZ1034876.124-NODE-124-length-52292-cov-12.341291_pt1 | contig 52292 bp, 46 predicted proteins | sample MGYA00520698_ERZ1034876 | MGnify/ENA primary metagenome ERZ1034876 (study PRJEB33766, sample SAMN09781723) | gut metagenome | biome: gut microbiome | host: Homo sapiens | place: Madagascar | study: EMG produced TPA metagenomics assembly of the PRJNA485056 data...
ACCACCTTATGCAAAAGAAACAACTGCAAGCTTTGACGCTTGAACAAAAATGTGCCCTGCTTTCCGGCGGGGGGACCTTTACCACCCGTGCATTGCCCAAAGCCGGTATCCCGTCCATTACCTTGTCCGATGGCCCCAACGGCGTGCGCAAGCAGGCCGGGGCGGCGGATCATCTGGGGCTGAACCCCAGCGTGCCGGCTACCTGCTTTCCCACGGCTGTCACCGTGGCCTGCAGCTGGGACCCCGCCCTGGGCGAGGAAGTGGGCAAAGCCATGGGCGAGGAAGCCGCCGCGCAGGAAGTCGCCGTACTGCTGGGGCCGGGCCTCAACACCAAGCGCAGCCCCCTCTGCGGCCGCGACTTCGAGTACTTCTCCGAGGACCCTTACCTTGCGGGCAAGATGGCCGCAGGCTATGTGCGGGGCATCCAATCCAACGGCATCGCCGCCTGCCCCAAGCACTTCGCCGTCAACAGCCAGGAGCTGCGCCGCATGGCGTCGGACTCCGTGCTGGACGAACGCACCCTGCGGGAGATCTACCTGACCGGCTTTGAGATCGTGGTGAAAGAATCCGCACCCAAAGCCATCATGTCCAGCTACAATTTGGTCAACGGCACCTACGCCAACGAAAATGCCCATCTGCTGCAGGACATCCTGCGCAGGGATTGGGGCTTTACCGGCGCTGTCGTGACCGACTGGGGCGGCTCCAATGACCATGCACTGGGCGTAAAGAACGGCTCCACGCTGGAAATGCCCGCTCCCGGCGGTGACGCCGTGCGGGAACTGCTGGCCGCTGTCAAGTCCGGCAAGATCACCGAGGCCGATGTGGACGCCCGCCTGGACGAACTGCTGACGCTGATTTACGACACCCACGCCGCTGTGCAGAACCACAGCTTTGACGCCGACGCACACCACGCGCTGGCCCGCCGCGCCGCTGCCGAAAGCACGGTGCTGCTGAAAAACGAGGACAGCCTGCTGCCGCTGGCGGCGGGCACGAAAGTGGCCGTCATTGGTGACTTTGCCGAGACCCCGCGCTACCAGGGCGCAGGCTCCAGCGCGGTCAACTCCATCAAGGTAGATTCGCTGCTGGGCTGCTGGGCCGAAAGCGGGCTGGAACAGGTAGGCTTTGCCGCCGGTTTCGACCGCCAGGGCAAACCCGACGCCGCCAAGCAGGCCGAAGCCGTGGCGCTGGCCCAAAAGGCTGACGTAGTGCTGCTCTGCATGGGCCTGGACGAGATCAAAGAGAGCGAGGGCCTGGACCGCAGCGATATGTGCGTAGCATCGAACCAAATCGAGCTGCTGCGTGCGCTGCAAAAGGTCAACCCCAACATTGTGGTGGTGCTCAGCGCCGGCGCATCGGTGGAGACCTCTTGGGCGAACCACTGCAAGGCGCTGGTCTACGGCGCTTTGGGCGGCCAGGCCGGGGCCGGGGCCATGCTGGACGTGCTGACCGGCAAGGTCAACCCCAGCGGCAAGCTGGCCGAGAGCTGGGCCAAGGCGTATTCGGATACCCCCGCCCGGGACAACTTTGCCGGCGACGGCCGCACCGTACAGTACCGCGAGGGGCTGTACGTGGGCTATCGCTACCACCAGACGGCCGGGGTCGCTCCCGCTTATCCGTTTGGGTTTGGCTTAAGCTACACGACCTTTGCCTATTCTGACGTAAAAGCCACGCCCCAGGGCGTAAGCCTGACCGTGACCAACACCGGCGACCGTGAGGGCGCGGAGATCGTGCAGGTCTACGTAGCCAAGCCTGATGCCAAGATCTTCCGCCCCGCGCAGGAGCTGAAAGGCTTTGCCAAGGTGCAGCTGGCGGCAGGGGAGAGCAAGCGGGTGACTGTTGCGCTGGATGACAAGGCGTTCCGCTACTGGAACACGCTCACCAATGCCTGGGAGGTCGAGGGCGGCAGCTATGAAGTCCGCGTCGGTGCCTCCTGCGAGGACATCCGCCTGACCGCTGTTGTTACTGTGGCCGGTACCGGTGCACCCAACCCCTACGAGGGCAAGAGCCTGCCGCACTACACAGGCGGCAAGGTGCAGAACGTGCCCGACGCCGAGTGGGAGACCCTGCTGGGCCGCCCCATCCCGGACGACACCGTAAAAATCGATCGCAACATGACCCTGGGCGAGCTGAACCACAGCCGCAGCCCGCTGTGCTGGCTGATCTGGCTGGTGCTGCATACGCTGCTGACCGCCAGCTACAAAAAAGGCCAGCCCAACCTGAACGTGATGTTCCAATACAACATGCCGCTGCGCGCCCTGGCCAAAATGACCAGCGGGGCCATCAGTATGGGCATGGTAGACGGCATCGTGCTGGAAGCCAAGGGTTTCTGGGTGATTGGCCTGGTCAAGGTCATTCTTGAAGCCATCAAAAACATAATTCTCAACGCGCAGCTGGAAAGCCGCCTGCGCAACAGTTGACGGAGGTGCAACGTGCAATTCTGGAATAACTTCGCGGCCAAGCACCCCGCCGCTGCCAAGTGGGTGCGGGAGGGCGGCCTGTTCGTGGTCGTGTCCAACCTTATCACCATTTTTAAGTATCTGCTGCTGCAGTTTTTGCCCAAGGCCTTTGCCAGCCTGCCGGTGGTAGACTTCGGCTGGCCGGGCATCCCGGTCACGCTGTTTGGCGAGACCTTCCAGTGGAATATTCTGGGCTACGATGCTGCCCACGGCGGCCTGCCCTACTTCTGCGCCTACATGATCGCCATGGTCATCGGCGAGTGCATCAACTTCCCGATCCAGCGCAACTTTGTGTTCCGCAGCAAGGGCAATCTGGCCAAGCAGATCGGCTGGTACGTGGTGGCGTTCTGCCTCATCACCTGCATCGTCAACTCCATCAACTGTGTGTGGGTGGCAGTGGCCGGCCTGCTGGTGCCGGACTTCATCTACAACATCGGCACTACCGTTTTGAACGGCGGCATCTCGATGGTCATTTTCTTCTTCGTGAATAAAATCATCTTCCCCGAGGGACAGCAGAAGAAAGACTAAGCGCACTATAAAAATACCGGTCGCCCGGATAAGGCGGCCGGTATTTTGTTTGTGTGGGCGCTGTTTGCCGAGGTGGAAAAGTGCGCCCGCAAGTTTGGTGCCCAGCGGGTGGAGTTGATGGTGTGGAGCCACAACGCCATCGCGCAGAAAGCCTACGCTGCCCACGGTATGACGCTCCAGCGTAGTATTGATGAGATTGCATTATAAAACAAAGCTGCCGCACAGCTTCGTCTCTGTGCGGCAGTTTTCTTATCGCTTTTCCTTTAAATTAAGCCCTTGTCGGCGCAATAGTGATAGATGCCATCCTCGTACACCGGGCCGCAGATTTCATCGGCGATGGCTTTCAACTCGGGCGAGCCATTCTCCATAGCCACACCGGTGCCCACAGCCTGCAGCATTTCCCGGTCGTTGTTGCCGTCGCCAAAGGCCAATGCTTCGGCCTTGTCCAGCCCGTAATAGGCCAGCATTTTTTCAATGCCGATGCCCTTGCCGCCGCCCGCGGGGATGATATCCACCGCGCGGTCCCACCAGGCGGTAATCTTCGCCCCCGGTGCACCGTCCAGCAGGGCAGGGTAGTCCTTCGGGCGGCAGCCCAGCATCAGCTGGTAAATGTCTTCCGCGCACACAGCGTCAAAGTCGTCCGCCACAGGCACGGGTTCGTTGGCAATGAAAAAGTAGTCGGTCAGGTCGGTGTCGGTGCCATTGGCCGCCAGGCGGTCCCTGGTAGAAACACAGACCGGCCGCCCCAGCGCCGCCGCGTTTTGGATAAAACGCACCACGTCCTTGTGGGGGATTGGGTTGCTGAAGATGACACCTTTCCTGTCATAGCACAGCGAGCCGTTGAAGGTCAGGTACGCATCAAACGCAACCCCGTCGATTTTGGGCAGCACCATGGGGGAGCGCCCGGTGGCGATGCAGATTTTGATGCCGCGGTCCTGCAAACGGTGCAGAGTCTCCAACATTTTTGGGGTGATTTTCTTCGCCTGCATATCGATCAGCGTGCCGTCAATATCAAAGAAAACGATTTTCGTCTGTGGCATGGGGTACCTCTCCTTTAAACGATATACGATCAGTATACTGCCGTGATGGCACAGTTTCTATCAATTTTCCGCCCAAAAGCAGCAGAATCCCGCCAAAATAGGCGGTCAGTGCATCCAGATGTTGTTTTCCAGGTCCTTCAGGCGGCTTTTGTAGTCGTTGATCAGGGCGTCCGTATTTTCCCCGTCCGGGAAACTGACCAGGTAGCCGTCCCCGGCTTCGTGGAAACCCACGATCCCGGCCAGGCCTGCCATCTCGGCCACTTTCAGCAGAGTATGGTAGTCATACTCGGCCGCGCTGATGTACAGATTCTTCAAAATCAAGACCTCACTTTTCCGGCGCAGAATACTGCGCAATTATAACTATTATACCAGCCCCGGCCGGATTTTGCAAAGCGGATTTTATCGGGGCAATTTGTCCGATTCGTCCCCCCCCCGCAGGGCGGGCGGGGGCGTTGTCCCCGGCCGCATGGAGGATGCCCCCCTGGTATTCTGCCCGCACAACAAAAAAAGCAGGCGGTCCGTCTTAGCCGGGCTGCCTGCTCAAATTTTACGTACTTACAACAGTTTGTTCCCCAGTGCCTTAGTCGTTCTCTCGCGGGAGAGGCTGACAAGCTCCTGGTTGTCCAGCGTGTAGCGCAGTACCAGCACGTTGGCTACAAACAGCACCGCCAGCTTCACCGGCATACTGCCGGAGTCCAGCGGGCTTTCCTTAGCGCCGCATAGCAGCACCACGTCCGCCAGCGCCGTGCCGGGGGCGTCATCGTAGTGGGTCAGCAGAATGACCTTTGCGCCGTTGTCCTTGGCCAGACGCAGCGTATCCATCATGTCCCGCGTTGCGCCGGAGTAGGAAACGAACAGCACCACATCCTCCGGCCCCATCAGGCTGGCCGCGATGGCCTGCATGTGGCTGTCGCCGCTGGTATGGAACTTCGTGGAGATGGTGGCAAACCGCGCCCAGATGTCACTCGCCAGCAGGCTGCTGCCGCCCTGCCCGAAGCAGAACACCTGCCGTGCCCGCTGCAGCAGCGTGGCGGCCTGGTCAATGGCATCGGGGTCCAGCGCGTTGCGGGTGCCGTTCAGTGCCTCGATGGCCGTATTGTAGGCATGAGTGCATAAAATCTGCGTATCTACGCCGGGTTCCAGCTTTAATGCCACAGGCACCGTCATGGCGTTGGCCTTGGCCAGGGCAATCTTCATCTCGTTGTAGCCGTCAAACCCCAGGGAGCGGCAAAAGCGGAAAATGGTGGCCTCGGCCACGCCGCACGCCTTTGCCAGTGAGGAGATCGATAAATACTGGGCGTCCTCGGCATGCTGCACCAGGTAGTCCGCCACGATCGTGCCGGATTTTGTCAGGCTGTCGTGCTTGGCACGCAGCATCTCCCAAAAGTTCTGCTCAACCATAGATGAAGATTCCTTTCCCTCGGTTTTGCGGCCCTGCTGAGGGTCGCCTAACCCTTACTATTATAGTGTAACGCCTGTCAGCGCATTTTTCAAGGCCTCGGCCACCGCTTTATGGGCCTCCGGCGTCAGGTGCATGCCGTCAACAGGGGAGCACCCCGCCCCGGGCAGCAGGTTGGCGTCCAGAAACCGCACGCCGGGCAGGTCTTTCAGCATCGGCTCCAGCTGGGCGGCGATGCCGGCACACCGCTCGTGGCAGCCGGGGCCCATCTCCTCACGGAATTTCAGCTTGTCATACTCCGGCGTGATGGACGGCGGCACGATGACCAGCACGTCCGGGTGGGCGTTGTCGCGCCAGCACTCGGTGCACAGGGCTTTTTTCACCAGCCGGGTGATGCCCAGCGCTATTAAATAGGAACTGCAGCCGAACCGCGCCTTGCTGTCGTTGGTGCCCAGCATAATGGTCACGGTGTCCAGCGGGGCATGGCTCATTAAGATGGGGTTGATGGTCTTCAGCCCGTTCATCGCCTCGGTGATGGGGTCGTCGAAGACAGCCGTGCGGCCGGGCAGGCCTTCCTCTATAACAACCCACTCGCTGCCCAGCAGGTGCTGCAGCACGCGGGGATAGCGCTCATCCTCGCCGTAGCGGCCGTCACGGGCGGGGTCGTAACCGTAGGTGTTGGAGTCGCCGTAGCAGAGCACGCGGCGCTCGGTAATATTAGAATAGTTCATTATAAACCTCCTGTTGGCAGGGCTTCCTCCTTATCCTATAAAGAATGCAATGCTTTTGTAAGGGGCGATGCGAGCATTGCGGGGTCGCGCAGCGGCCCCTGCGGCAGTAAACAATAGGGGAGGGAAGAAGCGCCGTCGAGATTGATAAGAAATAAATTTTCTATAAATCCAGTATACAGGAAAAAACGCGCTCGTGCAATGTAACAAATTTCCGATTTTTCCACAATGTCATTGTGCAACTTGCAACAAATCCGGCGATTTATACCGCGCCGGGACCTTGCCAGGCCTGTTTTATGCCGGTACATCGCCGCTTTACAGCAGAAAAGCAGCGAAAATTTTCCGTCAAATGCCGTCATATACCAGGCTTATCCTTTCATATAAATGTGATAGAAAAGCCTTACAGGCACAAAATGTAGTCATATTTTAGACAAAATCCGCATGTTGTGTCGGTCGTTTGTGCAAAGCGACGGCAAATTTGTGAAAGGATTGTGCGTTTCGTGCATAGACAAAATGAAAAATATTTTCTACAATAGAGACATCACAAGGGACGCAGATCGGACGCATCCCTACAAACGCCGAAAGGCAAAGAAGGAGAAACCACTATGAAAAAGCAAGTATCCGCTCTTCTGGCAGCCGGTATGGCAGCCAGCCTGCTGGTAGGCTGCGGCGGCGGTGCCGCTTCCAGTTCTGCCGCCCCTGCAAGCACCGCAGAGTCCACTACCTCTGAGGCTGCTCCCGCAGAATCCACCGATGACGCCGCCGGCCAGGCTGCTGACATCACCCTGTGGACCTACCCCATCGGCAAGTGGGGCGATTCCGATTCCGTCAACGAGTTGCTGGCTGACTTCAACGCCCAGTATCCTGACATCCACGTGACCGTCGAGTATCTCGACTACACCAACGGCGACGACCAGGTCAACACCGCCATCGAGGGCGGCTCCGCACCCGACCTCGTCATGGAAGGCCCCGAGCGTCTGGTTGCAAACTGGGGTGCCAAGGGCCTGATGGCCGACCTGAGCGACCTGTGGACCGACGAGCAGAAGGCCGACATCAGCGCCAGCGTTGAGGCCGCCTGCAAGAGCAGCGACGGCGCTTATTACGAGTATCCCCTCTGCATGACCGCCCACTGCATGGCCATCAACAAGACCGTGTTTGAGGCTGCCGACGCCATGCAGTACGTGGACGAAGACACCCACACCTGGACCACTGAGAACTTCCTGAAGGCTGTGCAGGCCGTCTACGATTCCGGCAAGACCGACGTTGGCGCTATCTACTGCAGCGGCCAGGGCGGCGACCAGGGCACCCGCGCTATCATCAACAACATGTACGGCGGCACCTTCACCGATGCAGCTCACACCAAGTACACCGCTGACTCCGCCGAGAACATCAAGGCCATCCAGGCCCTGTATGATCAGGACGGCATCAACTTCGACGCTTCCATCAACGGCGGCGAGGAGATCACCCTCTTCCGCAACGGCACCCTGCAGATGGCTTTCTGCTGGAACATCGCCCAGCAGACCAACTCCGATAATGGCCCTGCCGGCACCACCAACAACGGCGACGACATCCTGTTCATGGCTTTCCCGACCGATTCCGGCGACCCGCAGCTCTGCGGCGGCATCTGGGGCTTCGGCATCTTCGATAACGGCGACGACAACAAGATCGCTGCTTCCAAGACCTTCATCGACTTCATGGCAAACTCTGACGAGACCGCCAAGGCCGTAAAGACCTCCACCTACTTCTCTGTCAAGAACTCTCTGTCTGACCTGTACGCTGACGACGCTATCATGAGCGAGTACCAGAAGCTCATGCCTTACCTGGGCGACTACTATCAGGTCGTTCCTGGCTGGGCCGAGGCTCGTACCGCCTGGTGGAACATGCTGCAGCAGGTTGGCTCCGGCGCTGACGTGACCACCGCTGTCAACGAGTTCTGCACCACTGCAAACGCAGCTGCCAGTGCATCTTGATCGCTGCGAACCGAAGTAATTGATTGACCTGCAGGCATCGTACTTGCCGCCGGTCCCACGGCGTCCGACCTCTGACACGAAAGCAGCGGTGGGACGCCGCTTTTTATCGAAAACTTCCCCCACGGAAAGGAGAGATCCCTCTTGGCAATTTCCGCCGCTAAAAAGAAGAACGCCCAGCCCTCGATGAGCCGCGCGCTCGTCCGGCAGGAGACCATCGCCGGTTATCTGTTCCTGCTGCCCAGCCTGGTGTTCTTCCTTGGTTTCGTTATCTACCCCATGGTGATGTGTGTATTCACCAGCTTCTTTGATTCCACCATGAACCGCGCCGATGTCTTTGTCGGCTTGCAGAATTATATCGAGCTGTTCCAGGACAGCGTTTTCCTGGGCGCTCTGCGCAACACTCTCATTATCGTTATCGTGTCGGTGCCCATCACCTGCATCTTCTCGCTGTGGGTCGCTTCGGCCATCGTCAACATGCCCTCCTGGGCAACGTCCATCTTCCGCGTTATCTTCTACCTGCCCGTCGTTACCGGCTCCGTCGCCGTTACCGTCGTGTGGAAGTGGATGTTCAACAACTACTACGGCATCTTCAACTACATCGGCAAAAGCATGGGCGTTTTGGACCAGAACATCAACTGGCTGGGCGACAGCAAATACGCCTTGGCCTGCATCATCCTGATCCTGCTCACCACCTCGGTCGGTCAGCCCATCGTGCTGTACGTTTCCGCCCTGGGCAACGTGGATCAGTCCCTGGTCGAAGCCGCCGAGGTCGACGGCGCCACCAAGCTGCAGGCTTTCTGGAAGATCAAGTGGCCCCAGATCATGCCCACCACGCTGTACATCCTGGTCATCACCACCATCAACTCCTTCCAGTGCTTCGCGCTGATCCAGCTGCTGACTTCCGGCGGCCCCAACCACGCGACCGATACCATCATGTACTACATTTACTACACCGCCTTCAAACTGTACCGCTACGGTTACGGCAACGCCATGGGCGTCATTCTGGCCCTGATGATCGCCGCGCTGTCCGCCGTGCAGTTCAAGGTCACGCAGTCTGATTAAAGGAGGGGAGAGCAGTTATGGAAGCAACCAAGTCCACCGCGGCCGCACAGACCACGACCAAAAAGAAAAAGAAAGTCTCCCCCTACATGGTGTTCAGCACCGTCGTCATCATCCTGCTGGCCATCGCCTTCGCGTTCCCGCTGTACTGGATCATCACCGGTTCCTTCAAGACCCAGGTCTCCATCAACGCTACCACGCCCGAGTGGTGGCCCAGCGAGTGGGTCATGACCAACTACGCCAAGCTGTTCAGCCGCCAGAAAGCCCCCCTGTGGGAGTTTGCGGTGCCCTTCAGCAGCCGCTTCAGCGCGGACGGCAAGGACATCATCTGGTGGAGCGGCCCGCAGGTGCCCGCCGCCATCCGCTGGCTGATCAATACCGTGTTCATGGCCGTCACCTCGATGATTTTGACCTGCATCACCTCCGCCATGGCCGGTTATGCCCTGGCCAAGAAGCGTTTCGTCGGCCGCAGCGTCCTGTTCACCCTGATCGTCTGCGCCATGGCCCTGCCCAAGCAGGTCATCCTGATCCCCCTGCTGCGTGAGATGAGCAGCCTGCAGCTGTACAACACCATCTGGGCCGTTATCTTCCCGATCGTCGGCTGGCCGTTCGGCGTCTTTTTGATGAAGCAGTTCAGCGAGGGCATCCCCGGCGAAATGCTGGAAGCCGCCCGCATCGACGGTGCCAGCGAGGCCACCACCTTTACCCGCATTGCCCTGCCCATCATCAAGCCCGGCGTCGGTGCGCTGGCCATCTTCACCTTCATCAACTCCTGGAACGACTACTTCATGCAGTTGATCATGCTGTCCAGCACCAGCAAGCTGACCATTTCCCTGGGCATTGCCAAGCTGCAGGCCGAGAACTCCACCGACTACGGCCTCATCATGGCCGGTGCCGCCCTGGCCGCCGTGCCCATCATCATCGTGTTCCTGGCCTTCCAGAAGTACTTTACCAAGGGCATCACGATGGGTGCAGTCAAGGGCTAAAAATCCGTTCCAACTGCCGCCTCCCCGTAGGGGTCTATGCTTGGCATAGGGGCAAAATTCTACAATATCTTTAACTTTCCGCATCAGCGTACCACAATCAAAGAAACATTATTAAAGGGAGTGTTTGTATGAAAGACATTACCAAATACCGCGGTATTATTCCGGCTTTCTACGCCTGCTACGCACCGGACGGCTCTATCTCCACCGAGGGCGTCAAGGCCCTGACCCGCCACCTGATCGCCAAGGGCGTCAAGGGCGTTTACGTCGGCGGCTCCTCCGGCGAGTGCATCTACCAGCACCCGGACGAGCGCAAAGCCGTCCTCGAAGCCGTCATGAGCGAGGCCAAGGGCAAGATCACCGTCATTGCCCACGTGGCCTGCAACAACACCGCCGATTCCGTTGAGCTGGCTGCCCATGCCGAAAAATGCGGCGTCGATGCCATCGCAGCCATCCCGCCCATCTACTTCCACCTGCCCAACTACGCCATTGCGGCGTACTGGAACGCCATGAGCGCCGCCGCCCCCAACACCGAGTTCGTCATCTACAACATCCCGCAGCTGGCCGGCACCGCCCTGACCATGCCCCTGCTGCAGGAGATGCTGAAGAATCCCAACGTCATCGCCGTCAAGAACAGCTCGATGCCCACCCAGGACATCCAGATGTTCAAGGATGCCGGTATCGCCGCCCGCGGCGAGGATGGCTTCGCGGTGTTCAACGGCCCCGACGAGCAGTTCGTCTCCGGCCGCGTGATGGGCGCTGACGGCGGCATCGGCGGCACCTACGCCGTTATGCCCGAGCTGTTCATCCGCATGAACGAGCTGATCGAGAAGGGCGACATTCCCGCCGCCCGCGCCATCCAGTACCAGGCTGACCGCATCATCTACAAGATGTGCGAGGCCCACGGCAACCTGTATGCCGTCCAGAAGGAGATCCTGCGCCGCATGTACGGCCTGGAGCTCGGCGGCGTCCGCGCCCCGCTGCCCAACCTGATCCCCGAGGACGAAGCCGTTGTTGCCGAGGCTCAGAAGATGATCGAGGAAGCCATCGCCAAGCTGTAAGGAATTGTAAAATGATCGTAGATTCGTTTGATTACATTATGAAGTACAAGGGTCTCCACCCCAACCTGGACACGGCCATCGACTGGTTGAACAGCCATACGCTGGACGCGCTGGAAAACGGCAAGACCCTCATTGACGGCGACAAGGTGTTCGTCAACGTGATGGACGCCGACCTGCGGGAAGCCGACGGCGCTGCCTTTGAGTACCACCGCCGCTATGCCGACCTGCAGATCGACCTGACCGGCAGCGAGCATTGGGGCTGGGCCAGCGAGGGTAAGGACGAGGGCGAGTTCAACGAAGCGGACGACTTCGGCCTGAGATCCGGCCCCGAACACGCCGGCGGCACCTTGGGCGGCGGACGGTTCGTCATCTTCTTCCCCGGCGAGCTGCACAAACCCAGCTGCAAGACCCCCGGCTGCGGCCACGTGCGCAAGGCCGTTGTAAAAGTGTTACTGAAATAAGCCGATAGGGAGGGGCGGAGGCTCCTCCCTATATTGGCATCATATTGACCCGATTGGTTCGACGTTGACACGCTGTTTGTAGGGGCGGATGCGAGCATCGACCCCTGCGGCCTTACCGAAAAGGAGTTATAAAAATGACCCACGAAGAAATTTTCAAGCAGATACAGGGCGGCCTGATCGTTTCCTGCCAGGCCTTGGAGCATGAGCCGCTGTACACCAAGGAGGGCGGTGTTATGCCGCTGATGGCCAAGGCCGCCGCCCAATCCGGCGCTGTCGGCATCCGTGCCAACACCGTGCGGGACATCACCCAGATCAAGCAGGTGGTCGACCTTCCGGTCATCGGCATCATCAAAAAGGACTACCCCGGCACGCCAATGTACATCACCGTTACGATGAAAGAGGTAGACGAGCTGGTCGCCTGCGGCGTGGACATCCTGGCTGTGCAGGGCACTGGGGCATTGCGCCCCAACGGCCAGACCAGCGCCGACTTCATCCGCGCCATCAAGGCAAAATACCCCGGCCAGCTGTTGATGGCCGATTGCGATAACATCGAGAACGCCATGGCCTGCGCCGAAGCCGGCGCGGATTTCGTCGGCACCACCATGCGCGGCTACACCCCCGAGACCGAGGGCATCAACGATGTGGACTTTGGCTACATCGCCCAGCTGGCCCGCGAGTGCCCGGCCAAAATTATTGCCGAGGGCCACATCCACACGCCGGAGCAGGCCGTGCAGGCTCTCTACGCCGGTGCGTTTGCGCTGGTCGTAGGCGGCGCCATCACCCGCCCGGCCGAGATCACCGCCCGCTTTACGGCGGCTATCAACAACCACAAATAAGGGGTTTGCCATGAGCAAAATGTATTTAGGCGTTGACATCGGCGGCACGGCGGTCAAACTGGGCCTGGTGGACGAGAACGGGCAGGTGGTATCCCGCGCCGAGCGCAGTGTCAGCTTTGACGGCTACAAAACGCCGATTCTGGACACCGTCACCGCCGCCATCCGGGACTTTATTGCCCCCCACGATGCCCCGGCGCTGGCCGGCATCGGCGTATCCGCCACCGGCCAGATCGACAGCCGCCGCGGCGTGGTGGCCGGCACCTGCGGCAACTTTCCCGGCTGGATCGGCGTGGACATCAAAGGTACGCTGGAACGCGAATTTGGCCTGCCCGTCACCGTTGCCAACGATGCCAACTGCATGCTGCTGGGCGAAGTCTGGGCCGGTGCGGCCAAAGGCTATACCGATGTGATCGGCGTTACGCTGGGCACCGGCGTGGGCGGCGGCATCCTGACCGGCGGCCGCCTGCTGGAGGGTGCCCGGGGCCTTGGCGGCGAGCTGGGGCACTTCCGGCTCCACGCGCTGGACGGCGTGGCCTGCACCTGCGGGGCCATCGGCTGTTACGAGCGCTACGCCGCCACCACCGCGCTGGTGCGCAGCGCCCAAAAGGCCGGGCTTGGCCTGCCCGATGGCCGCGCGATTTTTGAAGCCGCTGCCGCTGGGGATGCCCGCACGCTGGCGGTCGTCAATGCCTGGGTAGGCGAGATCGCTCAGGGGCTTGCCGGGATGGTGCACATCTTCAACCCGCAGCTGATCCTGATCGGCGGCGGCGTCAGCGCCCAGCAAGAGCTGCTGATCGACCCGCTGGCCGAAAAAGTACGCGCCAGCGTCATGCCCGCTTTTGCCGAGGGTCTGGAGCTAAAATCTGCCGCCCTGCAAAACGATGCTGGGCTGGTAGGTGCCGTGTACTATTTTAAAAAGCACCACGATTAAATCACCCGCATAAAAAAACAAAAAATCCCCGCACCGCAAGGGGCGGTACGGGCTGCCTTCGCTCTCAAATCAGCGCATCCTCTATAATATCCATCAGGTGGACCGGCTCCAGCTGGCCGGCGGTACATCGCGCCGCCAGATTCTCCACAAAAACAGGGTCGGTAGAAACATCCGAGACCTTGCACACCACCTGCCAGTGCCCGGCCGCTTCTCTCTGCGCCGCAATGCCGAAAGACCGATACCGCCCCAGATAAGGAGAGGACAGTTCTTCCGATACAGAGATATAGCGGTACATCCTATCGCCTCCCTCCCGTGTGCCGCATCGTTCTTAAACCGCATCGGTTATGGTGGGAAGTATAACATCAGTTTTATTACAGCTTTCTCACCCGTTTATACGGCGTAAGCGCTTACTATCCCGCCTTCGACACGCTGTGACAGGATTTCACGATAGAAAGCAATATTTATGTCTTTTTGCCTCTCCCCGGGTAAAAGCTCCCGCAAAAAACCGCGCCGCGATACGATCTCGCGGCGCGGTATTCTTATTTTATCGCAATGATTTTGTCCTGTTAAGCGGCAGGCTCAGTCCAAAATACGGCCATCGGTGGAGATGGTCACCACCTGCCAGGGCAGGAACTTGCCGCTGGCCTGCAGGACGCGCTTGGCGGCGTTTTCCAGGCCGCCGCAGCAGGGCACTTCCATCCGCACAACGGTCACTTCTTTGATGTCGTTGTCGCGGATGATGCGAGTCAGCTTTTCGCTGTAATCCACATCGTCCAGCTTGGGGCAGCCCACCAGCGTAATGTGCCCTCGGATGAACTTCTGGTGGAAAGCCGCGTAGGCGTAGGCCGTGCAATCGGCGGCGATCAGCAGCCTGGCACCGTCAAAGTAGGGGGCGTTGGTGGGCACCAGCTTGATCTGCACCGGCCACTGGCGCAGCTGGCTGGGGGCCGTTTCCGGCGCAGCGGCGGCGGTTTCGGCATCGGGGTGCAGGGCCTTGGCCATACTGCCGGGGCAGCCGCCGAAGGTGCGGGGCGCACTGCCGGGGCAGGCGTGGGCCGCTTTATGCTGCTTGGCAGCCTGCACGGCGGCCTCGTTGTAGGGCACGGCCCCGCGCTCCACAAAAGTGATGGCCCCGGTGGGGCAGTGGGGCAGGCAGTCGCCAAAGCCGTCGCAGTAATCGTCCCGCATCAGATGGGCTTTGCCGTTGACCATGGCAATAGCGCCCTCATGGCAGGCGTTGGCGCAGGCGCCGCAGCCGTTGCACTTGGCCTCATCAATTTCAACAATTCTTCGTTTCATAATGGTTCTCCTTGCATTTTGCTCCTGAGTTTGTTATAAAATATAGGTAAGGCAATACCGCATAATTCTAAGTGCCGATACGGCGAGCGAGGTGCGGCAACTGCTAAGCCAAAAGCGCAGATAATACTGGATGTCTTATCGAGCATTTTGGCAACGCAGATGCCGTGCCGCACACCGAGCCGCAGCGAGGCGCTTCGGAGCGCAACCGACGCTTTGCGGCGGCTCTTGGCGCGGAGATCCGCCGGAGCGGTGCTTGAGCCGTTAGGCGGGAATTGTGCGGTGTTGCCGTAAGAACATATAGGGTCGAGAAAAGCCACCCTCCCAGAGGGGGCCATTCCATCCATCGGCCCGCAAAGTGTTCCACACTGCTACCAGTATACTACATCATCTCGTCTTCGTCTGTTGTTATGACAACGCAGGAGTGCCAAACTATGAAAAATTCCGCTTATCTTGCCCTGCCGCTGTTTGCGGGGCTTGCAGCCGGGGACATCCCCGCGGCGCTGGCCGCGCTGGATGCCCTCTGCCGCCCCTTTGCCAAGGGGGAGACCCTGTTGGAGGCCGGGCAGCGCGGTGCGCCGATGGGCGTGGTGCTGGCGGGCCGGGTGCTCATCGAGCATCTCGACCTGTGGGGCAACCGCACGCTGCTGGGCCGTGCCGCCGAGGGCGAGCTTTTTGCCGAGACTTACGCCTTTCTGCCCGACCAGCCGATGCTGGTCAGCGTAGTGGCGGCGGAGCGGGGCGAGGCACTGTTTTTGGACCCCGGCAAGCTGATGGCCCCCGGGTGCGAACCCTGGCGCTGGCAGATGATGCAAAACCTTTTGCACATTTTGGCGGGCAAAAATTTGAATCTGGCCCGCCGCAGCCTGTACACTGCACCCAAGACCATCCGGGAGCGGGTGACAGCCTACTTTTCCACGCTGGCCGTGCAGAAGGGCAGCCTGGAGTTTGAGCTGCCCTTTGACCGCCAGCAGCTGGCCGACCACCTGGGCGTCGACCGCAGTGCGCTGTCCAGCACGCTTTCCGCCATGCAGCGCGACGGCCTGCTGGCCATCGATCGCCGCCGCGTCTGCCTGAAAAAGGCGGAAGGGCTGTAAGGGATATGTATCATTTCCTATTGCCGGATAGAGTGAGAAATGAGACATGAGAATTATACGTATCTATGTATTTAATGTGTCTCAGATGAAATAAAGTGAGACATATTGCCCCTAGACAAAATACAGTATAATTTTCATCTTACGGTAAGGGCGCACATTGTGCGTCCGCCCACCGTGCAGCCCTGCAAGCGCCCCTACAAAACGTGTACTACCCTTTAGGGCCGGGAAGTGTTTCTCTAGTTATCAAGATATACCCTTATCTTGATAACTAGAGAAACACCTCCCGTGCGCATCCCATTTTCTCAAAAGAGAAATTTCAAAAGCTGGATAGCCAATAGAGTGAAATTTTGAGATTTTGAGAATAAGTCGATACCACGTGTTTTTATTAGTTATAGAATAAGACGTGTGAGGCGTAAGTGAAATAATAGATAGTTTAAACAAACCATTTTCTCAATATTTCATTATTTCACTTTCTCACCTGTCTCAACTTTGAAATTTTGAGACATATCTATTTATAATAAATATCGTATCAACGTATTAAATCGATATATCTCATTTCTCAAATCTCTACCTGTGCAGGTTTTGAGACAAGTTGAGACAGATTGAGACGCAATAAAAGCAAAGGCTCCCCATTTCTGGTGGGGAGCCTGTTTTTATCTGCTATGCAGGGGCGAGCATTGCTCGCCTGTGGACGTTTGCGTTACCGCACGGTTTGCGGGCGACCATTGGTCGCCCCTGCAAAAGTGGTTGCCGTTTTACTGCACCGTGGTTGCCACCTGGGGTGCGCCGCCGGCCAGTTCTTCGGCGGTCAGCGGACGGATGGGAGCGATGGGCGTGTCCAGCTTTTCGCGGGCGACCGCCAGCATCAGCTTGATGCGGTTCTCCTGGTTCACGCGGGTGGCGCTGGGGTCGTAGTCCACCGGCGTGATGTTGGCGTCCGGGTGCAAGGCGCGGATCTTATTGATCATGCCCTTGCCCACGATGTGGTTGGGCAGACAGCCGAAGGGCTGGGCACAGACGATATTGCCGTAGCCGCCCTCGACCAGCTCGATCATCTCGGCGGTCAGCAGCCAGCCTTCGCCCATCTTCGCCCCCAGCGAGATGATGCCTTCCGGTTTCTTCATCAGCTCGCGGAACGACCCCGGCGCGTAGAAGCCGTACTTGCGCATGGCGTCGTAGCTGGCGCAGCCGATGCCGTCCAGCCAGCCCAGGAACTTGTCGGCACCGCCGGCCACCAACTTGTTGCCGCCGTACAGGTCGATGTCCAGCCGGTAGTTGGCCACGCAGTACTCCACAAAGCCCATCAGGCCGGGCAGGTTGACCTCGCAATCCTGGCTTTCCAGGAACTTTTCCAGGTCGTTGTTGCCCAGGGGCGAATACTTGACGTAAATTTCGCCCACCACGCCGACCTTGACCTTCGGCACGCGGGTAATGGGAATGGTGGCGTAGTCGGCGGCAATGTCATAGAACCGCTTCTTCATATCGTGGGCGGAGTAGTTCTTGTCGCCCCGAATCCAGCCCTGGATCGTAGAAATCCACTTTTCGGTCATGGCGTCGGCGTCACCCCTGCGGTCCTCGTAGGGGTAGGTCTGGCTGCGCAGCGCCACCAGCATGTCACCGTAAAAGATGCTGGCAATGACCTTGCGCAGCAGCGGCAAGGTCAGCGGCAGGCCGCTGCCTTTCTCCAGGCCGGAGAAGTTCAGCGATGCTACGGGGATATTGCCGTACCCAGCCTTGACCAGCGCCTTGCGCAGCAGCTTGATGTAGTTGGAGGCACGGCAGCCGCCGCCCGTCTGGGTGATAAGCAGGGCGGTATGCTCCAGGTCATACTTGCCGCTGTTCAGCGCGTCCAAAAACTGGCCGATGACCAGCAGGGCAGGGTAGCAGGTGTCGTTGTGGACGTACTTCAGGCCCAGCTGCGCCACCTCGCTGCCGCAGTTGCCCAACACCTCGGTCTGGTACCCCTCGCTGGCCAGGGCGGCCTGCATCAGGCGGAACTGGGTCACGGCCATGTTGGGGATAAGGATCTTATGGGTCTTTACCATGTCCTTGGTAAAGTTCGGAGTCATGTATTCCATACTTGCCTCAATCATTGTGGTCTTCTTTGCGTTCTTCCAGTGCGGCAAACAGGCTGCGCAGGCGGATATTCACCGCGCCCAGGTTGGTGATTTCGTCAATTTTCAACTGGGTGTACAGCTTGCCGCCCGCCTGCAGGATCTCGCGGGTCTCATCGGTGGTAACGGCGTCCAGACCGCAGCCGAAGGACACCAGCTGCACCAGGTCCATATCGGGCTGCTCTGTGCAGTACTTGGCGGCAGCGTACAGGCGGCTGTGGTAGGTCCACTGGTTCAGCACCGAGGTCTGGAACTTCTGCTCGTAGCAGCTGACCGAATCCTCGGACACAACGGCCGCGCCCTGGCGGATGATGAGCTGGTTGATGCCGTGGTTGATCTCCGGGTCCACATGGTAGGGGCGGCCCGCCAGCACGATAATGTGGCGGCCCTCCTTACGGGCGGCGGCGATGATCTCCGCGCCCTTGTCCCGCAGCTGCTGCATGTGGCGGTGGTACTCGTCATAGGCGGCATCGATGGCGGCATGCACATCCTTTTTGTTCAGGCCGGGGAAGTACTTGTCCAGCGCCTGGGCAAACTTGCCGTAAAAGTCCTTGCGGCGCTCCAGGTTGAAGTAATCGTAGATCAGCCGAGTCCTGGTCAGCTCGGGGCAGTTGCCCTCCAGCACCTCGGGGTAGTAGGCGACCACCGGGCAGTTATAGTGGTTGTCGCCCAGGTGTTCGTCCAGATTGTAGCTCATGCAGGGGTAGAACACCGCATCAACGCCCTGCTCGCACAGCCACCTGATATGGCCGTGGCTCAGCTTGGCGGGGAAGCAGGCCGTGTCGCTGGGGATGGTAGCCTGGCCGCTCTGGTACAGCTTGCGGTTGGAGAAGGGGCTGACCGTGACCTTAAAGCCCAGCCTGGTGAACAGCGTATGCCAGAAGGGCAGCAGCTCGTACATATTCAGGCACAGCGGGATGCCGATATTGCCGCGCGGGGAAGCCGGGGCCGGGGCATTGCGGTACTCCTCGATGAGCTTGAGCTTGTAGGCGTAGAGGTCCAGATCCTCGTTGTTGGCCTTGCCGGTCACCGGCTTATCGCAGCGGTTGCCGGAGATAAAGCGCTTGCCATCGGCAAAAACGTTCACGGTCAGCTGGCAATGGTTGCCGCAGCCGCCGCACTGCACGGTGTTGACTTTCTGGCTGAAACTGCGCAGTTCTTCCTCGGTCAGTACGGTGCTGCGGGCGTTCTCGCCCGCGCGGGCCTTTCCGTACAGCGCAGCACCGTAAGCACCCATCAGGCCGGCAATGTCGGGGCGGATGACGTTGACGCCCATCTCTTTTTCAAAGGCGCGGAGGACGGCCTCATTATAGAAAGTACCGCCCTGCACGACGATGTTGCGGCCCAGCTCCTCGGGGCTGGAAGCGCGGATGACCTTGTACAGCGCGTTCTTGACCACCGAGATGGACAGACCGGCGCTGATGTTTTCAATCGATGCACCGTCCTTCTGTGCCTGCTTGACCGAGGAGTTCATGAACACGGTGCAGCGGCTGCCCAGGTCGACGGGCTTGTCGGCAAACAGGCCCAGGGCGGCGAATTTTTTCACGTCGTAGCCCAAAGCCTGGGCGAAGGTCTGCAAGAAGCTGCCGCAGCCGGAGGAGCAGGCCTCGTTCAGGAAGATGTTGCTGATAGCGCCATCCTCGATTTTAAAGCACTTCATATCCTGGCCGCCGATGTCGATGATGAAGTCCACGTCCGGCAAAAAGTGCTTGGCTGCGGTAAAGTGGGCCACGGTCTCAACAAGGCCGCGGTCACAGTGGAAGGCGTTTTTGACCAGTTCCTCGCCGTAGCCGGTGGTGGTCACGCTGGCCACCTGCAGGCCGGGATGGTTCTCGTACAGTTTCAGCAGCGTTTCCTTGACCAGCGGGATGGGGTTGCCCAGGTTAGGGCGGTAGCTTTCAAACAGGATGTTGGCGTTTTGGTCGATGACCACCAGCTTGATGGTGGTGGAGCCGGAGTCGATGCCGATATGCACCGGCCCGCAATCTGCGCCGAAGGGCAGGCAGGGGACGGAGGCCTTCATGTGGCGGGCGTGGAACTCCTCGTACTCCTGCTTATCGGCAAACAGCGGCGGCAGGCTCACGTAGGTGGCCGTGGCGCTGTAATTGTCCAACCGCTGGGCGACCTCGTGCAGGTCCAGCACCTCATCGGCGTAGAAGGCCGCGCCCATGGCCACAAAGAGCAGGCTGTTCTCCGGCAGGGTGCCGGTAACGCCCAGGGTCTTGTCAAAGCTCCGGCGCAGCGTTTTGGAGAAGGTCAGCGGCCCGCCCAGGTACAGGATGTTGCCCTGGATGGGGCGGCCCTGGGCCAGGCCCGCGATGGTCTGGTTGACCACTGCCTGATAGATGGATGCTGCAATGTCACCGGCCTGTGCGCCCTGGTTGATCAACGGCTGGATGTCGCTTTTGGCAAACACGCCGCAGCGGCTGGCGATGGTGTAGGTGCGGGTAGCCTGCTGGGCCGCCCGGTCCATCTCGTCCGCGCCCATCTTCAGCAGGGTGGCCATCTGGTCGATGAAAGCACCCGTGCCGCCGGCGCAGCTGCCGTTCATGCGGACCTCGGTGCCGTTCGTCAGGAACAGGATCTTGGCATCCTCGCCGCCCAGCTCAATGATGCAGTCGGTGCCGGGCACCAGACGGTTGGCGGCCACGCGGGTCGCGAAGACCTCCTGCACAAAGGGGACCTTGCAGCTGTCCGCCAGGCCCATACCGGCCGAGCCGGAGATCGCCAGGTAGGCTTTGCCATCGGGCAGATATTCGGCGGCTACTTTTTCCAGCAGCGCCCTGCCTTTTTCCAAAATATGGCTGAAATGCCGCTCGTATGTAGAAAATACGATCTCTCCGGCGTCGTTCAGCACAACACACTTAATCGTGGTGGAACCAATGTCCAGACCAACTCTCATACGGATTTGACCTCCTGCGGTGTAACCTGTGGGGAAAAGGGAATGGGCTGCCGGGCAGCAAAGCGCTGTACCCAGCAGTACCATATTAAGTTATTATACGATTTTTCGCCACGATTGGCAAGGTTTCTATAATAATGTATATCCTGTCAAATTGCAAGCGTTGTACCAAAAACCGGCAAATTGTACCAAAAAAACACCAAAGCGGCGCAGGAATCTTCCTGCACCGCCCTGGTGTCAAAAGAAAAGAGGAGTATGGATGAAAAAACTTGGGGTCACGTTCTCGTTCCGGGTCCCTGCTCCCTTCCTGAGAACACTTACAGTATACCCGGCGAATGTGAAAAGAAAATGAACTGAATTTGAAGAAATATGAAAAATTGTGTGATAAGCTTGTAACGGGTGCGGGGGCATTTACGTGGCTGCGACTTTGGTGGCCCCCTCTGCGAGGGAGGCTCTTTCCAACCGTACAGCAATTTTACGGATATACGAAACCCAAAAAATGTGGTACAATAATGGCAGCATCAAAATCCAGGCAAAGAGGTACCGCATCATGGCCAATCGCATCAATTATCAACTGGAAATGGAAAAGGTCCTGCGCCGGCTGGGGGATACCAAACCCACGCTGCTGCTCCATGCCTGCTGCGCGCCCTGTTCCAGCGCCACGCTGGAACGGCTGGCCGAGCATTTCCGGCTTTCCATTTTATATTATAACCCCAACATCTACCCGCCCGCCGAATATCACCGCCGCGAGGCCGAACTGGAGCGCTTTGTGGAGCAGGCGGGCTACCGCTGCCCGGTCATCGAGCTGCCCTATGAACCCGACGAGTTCTACACCGCCGTCAAGGGCTTAGAGCAGGAGCCGGAGAAAGGCGGGCGCTGCACCGTCTGCTACCGCCTGCGGCTGGAGCAGACCGCCCGGTACGCCGCCGCCCATGGGTTCGAGTGGTTCTGCACCACACTGTCCATCTCGCCCATGAAAGATCCCATCCGCATCAACGCCCTGGGGCAGGAATTGGGCGAGAAATACAACGTGTGCTTTCTGCCCAGCGAGTTCCGCAAAAAGGACGGCTACAAGCGCAGTCTGCAATTAAGTGCCGAGTACGGCCTCTACCGCCAGGACTACTGCGGCTGCGTCTTCAGCAAGCAGGAGCGGGGCGTGTAAGCCGCCTTTACCGCAGGTGTGGGGTATTCGCGGACCTATGCAAAGCACCCTTCATGCCGTAGGGACGGATTCCATATCCGCCCGTGGCGTCCGGCGTCACCGCAACAAACCACATAAAAAGGGGAACTTACCCATGACCAAGAACATCCTCGTTGCCTTACCGCTGACCGATGAACTGCAAACCCGTCTGCGCGCCGCCGTGCCGTCGTTTGCTTACCGCTTCACCACGCAGGAGACCGCCACCCTGGAGGAGATCCTCTGGGCAGATGCCATCCTCGGCAATGTTCCGGTCGAGCTTATCCGGCAAAACGACCACCTGGAATGGTTCCAGTCTAACTTTGCCGGGCCTGACCCGTACTTGGCCCCCGGCGTATTGCCGCCAGACTGCGCCGTCACCAACGCAACCGGCGCATACGGCCTTGCCATCAGCGAGTGGATGCTTGGCATGTGGCTGGCGCTCATCAAGGATCTGCTGCTCTACCGCGACAGGCAGACTGCCCGCCGGTGGGACCCCATCACCCGGCCCGTGCGGTCCATCGCCGGGGCGCGGGTGCTCTGCGTCGGCATGGGGGATATCGGTTCCAGCTTCGCGCGCCGTGCCCATGCCCTGGGGGCCGAGGTCGTCGGCGTGCGCCGCCATGCGGCCGACTGCCCGCCCTACTGCCTGCGCGTTGTCGGCACCGATAAGCTTGACGAGGAGCTGCCCGCCGCCGACCTCATCGCGCTCAGCCTGCCCGGCACGCCGGAAACCGACCACCTGTTCAACGCTGCCCGGCTGGCGAAGTGCAAGCCCGGGGCCATTTTGCTCAACGTAGGGCGCGGCACAGCCGTGGACTCTGACGCACTGGCTGCCGCCATCCAAAACGGCACCCTCTACGGCGCGGCGCTCGACGTCACCGACCCTGAGCCGCTCCCGCCGGAGCATCCGCTTTGGGGGCTTGAGACTGTGCTCATCACGCCGCACATCTCGGGGCGGTTTAGCCTGCCGCGCACGCTGGAAAACATTGTGGGCATCTTCGCCCACAACCTGCGCCGCTATGCGGCCGGGCAAACGCTGGATAACCAGATGAGCCGCACCACCCACTATGTCAGCGCCGACACCCCCGGGCAGCGGCTGGTCTGTGAACCGTAACAGGAGTTTTTATGACATTTTATTCTTTTTTGTTTTTGTTTTTTGCCTACTCCCTCCTCGGCTGGGTAGGGGAGGTCCTTTACACCGCCGTGACCAGGCGCAGGTATCAGGACCGCGGCGTCCTCAGTGGGCCGCTGTGCATTCTGTACGGCATCGGTGCCCACCTCATCAGCTTTGCTCTGCGGGACCTCAGCAATGACAGCTGGTTCTTTTTGGCCGTCTTCAGCGCCGTGTACGCCACCGTCATCGAGTGGGTAGCCGGCCACATCCTGGAGCGCACCAGCCACACCCGCTGGTGGGACTACAGCGATATGCCGTTTAACCTGGACGGCTACGTCTGCCTGGGGGCCTCGGCCCTGTGGGGCGTGTTGGGCGTTGTGGCGGTGAAATGGGGCAACCCGCTGCTGCTTGCCCTTTATGGCTTGCTGCCCCACCGGCTGATTGCCATTATCCTGTGGGCGGCGCTGGTCATCTTTGCCATCGACGCCGTGGGCACCCTTTTGGCCATGCTGGGCCTGCGTTACCGCTGGGCCGCCGGGGCGGAGATCGAAAACCGCCTGGCCAACTTTACCGTCAACACCGGCATGGCGCTTCTGGGCTGGGTCGAGCAGCGCATGAACAAGGCCCACCCGGCCCTGACCTTCCGGCGTCAGCGCCGGGCCAAAAGCACCACCTTTGCCGAAGGATGCAGCCCGTATAAGATCATCCTGCTTTTCTTCATCGGCGCGTTTTTGGGCGATATTACCGAGACGATCTTCTGCCGCATCACCGCCGGTTACTGGATGAGCCGTTCCAGCGTGGTGTGGGGGCCGTTTTCCATCGTGTGGGGCCTGGCCATTGCCGCCGTGACCCAGCTGCTCTACCGCTACAAGGACCGCCCCGCCAGCTGGCTGTTTGTGGCGGGCACCCTGCTGGGCGGCGCGTATGAGTATTTGTGCAGCGTGTTTACCGAGGTCGTGTTCGGCACGGTGTTCTGGGATTACAGCGCCATCCCGTTCAACCTGGGCGGGCGCATCAACCTGCTGTACTGCTTCTTCTGGGGCTTTGCCGCCATTGCCTGGTTCAAGGTGTTGTACCCGCCCATCTCCCACATGATCGAGTCCCTCCCCAAGCGGTTCGGCACCGTGCTGACCTGGGGGCTGTGCGTGTTCATGGCCGCCAACATCGCCGTCAGCTCCGCTGCGCTGGTGCGCTATAACGAGCGTGTCCGCGGCGAAGCCGCCGCCACCAGCCTGGCCGCCTGCCTCGACGAGCATTTCGACGACGCCCGCATGGCCAAGGTCTACCCCAAAGCCGTGCATGTAGAAAAGTAAGGCGGCGGGGGATAGAGGCTTTTTTGAGTTTGTATCTTTTCCCGAAGTGTGCTATACTGATAGCCGCACGAAAATTTGAAGGAGGAACTGCCCATGCTGCGCACTGAAGCGATGGAAGAATACGGCAAGGCCCAAAAGCTGGGCCAGAAAGATTACCGTGAGAAGATGCTCCACGGGCAGTCCCCGTTTTTGCCGGTGCTGGATGAAATCCTGCAAAACGTACAGGTGGAAAACCAGCTGCCCCTGGGCCTGGTCGAAATCCCGATAAAGCTGGTGGTCGGCACCAAAACGGCAGGCCGCACCGCCGCTTTTGCCAGCAATTTTATGCCCCTGCTGGATTTAAAGAGCGAGTTCGGCTCCAAGTGGATCTCCCTTTGCATGGCCCACGTGGACGAGGGCATCCGTGACCCCATCCGCTGCTTTGAGTACATGGGCCGCTTCTATGTGCAGGAGGGCAACAAGCGCGTCAGCGTGCTGAAATACTTCGAGGCCGGCAGCGTGACCGGCAACGTCACCCGCGTGGTGCCCAAATACAACGATACCCCGGAAGTGCGCCTGTACTATGAGTTCATGCACTACTATCCGCTCATCCAGACCTATCTGTTGACCTTTACCAAGCCCGGCAGCTACGGCCGCCTGCAAAAGGCCATGGGCAAAGGCCCCGAGGAAAAGTGGACCGCCGAGGACCGCGCCGCCATCATGTCCCTGTACAACTGGGTCGAGAAAGCCTACACCGCCCTGGGCGGCGACAAGCTGCGCGCCACCGTGGGGGACGTACTGCTGCTGCTTTTGCGCCTGTACTCGATGGAAGAGCTGGCCAAAGCCAGCCCCAACGAGCTGCAGCAAAAGGTCGACGCCCTGTGGGATGACGTGCTGGCCCTGCAGAACGATGACCCCGTCACCGTCAGCGAAAAGCCGGCCGAGCCTGCCCAGACAAAACTGCTGGAACGCATTTTGCCCCTCCACCCGGCAGCCCCCACCCACTTAAAAGTTGCCTTCATCCATGAGCGCACCCCGGAAACCAGTTCCTGGACCAGCCAGCACGAGTTTGGCCGCACCCAGCTGGACAGTGTGTTTGAGGGCAAGGTGGAGACCTTTGCCTACTTCAACGCTGTGCCCGGCCGGAACGCCGACCTGCTGATCGAAACCGCCATCTCCAACGGCGCAGACATCGTATTCACCACCAGCCCCAAGCTGGTGGGCGCCAGCCTGCGCTCGGCAGTCAAGCACCCCACGGTGCGCATCCTCAACTGCTCCATGGAGATGCCCTACGCCAGCATCCGCACCTATTACACCCGCGTATACGAGGCCAAGTTCATCACCGGCGCCATCGCCGGGGCCATGGCCGGCACCGACCGCATCGGCTATGTGGCGGATTATCCCAGCTTCGGCGTGCCCGCCAACATCAACGCCTTTGCGCTGGGTGCCCGCATGGTCAACCCCCGCGCCCGCATTGAGCTGCGCTGGACCTGCCTGCCCGACCAGGAGGACCCGCTGACCGTCTTTACCCGCAAGGGCATCACGGTGGTTTCGGGCCGCGACGCACCGGTGCCGGGCCGCCCCCAGCGGGAGTTCGGCACCTTCCTCATCCGTCCGGGCGGCGTATTGCAAGATCTGGCTACGCCCTTCTGGCACTGGGGCCAGTTCTACGAGAATGTGGTGCACAGCGTGCTGGACGGCGGCTGGGTGCGGGATAAATCCGGCACCGACGGCCGCGCCGTCAACTACTGGTGGGGCATGAACAGCGGTGTCATGGACGTGCTGCTCAGCCGCGAGCTTCCCTCGGACGTGGCGCATCTGGCCCACATCCTGCGGACAGGCGTCACCGCCGGTATGATCGACCCGTTTGCCTGCCGCATCACCGACCAGAACGGTACGGTGCGCAACAGCGGCCGCCACGGACTGGATGTGGAGCAGATCGTCCACATGGACTATCTGTGCGACGCCGTGGACGGCACCATCCCCGAGTACGACGACCTGACCGAGCAGGCCCGCCCGATGTACCGCATGCAGGGTATCCACCGTGACCAGCTGCCTGCCGAGAAGGAGGCCACGCTATGAAGCTGCTGTGCATTGCCGATGAGGAGTGCAAGGCGCTTTGGGATTACTATACTCCCGATAAGATCGAGGGCGTAGACCTCATTATAGCCTGTGGCGATCTGAACCGCCAGTATCTTGAGTATCTTACCACCATGGTCCCCGTGCCGGTTTTGTACGTGCACGGCAATCATGACGAAAACTATGACCACCACCCGCCCGAGGGTGCCATCTGCCTGGATGACAACCTGTTCGTCTACCACGGGCTGCGCATTGTGGGGCTGGGCGGATCCTGCCGCTACCGCACCGGTGCCTGGCAGTTTACCGAGGCCGAGATGCGCAAGCGCATCAACCGCCTGCGGGGCAAGATCGACCGCCACGGCGGGTTTGACATCCTTGTCACCCACGCGCCGATGCACGGCTACGGCGACTTGAACGACCTGCCCCACCGCGGTTTCACCGTCTTTCACGAGCTGCTGGACCGCTACCATCCCCAGCTGATGCTGCATGGTCATATCCATCTGACCTACGGCTGCAACATCCCGCGGGAGCACCGGTATGGGGCCACCCGCATCGTCAACTGCTACGAGCGTGTCAGCCTGGAGGCCGAGCCTGTGCTGAAAGAGCGCACGGGGCACCGCTTCCTGGCACGCCTGCTGCAGCGACCCTGACACCATTTGTAAGGAGAACCACCCATGACTAAAATTGCCGTATTCGGCGCAGGCACCTGGGGCATTGCACTGGCCCGCCTGCTGGCGGTCAACGGCCGCGATGTAACCGTTTGGAGCGCGATCCCTGCCGAGCTGAAATCCCTCAGCACCACCCGCCGCCACCCCAACCTGCCGGGTATGGAGCTCCCCTCCGCCATGCACTACACCGCCGATATTGCCGAGGCCTGCACCGGGCGCGACATCCTGCTGTTTGCGGTGCCGTCCCCGTTTGTGCGCTCCACCGCCAAAAAGGCAGCCAAGTACATCCCGGATGGCCAGCTGATCGTGGACGTGGCTAAGGGAGTCGAGGACAAAACCCTGATGACGATGAGCGAGATCATCGAGGATGAGCTTGCCAAGGCCAAGCGCACCGCCCGCGTGGTGGCCCTCTCCGGCCCCACCCACGCCGAGGAAGTGGCCCGCGATATGCCGACTTTAATTGTTGCCGCCAGCGAGGATGAAGCCGCCGCCAAGGCCGTGCAGAAAGCCTTCACCGCGCCCAGCTTCCGCGTCTACACCAACACCGACCGCCGCGGCACCGAGCTGGGCGGCGCGGTCAAAAACGTCATTGCGCTGGCCGTCGGCATCGCACTGGGCCTGGGCTACGGCGATAACGCCAAGGCCGCCCTTATCACCCGCGGCAACGCCGAGCTGACCCGGCTGGGTCTAGCCATGGGCTGCAAGCCCGAAACCTTCGCGGGCCTGTCCGGCATGGGCGATTTGATCGTGACCTGCACCAGTATGCACAGCCGCAACCTGCACGCCGGTATGCTGCTGGGCCGCGGCAAAACAGCCGAGGAAGCCAAGTCCGAGGTGGGCCAGGTGGTCGAGGGCATCAACGCCCTGCCCGCCGTCTGCCGCCTTGCCAAGAAGTACAAGACGGAAATGCCCATCGTGCAAAGCGTGGACGCTATCCTGTGTGGTAAGCTCGAAGCCCGCAATGCCCTTGCGGCTCTAATGGAGAGAGACCTGAAACATGAATAAACACATCCGAGCTGCCTTTTTTGACATCGACGGCACGCTACTGCTGTTCGGCAGCCACGAAATGCCGGATTCCACCGTGCAGGCGCTGCACGCCTTGCAGGCCAACGGCGTGAAAATTTTCATCGCCACGGGCCGTCCGCCGGTGCACCTGCCGCATCTGCCCGCTTTGCAAAAGGTGAACTGGGACGGCTATGTCACCATGAACGGCCAGTACTGCTTTATGGCGGATGGCGAGGTCATCTACAGCAAGTACATCGACCCCGCCGCCCTGCGCACGCTGCTGCCCTATATTGAAAAAGAAAAGCTGTCCATCGGCTTTGTGGAGAAGGACAACTGCTATTTCAATCTCATCGATGAGCGCAGTGCCAACTTTGCCAAGGAACTGGGGCAGGGGACCGCTGACATTGCTGCCCGCATTGCACAAAACCCCATCTATCAGCTCAGCGCCTTTCTGCCCGATAACTACGAGGAAGAGTTTCTCCGCCGCTGCCCCGGCTGCCTGGCCGTGCGGTGGAGCCCCGATTTTGCCGATATCCTGCCCGAGGGCGGCGGCAAGCCCAACGGCCTGGCCGCGATGCTGAAGCATTTTGGCTGGACCCGGGACGAAGCCATCGCCTTTGGTGACGGCGGAAACGACGTCGCCATGCTGGAATATGCCGGTATCGGCGTGGCCATGGGCAATGCCTGTGACGACGCCAAAGCCGCCGCCGACTATGTGACGACGGATATTGATAAGGACGGCATCGCCAAGGCCCTGCGCCATTTCGGCCTTGTGTAAACCACAAACTGCATAGCCTGTTTTCCCCCTGCGTATACTGGACGCAGGGGGATTTTGTATGACCGCTTCTTTCTTTGACCCTGCCGCCCTGCGCACCCGCCTGCGGGAACAGCCCAGCCCGGATGTGCCGTTCCTCGTCGTTTTGCTGGCGCTGCTGAGCTATGGGCTTATTATGCTCTTCTCGGCCGGGTACGCAGTGGCGCTCTATCGCCGCGGCGACGCCTACACCTACATCCGCCCGCAACTATTGTTTGCGGCGCTGGGCGCAGCGGCCATGTACGCCGCCAGCCTGGTGGATTACCATGTGTGGCACAAACTGGCCTGGCCTGTTATGGGGCTGTCGCTGATTTTGCTCGTCGTTGTGCTGTTTATGCCGGAGTACAACGGCTGCAAACGGTGGATCGTACTGCCGGGCTTAGGCACCCTGCAGCCCAGTGAGATCGCCAAATTTGCCGTGGTGCTGGTGTTTTCCCACATCATCTCGCTGAATCACGACCGCATGCACAGCTTTGCCGGGGGCGTGCTGCCCTTCGGGCTGATTTTAGGCGTGGTGACGGTGCTGATGCTGCTGGAGCCGCACCTTTCGGGTACGCTGCTGATCTTATCCATCGGCGCAGTGCTGATGTTTGTGGGCGGCACCGGGCTGCAGTGGTTTGGGCTGGCGGGCGGCCTGGGGGCAGGGGCTATCGCGGCGGCGGTGCTTGCCCTGCCGGAACTGGTGCCCTATGCCGCCGACCGCCTGGCCTCCTGGCGCGACCCCTTTGCCGACCCGCTGGGGGAAGGGCACCAGACTATCCAAAGCCTCTACGCCATTGCCTCCGGCGGGCTGGCCGGGCTGGGGCTGGGCAACAGCCGCCAAAAGTACCTCTATGTGCCCGAGCCGCAGAATGATTTTATCTTCTCGATTCTATGCGAGGAGCTGGGCTTCATCGGCGCGGCGCTGGCCGTGGCGCTCTTTCTGGCACTGCTGCTGCGGGGCATGTCCATCGCCATCCGTGCGCGGGATAAATTCGGGGCACTCCTGGCCGTGGGGTTCGTGGTGCAGGTGGTCTTGCAGGCCATCTTAAACATTGCCGTCGTCACCAACACTATCCCCAACACCGGCATCAGCCTGCCGTTTTTTTCCTCCGGCGGCACCAGTCTGATGATGCTGCTGGGGGAAATGGGCATTGTACTGTCGGTTTCCCGCCAGACCGACGCCGTATAGCACGGAAAAATTCAAATGGATTTCACATTCATCCGGTTGAAAGCTGTCGCTATTTAGCATATAATAGGGGGGTACTTTTTAATGGGGAGGTGTGCCGTGAGCACGCAAAAACAAAAACGTCCCTTTGCCCTGCGGGCACTGGCCGCCTTTGCCGGTACGCTGGCCATACTGTTTGTGCTGCTGCTGGCTGCCTACGCCCTGCCGGGGGAACGGGTGCGGCAGCATGTCTACGACTCCGCCCGGACGATCCAAAACGAGGGGCTGTACCCGGAATATCTGGGCTTCAAGCTCTTTCAGATGGACAACTACACCGACACGCTGATGCTGTTTGAGGCCGCCAGCGCCGACGAACTGCCGCTCCTGCAGGCCATGATGACCAACACGGCCTACAATGTGGATAACTTCGAGACCCTGGCCGACGACCTGGCCTGGTACATAGAAAAGGATTGGTCCACCGGCGCCCAGCGTACCGATGCCCCCGCGCTGGAGCCGTTCTCCTACGCGCGGTACTGGCACGGGTATCTCATCTGGCTGCGGCCTTTGCTGCTGCTTATGCCCTACACGGGTGTGCGCATTGTACAGTATATCGTGCTGTTTTCGCTGCTGGCCGTGGTGCTGGTGCAGCTGCGCCGCCGCTGCGGGCTGCGGGCCGCCGTGTGGTTTGCCGTCAGCCAGTTGGCGGTGAGTGTATGGTTCGTGCCCCATCAGGTGCAGTATTTCACCTGCTTTATGATTGCCTACGCGGGCTGCGCCTGGGTGCTGGCCAAGCCCCGCCGCAGCGATGTGCTGTGCTTAGGGCTGCTGGTGCTGGGCACGGCGACGGCTTTCTGCGACCTGCTGGTCACGCCCATCATCACCTTGGGTTTGCCGCTGACCTGCTGGCTGCTGGAACCCCAGCAGCGCCTGCGGGGCGGCGTGCCGCAGTGCGCCTTGGCCGTGGGCGGCAGCCTGTGCTGGGGCACCGGCTACGCTTTATGCTGGGCCGGCAAATGGGCTCTGGCCGAGGCCGTCACCGGCAATAACGTACTGGCCGATGCCCTGCACCAGGCCGAGGTGCGCACCACCGCCGATACCTGGCACGGCATGGAATTGACATGGCGTAATATTTTTGGCTTTTTATACGATACGTTAAACAGCCGTCATCTCTTCTGGCCCGCTCTCGCGGTGCTGGCGGTGCTGATTGCCCTGTTCATCCTCTCCATCCGCAGCAAAACTGCGCTGGTGCGTGCCTTACCGTTGGCGCTTACCACCTGCATGACCCCCGCATGGTTTGTGCTGCTGCGCACCCACAGCATCCAGCATGGCTGGTTTACCTGGCGTGCTTTGGGGCTTACCGTCTTTGCCGGGCTGGCATTTCTCTACTACGCATGTGATCTTCGCGCTGCGCGGCGGCGCTTACAAAAGGGAAGTATATGAACGTGACTGAAAATAAGAATGAAGCAACCGAAACCACTGCGACCGCCACGGCCGCCAAAAAGAAGCTGCCCCTCTGGGGCAAGATCCTGCTGGTCGTTGTCATCGTGCTGGCGGCGCTGGCCGGGCTGGCAACGCTGTACGTCAACGGCAAGCTGGACCTGCTGCACTACAACGACGGCAGTGTTGACTCGATGGGCACCATCGATGCGGACGAGGATCAGGACCTGGACGGGTCCGGTCTGGTACATAGCGACGACGAGATGACCATGCCCGAGGGCAGCCCCTTTGCCGACGACGATGTGCTGAACATCCTGCTCATCGGCACCGACGAGCGTACCGAGGCCGTCAACGATGCCGACGCCTTCACCCACCTGAACCAGCTGGACGGCACCAAGGACACCACCGAGTTCAGTGAGGACGCCCGCGCCGACAGCCTGATTCTGGTCTCGCTGGACATCAAGGACCATGCCATCCGCCTGGTCTCCATCGAGCGCGGCCTCGGCGTGCCCATCCTGCTGGACGGCTACGAGGGCGAGTATGACTGGATCACCCACACCTTCCGCTACGGCGGTGCCAAGCTGACCATGGACACCGTGGAGAATTGCTTCAACGTGCAGGTGGACCACTATGTCCGCATCAACTTCAACTCCTTCGTGCAGATCGTGAACGCCGTGGGAGGCGTGGACATCGACATCACTGAGATGGAAGCCAAGGCCCTGAACTGGGAAGTGCCCTCCAACTCGATGCTCATCGTTAACCACGTGGACCCGGGCCTCAACCACTTCGACGGCTACACCGCCCTGCAGTACGCCCGCCTGCGCAAGATCGACAACGACTGGCACCGTATCGAGCGCCAGCGCACCGTCATCCAGGCCGTTCTGGATCAGATCCAGAACGCCAGCGTCACCGATCTGGATAACCTGCTGAACACCATGCTGCCCCTGGTACAGACCAACTTTACCAAAACCGAGATCGCCGCGCTGCTGGTGCAGCTGCCGGGCTTTTTGGGCTGCGATGTAGAGCAGCTTTCTATGCCCCTGCAGGGCACCTACGGCGTACGCACCGGTATGGACGACCGCCTGATGTACGACCCGGACTGGTACGTAAATACCACCGCCCTGCAAGACTTTTTGTACAATGATAAGAGCTCCGAGGAGGTCATTGCCGCCACGCCGGAGACCGCCGCACAAGAGGCCGAGGGCCTGGCCGACACCGCCACACATGAGACCGCTGTGAAGGCGTCCGACCCCACGGCAGACTATCTCAAATCCAACCTGCACACCGTCGATCTGAGCTACCCGCTGGACAGCTCCGACTTTGGCAACGCCGATTACCGGCTGTTCCTGGCCGGGCTGGAGGATACCCGCGCGGCCGAGGTGCAGCAAAACCTCATCACCTTTTTGCAATCCCAGGGCGTCAGCGTGGTGGCCGTCCCCTACGGCCCCGCCGCCGGTGCGCTGCTGGACAACTACTTACAGACCGGCGCGGCCGCCAGCCTGGACCGCTACCTGGCCGTACTGCCCAAGGCTGACCGCGATGATGCCAAAGCCATGTGGCAGGCCGTCTACGCCAGCCATCCCGGCCGCCTGCACGCCGTAGGCATGGGCACTGATAAAAGCGATGCCGTCATTGGCCAGGCGCTTGAAACGCTGGCCAGCCAGATCCGGAACACGCCGGAAACGGAAATTGCCGAGGCCATCAGCGCCATTAAGACCGGCACCGCCCGCGAGTCCGCCTACTGGTTCAAGACCGCCATGCAGAAGTATCCCCGCCAGATGCAGCGCTATTTCGGTGACCAATACATGCTGGTCTACCGCCTGTATCAGGGCATGATGGGCAGCATCAACGCCGACGAGGGCACGGGTCTGCTGGCCTACGACCTGCAGCAGGCGTTGAAAGCTTACCCGGACGCCAAGATCCTGGCCTTTACCGGCGTGGATGACCTGCTGCCCGTGGACGGCACCCTGGCCGCCCGCATGCAGGAAGTGCTTGCCAAATCCGACGAGCAGCTTTGCCCCATCGTGTCCCTGTGCGGCGAGTGGGAGTATGACGGCACGTTTGCCCCCGGCGATGCTGCTTTGTGGGACGCCGACAGCTTTGCCGATTGGCTGGGCAAATACGCCGTGCCGGGCAAAGACCTGCTGCTGGCCCTGGACGGCGAGGACAGCCCCTTTGCCGCCAGCGCCGCCTTTATGGAAAACACCGACACCCCGGCAGGGGAGTGGACCGCCAAGCTGCTGATCCTGCACGATAAAGTGGACGATACAACGACAAATGCAGAAGAAGATACAGATTCTTAAAAAGTTTTTTGCAAAAAGCCGTTGACAAAACGGGAACAGTGTGGTATAAATGCTTTAAACCAATGAAGCGAAAGTAAAGCTGACAGCGCAGCCACAGAGAGCCCCTGTTGCTGGGAATGGGGCGCAAAGCGGGACAGCATAATGGTTCGCGGAGGGCACGGGGAAAAAGGCCAAAGCCTTGAGTATCCGCTGACGGGCAGCTCCCGTTACAGGGCAGGGGAATGTTGGTTCCCTACAGAGTGGCCGCAGTTTATAGTTGCGGCAAGCAAGGTGGCACCACAGATAAATTGTTATCTGCCCTTGCACAGGAGGATTTCTGTGCAAGGGCAGTTTTTTATTCCTTACACAGCACATGAGGGGAAATGAACGATGAAACACATTACTTTGAAAGAGCGATGGCAATCTGTTTTGTAAAGCCTGCCAAACAACAAACCAATTTACAAAACAAGGAGTAATTACCATGAAAAAGTTCGTTGCTGTTATGACCGCCGCCGCTATGCTCACTTCTCTGTCCGCCTGCGGTGCCTCCGCTTCTACCGCTTCTGCCGCTTCTTCTGCTGCCGAAAGCACTGCTTCTTTCGCCGCGGCAGATTCCACCACGGGATCCTCCGCCGACGCCACCACCTACAAGGTCGCCATCGTCCAGCAGCTGGACCACGCCAGCCTGGATGAGATCCGCACCGCCATCGAGGCCGAGCTGGACGCCAAGGCCGCCGAGAAGGGCATCACCATTGAGTACAAGGATTTCAATGGCCAGAACGACGCCACCACGCTGAACCAGATCGGCACCCAGGTCGTCTCCGATGGCTACGATGCCGTCATTCCCATCGCCACGCTGGCCGCCCAGTGCATGGCCACCGCCTGCGAGTCCACCAAGACCCCGGTCATCTACGCCGCCATCTCGGACCCCGCCGCCGCTGACCTGACCGACATCGACTATGTCACCGGCACCTCCGACGCGCTGAACACCCAGTCCATCATGGACATGATCTTCGCCGTCCAGCCCGAGGCCAAGACCATCGGCCTGCTCTACTCCAACTCCGAGGCCAACTCCACCACCCCCATTGCCGAGGCCAAGGCTTACCTGGACGCCAAGGGCATCGCTTACGTGGAAAAGACCGGCAACACCAACGATGAGATCATGACCGCCGCCAACGCCCTGGTGGGCCAGGTCGACGCCGTCTTTACCCCCACGGATAACGTGGTCATGGCCGCCGCCGCTCCTGTCTCTGAGACGCTGACCAATGCGGGCATTCCGTTCTACACCGGTGCCGACAGCTTCGTCACCGCCGGCGCTTTCGCCACCTGCGGCGTCAACTATACCGAACTGGGCACCTACACCGCCGATATGGCGCTGGACATCCTGGAGACCGGCACCGTGCCTGAGTACCACGTCATGGACGGCGGCATCATCACCGTCAACACCGAGACCGCCGCTGCCCTGGACCTGGACTACAGCGCTTTCAATGATCTGGCCGGCACCGTGGTCGAAGTTGAGACCACCGCCGAATAAATCGTAACTCCCAAAAGGGAGGTGCAGGCAAGGCCCACGCCGAGCTGCCCTCCCTTTTTATGCAGTACCCCATCAAATCAGGAAGGACGTTTTGCCCATGTTTACCGCTGCAACCGTCTTCAGTGCGCTGGAGCTTGGCTTCATCTACGCACTGGTGGCTATGGCGCTGTTCCTCAGCTTTCGTATCTTAAATATCGCCGATATGAGTACCGACGGCACCTTTACCCTGGGGTGCGCGGTCTCGGCTACCGCCGCGGTGGCCGGGCACCCGGTGCTGGGTCTGTTTTTGGCTATTGCCGCCGGTGCGGCTTCCGGCTTTGTCACAGCCACTTTGCAAACCCGCCTGGGCGTGCCGTCGATCCTCGCCGGCATCATCACCAACACGGGGCTGTACACCGTCAACCTGGCGGTTATGGGCTTTTCCTCCAACGTGCCAATGCTGAAAACGCAGACTATCTTTACGATGGCGCAGGCGCTTTTTGGCGATGTGTTCCCGTACAAGCTGCTGGTGGCCGCGGTCATCACCGTGGTCGTCTGCCTGCTGTTGATCCTGTTCCTGGGCACCCGGATGGGCCTTTCCATCCGCGCCACCGGCGATAACCCCGACATGGTGCGTGCCTCCTCCATCAACACGGCGTTCACCATCACGATTGGCCTGTGCATTTCCAACGCCATGACGTCCCTTTCCGGCGCCGTATTGGCCCAGTACCAGAAATCCGCCGACATCAACCTGGGCACCGGCATGGTGGTCATCGGCCTGGCGTCCCTCATCATTGGTGAGACGCTGTTTGGCCGTGGCGGCATGTGGGCCAAGGCCGCGGCGGCTGTGGCAGGCAGTGTCATCTACCGCTTCATCATCGCGCTGGCCCTGCGCGCCAACGTCCCGTCGGAATGTCTCAAGCTGATTTCCGCCGTCATCGTGGCGCTGGCCATCGCCGCCCCCACCATCCGGTCCCGCGCAGCGTTCCGCCGCCGCCGCTCCCAAGCCGAGAAAGAAGGTGCCCGCCGTGCTTGAACTGAAAAACATCAGCAAAACCTTTAACCCCGGCACCGTCAACGAAAAGCTGGCTCTGCAAAAGATCGACCTGAACTTGAAGGACGGCGACTTTGCCACCATCGTCGGCTCCAACGGCGCAGGCAAGTCCACGATGTTCAACGCCATTGCGGGCGAGTTCATCTCGGATACTGGTACCATCACGCTGGATGGCCAGGACATCACGTTTATGCCAGACTACCGCCGCTCCAAGTACATCGGCCGCATGTTCCAGGACCCGCTGCGCGGCACGGCCCCCCACATGACCATTGAGGAAAACCTCGCGCTGGCCTACCTGCGGGCATCCGGGCACACGTCGTCCTTCTCCCGCATCTCCAAAAAGGATCGCGATCTCTTTGCCGAGAAGCTCTCCGCCCTGGGTCTGGGATTGGAGGACCGCATGAAACAGCCCGTCGGCCTGCTCTCCGGCGGCCAGCGCCAGGCACTGACCCTGCTGATGGCGACCCTCGTCACTCCCAAGCTGCTGCTGCTAGACGAACACACCGCCGCTTTGGACCCCGCCACGGCGGAAAAGGTGCTGGATCTGACCAAAAAGATTGTGGCGGAGAACCACATCACCTGTCTGATGATCACCCACAACATGCACGACGCCCTTACCTTGGGCAACCGCACGCTGATGATGGACCATGGCCGCATCGTGCTGGACGTAGCCGACGAGGAGCGCGCCCACATGACGGTAGACGGCCTGCTGCAGCGCTTTGCCGAGAACGTCGGCCACGCACTGGACAACGACCGCATCTTGCTGAGCGCGGAACAATAAATTACCACCCCTTGAAGGTCCCCCTGGGAGAGGGCCCCCGCGAAGCGGGTGGGGGAGAGAGCTTAAGGCAAAGTTTCTCCCTCCGGCCCTTCGGGCCACCTCCCTCGCAGAAGGAGGCTTTTCAGCACATATAGCAAAAGCACCGTTGTACGTAAATTTCACGTACAGCGGTGCTTTGTTTTTTATCTGCTATTGGTTATACTGCTTTACCCGGCCAGTTGTCGGTCTGGGCGGCAACCTCGCCGTCCGTGCCCAGCCACAGCACGGCCAGGCCGTTGTCGTCGGCCACCTGCCGGCTCTGCTCCGGCGGCAGGCAGAAAAGGGCGGTGGAGAACAAGTCCCCCAGCCCCTCATCCGGGCCGGAATACACCGCAACGCTGCTGTAATAGGCAGCCGGGCAGCCTGTGGTCAAATCAATCAAGTGGGAGTAGCGTTTGCCCTCGTAGGTAAAGTACCGCTGGTAATCACCGCTGACGATCAGCGAGTCGCCGCCGGTCAGCTCCACGGTCTGCACATACTGCGGCGCATCCTCACCGGGCCAGGGGTTTTCCACCCCCACGCGCCAGGCACTGCCGTCGGCCTTGGGGCCGGTGGTGTAGACGTTGCCGCCCATGTTCAACAGGGCATGGGTCAGCCCGCGCTCCCGGGCTGCTTGGCCCGCCTGCACGGCGGTGTAGCCCTTGGCGGCAGCTCCCACGTCCAGCGTCATGGCCGGGTCGGCAAAGGCCACCGTCAGGGTGCCGGAGTCCAGCAGCAGGTCGTCCAAGTTGCAGTGCTGCAGGGCTTTGGAGATGGCATCGGCCGCAGGCGGGGCAGGATTCTCGCTCTCCCGGGCATCGTGCCACAGGCTCAGCACAGCCCCCGCCGCAATGTTCACCGCACCGCCCGTCAGTGTCTCACCGCTGGTCTTGCACAGCTGCAAAAAGTCGAATAACTCCCGGCTGACCTGCACCGGTTCCTGCCCGGCACGGGCGTTGACGTCGTACAGGTTCACCATGCCGTCGTAGTGGTGGTAAATGTCAAACAGCTGGTGGTAATGCTCCAAATCGTCGTGCAGGGCATCGGCCTGGGTGTCCCATTCTTCCTGGCTGGCGGCGTAGCCCTGCATCATCGTGACAGTGTCAAACATGTCAAACCAGCTGGCGCTGTACAGCTTTTGCTGGGGCGTGCAGGCGGTCAGGGGCAGGGCACAGGCCAGGCAGATCGCCGCCAGCCCCAGGGCCAGCAGCCGCTTCATGCTTTGCCCCCAGCCACGGTCTCGTGCTCGCTGTTCAGCTCTTGCAAAAGCTGCAGCAGCGTCCAGTTTTTGCTGGTAGGGGTCACCATGCCCCGCAGCGGGAACTCCGCCCCGCCAGCCTTGACGAGGTCGAGGAAATGCCCCAGCTCGCCGGTATCGTGGCGCAGGCCGCTCACGATCATGGCGGGGCGGTCGCTGACCTTAATGAACGGCGCAAAGGCAGGGGAGGACAGCCCCTGGCACAGGTCGCCCACCTTGGCGGCCAGGTCGCCGTCCCCGATGCAGCGGATCTTCAGCTTATAGGCCCGCGCTGCATGGGCCAGGGCGTCATACCCGGCGCTTTTCTCGTCAAACCGCCACAGCAGCACACACCGCGGCTCCTGGATGATACGTGCTTTCATAAACATACCTCATACTTAAAAAGGCGCACCGCCATGTAACGGTGCGCCTTGGCTTTTAGTTTACAGGTCGGGGTGGTACTCTTTGCAGGTGCACTTTTTCCACTTCAGGCCGCTGCCGCAGGGGCAGGGATCGTTGCGGCCGATCTTCGTCACGCGGACGGGGGCCGGGGCCTTGGCACCGGTATCACCGGGCGCATTATCGCCGGTGGGCTTGGCGATCTGCTCACGCTTCGGCTCGGCGTTCTGCTGGCGGATCTCAATGGTCAGCAGCATGTGCACGGCATCCTCACGGATGGAGGCGATCATCTCATCGAACATCGCAAAGCCTTCAATGCGGTACTCGACCACGGGGTCATGCTGGCCGTAGCCGCGCAGGCCCATGCCCTGCTTGAGCTGATCCATGTTATCGATGTGATCCATCCACTTGGAGTCGACGTTGCGCAGCAGGCAGATACGCTCCAGTTCGCGCATTGTCTTGGAGCCGTACTTCTTCTCCTTGGCGGTCAGGATGTCCATGCCGCGCTTATACAGCTCGTCGGCGATGCCCTCCTTGGTCAGGTCCCCCAGCTGGTCCTTGGTGTAGTTGAAGTCACTGGGCAGGCACAGCCAGTTCATGAAGTGGCGGCGCAGACCGGCGAAATCCCAATCGTCGGCGGTCTCACCGTTCAGGTAGTTGGTGCAGGCGTCGTCGATGGACTGGCGCATCATCTCATGCAGCTTGTCGCTGATGTCCTCACCGTCCAGCACCATCCGGCGCTGTTTGTAGATGATCTCGCGCTGCTGGTTCATGACGTCGTCGTACTGCAGCACCTGTTTACGGATGGCAAAGTTGGAGGCTTCCAGCTTCTTCTGGGCGCTCTCGATAGTGTTGGTGATGAGCTTGTTCTCGATGGGCACATCCTCTTCCAGGCCCAGGCTGTCCATCAGGTTCTGTACGCGCTCACCGCCGAAGATGCGCATCAGGTCATCTTCCAGGCTGAGGAAGAAGCGGGAAGCACCGGGGTCGCCCTGACGGCCGGCACGGCCGCGCAGCTGGTTGTCGATACGGCGGCTCTCGTGGCGCTCGGTACCGATGATGAACAGACCGCCGGCCTCGCGCACAGCAGCAGCTTCGCGCTTGATTTCCGGCTCAAACTCCTCGCACAGCTCCTCAAAGCGCTGGCGGGCATGCAGTACGGCGGCGTCCTCGGTCTCGGCGTGGCCGTCGCACTCGGTCATCAGGTGCTCCAGCTGGGCGTCGATGGTCTCCTCCGGCGGGGTGGGCAGCTCGGTACCGGCAGCCTTGGCGCGGGCCTTGGCGTGCTCGTACTCGTCTTTCAGCTGGGCCAGGTCCTTGGTCAGGTCGCGGCTCAGCTCCTTGCGCAGAGCGGCCTTGGCCATGTAGGACACGTTGCCGCCCAGCATAATATCGGTACCACGGCCGGCCATGTTGGTGGCGATGGTCACAGCGCCCTGCTTACCGGCCTGGGCGACGATCTCGGCTTCGCGCTCGTGCTGCTTGGCGTTCAGCACGTTATGCTCGATGCCCTTCTTCTTCAGCAGCTTGGAGAGAGCCTCGCTCTTTTCGACACTGACGGTGCCGACCAGAACGGGCTGGCCCTTGGCGTGGCATTCGGCCACCTGCTCGATGACGGCGTTGTACTTGCCGTTGACGGTCTTGTACACGCTGTCCGGCAAGTCCTTGCGGGCGCGGGGCTTGTTGGTGGGGATGCTGACGATGTTCAGGCCGTAGATCTCGCTGAACTCGTCAGCCTCGGTGGAAGCCGTACCGGTCATACCGGCCAGCTTGTCATACATACGGAAGTAGTTCTGGAAGGTGACGGTGGCCAGGGTCTTGCTCTCGGCAGCAACGGTCACGCCTTCCTTGGCCTCGATGGCCTGGTGCAGGCCGTCGTTGAAGCGGCGGCCATACATCAGACGGCCGGTGAACTCGTCAACGATGATGACCTCGCCATCCTTGACGATGTAGTCGATGTCACGGTGCATAACGCCGCGGGCTTTGATGGCGCCGTCAATGTAGTGGCGCAGGGACATATTGTCGGCGTCGGCCAGGTTCTCCACATGGAAGAAGGCTTCGGCCTTCTGCACGCCAGATTCGGTCAAAGTAGCGGTCTTGCGCTTTTCGTCCACGACATAATCGCCGTCGACCTGCTCCTCAGCGGCTACCTTGTCGTCCAGTTCCACGATAACGCTCTTCTTCAGTGTCTTGGCAAAGTCGTCGGCGCGCTTGTACATCACGCTGGAGTCCTCGCCCTTGCCGCTGATGATCAGCGGGGTACGAGCTTCGTCTATGAGGATGGAGTCCACCTCGTCGACGATGGCGTAGGCGTGGCCGCGCTGCACCATGTTGGCCTTGTAAACGACCATGTTATCGCGCAGGTAATCAAACCCGAACTCGTTGTTGGTGCCGTAGGTGACATCAGCAGCGTAGGCGGCCTTGCGGTCGTTGGCCTCAACGCCGTGCACCACCAGGCCGACGGTCAGGCCCAGGAAGCGGTAGACTTTGCCCATCCACTCACTATCGCGGCGGGCCAGGTAATCGTTGACGGTGACAACATGCACGCCTTTGCCGGTCAGGGCGTTGAGGTAAACGGGCATGGTGGCGACCAGGGTCTTGCCTTCACCGGTCTGCATCTCAGCGATGCAGGCGCGGTGCAGCACAATGCCGCCGATGATCTGCACGGGGTAGGGCTTCATGCCCAGCACACGCCAGTCAGCCTCACGGCAGACGGCAAAAGCCTCGGGCAGCAGGTCGTCCAGCGTTTCGCCTTTTTCCAGGCGCGCCTTGAACTCGGTCGTCTTGGCCTGCAGCTGCTCGTCGGTCAGCTTCTGCATCTCCGGCTCCAGAGCCAGGACCTTGTCCTTCAGCGGGTTGATGCGCTTCAGTTCCTTGTCCGAGAAGGAACCAAACAGTTTTTCAAAAAAAGACATTATAAAATCCCCTGTATTTTCCGCCGCCCGGGACAGGGCAGCTATATAGCACTTACATACCTTACTATAATACACCCGCACAGGGCTTGCTGTCAAACCTGCGCGGGTGTATTTACAAATATATTTAGTTTTTAGCCTTGGCGGGCAGGCTCAGCAGCACCAGCATCAGGAAAATACAGCCAAAACCCATGGCATCCCACATGGTAAAGGGGCTGCCCAGCACCAGCGTGCTGATGATGGCGGCGGTGACCGGCTCGGCAAAGCTGTACAGGCTCGACCGCTGGGGGCCGATGAGCGGCACGCCTGACATGTACAGGCTGAACGCCAGCACGTTGCCCAGCACCACCACGGTAAAGATACCGAACACACCCATGGCGGTGGACACGTAGTTCATCGTCCAGGGGCGGAAGATGAGGGCGAACATCGTGCCGCCCATCAAGAATGCCCAGCCCTGCAGCATGGGGGTGGGGTACTGCTGCTGCAGCTTTTTGGGCCACATGGTGTAGATGACCACGCAGCAGGCGCTGGCAATGCCGGACAGCAGCGCGGCTGGGCTGATGGCCAGGTCGGTCAGGCTGCCGTGAGTGGTAAGCAGAAATACACCGATGAGGGCCAACAAAATGCTGCAAATTTCAAACAGACGCGGCCCGCGGTGCTGCTGGATGCAGACCACCAGCAGGATGATGACGGGGGAGAGGTCCTGCAAAATGGTGCCCATGCCCGCGCTGGAAAGCTGGATGGTCAAAAAGTAGGTGAACTGGCAGCAGCTTACGCCCGCCAGGCCGTAAATGAGCAGATCCAGCAGGTTGCGGGGATTTTTCTTCGCGTTCCACGGGTCGAAGAACATCCTGCGGTCCTTGATAAAGTAGAACGTGCACAAGATCAGCCCGGCCAGAAATAGCCGGATAGGCACCAGCCAGGTGGAGTCCATGTTTTCGCGGGTAAACAGGTACTGTCCCATGCAGCCCGAGACACCCCAGCATGCCGCACCACCCATCGTCAGGCAGGCACCTTTTACACGGTCAGACATTTTACTTTCCCCTCACTCTATACTTTCCGGCAGGCTTATCATAGGCGGGCCTTGCCCGCCACGGGCGCATATGGAATGCGCCCCTACGAATTATGTACGCATTGGGCGTAGGGGCGGATTCTATATCCGCCCGCCATGCACTTTTACCCCAAAATCAACTGTGCGGCTTCGCGCAGGTCCTCTACTACCGGTGCGCCGGTGGCTGCCAACGTCTGCCGGTTCTGGTGGCCGCTGCATTGCAGCACACAGGCCGTTCCCATGGCCTGCGCCACCTCAAAATCGTGTACCGAATCCCCGATCATCACTGCGCGGGCAGGGTCGATGCCCGCCTCCTGCATAAAGCGCTGGCCCAGTTCCACCTTACTTTTGGCGTAGATGTCGCCCAGACCCAGCAGGCGGTCAAAGTAACCCGTCACATGGCGTTCCCCGGCCTGGCGGGTCAGCGTGGGCACCGGGCTGGCCGATAAGATCACCTGCCGCAGCCCCGCCGCGCGGAAGGCATCCAGCGCTTCTATCGCGCCCTCTGCCAGCGGGCAGGCCGCGCTGGCGGGGATGTAGTCGTCCATATATTCCTCGGCCAGCATGGCAAAGCTGTGGCGGCTGAAATCAAACCCGGCGCGGACGTAATATTCTTCGATCGGGAAACCAAAAATTGCCCGGTACTGATCGCGGTCGTACCGCTGCGGATAGGCATGCTTTTCCAGCAGACGGTTGAGCGCGTCTACACAAAGTTCCACATCATCCAGCAGGGTACCGTTCCAATCCCACAAAATCAGTTCCGGGCGCATAGGTTACCTCATTATTCTTCTGTAAAGATCTTCTTCAGGCTGGCGTTGGTCTCGATCAGCTTGACCAGGGCCACGCCCAGGATCGTGCAGCTGATGATCTCGCCGATGCCGACCGTGACCGCGTTGAACGCAGCCATGGCGGCCGTGGGGGCACTATCCGAGAAGAAGAAGGTGATCTCGAACGCGCCCACGATGATCATATTAAAGATAACAGGCGGCAGGGACGCCGGAATGGCCAGCCCCTTGATGCGCGCATCGCGCAGCTTGTAGGTGACCAGGCAGGCCAGCAGGGTAGCCAGCGTGCCAAAGATGACGTCGATCACGGTCGAGCCCAGCAGGTTGGCCAGAAAGCAGCCCAGCGTGACGCCGATGATATACTCGGTGCCAAAGACAGGCAGCAGGCAGAATGCCTCGGCCACACGCACCTGCACCGCGCCGTAGGAGAACGGCTGCAGCACCAGGCACAGCACAACGTAGAGCGCTGCAATGACAGCACAGCGCACAAGGCGCTTGACGGACATGGATTTCTGATTCATACAATACTCCGGCGGATAGATTTTGACCGTATAGCAGACCGCCAGCCTGCCATCGGTTTGCGCCGCGAAACTGCGGCGGAGCCTAAAATCCTAAGTTGCTCAACAAAAGATTATTATAACAAAAGCCGCAGCCCCTTGCAATAGGCTGCGGCGAAAATCTCATTTTTTAAAGCGTACTCACGGCAGTTCCGGGGTGTAAGCCTCCAGGTTGCGGGGCTTGCCCTCGTATACAATGGCAATGCCGTCCGGGCCGGTGTTGGCGCTGACCACGCCACCCAGCTGGAAGACGATCATCGGCGCATGGCCAAAGGCCTTTTTGCACAGCTTCACCAGCTCGTCCCGCTTAGCAGTGCTGGAGGTGTAGGCCACCATGTAGGGGGTGTCCTTCATCGAGTCGACGCGGCTCTCCACCCATTTGATCATGGCCGGGGGCACAGCGGCATCACCGCGCACCTTGGCCTCGACCTTGGAGACACCGGCGTTCAGGCTGATGATGGGACGGATGCCCAGCAGGTCGCCCACCACGGCAGCGGCAGCGCTGACACGGCCGGACTTCTTCATCTGCTTCAGGCTGTAAGCCGCCAGGCAGATTTCCACGCAGTCCAGCTTGCGCTTCAGCTCGTCCACACAGGTGGAAAGCTCGCCGCCGTTGCGCACCTTGCGGGCGCACTCGCAGAAATACCAGCCGTAGGGCATCGAATAGGTGTGGCTGTCGATGATCTGAATCTTCAGCTTATGGTCGGGGCGCTCCTCGGCCAGCATCTCGGCGCCTTTGATGGCGTTGTTGTAGGTGCTGGAACCGGCGGCGTTGATGCTCAGGTGCACCAGGTCGGTGTAGCCCTCGTCCACATAGCGCTCGTAAATTTCGCACCACTGCAGCTGGGTGATGGCGGCGGTGGTGGGCACGCCCTGGGCCTTGCGCATCATCTCATAAAACTGGTCGTTGGTAAAGTCCTTGCGCTCCATATACTCGGTGCCATCCAGGTTGATGGGGAAGCCCACCACCTCAATGCCGTATTTGTCCGCAAGCTCCTGCGGAATATCGGAACAGGAATCCGTCAAAAAACCGATCTTGCTCATTTTACGTCCTCACTCCATTCATAACGGGTCAGCTGTCCGTGGGTCTCCAGGTCGGCAAAATCCCACTGCCGCAAAGCCTCGTAGGCACCTACCGCAACAGCGTTGGAAAGGTTCAGGCATCGCTCGCCGCGGCGCATCGGCATGCGCACGCAGTCGGCCTCATGGGCGGCCAGCAGTTCCTCCGGCAGGCCCGCATCCTCGCGGCCAAATACCAGGTAAGCGCCGTCCGGGTACTGTACGTCCACATGGCGGCGCGGCCCCTTGGAGGTAAAGTAGAAAAACGGCCCCTGATTTTTGGCAAAAAAATCCGCGAGATCTTTATAATATGTTATATCAAGATGGTGCCAATAGTCAAGCCCGGCTCGCTTTAATTTCTTGTCGTCCACGGTAAAGCCCATCGGCCCCACCAGGTGCAGCCGTGCACCGGTCACCGCGCAGGTGCGGGCGACATTGCCGGAGTTTTGGGGGATCTGCGGCTCCACCAGTACAATGTTCAAAGTTGGCATAGGTTTATGTACATCCTCGCATTATTTTATTGCTGCATCAGTTTGGGCAGGGCGGCTTCCAGCCACACGCCCAGACGTTCGTCGGTGCCTTCGGGCGTCTGGCGGATGCACTCACTCACGAACGCAGCCGCCGCCTGCACGGCGGCCTGGGGCACGTTGCCCTGCAAAATGCGCCCCACCAGCACCGCACCGAAAATATCCCCGGTGCCGTGGTACATGCGGGGGATCAGCGGCGTCTTGACCGAGTATCCCTGCCCGCCGCGGGCCGCGCCCACACAGCCGATGCACCGCCCGTCGGAGAGGCCCGTCACGCCGGTGACCACCACCTGCGGGGCGATGCGGGTCAGCCGCGCGGCCTGCTCGGCCGCCTGTTCGCTGCTGCCCACACCGGGCAGCGGGTCGCCCAGCAGCAGTGCAGCCTCGGTCACGTTGGGCACGATCAGGTTCGCCTTGCTGCACAGGTTGTACATAGCCGGGACCATATCGGCCCCCAGCCCCTTGTACAGCCGCCCGCCGTCGCCCAGCACCGGGTCCACCACTTTTAAGGCGCGGGGCCACAGTTCAAAGGCCTGCTCCACCAGCTTGGCCTGGGTAGGGTCCGCCAGATAGCCGGAGTAGATGCAGTCAAACCGCAGGCCCAGCCGCTGGTAATGCGCCAGCGCCGCAGGGCCGTAACCGGGGTTGGAGAGCTTAGCCGGGGTGCCCAGCCCGCCCGTGTGGGTGGACAGCACCGCCGTGGGCAGCGCCACCGCCTGCACTCCCAGGCAGGACAGCACCGGCACGATGACCGACAGCGCCGCCCGGCCAAAGCCCGGCAGGTCATGGATGGCTAATACAGTTTTGGGTGCATTGGACATGGTCAGATTCCTTTTGTTCGTTCGCGTTTGTTCCTTTTTCAACACTGCTATTCTACCATAAACCGCCGCATAAAAAAAGGCTGAATTGGGCGAACCTGCTTTTTTGCCTGATTTTTCCGCCTCATTTTGCTGCATAGCTGCGCCTACCCGGGGCATGCTAGGCACGAGGACCCGAAAAGGAGGCATTGTTATGCAGTTTTCGACAATGGCCGGCACTGCTGTCGGCATGGCTGTGGGTGCGGCGGCCGTCTGCCTTGCCACCCAGGACCAGCGCATGATGCGCAAGACCGTCCACAAGCTGGCCAAGGGCGCGGAAAAGACCCTGGCCGACCTGGACAAGGCCGTCCAGCACACCCGCTGGTAACGCAAAAGGCTCCCCGTGGCAGGGGAGCCGTACATAAAGTGATTTGGTTTACAGGATGCGCACGCGGATGGCGGCATCGATGCCGGCCAGTTTGCTGGTCAGGTCGGGGGTAACGTCGCCGGTCACATCCAGCAGGGTGTAGGCCACGTCCTTCTTGCTCTTGTTCACCATGTTTTCGATGTTCAGGCGGGCGGTGGTCAGGATGCTGGTGATGGCCGAGATCGCACCCGGCGTGTTCTTGTGGATCATGCAGATTCGGCGGCCGCCCACACGGGGCTGGCTGACGTCCGGCAGGTTGACGCTATGGGCGATGTTGCCGTTCTTCAGATAGTCGCTCAGTTCGGCGGCGGCCATCACGGCGCAGTTGGTCTCGCTTTCGGGGGTGCTGGCGCCCAGGTGCGGCGTGCAGTACACGCCCTTGACGCCCAGCAGTTCCTCAGCCGGGAAGTCGCAGAAGTACTGCGCCACCTTGCCGGAGTTCATGGCATCCAGCAGGGCCTCAGTGTCCACCAGCTCGCCGCGGGCAAAGTTCAGCACGCGCACGCCGTCCTTGCACATCGAAAGGGTCTGGGCGTTGATGGTGTGGCGGGTCGTGGGCAGGTAGGGGACATGGATGGTCAGGTAGTCGCAGCGGGGCAGCATATCGCCCATCGTCACGCAGTGCTGTACGCTGCGGGACAGGCTCCATGCTGCGTCGATAGAAATGTAGGGGTCATAGCCCAGCACTTCCATGCCCAGCGCCACGGCGGCGTTGGCCACACGGGCACCGATGGCACCCAGGCCGATAACGCCCAGCGTTTTGCCGCGCAGTTCCGGGCCGACAAACTGCTTCTTGCCCTTTTCCACATCCTTGGCAATGGTCTCGCTGCCTTTCAAGCCCTGGGCCCACTGGACGGCGTCGACCATGTTGCGGCTGCCCGCAACCAGCGCACCGATGACCAGCTCGGCCACAGCGTTGGCGTTGGCGCCGGGGGTGTTGAACACCACGATACCGGCGTTGGTGCATTCCTCAATGGGGATGTTGTTGGTACCGGCACCCGCGCGGGCGATGGCCAGCAGGCTGTCCGGCAGCGGCATGTCGTGCATATCGGCACTGCGCACCAGGATGCCCTGGGGAGCGGTGGTCTCGTTATCGACCTCGAACTGGTTGACCGGCAGCTTGGCCAGGCCTGCGGGCGAGATCGCGTTCAGCGTTTTGATGGTATACATAAAGAATCCCTCTTACTTTTGTAAATGTGACGCCTTAAGCATTTTCCTTGCGGAACTTCTCCATGAAGTCGACCAGCTTGTCGATGCCCTCCGGCGGCATGGCGTTGTAGATGGAGGCACGCATGCCGCCCACCAGGCGGTGGCCCTTCAGGTTGACGAACCCGGCCTCGGTCGCTGCGGCGCAGAACGCCTTGTCCAGGTCGCCGTTGGGGCTGGTGAAGGTCACGTTCATCATGCTGCGATAGGGCTTCTCAACGGGGTTATTGTAGAAATCCTGACCGTCCAGGTAATCGTACAGCACCTTGGCTTTGGCGGCGTTGATCTTCTGCATGTTTTCCAGGCCGCCGATCTCGTTCTCGAGATACTGCATGACCAGGCCGGTCATGTAGATGCACCAGCACGGCGGGGTGTTGTACATGCTGTCGGCTTTCAGCAGGGTAGTGTAGTTCATCATGGTGGGGATCTGCTCCGGGGTCAGGCCCTTGGCGCTCTTACCCAGCAGGTCCTCCCGCACGATGGCCACGGCCATACCGGCGGGGGCGATGTTCTTCTGCACACCGAAGTAGATGACGCCGTATTTGCTGACGTCCACCGGCTCGGAGCAGATCATCGAGCTCATATCAGCCACCAGGGGGATGCCATCCACCTGGGGCACGTCCACATACTTGGTGCCGAAGATGGTGTTGTTCTGGCAGATGTGGATGTAGCTGGCGTTGGGGTCGTAGTCGATGGCCTTCACGTCAGGAATGTAGGTGAAGTTTTTATCCTTGCTGCTGGCGGCGATGCGGGCCGTGCCGAACTTGGCGGCTTCCTCCGCTGCCTTTTTGCTGAAGTTACCGGTGACGAGGTAGTCCGCCGTGCCGGTGGTCATAAAGTTCAGCGGCACCATGGCAAACTGCTGGGTCGCGCCGCCCTGGAAAAAGCCGATCTTATAATTGTCGGGGATGTTCAGCACCCGGCGCATGGCAGCCTCGGTGTTCTGGATGATCTCATCAAACCACTTACTGCGGTGGCTCATTTCCATCACGCTCATACCGGAACCATGGTAATCCAGCAGTTCTGCCTGTGCGGTTTTCAGAACAGCTTCCGGCAGCATCGAAGGGCCGGCGCTGAAATTGTAAACTCTAGCCATTTTCCTTTTCCTCCAGTAAGTACGTTAAAAATGCAGCTCGCCGGCGGCGAACTGCATCATCTGCCGCGCCGTTGCGGTATGGCATTATTATAGGCCGCACCGCCCGCCCCGGCAAGCGTGCAAAATACTGAAAAAACGGCCGCACAGGCGGTTGTGTTTCTGCAAAACGGCTAATTGTATTTTGTTCAGAAACACTATATTCTACATTTGTAAAATATTTTCTATCATCTGATGCAATCCATTGCCGAAAATTTGGTCATTTTGCCATCTTGCATTTTAATCTTCTACAATTGTAAAATATATTTGCGATAGTTATTACATTTGTAGGAGATATAGACTATGGAACAGTTATCCCGTAGTGAAGAGCAGGTCATGGTCGCCCTTTGGGCCTGCGAGCAAGCCGCCACACGGCGGCAGATCGCAGCCAACCTGCCAGCCGAGTGCCGCTGGGCCGACTCTACGCTGTTGAATTTCCTGCTTCGGCTGGAGAAAAAGCACTTTGTCCGCACCGAAAAGCAGGGCAACAAAAACCTGTACACCCCGCTGGTGCGCCGCCTGACTTATTGCGGCGCGGTGAGCAGTGTCCACCTGCAAACGCTGTACGGCGGCGACCTGCGCAGGATGGTGCGCGCCCTGGCCGACACCGGTCGTCTGACCTACGCCGACACCGAGCGTCTGCTGCGCTGGCTGGGGGAGTACCAGGCCGAAAACCCGGAGTACGACTACGAATAGCTGCCCGCTTCCTTATATATAAGGTTCACGCATCTCCACCATGCCGCCCCAGAAGCGCTTGGGCGCGTGGTTCATCTGCGCTTTGGCGTTGCGGCGTTCCTCAATCGTCAGGGCGTGGAAGAACCGTTTCCACAGCGCCTGCCAGTTCAACTCGTCGGCATCGCGGGCGGGTTCGTAATGCTCCATAGCCAGGTACTGCACATGGCCGCTTTGCCGCAGCAGCGCCGTGCCGTGGGCAGCGTCGAAGATCAAAAAGTCCTCATCCGGCAGGCGGCTGCAAAAATGCCCGCGCAGCAGCGGCAGTACGTTGTTTTTTGGGTGGATGACCGAGCCGAGCATGCCATCCTTTTCCTCAAAGCGGATAAACTCGATAAAACGGCAGACCTCGTTATTGACATTGCGCTCCAACACAAACGCCGCGTGGACATCCGGGTCGCCCAACATCTGCACGGCGCGGGGGCCTTCGTCAAAGCAACGGCGGGCGAACCGCAGCAAGATCAGATCCTTTTCTTCTTCGGTGGAGAGGAAGCCGGTCATCACGCGCTCTCTCACCATCGGCCCCAGCCGCGTCAAGCCGTTGGCCACGCGCCTGGCGTGGGTCGGGTCGGTGGCGATGGCCTCCGTTCCAAACAGCGTAATTTGCCCTTCGGCTGGTCCCAGCACCGCCGAGGGGATCTCTCGCCGGGTGTAGCTTTCAAAAATGCAGCAGAGAAACCCCGCATAGCTGCCGTCGTAGCAGTAGGCGGCGTCGCTCACATGCGCCGGGTAAGGCATGTCAAGGCCTCCTCTCGCACTATGCGGGCCGCAGTCGGAGCCGCCACGCCATGGGCCGTCAGCTGGTGGACGGCAGGTGCCGCGTCCGGCAGGGCCTTGGGCACAAATTCATCCAGACTCAACTGCTGCACCCCCACACTGAACGCCTTGGGATCCAGCAGCGCGTTTGCAATCTCCGCCCGGTTGGCGTGGGCCGGGGCGCGGCCATTGCAGGTGATAAAATATTGGGCGCGTTTCAGCACCACGCCGATGCGCTTCAGCTCCGGCATACCCAATTTCTGCACACGGCGTGCCGCCAAAATGCGCAGTACGCTTTTGGGGCCGATGCCCGGTACCCGCAGCAGTTCCTCCTTGCTGGCGGTGTTGACCTCCACCGGGAAAAACGCCGGGTGCCGCACCGCCCAGGTACACTTGGGATCCAGGTAGGGGTCAAAGTTAGGTTCCTCCTCGGTCAGCAGTTCCGAGGCGTGGAAGTTATAATACCGCAGCAGCCAATCTGCCTGGTAGAGGCGGTGTTCCCGCAGCAGCGGCGGCTGAAAGTTCAGTGCGGGCAGGCGGCGGTCCTCCACCACCGGCAGGTAGGCCGAGTAAAACACACGTTTCAGCGCATACTTTTTGTATAGGCCTTCCGTCAGGTCCATAATGTGGCGATCCGTCTCCGGCGTCGCACCAATGATCATCTGGGTGCTTTGCCCAGCCGGTGCAAAAGCAGGCGCGTTCCTGTACACCGCCAGCTCCCGCTTGCTTTGGGCGCTCTGCACAGCGATCTGCCCCATGGGGCGCAGGATCGCCGTTTTCTTTTTATCCGGGGCCAGCTGGTTCAGGCTGACCTCGCTGGGCAGCTCGATATTAACCGAGAGGCGGTCCGCCAGCAGCCCGATGCGCTGCACCAGCAGCGGGTCCGCACCGGGGATGGTCTTGGCGTGGATGTAGCCGTTGAAGCGGAACTCTTCCCGCAAAATGCGCAGTGCTTCGATCATCAGCTCCATCGTGCGGTCCGGCGTGCCCAGCACCGCGCTGGACAGGAACAGCCCCTCGATGTAGTTGCGGCGGTAGAAGCCAATAGTCAGCTCCGCCAGTTCCCGCGGGGTAAAAGTGGCCCGCGGGCGGTCGTTGGAGCGGCGGTTGACGCAGTAGCTGCAATCGTAGGAGCAGGCGTTGGAATACAGCACTTTCAGCAGCGAAACGCAGCGGCCGTCCGGGGTAAAGGCATGGCAGATGCCCGCCTGTGCGCAGCTGCCCAGGCTGCCGTGCTTTCCGGCACGCTCCACGCCGCTGGAGGTGCAGGCCACATCATATTTGGCGCTGTCGGCCAAAATTTCCAGCTTTTCCGCAAGATCCATCGCTGTTTCTCCTAAAAAAGGGTATAAAAAATACAGCCCGCCGCACAACCTGACTGTTTACAACAGCCAGCGATGCCGCGGGCAGCATTTTTATAGGGCAATACCGCATAATTCTAAGTGCCGATACGGCGAGCGAGGTGCGGCAGAT
>ERZ1034876.128-NODE-128-length-51498-cov-9.006201_pt1 | contig 51498 bp, 55 predicted proteins | sample MGYA00520698_ERZ1034876 | MGnify/ENA primary metagenome ERZ1034876 (study PRJEB33766, sample SAMN09781723) | gut metagenome | biome: gut microbiome | host: Homo sapiens | place: Madagascar | study: EMG produced TPA metagenomics assembly of the PRJNA485056 data set...
TTACAAATGAGCTGCTCTGCCTCTGAGCTAATCCGGCATATTTACTATATGGTGAAATATATCAATGAGGTTTCTTTGTTTCGACATTGTCATTATACCACAATATGTACGGATAGTCAATACGAAAACCACAATATATAGTGTTTGAAATGTAAACAAATTGCGACATACACCATATATTGTGGTCGCGTGTCAGGCATGTTTTCTGAGACTTGCAGACTCCAAAAAAGTAAGCAAATCCTGCGTTGAACTCACCCGGCAGACCGTCGCACCACTCTTGGCATAGAGGTCGGCAATGGAATCCCCTTGTCCCCATTTGTTCAACGGGTCGGGATTCAGAACGAAGAAGTTGGATGCCCGTTTAGAAAGCCATTCAACCTCTTCCACGCCGGAGTAATTCTTGTTATTTCGACAGTCTCCCAACATGACGATAGTAGTATCCTTGTTGATGATGCCGGTATTGTCATAGCGCAGTTCCTTTAGAGGAACGCCGTAGTTTGAGTAGATGCCCCGGCTGGGAACATTTTTGTTGATGCTCTCCACAGCGGTCGTGACGTTCTCATTTGAGAAATAACGGTCAACGGGAACCAAGTGATTCACAAAAACGAACAGGTGGCAGCCACCGGGAAATACTTCCCTCATCAGACCCATGTACGTCAGAGCGAGAGAAGTCATAGCGCGGCATGACCCGGAAATATCCGCCAACATCACGACATTTGCCTTGGACTTTATCGGCTTTTTGTAGTACAGTCGTGCAATCTCGCCATCACACTGGACGGATTTCTCAATCGTTTTTTTGACGTCGATTTGCTTTTTCTGCTGGGTTATGTACAGCTTACGAAGCTTTTGGCGGAAAGTCTTGGCGTTTGTGCGGATAAAAGTGAGGACCTTCTCAATATCGGCATTAGAGAGCTTCGAGACATCCTCGTTGAGAAGTGCATCCGTTTGCTTTTTGCTTCTTACCGCATTATGACCTCCGGAGAATACTTCTCGATGTCGGAGCGACTGCTCCTTCTCAATGCTTTGCATTTGCTTCTCTTGCTGGGCTTTCCGAATGTTCGTAAGAATTGCATCGTAAGAAGTCACTCTCTTTTCGCGAGTGCGAAGATTGCTTTCATACAACGCCTTTTGCATCTCTTGTTTCTCAAGCTCGGCTTCTGCTTTATGAAGAGCTTCTTTTGCTTTTTCCCACTCCCCTGTTGCTTTCCCACGTTCTTTAATTGCTACCTTTACGGTAGTATCTTCTGACACTTTAGACTGACTTGTTTTCACGCTTTTTGCCAAATCTTGGAATGCCTTGGCAAGAGAGATGAAATCCATGTACAGAGATATTTCTTTTGCGGAACGAGCGATGACCGCAGCAGATAATAAGAGTTTCTGAGAGACAGCCAGCTCCTGTGAAGTGCCGGAAGCAAGAGAGTTTCGCAATTGCCGCTCCATGATTCCGTATGCAGCAAGCTCTCTGTTCGTCTCGGTATTTACCTTCTGCAATAGCTGCTCTATTTTGTCTACAAGCTGCCTGTTTTCGGCAAGCGTAACAGATGCTACTGCTTTCTGGTAGTCGTCGTATGCTTGCAAAACAGCTTGGCGTTTTTGTTCGGTTTCTTCGCGCAGAGCGTCTACTGCCTTTTGCTGGTTACTGACCGATTCTTTTCCTCTGTTAGACCGGCGGTAGTTCTCTATGTCCGCTTGTGCTTGGTCTCTGTTCGCTTGTGTCTTTTTACGGCACTCTTCCAGAGCATCATCGGGCATATCTACAAAAGTGGCAACACTATTCGTTGCTCTTTTCTTAGGAATTGAAGATTCCTTTGGCTTTGGCGCGTAGGAATACTGCAAGAATCGCCTGCAGAAAACTGCCTCAAATGTGTCGCATTCCTCTTTTGTATGGCATAGAGCGCCCTGCATGGTGTACAGCACGTCCTCTACATCTAACGGGTCAGAAATATGTTGGATGCCGTTGAGCGCTTCTGATATTGAGAATGAGAAGCCGTATTCCTGTGTAAGCTCTTGGAAGAACTTAGTGTACAGGTTCACATAAGATTCGATGGTTTGATTTGTTGCTTCACTCATTTCTCATTCCCGTTGGACAGGTTGAAGGCTTTTGCTACCGTTTTCTCATCTGCGTGGTCTTTGACGAGGGAACCGATAGAATATGGCATTGCGTTCTTCACATCCATAGCCGTTTTACAATGGAACGTCTCAATCAAGCACTTTGCCCATTCGACGCCTTCACTGATGGAGATGGCGTGACGCAGGTCGAGGCTCTGAAGCCGGTCAATGACCTGTGCAACGCTATCCACAAACACCTCAGAGGCAGAGACATTCGCGCAGATGATTTGCTTGATTTCTGCAAGGGGCTTGTGCTCGATGTAAAGGTAAGAGCAGCGCCGCAACATAGGCTGAGAAAGTTCGCGATAGCTGTTGGAGGTCAGAAAAACGATAGGTCTATCCTCCGGCGCACACTGAATCGTGCCATATTCCGGAATGGTAATAGCAAAATCAGAGAGCATTTCGAGTAGAGCGTGCTCGATTTCCGGCTCAGTCTTGTCGATTTCGTCAATGAGAAGGACTTTGTGACCCTTCATCGTGAGAGCTTCGATGACAGGGCGTTTCAACAAGAAATCCGGACCATAAAACTCTGTGTTTTGCGCAACAGCTTTGATGCTTTCGTTCACGCTTAAATCCCGGAGGTTTTCGTTGAGCTTGTCCCGAATGGCAGACACCACCAGCAATTGCCGCTGGTAGTCATAGTCGTAAAGAATTTTATCCGCTGTAATTCCCTCGTGGCATGAAACACGAATCAGAGGAATCTGCAGCATAGAAGCCACCGCTTTGGCAAGGCTCGTCTTTCCTACGCCGGGGTCACCCTCTATGAGTAGAGGTGACGCATCGTCGCGCAGCACATTCAGAACGGCATATGCAATCCTGCGGTTAGCAAAATAGTTGTTTTCGGCAAGGGATGCGATGATTTTATCGGGGGTGTAGTTATACATTCTTTGATTGCTCCTCGGCAAAATTCTGGAGAGATTTCAGTAGCTTGGTACAGCCGGGACAGTCGCTGATAACAATATCGGCGAACATTTTGTCTGTATCATTCAGCAGCGCGTATACATTCTTGAAATACTCTTTTGCAAAGAGCAATTTTTTGAAAGTCTGCGGCTGTTTTTCCAGATGAGAAATAATGGTGAAAGCGTCTTCTTCCGTCTTGGCATTTTGGCACCTGTCTGTAAATAATGCGTACTGTGCGTCCTTCAGTAGATAATCCATATCCTCAAAGGTTGGCTCTACAGATTCTGCCTCATATTGTGCAGCAACTGCTGATAGGAGGTATTTGCTGACAGGTTTGTAAGTCTCAAAGCTGCCATAATAATTGCGCACAGAGTCGACGGAAAACAGATAAAGAGTTTTGCTCTCCGGTAAGAGAATATAAGTACGCAGGAATTGTTCCATTTTATCCGCGATGGCAGCCTTTTTGAAGTCTATACTCGCTTCCCGCAGAAAATCTGTCAGCAAGTCTGTCTTACAATAGCTGTGGTTGTCTTGCGCCGCGAAGAATTTGCAGAAATAATATCCAAGCAGCCCTAATCGTTCGCGTATTTGTTTGTAAGCACTTGCAATCCATTCTGGGTCACAGGAAGCTGCATACATCAAAATGTCTTCTGCATTGCTTATCCAAAAAGCATTGCTGAAGCTGGTCGGAATCTGGTCTTTGCTTTGTTCAATGTTCGCTTTCAACTTTTTGACAAGACACCTTGTGGTCTGGGCAATAATAAGACCCGTTTGCGTGTCGAATAGCTTTGCTTCACACCGAAGACTTTCTTTTCCCTTTTTAGAAATATCCAATGTTAAGTCATATCTGACATGACATTTTGCATCGCTGCTTGCGGCGTAGAAATCTTCAAGGAGTACGGTCGCCGCTTTGTCAAGGAATTCTTCAGCAGTAGAATAGGTTAGTGAAACGCATTGTTCTGCTGTGCCTTTATCCGGTGTGATTTTTACGGTGATTTGGTCTGCAATGTCGCAATAGGAAACATCCTTCGCAGGGTCATTCCCAAGCACGAAAAGGTTGCTTACAGGTAATGCGGAAGCGGCGTCAACGCTGTTATATACCTGTCTGAGTACGCCGTCCAGAACGATGTTGCCTTTTCTGTATGTTTTACTGACCGTATGAGCATTGTTGCAGCAAGTACAGACAAAGTCGTGCAAGATAGAGTTCGGGGTAACGGAATAGCCTCTCTGTTCTGAGACGGCTTTTGCACCTTGTGTCAGAACATCATTCCTATAGAGTTCTTGCAGAAGAGCATCATTGATACCAAAAGCTACTTGGATGCTGAAAACAGCTTTCCTACCGTTATCAAATTTTACTGTTGTGGTGACGACTGCCTTCTTCAATGCACTTTCCTGCTGCAGCCCTACATTGATGTCAGTAATTTTGTTGGAGGTGATGCAGAAATCTCCGAGCAGGATATGTTTTTCATCTACCTGTAAAGACAGAAGAATAGACTCTGCAATTTGTTTGAGCGCCTTCAAATCGTGGGATTTCTCAAAGCGCTCAATGTTGCGCTTATGAAGTACCGTGCAGCGTGAATAAAGGTTATTATAAAGTGATGAGCTAATGATGCCTTCATAGGAAACATACGGTAAAATTGCTTCTTTATAGACTTTGCCGTCAAGTTTTACATTAAGGCACGCAGCCTTTTCGTTTTCTGTGTCGGAAATGAACAGCTCGCTTTTGTCAACACCTGGAATTGCCGTGGCTGCCGTGTCAATCACATGGTCGCACAATTCTTTGTTAAAAGCCGGACGCAGTTTTTCGAGTAAAAAGTCATCGAGTTTCTTTTCACTATCCAAGCATCTGCCGTCCGACAAATAATATCTCCAATTGTTCTTTTTAATGCGTTTTTTTGTTAAGAAAAATCCTGCTGCAAAGAAATCTTTGAGCTTTTTTTCTCCAAACTTCTTCGTGAGTTCGCCTGTTATTGTACGAATTTCAACGCCGGGTTCTGTCCAGACTTTCCTATCTTTCATGTAGGCGACAAGAATATCATCGTCCTTAATTCTGCGTCCATCATCGAGATAGAATCTCTTATCGTCATTCACACTTTTTTCTGTAATTGAGAAGTGTGCATTAAAAAAAGCTCGCAAAACTTCTTTATCGCATTTATCGCGCAACGATTGCGGTGCTTCCTCAAAGGAAGTGATTACTTTTGGTTCACTGCTCATGCTTTCACCCAATTGACATTCTCCCCACAGCTAAACTCGATAAAACACCTTTTTGCCAATACTCTTTAATGCAACCTAGTGGACAGTGATGTGACCATCCACATCCATACCGACGCAATACGCATCGACATAGTCATTGTTGGTTACCTCCATTTCGTTGAGCTTTTTGAGCCATTTTGTTTTGATGATGTGTTCCAAGTAATCCGCATTATATTTGGGATTCGATGAAATCACAGAGAACGGTCTACCAAGCTCTTTCTCTCTCAATTCTTCCGTTTCCCGCATTTTTTCAAGCATATACCGGAAATTTTCGGGGTAGTATTTATAGAGATAGGCAAAGTTAAGAAACGAGGACATCGGGCAATACATACAACCGCAGCGCTTGTTGGTTTTGTAGTAGTTGTTGAAAATCGGCTGCGTCTTTGCCCATTCCAAAATCACATCCTCGTTAATGCCGTTTTCTGCGAGAGGGTATATCTCTAACTTTTTGGCACTCAACCGCTTGTTGAAACGGCGTTCTTCGTCGGCACAATAGCCTATGTAATTTACTACATAAAAACCGACTTCGTTCAGCCATTCGGATAGTTGCCGCTTTGCATCAAGTTTATAGTGACCGTTACACCATCTTACTTTTCTTGTTGGGAAACCGCATTTATCATACAATTCTTCCCACGTTTTCCTCGGCTTGATTCGCACAAATTGGATGCCAGCTCGCTTGCACTCCGTTTCCATATAGTCGATAACGTTATGTATAAACGGGTAGTCGATTTCGAGTTCAAAGTGAACCACGCCGTCAAGCGGGTATCTGTCCAGATTGTGCAGTATGTAATTGAGCATATACAGGCTATCTTTTCCGCCAGATACGCTTGCCCAGTATGATGGGCGCAATGCAATTGCTTTGTCTGCGTTAGTTATCGTTCGTTACCTCCGTTCTGTGATTCCACAACTCAATCGCGTCCTGTTCGTTTTTTGTGAGGACAGTTCCAATGCGGCAGTAGTTGCACCGCACTGCATACATGCCTTCATAGCTGGCATATAACCCGGCTGTAGAACCACAGAACGGGCAAGGCTTTAGTTCGATATCATCATCATCAATAAACGTTACCATTGTCGGTTACCTCCGTGAGCCAGTAGTCTTTGCGGCACTCTCGACAAAAAGCCCACCCTGAACTGGGTAGAACTTCTTATCTTGATTTTCTTAGATGTGTGGGAACACCTCATATACACTGACATACAGCATCCCCGGCTTATAATCCGCATATTCTACCGGACGCTTCTGGTCGTATACCTTCACATCCGAACCATCATCTGCCGTGAGCCAGAGATATTTGACGTGCTCGGCATAGCGCGGGCTTTCCACGCGATAGACCTGACCTTCTTTGATTTCGAGGCGTCGCATACAGGCTTGGACGCGGGAAAACTCAACAAATGCACCATAGTCACCAATCACGATACGGTTGTACCCGTTGGTAATGACTGTGCCATCAGCGGTTTCGAGCGAAATCGTGTCACCTGACACATTGCACCATTCCGGCAATGCCTTTTGAAACTTGGCTCTCACATCGCAGAAGAAGGTACGCGGGATGGGTTTGTATTTGTATTCACGGGCAAGCTGTTCTTGGTACTCGAACATCTGAGCGCCGATTTCTGAGATTTTGTGTTTCACAATTTCACCCCTGACCCAGCATCTGTGCGGATGCGATTTCCCGAATATTGCGATTTTCTTTTTCTGGAGCCGATACAATACGGCGATGAGAGCGCATCAGCGTCAATACGCGGTTACGGAGCTTTTCATCTTTGATAAGCTGAGCAACCTGTTTGATTTCCGATTCGCGCAGATACATTGTACTGTTGACGAGAACACCACGTACCTCGCCGTCTTCGGAGCTTTCCTCGACCTTATCGATATTGTCATAGGCGTAAATTACATCCACGTCAATGGTAATGGCTGCTGCGTCCAGAACCTCAGACCTTCCCTGTGCTACAATCCACTTGTGAAAGTAGCTCTCATCGGAAATGTACGTTTCGCCAATAAGTTCCAGTGGCGGAGATACAAGGTTGTTCGTGGAATAACGGATATGGTCTTCACTTTCGTTGAGGTTGTCCTGCCAAAGACGCATCGGCTTGAGGCTCTTGTCCTTAAAGTGAACATAGGTGTCCCGAATAAATGTGCAGATGGTCCGCTTGATATAGTCGATTTCCGGCATTTCTTCCACATTGCGGAAAACAAGGCGCGTAGACTCGCCTTCACCGTACTCTTCGTCGTCGGTCACATAACGGACCTTCTCCAGCACAAACTTGGGCTTTAATGCCTCTTTAACGGCTTCGAGAGAAAATACATGCCACTCCATTAAATCATGTGTGCAGGGTACACCGTCTATAGTCGCTTGCGACTTAGGCGGTGAGGAATGCGCTAATCAAGAGGCAATTTGAAGTGTACTCAGTTAGCACAAATACCCTGTTACTCCTTTCTTTAAATGATTAAGATACTTTTTCCCATGCGGGATGTATGGAATCTGCTGCTTTTACAATTTTAAGCTTTTTAAGGCTTGCGGATTTTTGACCGCTTTTTGCGGGTGTCTCGAACTCTACATTTACAGCACCATTCTTTTTGGTATGAGTGCTATGCACAATTAGATTTTCTCCGTTGAGAGAGACTAAATCACCCGGATTGAGATTCACCTTTTTGCGCAACAGAGCACGATGCCCTGTGTATGTCCTCTTGCCACGGTATTTGTGCAGATTTTCCGAATCCTTTTTGTGGCTACGGTTAATTCTACCGTTGAAGAGTTCTTTTCCGGTGGCTATTTCTCCTGTACGAATGTCAATGTAGCGAGAATCATAAAACTTTTCAAGGATACGGTTGTTGCGCCTTGCCTTTTCATAGTGCTTAAATGTGCAGCGGCGGTTTGGATGAAACTCACCCATTGCATACGCGTCGTTGCTGTGACTTTTCTCAAGTTGAAGCGCGATACGTTTTTCTTTTGTCATTGCGCCGTAAGTGATTGTAACAAACGGCTTACCAAAAGCAACGTAGAGTTCATTGACAATTTGCCACCTAACAGTGTTCATAAAAGCTGCACCGGAAAGGTCGGCAAATTTAATCTTTTCTCCGAAACCATAAAGCTTACCGCTTTTTTGGTGATTAGCAGGCGTATGGCACTTTTCACATACTGTTAGAAGTTCGTCCGGGCTGTTGCCGTGACGACCTTTCCAGTAGAACATATGATGCATATGTAAAATCGCGCCTTCGGTAGCTTTACGCCCACAAACTTTACAGACATAGTTATCGCGATAAAATACCGCTTCTCGCAAGGTTGCCAAATTGTAGCGAGGACCTTTTTGGTAGTCCGCTCCTTCTGGAACAGCTTTTCCTTCCTGAATTGCTTTTACAAGCATTGTATCGAAGGAACCAACCTCAACCGTTGCATGGGTAATGGGCATTACCGCACAATACATCTTGACAATGTTGACATTAAGTTCTTTCTTATGCTTCAAAGAAGGAGCAAGCCAACCTTCGCCGCGCTTGCGGTTATCAAAGCGCGGTTTACGGTAGCGCAATCTGTTTCTGCGTGTACGACGGTGCATACGGCAGTCATCGTGATGTTCCTTCTCATCCTGCAATGTATCATACTGAGCAGATACATACTCGTGAGATTCGCTTTTCACGCTGATGCCGATATAGTTGTAACCTACATCTTCGCAGATTTCGATGGGTTGGGTGTTTGTTTTGCTGTCATACAGCAGTTGGATGGTAAACGGGTGATGCTTAACGATTTTTGCTTTTCTGTCTTTCAAGAGTCGGCGTACCTTGCCGAGACGGAAGGTAGGCATTAAGCGTTCACCACTATTGCTGAGAACACAAACGCAAGTGTTCATGCAAGATACTCCTTTTGTAAAATAGTAATGAAACTATAAGTCAGGGCTTGCGCCCTGTGGTCCACTTCGCCAATGTTATGCACTGTTTTAGCCTTTCGGCATGGCAGCCGCACATCTCCTACCCTTAGAGATTTTTAACGTAATACATATCAACGGCTTGCGTCATTGACACATACACTGCCCGCAGAGCCCGACACTTGTGGAACATATCGGGGTGCCTATATTATGAAGATGATTGCTCATCAAATGCATAACGGAGTTCGCGGCAACCGAAGTTGCCGTTCACCAAGGCTAATCAACCGGGCTTACAGGTTTCCCCGCAAGCCCCGTCTATAACCAGTGAACCGGTTTAGGCGGGGTTGTTGACCACTTCTTTTCCCACTGGTCGTATTCGGCGATTTCCCGCTTTACGATTTTGCCGTCTTTCTTATGTTAACCACCTCTTTTCCCACTGGTCGTACTCGGCAATTTCCCGCTTTACGGTTTTGCCGTCTTTCTTATATACAGTGATACGATGTGCATAGTCGGCAGAGTGTTTCAGCAGCCGTTGCAATGCTTCTTCCTCGGAAGTTGCTTTTGTAACTCCGCGATAGGAGCCACCGGACCCCAAAACATCAGGCTCATACCAGCCTGTCTCGTAGTATGTAGTCTGTTCTGTTGCTTCATCCAGAACGACCTTCCCCTGCTCGCCATAATCACCCGTATAGCTGCTGCGGATGATTCGTGCGGCACGGTCGTTCTCCTGCTCTTCGTAGGCTTTGACAATAAAATCGACGTAAGTTTTGAACTTCTGCTCGTCTCCTTCGCGATGCGCTTCAATGAGTTTCCCAATCGTGACAGTGCTGATTTGATTCATAACAATTCCCTCCGTTTCCTATCTATATTATACCAAATCTATAACACTTTTTTGTAGCTTATGAGGCAATTGTTTGCGAAAAATTCACATTCTCAGGCGGATTTTTTCGGATGGTCATAAGTTTTCGTGTAAGGATTATAATAAGGCCCTTTTTGGAAATGGCACAGCCACATATGATTTCTCATAATATTGCTGTTCATCATTCGCAAGGCGTTTGGACAAATTCCCATGCCATAGTAATTGCGGTTATCTCCACGGTTTTCATCGTTTTTTGCTGTTCTATATATGGGAATCAGCGGCATTCCCGACATTGCACATTCGCAAGCATAATACGCCGCACATTCCCTGTCAAAAACAAAGATTTCTTTTGTGTTTAAAAAACAATAGAAAATAAAGTCTGCTCCTCGAAACAGCCAACCGGGTTTTTGTCCGGCTCGTTCTCCATTTTCTGTATACTTTGCGATAGGAACGCCGTTTTTCCCAAGCTTAAAACCCGGAACATAAATTTCGAGAAAAATATTTCCTGTTGTATATGTATCCGCTTTGGCATCAAGTGTTATTGTTTTCCCGCTTGAAGTGTAAACAATAAAGTCAATGTCTCTTTCTTGATACATTTTGACATCTCGAACATCTTCAAATCGTACGAAACCAAAACGGTGCTTAGCGCAGCAATCTATGAGGAAGTTTCTACAAACCTTTTCTCCTAATAATCCAATTTCTTTTTGCGTTTTCATGTTATAGGGAGTATCTCTTTTAGCGTTTATGATAGGTTCAGCTCTCAAATGACTTCGCATAACATCACCGTCCCTTTCTGCGCCGTTCGTGATAGGCTTTGAGACGTTCACTTTGCGCCTTGGCAGCACATGCCGGGCAGCCGGTATGATTGTCACCGCTGCCGCAGGCAAACGCAATAACGGGACACCACTCCCCTTTTTTGCCGTATCCACAGTTTTTGCATACGAGAAAGACATGTTTCCCGCTGCCGGAAGAGACTTCATCCGGGCTGATTTTATTGAGCGTCGGATGCCACTGTTCCGCAATTTCTGGATGTACGGTGGCAACATCATTCTTACCCTTAACTACGATTTTGCCGGAGCAGACCGGGCAGCCACCCTTGGTACGACAAGCCGAAGCGACAGTTGGTCGCCATTCTCCATCGCTGCCATAACCGCACACGGGGCAGATAAGCGCTGCACGCTGATTGCTTCCGGCGGTAATATCTGAAGGAGTAAAGCTATTCGCAGAAGGATGCCACATAGCTGCGACTTCCGGGTACTCCTCTGCTACAGTTCCGCGCTTCATGCGGATACGGGGCTCAAAATCACGCATGGCTCTCCTCCTGCTCTTCGTTGACAATTTGATTTACGAGATAATCCGTGCAAGCCTTCGTCACATTGCTCGCTGTATAGAAGCTCTCGATGGTTTCGAGTACATCGCATACGGTGTGCTCAGTGGTGTGGTATCCCGTCGATGCAAGGAACATCTTTGCCAAGGTGACGGCATCGTTCTTGTCAAGGCTCCTCACACGATGAAGGAAGCTGAACCGACGGAACAATGCGGCATCCAACTGGTCAGAACGGTTGGTCGTTCCAATGAGAATGACATCGTTCGGGAGACGGTCAAGCTCCTGCATCAGAGCAATGGTTACGCGGCTCATCTCGGCAACATCATCTTTTCCGCCACGGCTCATGCCGATAGCATCAATCTCGTCAAGGCAGAGCACGCAAGGAGAACGCCGAGCATAGTCAAATACATGCCCGATGTTTTGCTGCGTTTTCCCAAGAGCAGAACTGATAAGTCCGGAGAATTTAAGATATACGAAAGGCAAGTCTGCTTTGTATGCAATATATCGTGCCAGTTCGGTCTTCCCGGTTCCCGGTTCGCCCTGCAGAAGCAAGGAACATGTGTAGTGAATGCCAAGTTCTTTAAGTCGGAGAGAGGCTTTTCTCGTCTTCAGTAGACGCTCTATTACAGCTTTTTCGGAATCACGGAGCAAATACCGATTTTCCGGGAAATTAGTGACATCTTCTGCCACAAGTAATCCTTGCATGTTATAAGGAAGTTCGATAAGCTCCGGTGCTTTCGCCGAGAGCTGAGAAAGACAGTGGGTCTTGAATTGCTCGTCTTTCGCCGTCGTGATACCCTCAAGGATGATTTTTGCCTGCTGCTGGGCTTTACGAATATCTCCTTCTACTACATAGCGAAGAAGTGTACGGTCTTGGTTATTCATCACTAAGTACCTTTCTAAAATTGTATTACATAAACAATATGCCAGAATTTTTTGCAACAAATTTACATTTTCCGGCAGCTATTGAGTTTGTGTTGGTATCGTTATATGCTGTTGCTTTTCCATCCCTGGAACTGGCTATACCTTGCATCACATGAACTTGCTTTTCGACAAGGAATACGCTCCCCGGATAGTTACGGCTCATGTTTCTATATGTCGGATGGTGTTCTTTCACTTTGAGCTTACAAACATCATCTGGATGTTCTTTACGAAATTCCTCTAAACTGGCAGATTTTTGTTCTGTTGCTTTATGCCGGTTTGTAGCAACCACCTTATCATTGAGTGTGTACACGCGGTTCATGTTTTCATTGTTTAATACTCTTCTATCGTGGCGACGAAACTGTTTGAGCTCATACGGCACACGATTGTTGATGTTGCTATCGTAAGCATTATTCGGCAAAGCGGAACAGGCAATACAATAAGCATCGAGCCAGTGGTCTTTGTTTACGTCGTGCGCTGTACGATAATCGTATGTGCTTTTTCCTGTTGTTACAAAAAAGTGTTTTGAAAAAAGAGAGCTCAATTCTTTTGTTAGTGCCGGTATGATTTGATTCAATACACTTAACGCACCGTACTTTTTGTTGAGTCCTGTTTTCTTTTTAGTAAGTTTTTCATGCCATGCTGTTTCTTTATGTACAAGGTCGTGATGTTTTGTACACAAACCAACAATATTGTCAATGGTGTTGCTGCCGTTTTTATGTTGCGGCACAACATGGTGGTAATGGTCAATCGGCTTTTTGCAAAACAGACAATGGTGTTCCTGCATTTCAGAGACGGCTTCTTCAAGGTTTGCTTTTTGATAGAGCGGACCTTGCTGATACTGCCATTTCTGAATATTAGGATTATCCAACTGCATAAACGCAAATTTGTTGGTCTCCAACACAACATCACTGATGGGAAGAAACTTTTGAATTTTCTTCACCAAATTGACGTGAGTCTGCAGCAACTGATTTGCGGTAGGCGTAAGCCAAACTTCCGGTCTTGTGCGATTGTTGAACTTTGCTTCTTTGTTTTTGATGCCAATGCAAAGTACATCTTTCTCGCAACCGGAAAGATGGCGTTTAATGACGCCAATTTCTTTTGCACGCTTGCTGACGTTGCCATTTTGAGCAGTGGTTTGCTTTACGCACTTCTTAGAAATGGTGCCATTTGTCTTAGCCCTTCGCTGACGGCGGCGTCTGCCGTTGGTACGTCTTGCGCGGCGGGAATCTTTACGTTTTTTCATCAGTTTCGGGATTTCCTTATTGCGGGTTTCCAAATGCGCCGTAAAGACTGCCGTACCATCTGCTTTAACAACTGCAACACCGATATTGGTTCTGCCGGGGTCGATGCCCAAATAGAGAAGCTGCACCACATTATCCGTCTCATACAGTAACTGAATGGTAAACGGTTTTGATGCTACGACTCGCGCTTTCTTCTCTTTCAAAAGGTAGCGGACATGACCACAGCGAGTCGTAGGCATCAAAGGTTTACCGTCTTTGTTGAGCACATAAATAGTGGACACATCCGTCACCTCCTTTTGCTGTAAGTCTCTCCTGCTGAAACAGGAGGTTGTGTTTCCCTTGGCTAGATGACGCCTTCGCATGGTTGTAAACTGGGAAAATCTACAAGTGCAGCTCGTCATCTTGATGTGCAAGCACATCCGCCTGTGATATTGAAGGGCCTTAGTGGAATGGGGTCATTCTACTAAAATTCTTCAATACCCCTTTATCGTTCATGCTATTACCTCAAAAATAAAAGACCCACCGCAATATTCGCAGCAGGTCCTGTGTTGTTATTCGAATTTGTATGGATATTATTTATTAGAGAAAAAGCTGTCTTTCAATGCTCTGGCAGATGCCCCTTCATCTAGTCCTTCGATAGCGGCATTGTTTTGATAGCGGAGAGATTCGAACACATAGTTTGTGTCGCCCCGCTTGCGTGCAAAAATACCGCGCTTGGCGTATACTGTGCCGGGAGTCATATCAAGTTCTTCACTTGTCACAAGCTTAATCATCTGCGTTTGACCACTTTGGTCACGAACAGACAGGTTTACATCTGCGTTTCCGTCACAAGGATAATCTTCGGGAAGCTCTACTTCGTAATCCACTACTATAAGCTCGGCATCATCAATGCCGTCTTCCAGCTTGATAGTTTCATCTTTGCCAAATTTCACAGTGGCGTAGGTGTTGTTGTAGGCGATGACATTTTCGATGTAGTCCTCGTTTTCGCTTTCCGTTGTGACTTTTGTGATGCGAAGCTTGACATCGTGCCATTTGCCGTCTGTGAAGGAACCGTTTGAAGCCTCTCCCCAGTTTCCGAAAGCATACGGCGTGATATGCTTTGCTTCTAGCCAGTTCGTAAATTCTTCTTCCGGGGATTTTTCCAATTCCTTCTCTACGATACTTTTTGCTGAGCCGACAGGAACATCTGCAGGAAGCGTGCTAACGGGATAGCAAGCGGTGAGTGCAAAAGTCAGCGCGGCGCACAAAATTAACCGAATTTTCATGGTTTTCGACCCCATTCCATATGCTCAAGAATGCAATAGACAGTCGGGACCTTTAACTGATATTCTTTTGCCAATTCTTTGACTGAGGCACCGGCTTTCCGCTTGGCATAGATTTCCTTGTTGCGTTCCGTAAGGCGGGATGACCGTCGGTTCCGACCCTGCTCCAAGCTGCACAGTCCCGCTTCTTTTGCAACACGGTAGCAGTGAGTTGTGGAGGTTTTGTTCTTCGCTGCAATGTTTGTTACTGACATATTGGCGATATAATCATTCAAGATTTCGGTATCCAGCTTTGTCGTTTTGTTCAGAGCGACAGTACGTTCTTTTACGGCATCTTTGTCAATGGCACGGTAGCAGGTCCGTACGCAGACACCGTACTTCTCTGCCAGGGCAGGCAGAGACATGCCTTTCTCATAATCTGCTGCAATTGCGTTCAGGCGCTGGATTTTCTCAAGCCTCGTCATGGTTGCTCGCTCCTTTTTTGCGTCCTCGGCCACGGTAGATTCCGGCTTTGTGGATAAGAGCAAAGCCGTGAGAAGAACAGTAGCCAAACTCTTCACAAATGCTCATAACTGAGCGATTCGGGTCAGCTTTTACAGCTTCGATAAATGTTTGCTGCCGTGCTTCACGAGCCAATTGAGTGGCGTTCGGTCTTTTGGCATCACGTTGTCGCAGATAGTCTTTGTTGTGCTCAGAAAGAATATGGTATATTGTGGCTCGGTGAACGCTATACTCTTTAGCAAGTTGTTCTGCTGGGACGCCATCGGCATAACGATTGACGATTTCTTCATCACGCTTGGCTTTCCAGTCACTGTAATTTGCTTGTCTCTCTTTTCGATTTACGCTTTGCATGGTGCGGTAGCATGTGTAGCGAGATACATCATACTTTTTCATTACATCACGAATCCGCATGCCATTGCGCATATCCCGCACGATACTGGCATTACGTTTTGCAACATCTTCTCGATTCATGGGTTCTCCTTTTTTGCCAAAAAGAAAGGAGCAGGCTCCTTACGAACCTGCTCCTTTTGGGGGAGGAATTTATAGCACAAAGCGGCGTTTGACCGCTCCGATGCACTTTTTGGTTTACATTCTTAATTCTATTCAATTCGCACAAATGTGCAACACTAAATGGCAAAAAATATTAAGTCCATTGCATATAAGGAACATTGGCGAGCATTGCGACACATGCTTCAAAGTTGTTTTCGATATATTTTGCAATCACATCAAGTCTCTGCGCAAGAGGTAAGTCTGCAAAAGTAAGCCCTGTTCCCTGTTTGCATGTTTCTTCGGCACTTGTGTAGATTACATTTACAAAAGCGGCAAGGCTGAGGAGAATCTCCTCGTCCTTTCCTTCTTGAGTAAAGAAGAAGTAGTAGGTTGAATGCCCATCTGAAACACCAATACGGCAGCTATAACTGCCAAAACTAGCGAGGTCTCCAAAAAGGCTGCAGGCGATGTGACCAAGCTTTCCGTCGATGGGCAATGTATTCCATGATTTACAGTGCATATCGGGCTCAAAATCTTCTTTTCCGCCGTTATACTCCCATTCCACAAATTCTCTGACACTGAAATTGTCCCCATAGGGAGCGATAATTCTGATTTGCGACAACCTTTCCTTCACCTCACTTTTTATTTGCATCCTATATTTTACGCAATTCGCAACAAAATGCAATTATTGCTGCATATCGTAATCTGTTGCATCGTATACTCGACAACAAGTGCCTGAACTGGCACTTCAGATGTGGTTGCTATCTTCTTAATGTTTTGGTTCTGGCATTTCTGCCCTGCTATCCGTATATGCTCATACTGCACCTTCGCCTTTTTCCAATTATACATCCGGTCGCAATTTTTGGCAAAAGAAAAAGGAGCCACCCGAAGGCGGCTCCAGTAAGATGAGATTTATTTTGCGTTTGGGACATCCGTGTATCGGACATAAGGAACAGTGTAGCCAAGCAAGGTTGTCCAGTCTTCGATGTGTTCCTCCACATGATAGGCGGCGGCATTGATGCGTTCTTCCGGCAGAAGGTCTGCAAACGGAACGCCATCGTTGCCTGCGTCATAGCAGCTCGAAATGTAAAAGTAAATATCCTTGAAATTACGCCACATATTCTTGTCCGGAAGAATGGCTTTTTGACTGTTGATGCTGTCTCTCAGCCAAAATTCACGCTCATATTTCTGCGTTTTAACGATGAAATCTCTAGGAGTGTTCTCATAATTCCCAATAGAAAGAAAAGACAAGAACGTTGTGGCATACACATACAGCCTCTGTTCTTCCGTCAACTGGTCCATCGGGATTCCCGGCGCGGACACATTGCGTTGATAAGCAAGGCACCAAACGTTTCCGGTATTTGAGTCGTATCCCGAAGTTTTGGCTTCTGTGTACAGGAGAGTAAGAAACTCCTTGATGTTCATTGTTTTGCCAAACAATGTAATTTTAGGTTCAAGCGTATCCATGATGAATTAACGCTCCTTTATTAAACAACATTCGTGCCAATCTTTTCGGCAATGATTTCAGCCATGCGCTTCGCATCGCTTTCCTCAGTCTTAGAACAAACCTCGAAAAATTGGTAACCGTAGTAGTTTCCATTCTGTTCTTGCCCGCTGCCGCACTGATGAAACCAGCTAAAGCTCTTGTCATGGCTCTGCATCTCATCGTACATGGCGCGGACAAATGCGGTGGCATCTGCCTCCCAAAACGGGCGCTCTTTGTTAAACTCAATGCCCCATCCGTGACAGCTATCCGGCTGATGGATGAAGACGGGTGAAATGGTATTCATGATGGTTCTCCCTTTTTTAGGTTTCGGTATTCGGAGCCACAGGCAGCCACTGCTGCGGATAAGCACGAAGGCGGTTACTCGGCACGCAGTCATTCAGAGCAGAGTTCTCAGCAAGCGCCATATCAATGATGTAGTAATCATTGCCGTTGCGCATTACATCGACGCTCCACTGCCCTGTCAACTCAATGCGAGGAATAACCTTCTTCAGCTCAGCCAGAATAGTTTGAATGCTTTCGTGGTAACGCTGGTTCAGAATGTCTTCATGCATCTTGTAGACAACATAATCATGGCGTTCCTGTGGGCTGCTGGCTTTTTTGAATTCGTTCTTCATAACATCGCTGCGCCAATAAGGACTTGCGCCAAGGATTTCCTTTGTATCAAAATCCACAAACACGCGATATTCAGTGTGCAGCGGCAAACCGTTGTAAATGGTAGGATTGTTCTCTTTATCCTTGATATACTCTCTGACGACCCACTCATTTGTAGTATTAGCGCCATAGCAGCAACGACTGTTTAGGGAGCCTGCCATCAAGCATGTCAGATGATTCAAAAACAAGAAATACTCGCCCATCTCATTGATTTCCTTCGGGTTATGGATATGAGCGTTGCGGAATTCGTATTTGGAAGAATACGTGCCCGTTTTGATAAAATAGTTTTCGTATCCATCAAGATGGAAGACTTTCTGGCAATAACGATTCACGATTTCCTTTGTAACGGGATTCAGCGTCTCGAAGCCAAGGCGGGTAAGCTGCAGCATGGTGATAGGTACGCGAAGAATTTTCGTGTCCGGAACCTTGAAAAATGTGCTGCCGTACAATCCTTCTACCAGAGGAGGGAACCAGAAGCCCATAGAGTTGGGGTTCATCTCAAGCATCTGATAAGTGAAGTCATCAAGGTCGAGGATGTCAAGACCTTGACGGAACATGTTGTAGTAGAACATTTTTGTGCTGTCGTTTTTCGCATTCTTGTAGCCTGCGTAGTTTTGAAGCAGTTCCTTGTACGACGGCTCAGAAATGTCAATCTTCATCAACCTTCCGGTGAGCTGCGGACGGAGTTCTTCGGGGTAGCGTTTCAGCTCCTCGTTTGTAACCTCTGTCATAAAGTCGCGGTTGGCAGAGTATGTCACATAATAGCCACCGCGTTCCGCGTTGTAGATGTACAAACGCGTTTCAAGCACCAGTTCTGTGACGATGCGGTCAATGAGCGAATTAAGTTCCGGTGGGAAGTAGACCTTCTTGTCGAGAATTGCTTTGACTGTAGCTGTATCCCACTGGAGCATATTTTCATGCAGCTCTCCACTTTCAAGAACCTGCGTCTTATAGACCTCATCAAAGGTTTTGAGGGTATCAGGGTCAGTTTTGAGCATTGCTGCAAGTTCCTCATAGGAAAACGGCTTATCTTTCTTATCGGTTAAGATGGCGCTGATTTGTTCAAACATGTCTTTTGTTTCAGCCATTTGCGGCCTCCTTTTTTAAAAAAGCCACCGTTTCTGTAGGAAAACGGTGGCAATGTATAAGTGATATGGTTTAGCTTGCAATGCACAACTCACTGTTGGTAATGTTCTCCAGCCAGTTTTTGTTCATTACATTACCAAAACGATATTTCTTCTGCGACTTGTAGGACCAATCGCAGCCGGAAACGATATCACCGATGGCGTTCAAGTACAGCTCGCCGCTGTAAAAGTCGATATCGCCGGTTTTGTTGAATTCGTATTCGAGCTTGTCTACATAAGGTTCACGTTTCTTATAGACATTCGAATCGAGATTCTTAGCGCGTCCTTCGTTCAGTAAATCAGCCCGATGAAAGTCTGTTACCTTATCGTCACGGTTATATTTCAAGCCACTAAGGATACTTTTACTTTCATATGGGATTGCTTCGTGGAAGTTATCACTGCTGATGCAAAGACCGCACATATAGTCATCTTTTTCATCGCAGTAGGCCCACCACTCCAGACTCGCCATAGCAAGGTCAGCCATCTTATCGACAGCTTTTCCGTTAGTGACCATGTAAAAGCTTCCAACGGCGATACCGCGCTCTTTGACAGCTTTCAAGGTGTATCGAATTGCCGGTATATTCAGAGAGATTTCCCCACCGGTAAAGGTAAGAGAGCTGATATAAGCTCCCTTCTCAAAGTTGTCGAGAAAAGCATCGATGTACTTCTCCTGAATATCGATGCTTTCGGCATCTCCGCGCAGGCAGTGCGCACAGCACATATTGCACCGGCGCGTAACTTCTATGAATACGTTGTTTGCACCATAAATACGCATTTATTTCATGCCCTTTCTGTTATTCTTCCTCGCAATCGTCGTAGTCATCCGTGAAACTCTCGTTGCGGTCAACGACAACATTCACATCCGGCGGAGCGATTTTAGCCAGACCATAGTTCAAGAAGAACGAGCCGGGAATGTCATCGACATCGCCCCAGTTCCAGCAACCACAGTTGATTTCCAGCTGTCGTTTGCCTTCATCCGTCTTGAGATAGTCCTTGACAGCACTGCGCAGGGCGCTTTCCGGGTCACGGATTTGCTCCGGATTGTAGCTAAACTGAATCAGCGTGCATTCCGTTGCGGATAAGCCAATGACCTCATTGGCGACGATAGTGAATACTTCCATCGCAAGTTTCCTCCCCTCACGCGTTGACGATACCGCCGTGCTTGGCAAGCACTGCATTCACAGTCTCAACGGGAACATACCCATAGACGGTAAACAGCGGACGGGCTTCGTTCTCGGCATACGGCAGAAACTCCTCGACCGTCTCAGACAGATTGCCGAGTTCGACCTTGGAGTAATCGCCGTCCTGCAGGTCCTTACTCGGTCTGCAGTAGTGCATACTGCTTGCCTGAATCGACAGGCTGAAGCCGTCTGCACAGACTGCAATCGGCCGGAGCGCAGGGGTGCCGAAGATGGTTTCGGAAAAGGTCTTGCGGAGAAATTCGTTAACATTGTTGATAGCCATAGCGGTATACTTCCTTTCTATCATATGAGATGTTTTTGTCAGATGTACTTTTCCCAGAAGCGCTCGAACTCTTCGTCCGGCATCTGGGCTTCGGTTTCATCCATCACGCGGTCGTAAGTATCGCTGGAAATGTCGGTCCCGACAAAATCAGCAACAGCCTCATGTCCGCGCTTCTGGATGGCATCCTTCAGGATAGCCCAGCGGCATTCATGGATAGCGTCCGTGAGCGATTTGCCGTCGTGCGCTTCCCAATATTCGCCGGTCTGCTGGATTCGGTAGAACTCATCCAATGCATCGTCGACATCGTTTTCGTCCATGATGTCAGAGACAAAATTGAGCGGGTAAGACTGCCCGTCAATTTCAACATCTGCATGGCTGAACGAGTCATCATCATCGGGGCTTGCGCAGCATTCGACAGCAAAAACTTCATGGGTTTTGCGGTTGGCTTTGCATGGCAGATTGAACATTGCACCGGAATCAAAGCAGGACTCGATGCAGGCATTGACTACATCGCTTACGGGAGACTCTGCAGCTTCCTGATACTCCGGCATGTGCCAGATGTCGATGCTTGCCTTGTTGGTATCCTCAATGTTGCGGACCTTCAAGACATGGACACCCTTCTTCTCCATGTGAATGACGGCACGGCACAGGTCCACACGGATTTCGTGTGAATCCATAATGGTGCCACGGTCATCCTTAGGTAGGAAGATTTCGATAACTTTGTTGATGTCAGGGGTTTCGGCAACGAAGTAGACTTTGTCATCGTGAATTTTGAACATTACATTACGCTCCTTTTGGTTCATACAAAAAAGGCGGGCTCCCTAAAAACAGGGAGTCCGCCTTTTAAGCGAAATTATGAAAAATGTACGAGCACAGGTAGTGCCATAGTAGATGTTATCTATCGTACATCTACAATTTTAGTCAGTTCGCACACATTGGCAACTGGTTTTTGAGCAACAAAAAAGAGCCACTACCCCCAGCATGGGTAGCGGCTCAAATGGGTCAATGTTATTTATTGTTTAAAATTTTTTCGGCGTTGGCTTTAACAGTTGCACGGATGTCGTCAGATATCGGCAATAGATTTGTCGCAGCTTCAACGCTATAGTTTCCCTCCCGAACGAGTTTTACAACACTTTCGGAGAGGGCCTCAATGCGGCCTTTTTCGATTCCTTTTTGTTCGACGTAGTCGCTGTAATTACACATTTGGTTGATACCCTCCTTCACGTCAGCCGTCACTTGCAGACCGCATTCGCGGGCAAGGTCGAGCTTTTCTTCTACAGGCATTTCGTTATCGAATACCGAAGAAAAGAAACGTACCATGTTATTTGCTGATTGTTTGTCCTGCAAACATGCGAGGATGATGCAGAAGTTGTCATATTGTTCTTTGGGGAAGTGATGTTCTTTTGCTAAACAAATTTCGCTCATGTTGTATGCATTGCATACTCCGCGAACATCTTCGTCTGGCGCAATGCACAGCCAAATACTATATACTTTTTGTAGTTTATTGTAGTCAGAATTACGAAAAACCGTTTCTTTTTGTGCAGAAATCATTCTGCCACAATAAAAGCTGCCACGTTTTAATATGGCGTATCCAGGCTTGAATTCGTTCTGAGCTTCAATATCTACAATGACACGGCTTGGAGGCAATTTCCCATCCGGCATACCGATGTCGAACAGTACATCATAGTATATTGTTCCCTCGTTTGTGCTTTTTGATTCTACGTTCTTTTCATTCAGCTTATCCGGCAAATCATCAACAATGTGACAGCCAATTTCAACCGGTGAAGTGTTTTCTGCTTGAATTTCAGCCAACTCTTCTGGAGTCATTTGACTTTTTGCTTTCTTATAAATGATATACTCCTGAATTTCTTCAAGAGACATATCATGGAATTCCGGAATGCAGTTCTTTACAATGAAAGCTGCAACAGCAGTACAGCCAAGTAAAGCCTTGCATCCGGCATCCAAATAAGATTTTTCGTTGTTGATGGCATGTCCGACGGTATTAAGACCTTCCAATGTCTTCTACCTCCTTTATTATACCATGTTCGCAAGAAAAATGCACTACTATGTTGGAAAGAAAGTGCTTTGTACGCAAAAGAGTGGGCCTCCCATGACAGGAAGTCCACTCTTTTTGCGGATTGTTAATGTACGAAAGGCAAGATGCCTTTGTCAACTGCTGGTATCTATCGTACATCTACAATTTTAGTTAGTTCGCACACATTGGCAACTGGTTTTTGAACAGCAAAAAGAGTCGCTGCCCTAGCATGGGTAGCGGCTCAAATGGTTTGATGCTAATCGCAGCGCAAATCCTTTCATGTCCAAAATGGCTGGCTTCCCGCTTCTTTTATGGCATCAGCCTATGAAACCATCCCAATAGCCATTCCAATAGGCTTCGTCTCCTTTGTCTAAATTTTACCATTATTGCTGATGAAACGCAAGAAAAAATGCCGCTTGCTCGAAAGCAGGCGGCAATTGGATTGGATAATTATTGGATGGGATTGGTTACGGCTTATGGTTCGGATTTTCATTCGAAGATGTTAGCCAGCGACATTTTCATGATATTTGCATAGTGCAAATATCTACCCATGCTCCACAAAGAAAGCTTTCCGAAAAAGACTTCCTGTAAAAATGTCATCGGGACGAGGTCATCACCAACGAAAGAACCGCTGTCTTTCAGAAGGCGGTTGATGTCTGCTTTCTTGGTTTCAGGAACCTTGCTGACATTGATGAACAGTTCTTTGGTTTCATGGTCATAGTGGAAAAAGCTGCTGACCGGAACCTTCACACGGATTACATCCGAAGTCCCATCACCAATCGCAATGTCGATGACATTTTTCTCGGCAATCTTGTGCTTACTATAGGCCAGCATGCTTCGTGCAATGCGCTGGGATTCATTGTCATCCGGAACAAACGAAGAACAGATGTTTTTAGCAATCCTTGCTGCTGCAATCTTCTTCGGGAGATTAGCACATCCTTCTGTTTCTTTATTGGCGATTCTGAGATGTTTGTCATTCAGCCATTGCACCATCGAGGTGATACAACCTTCCGGGTCGCAACCGTAATCGATAGCGCACTCATAGTCATTCATACGCTCGTATGTACAGGTACTTTTCAATGCACTCAACATATATTCGAAAGACGCAGGGCGCTCCGAATCAGTCAGTGCATCGAAAATGACATACTGTGCAGCAAGACTTTTTACGCTCTCGTTGTATTTGGCAGCCTTAGAAACTTTAAGTTCCTCGAAAACTCTTATCGGAAATTCCTCCCAAAAGCCGCGCAGGAAGTTGTTGCGCCAAAGAATGTTTCGGAACTCCGGGCAAATTGCCAGAAAAGCATCTATCGAGGAAGAATTTGCCAAGGGCCAGATTTTGGAAGAATCGATAATGACGGCAACCCTTTCGAAATTTACCGCACTATCGATATGCCCAATTGGACGGTCTTTGCATCCTTTCTGAGTTTCCCAAGGATAGCCCTGCATATACAATTCGGAGACATTGTCTCTGATAGGAACCTTTAAGAGCCTGACATACTTGCCGTAATCCTTGTATATTCCAGAATCGAATCTTAGACCTTCTTTAACAAACCCTTCCAGAGATGTCTTTTTGGGGTTGTACAAAAATTCCATGATGGTATCTTCGGTAATGTAGGTGACGGTTTTCATGGTCATCCTCCTTGTTGTTATTATTTTGGGTATTTATTATTTTTGGTGGTATTGTTCATACGCGCTTTTAACAACCACTGCTGCAGGTAGGCGCGAAGCTTATCTTTACGGCTTGCAATATCCGCACGGCGTATATCCCTGCTCGATGAGCTTCTCACGAGAGCCGGTATATTCCTTGCGGTTTGATTCGCTCATCTGAGAAACGGCGGAGCAGTCCGGTGCGTGGAACTTCATAGAGCCGGTGTTTAGAATGTAGGTGTTGATGACCTCGTCTTCCTGTTGCGGCTCTTCGACTTCCACCTCAGATGCAGCGGAACCTTCTGCTGGCTGATGATACTCGCCATAGGTGAATGTGACATCCTTACCATCAGAGGTGCAGTAGATGTCTCCGAGCTCATCTGTACGGAAAATCTCAATATCCTTGCTCTGGAGCTTTGCCAATGTGATGTCATGTGGGTGTCCGTAGCTGTTATCCTTACCACAAGAAATGACAGCATAGGCGGGGTTCACAGTGTCGAGGAATGCTTCAGAAGTAGATGTTCGTGAGCCATGATGCCCTACTTTCAGAACGGTGGATTGGATATCCTGACCCGACTGAAGGATAACTTCTTCTGCTTCTTCTTCGGCGTCTCCCGTAAACAGGAATGAGGTATCTCCGTACACGATGCGCAGCACGATTGAGGTATTGTTGGTGTCGTCCGGAATAGAATTTACAGCGATAACGGTAACTTCGGCATCGCCCAATGAGAAAGTATCTCCCACAGATGGAATCGTCAGACCGTTTCCTTTTTCTTCCGCATACTGCTTAAAATTCCGAAATGCCTTGCTGTTGTAATCTGTTACAGGACAGAATGTCGCATCTGCGGTAACGGCTTCAAAAGCACCGGAAAGACCACCGATATGGTCTTCGTGAGCGTGCGTGCCGACAACATAATCCAAATGCCCGTTTGTTTCGCGTTCCAGAACGGAGTATACGAGGTCAGAGTCATCTACATTGCCACCGTCAATGAGCATATAGTGCCCATCGCAGGTGACAAGAGCAGAATCAGCCTGTCCTACATCGATGAAGTGAATGGTGAAGCTGCCGTCTTCCGTTACGCCAGCCGTCTGCTCGCTGTCAGAGACAGGGTTTTCTGAGACGACCCCGGATACAGGAAGACTACCCGAATCAATCGGGGTCTGACCGCAGCCTGTGAAGCTGAGGGTGAAGAGTGCTGCAATTGCCGCTGCTGCTCTCCGTAAGAATAAGTTTTTGTTTTGCATGGGTTCTTTTCTCCTTTCAAATAAAAAAGAGCGGACCTACCCCGGTATGGGATAAGTCCGCTCAAAGAACAGATTATGAATCGTGAAAAGGTAAAAATCTGCCGCGATTCGTATGGTATCTATGTTACAGTATCTATTATATGGAAGTCGCAAGCATGTGCAAGGATATTAGTGTCCTGTGTGCTTGTCGGCTCGGATGTCGTAGTAAATGAGGCTTCCACTCAACCCTGCGCCTTCGAAACATGCTGTGATAGCGTGCTTCGGGTATAGAATGAGCCATTCGGGGTCATAAACCACCTTTGCCCAAAAAAGAATGCTCGCCAAGGTAATGGTGAGCGGCAGAATCACAGTGGTTGTGATTTTCAATGCTTTGATGATTTTTTCTTTTGACATTGTGTCCAAAAGCATCTCCTCAATTTTTTAGTGTGGCTCTTACCACATAGCGCTGGCTGGTTGCTTCGTAATATCCAAATGGATAGCATGTGTACATGTACAGGCGGTCATTTTCATCGGATAAGTCAACAAGAACAGACCCATCCTCCCCTATTACGGTGCTTGCGTCATCTGTTACGGTTCCCGCTTGTGCGGAATCTACAACATAGACATATTTCCCGTAATCTGTGGTCACAACGAATTCATCTCCTATGCTTACATATTCAAGCAAAGAGAGTGTACTGTCGTTGTGAGAACATAAAAGATGGCATCCACTGTATCCGATTTGTGCGGAGCTTGGATACTGATATACACCGCCACGCTGGTTCAAGATAATTTGGTCATCGCCCCAAACCAAAGGAGCGTCCAATCCAATATCGTCACAAGTGATTGTGCCATACGCCAACCCATAGGTTGCTGGAGTCACATCACCCCATACGGAAGTGATTGCAGGTGTCGGTGTTTCTGTCGGCTCCGAAGTCGGTTCCGGCGTTGCCGTAGGAGCCGTTGTGGGCTTCGGTGATACCGTTGGCGCTGTGGTAGGGATAGGCGTTGCCACAGAGCTTGCGGCGCTGATAGCTCCGCTCTGAGGTGCTGATATATTGTCGGCTCTTGCGCAGGCTGTAACGCAGGTCAGCATCCCTATCGTTACAGCCACCATTACTGCTCGCGTTCTTCGCATAGTTGCGCCCTTTCTTTCGTGTATATGAAAAAGCTGCCTCAGCTTTTAGAGCCGGGGCAGCTTTTTAGCGACTGACATGATGAGCCATTTTTGAGCTTCTTCCGAGAGTTGACGAGTTTTGCATTCTACTTTCTTGCGGATGCCGCAGGTGTTTTCGCCATCATAATATAGCAAAATACCAACGCCGTCCGGAATCTCGTCTTTGACTTTTTTGTATAACTCTGTTGGCATCGCGTAGTAGTTGCAATGCCCCACGAAGTTGTGACCGTGGTCGGAGTGAAAATCGCTTACGGAAATCTTGATTTCCACGCAGGTGATGATGGTGTCAATCGTGTAGGTGTGATTCGTTTTATGGAAATGACACCATCGTTCTGAGCAAGGTTCCTTGCAGAACATCAGATTAGATGTATCTTTGGGGCATTCGGCTTCTTTTGCTATCTGTTGCACGGAGGGACCTTCTGTGAGAGAAGCCAGCTTACAGGATTCACGCTTAGTCTCTTTCGTAAAGCATTCCTGTACGCGGACAAAATCTACAAGTCCGGATTTTACAGAACCACATTCAACGGGCACTTCCAAAGCGTCAAAGCCTTGTCGGAATGAATCTACACGATACCCTCCGTAGCTGGTCGGATTCCAGTAGTGGAGGGCTTTTTCAATATTACGGGTCAGTTGAGTCTTAGCCATATGGCATTACCGCAAGATAGTCTGACCGATTTTGACCATCTTCTGACGTTTGCTGTGCAGCAGGAGCAAGCGGTAAACGATGACGGCAACCGCCGCCATGAACAGGCATTTCAGAATTTTCTTCACGAGAATCACCCCTTTCAAACAACTTTTTTGGATTTCTTGGTTTCGGGTTTTACGATACCGCCGTTGGCATCATAGACATTATACGGGAAATCGCCGTCATTGACGCGCTTGGCAACGCGCTGTCCGGTAGCCGTCTTATAATACTGGTTCAGCCGGTTGGCAGTACGGTAAAAAGCAAACTTTGCATACTGCGTGCCGCGCTTTACACGGTTTTCACGCAGCAGTTCGTCGCGCAGCGTGATAGCGTAGTGCTCTGCTTCGTTGTTGGTGAAGCCTGAATAGAACACATCCATGAACTTTTCGATGTAGATAGCGGGAACGTCGTTCATGGCGGCTACAATGATAGCCGCTGTCGTACCTGCAGAGTTGAGCCCCGGCAGCGTAGCCTTTTTGATGCATTTGGATGCAGACTCGATTTGTGTGCGATACTTCATCAGCCACTCGCTCAATGCTTCCTCGTGACTGAGATTCGAGCCCGCAAACAAGCGACCGATGAGGTTTGCTGCAGAGAGAATCGTCTTATTTGTCCAACTCATGTCATAGTCAGACATCTGTACGCGGTTTGCCATCGAACGGCTGTTGCCGGAGTCGATATGCTGAGACTTGGAAGCATTGAAGGTCACGTTCATGCGTACAGTGACGCCGGATTCGACAATAGCGAGCAGTCGATGCTGACCGTCGACCAGCGTACCATCGGAGGCAATGGCAATGCCCTGATGGGTCGTATCCCAATGCCCTTCTTTCATGTCCTTTGCCATCTTCTTGACCTTGGCGTAGTTGACATTCCGGTTGTTGTCGTTTTTTTCGAGCCACTTCTTTGCCTGTTCGGGCGAGATTTCGTAGCCATCCTGCGTTTTCTGATTGAAGTTATAGCGTCCCATGGGATTACCTTTCTGCCTGTGAGGGCATGTATTTGAGATTTATCGTGTTTCGGAAAATACTTTGCATTTTTACAAAGAATTTTCCGGATTGGGAATTTATTTATTCTTATTGAGCTGGCGCTGCATGAGTTCTGTCGTAGACATAGCGCAGAAACCTGCTTCGGCTGCTGCGTCTACCGCCTTGTAGTAGTCGTCCACAAAGAGAATTTGATACGGAGGAATGTTGCAGACCTTGGCGTACATCTGCATGACGGTCACTTTGCGTTCCGGGCTGGAAGTGCCAATCATATCGTAGAACTGGTTCGGGAAGTGCATTTCCAACCAGTGCTTTTTGAACGGTAGCGTGATACTGTCCTGCACGAAAGAGATGCAGTATTTCGGAACATCGGGATGCTCCTCAAGGAACTGCTTGATGAGTTCGTTCGGCTCACCGATTTCATCGAAGACTCGGTAGCCGTCCTTCGTTTCGACCTGACGGCGAAGCAGTCGTTCCCGATGTGCTTCACCGGTGGAATCGAGGCGCTGTTCACGATAGTGAATAAGCAGGGTGTCATCGAAGTCGAAAAACATCATTTTGATTTTAGAAAAGTTCATAGTAAAGCTCCTTTTTCAGTTTCTCGCGGCAGCAATCTCGTGATGAACCACATCCGCCTCCGTCAAGAATATGTCGCTATAGTCATTTTCGTCTATTCCGGGACAAACGATATGCTGATACGGCATTGTACCTTCCTGTTCGATGCTGATGCGCCAGATGCCATGGGAGTAGGCAACGAAAAGCACGGTATCATCGTCCAAGAACAACCAGACACCGGCAACATCATAGCAGCAGATTTCGTCTTCTGCATAGTTGGAATTGTCCAAACAGACGAGGTCATCGCTGGAACCGTAAATTTTGACCATTTTCCCCTACTCCCTTCCCTCGTTCTTTGCATAACGCGGCACAAACAGGAATTCGTATTTGCCTGTTTTTACGTTATGCTTTCTGATAATTGTGCCATCGCGGATGATTTTTACGCCGTCTTTTTTAATGACAGGCTTTTCTTCCCCCACGAAGTGCATGCATTCCAGTTCCTCGATTGTGTAGTTGTCTCGGCGTAGCCATTCGACGCTTTCCGCCACCTCATCAAGTGCCGGAATCACAATGCCGCCAAGCACATTCTTGGCTTCGAACTCATCCATGTTCTTTTACCTTTCTGCAACAAAAATCTATGTTATATCTCCAATATCTCGTGGTTACATCTGAAAGCTGTAACATTTATCCAAGAACGAAATCTTTCGTTGCAGCTTCGGCATCGGCGTATTGTTTTGCATTGCGCAGCGCAGCCCACATAAGAACGTCATGTTCCTCACTCAAAGCCTGCTGCATCGTGGTCTGCCGTGTCCGCCGCGCATAGCTGCGTTTCTGCATGATGTGCTCAATCTGCCGATTGGTCTCTTGGATTGCAGCAGTATCCATGCTTTTTTCGTGATGACTCTTGTTCGAAATCGTTACAGCTTTCGCAAATTCTACTCTTTTATCCAACCGTGTTCACCTCCCGGTCCAAACTAACAAATCTTGTAAACGGTGGCAATGCGCCACATTCTGGATTTGTGCCTTATACACCTCCGAATGTGAGCTGTTCGCCCTGCAAGGTGAGGTTCGGCGCTTTCTCTTTCTTCGGCTGTGCAGGGAAGCTCCCACCGTTACGACGCTTATAGGCGTAGCCCTTATGAGCCGCCTGCATCGACTTGTAGCCGTAGCCGTTGGCGTCGTCCAGAACATTGCTGGATTCTTCCTCTACCACGATATACCGCACATCACCGGGCTTAGACAACCGGGAAGAGCGAATCACACGGTAAGCCGGTGCAGCGGGTGCGGGTGTATGTACTTCTGCAGGAGGAGTGCTGCTTTCGGCAAAGCCCATTTCCTGCAATACATCTTCGACACTTCGTGTGGGTTCCGGTTTCGGACGCTTTTTCTCGCGCTCTTTCCAGACTTTCAAAAGCTGGCGCTCGCTGAAATTGATAACTAAGCCCCAATCTTTGAGCATCTTGCGAACAACGTAGGTGGAGAAGGTGGAGTAGCTTGCATACGGTCCGATACCACGATTGATTTCGATAGAGATACGCGCCATCTGGCGCTCAAACTCCGCGTGATTGTCGAGCCAATCTTCGATGTTCGAGAGCAGTTCTTTCTTGCTGGTCGTTTCCTCCGCCTTTTTCTTGTTCATGCGAACATAGGCTTCACAGGCAGCCAGAATCGAATCGTACCCGTTCGCCGCGCAGCCGTCCACACTTTCACGGTTCGACGCATCGAGAATCACATATTGCTCGCCCTGCTTGATGATGGAAATGCCTTCGTCCTGCGATTTCTCTTCCTTCACATTTCCGCCCGTATCAAATTCCGGCAAAGAGTCGTCGGTCATGATTTGGTCGAGAATCGTATCAAGGTTCTGCGTGTAATCCTTTTCCAGAACGAATTTGTAAACCTTATCGTATACGCCCTTCGTAACGCACTTAACAACAGCGTTCAAGAAAGCATCTCGGTCAGGAATTTCTACATTGTACAGCTTGTTATCGTAGATGTTCCAGATAACACCTTTCTGCAGACCGGTAGCGAGCATATAGCTCGCACACTGTAGGAAATGACGGTGAGACAGAGCAGAAACGAATTTCAGCAGATAGACCGTGTCGCCTTTTACGACATCTGCCATACCGCTGAGAACCACTTTTGATACGCCCGCATCATCTACAAAAGCGTTCAATTCGCAGCGCTCCTGTACATTTTCGTCCGGTGAGAACAGAACAGACAGACGCTTGTTGATTTGGCTTTCCTGCTCTTTCGTGATAATCGGCAGCTCCACCTGTTTCACATAGCGGTCTTGGCTTGTCATCAGCATCGTGAGGAACAAAACTTTCTGTTCTACGGACTTCCAAGATTGCGGCATTGCCATCTTCTTGTCTTTGTGCATGTACATATAGTACGCAATAGCGCTGTCGATGTCGTAGTAATCGAAGAAGTTTGCCTGCTGATAGATGCCGATGCAGGGAGCGAGGTCAATCATCGCATCGGAGTGCTTGACCTCAATGGGATGCACATCCTTTCGGAAAACAGGAGAGATTTTGATAAGGTCGTAGCAGGCATTAACATCTTCATCGAACTTGAAATCGAACATTTCAGAGATGTCGAATTTCGGGTTTGCTTCAATGTGCGTCTTTACAGGAGTCATCAATGTCTTGTCGCTGAGCAAGAAGTCTTTATCTTTCTCCGGCTCAACAAAGATAACCTCTTCCTTGCCACGACTTGCCGCCACGCAGAAAAGGTTACGCAAAATCTCATACCGAACCATCGGCATGTGCATTCTCGTGCCCCAGTAAAATTCCGTAAAGTCAAAGACCACGCAGATAGGACGTTCCATGCCTTTGCTGCCGTCGTAGGTCGTAAAAATACCGACATCGGGACCCGGCGCAACACACTTGTCTCCGTCGTTGTCTTTGATGCTGGCGTAGACATGGTTCTTATCGTACAGGTTTCCGGGACGCTCTTCCAAGGCATTCAGGACCGTGACCATTGGACCGGTACGAGCGCCAAGGCAGAGAACGTCTTTCGGATTGACGGAATCGAGGTAATCGATGACTTCCTCTTTCGTCATCGTCTTGACATCACAGTGGGTGTTTACGCCGTTGATGTTCTTGTCCCAAATCATACCAAGTCGACCGGCGAGGTCGTGGGATAGACGGAAGCACTGGGTGAAATTGACCTGCGTATGTTTACCAAGGAACTTGTTGATGAAGTCCCAGATGTCGAGAGAGGTATGGTCGTAGATTTTCTGCTTCATATCCCCTACTGCAATGATTTGCATACCGGGGTTGGAATCCTTGACATATTCGAGCATCTTTGAGATTTCCTCGTTGATGTCCTGATACTCGTCAATGATAAGTACATCATAATGTCCGACCGGAATATGTCCTTCGAGAAGCCGCGAAATCTGTTCGCCCTGACCGACATCCTTGATGCCGTAGCGATAGAGCATCTTCGATGCGAAGCCGTGATAGTTTTGAACAGTTACATTGTCATTGAGGATTTTCTGCTGTGCATCGAGTTTTAGAAGGCGGTTATAGGTGAGGTACAGAATCTGCTTAGAGGAATCAAACTCGTTGCACAGCACATTGATGGTAGAGGTCTTGCCGCTGCCGATACAGGCATCACACAAGACATTCTTCCCTTCAAGAGCAAGCCGTACAAGGTCCTGCTGTTCGGTTGACAGGTCGTTACGAGTCATGGAATTCCTCCTAAAACAGATTAACAAAAAGTACCCTGACAGCCCACTTCGCCATCAGGGTACAATTTTGTAGTTTACGTCTAAAATTGTAGTCAATTCGCACGGATGTGCAAGTGGGTAGGCTCACATTTTTAGATTTCTAGTTTACAGCACCGTACCGGAGCCGTCGATACCATACTCGGTCACCTTGACCTCTTTGGGCAGCAGGTCGCGGTGGAAGACTACATCGTAGTCCTTATAGGACGTCGGGCAGTCATCGGGAATCTTCAGCGTGGCGGTCAGCGCGTTCTCAATCGTATCGCGGGGAACGTTGCCCATCGGCTTTGTATGCTCGACGACAATCAGCTTGCGCATCGTCAGCGCACGACCGCTGCTCATGTCGTTCTCGAACATGTGCTGCAATGCGTCGATGAGCAGGTTGACATCGTCCATCGTGATACCGTTGCGCTGCGCCATCATGCTGTTGATTTGGATGCTCATATGATACAGGCCATACTCGACGAAGCTCCGACGCCCCATCATACGGTCTTTCGGGTTCTTCTTGCTCTCGCCGTCCTCATCGGTATTGACATTTTTCTTCTTGCTGTCCTTCTCCGCGCCAATGCGCTCGGCATCGGAAGAAACGCAGCAGCGGGTAATCGTCATCGGGATGATGTTGACGGGGTCGAAAGAGATGGGCATAGACAACTGGAAAGCGCCTTTGATTTTGCCGATGACGCTGGAGCCGGAGAACGAGGTGTTCACCATGCCAAAGGTGCGGGCATCGAAGAAGTATTTGCACAGCGCGTTGTATGCCTTGAGCTCCGTCTCGCGGTCCATAGCCTTCTTGGAGCCCTTGCTTCCCTCTTTGATGACATCTTTCAGGCAATCGCGGACGCTGGACTCGATAGAGAACGTGTCGGGGCTGCAGTACAGGTGATGGGTAGCTTCGTCCAGTTCGCCGAAGAACACCTTGTCGCGGATGAAGCTGCGAATCTTGTACTTGATGCACTCGGTAGACAGATAGCCGATGCCGTCCTCAAACTGGCGGGGTGCATTGTCGTTGTCGGGGTCGCCGTTGGGGTTGCAGTTCTTAGTATCGAATGCCAGAACGATGGTGATGGGATTCTTGATAGTAATAGAGTCAGACATGTTATTTTCTCCTTTTTTATGCGACGGTAGTTTCATCAACGGTAGCAACGGTATTAACAGCGCTCATCGCAATGGTGTTTTCTTCCTTCTCACGCTTCTTAGCAATAGCAGCATCGCGGTTGTAGTGCATCTGCTGGTTATAGCCGATAAAGAACTCACCGCGCTGCACCTGCGTCAGACGACCGGGATAGTTCCCGTCCAACATGTCGATGAGGTCCATAATCTGGTTGTTGATGGCGTTGTAGGTGCCCATGCGGTTCGACTTCTGCGCACGGTTCTTGAGCTGCATGAAGTTCATCTGAATCGTAGGCATGACCTTTACCGGGTTGGTTACCACGCGGCTAAGGAAGCGCTTATCGTACTGAGACTGGTTTTCCGGCACGATGGCGTGCTGCCCACTCACCAGCAGAGCGAAGATGCGCCCCGTAACGTAGGCGGGACTCGTGTTGTTCGGATTCAAGCTCACGGTAATATCCTCCTTGTAATTTCGGATAAGGATGGCTTTGATGGCTCCGGCGAGAGTCGGAGGGATGATATACATGGTTCCTGCCGGTGCTTTCAGGGCGTCCTTGCAGATACGCTCATAAATCATCGACAGAAGCTGAGACGGGTATTTCCCGCCATTGTAAACGCAGTTGTTAAGCTGCATCCACATCTGGTTGTTGATAGGGACAATGCTGTTATCCTTGTTCATGGCGCTCAGAGCAAGGATAATGCTGTCTGGACGTGCAAAGTCTCTTCTCGTACCATCAGCGTTCTTGCAGGCTTCACTGCGGTCAATTTCCATGTCTTCGTAGTGCTTGATGCAGTTGGCAAGCACTTCACCGACCGTGGTCTGCGTGAAGCTGGATGCAGAGCAGCCCTTTTCCGGAACGCTCAACTGCCAGACATTGACGACCTTGCTCTTATCGCATTCCTGCAAGATGTCAACGCGCCCACGGCGAGCTTTTGCAAGACGCATGATGTTGTCCGTCTTTTCTGCTTCGGATTCATTGCCAAACCAAATCCGCAGCATCTCATCTTCTTCCGGCTTGGTGACTTCATCAGACCAGACGATTACGCATTTTGTGTAGAGAGACTGAGATGTTACCGGAAGGAAGTAGCAGTTTTTAGAGCCGATAAGAGCTTTTGCAGCTTCCACGATTTTATGACCGTCCTGCATTGTAACGGGGATGGCGTCGCCCTGCGTTCTCCCAAAGTAGTTGGTGTTTGCCTTGTTGTTGGAGAGGATGTAGGTCATTTTCCCTCGTACAGAGATGGGACGGAAGAGCTTTGCTTTCAAGCCGTCTTCCCCGGTAATCATGCTTCGCATGTGTGCAGGCGCGGCGGTGATGGAGACATTTCCGTTTCGGTCAGCCTGAATCGGGAACTCGCCGTACTTCTCAACGATTTCCTCATATGCCGTTCTGAAAGTCTCATCGTCGAAGATAGGGCTTCCTTCATAGAACAGAATGAAGGTGGAAGTTTCAGCATCTTTGAACGCCATTGCGGAGGCGACGAACTTGTTTTGGAGCGCCTTTTCCGGGTCCCATGTCTCGAAGAACTTGTAAGCGGCATTGAGCGCCGGAGACTCGCCCAAGTCACCACGGAACGCGAGAACCGCGTTCTTCATGGAGAGGTATGTTCCGAGTTTGCTCGTGCTGCTCACGTTGCCCAAGATGTACTGAGCCGTATCGCAGAAGAGATACGGGACCGGCGTGCTCGTGCGGGCACGGCGAACAGGAACCTCAAACACCACGCCGCGATTCTTCTTGTCGTGTCCGCCGAGGGCAAGGATGTCGTCAATGCTGCCGTCGTCGTTCAACTCCACGGCAAAATGGGCTTTTGCGTTCGTCCAGCCAAAGGGCGGGACTTTGCTTTTATCTTGATTTTCAAGGGTGTCGTAGTGTTTAATCAGCGCTAACAGAAGATTCATAGCAGCGAAACCAATCTCCTTTCGTATATTCGATGACGCCGTTCTCGATTGTCAGATGCCTGCAAACCAAGTCAGGGTCATATTTTTTTGTGTAGTCCGGCGTGAGCGGCATAAACCCCAAATCTCTTGTGATGGGTTGCGTCGGCTTGATTTCCATTTCCGTAATCGGGTGAAAGTACATGGGTGCTTCCATCGTACCCAGATACGGGAACTCCCTGCCGCAGCCGTTCTTGGCATATTGGAGAAAATCCTTGAAGTGCCATGTCAGACCGTTCGGATTCCGCATATTGTCCGTCTCGACGAGATAAGCGACTATCGTATACCGCACATTCGTCAGGCACTCTCTCGACCGCATACCGCCGAAATGCTTCTCGTTTCTCAACAGCATACGTTCTTTTTTGATGGGGCTGTGAATAAACACGGCCGTCGGTATCATTTCTGCGCCGGGATGCTTGTAGATGGACTCCATCGCACCTTTGAGCGCCGAGAAAGTCGGCACATCATAGGTCGTTCCCTCTACGCGCATACCGGGAATCGTGTAGGAAGCAAGCAGGCTGTTTACTTCCAGCAGAATCGGCACCGGATAGACCTTGACCGGCTTTTTGCTGCGGCTCACAAGGCTCGCAAGCTCCAAAATTTTATCGCTGCTTTGTCTGATTTTATCCACCATGTAAATGGCAACAGCGTTGCCGCTCACCTCTCTTTTTGTTATTTCGATAATACAATTATACCACAAATTTGTAATTTTTGCAACTTACAATGCCGTTCGTTCACAGTATATTTGCAATTTAAAAATGGAAAAGACTCCCCGCAAAAATCAGCGGAGAGCCTTTGATTATGGGTTGAAATTACAGCATCTCTAAGCCGTATTCCGTGTATCTATGCATGTTGGTCAAGCAGCAAATATCTACAGTTTTTCCGGCATTCATAACGAGAGGCTCTGTAACATCGGCAAGGCGGTCGTTGTAGCGCTTTCTTCGGACATTGACGCTGTATTTGCCGACCTTGCGAATATCACGGCGCGTTGCCGTTTGATTGCGCAGCTTTGCGATAAGCTGTACAGCTTCCGGAGTTTGCGGAATGATAACCGTGACAGTGTCTTCTTCAATCAGATGGAAGTTTTCTGCGATTTTTTGAAATTGGATTTTGCCGTCGTCCGGCATTGCCATTTTGAGGATACCCTTTTCATCAAGAGCGCTCTTGTAATACTTATACAGGCTCTCAAAATACTTGGTTGCGGTTTCCGGCAGAGTTATATCCTCGGTTGTAAACAGACGCTTTGTGATGTTCTTTTCGTTGTGCAGGTAGTCTTCCGGGGGACGACCTTTGCCCTGCAGAGCGCGGACCTCGTTCTGCGGACCTTCAAACACAATGAGCTTGCAGGTGTTACAGTCTCGTTTGCCGTTACGGTTGATGCGTCCTGCTGTCTGCAGGACGGAATCCAGACCGGCGAGTTCTCTGTATCCATACGGGAAGTCCAGGTCTACGCCACATTCGATTAGAGAGGTAGAGACAACGATACAAGGGTCGCCATTGGCGAGATGCTGTTTGATTTCTGCAATATATCTTGCTTTATCATAGGGTGTTAGGTCTGTTGTAAGGCAGTACAGCAGTCTGCTCTGCGCCTTACTTTTTAGTTCTTTGTACAGATACTTGGCTTCTTCCTTTTCATTCACAACGCAGAGGCATTGCTCATGAGAGAGAAGCATAGCGATAAGGTCTTCTACGCTGACATGCCCGGCATCTTCAATTCCACAACGCTGAAACGGAGCGATGTATTTGGCGGGGTCATCGATGATTTCTTTGGGCTTGACCGTGTCGAAGAATTGCTCGATGGCTGGTTGCGTAGCGGTGCAAAGGACAATTCTGCATCCGTAGTTGGTTGCCAGCGATTCAATACATTTGATGCAGGGCTTGAGGTACTTCGGTTTCAACTGCTGGACTTCATCGAAGATAATGACACTGTTTACGAGGTTGTGGAGCTTTCGAGATTTTGATGGTTTATTTGCGTAGAAGCTCTCAAATAACTGCACATCGGTGGTGACTACGATAGGAACATCATAGTTCTCTGACGCGAGTCGCAGAAGGTTATCCCCTTTGCTGTTGTCGAAGTCATAGCCGCTGTGATGCTCCAGTACATTGCCCTTTCCCGCAATATCTCGCAGCACTGATGCGGTCTGTGAAGTGATGGAGGTATAAGGGGTAACAACGATAATGCGGGATACTTCACTATCAGCTTTGACTGCTGCGGCAGCATAGGCAAACGACGAAATAGTTTTAGCGCCTCCGGTCGGAATACTAAGTAAGCGAATATCCCCTTTTGCGGATTTCGCGCCTGCATCAAAGCATTGCTGCAGCATTTCGGTACGCATCAGATTGATTTGCTGTTCTTTGGAGAGGCTGTTGAACGGTTTCTGACTGAGTTTGTTTGCTGCTGTAATCCACGGCTCTACATAGTGGCACAGCTTGTCATATATGGTTTGCATCGTGTCATAGGCATAGAGCCTCTGTTCCGTGCCGCGCATAAATGTCTCTGTATCGATATAATCCGCATCAACTAAACATGAATATTCCATGCGGACAAAAGAGTATAGTCCCATATTTTTAAGCGTCCGCATGTGGAGAGGAATATCGTCTATGGTGCAATTTTGTACGGGATACAGTAACTCGGCTTTTCTCACATCGCCTGCGCGCTTTATGAGTGCCGCGTCGATATTGTTCTTCGTGTCCCACATATCATGTAATCCGGTATGATGCCCCTCAGCAACGAGGGCAGATACGAGGTCTCCTGCCTTGGCACAAGCCGCTGCGCCAATAATAGAGTGTGGACATTTGATATTATGCTCCGGGTCGCGGATATAGCGCTGGAAACCATCCGTACATTTACCTATATCATGGGCAAGTCCTGCGCGTTTTGCGATAGCTTGTCCGCCGATGGGCGCAGCGTATTCTGCCGCCAAGCGGCTTACGTTCTGAAGGTGTTTATCCAGTCGCTGTTCCCTGCCGTCATCTGTTTTGTGGGCAATCAGAGTCAATTTTGTCTCACTCCTTTCGATTTTCTCTAATTATCTCACAATTGATATTGGCAAACAACTGTATATAGTATTTATTTACTTTTTGTACACAATATATAGTGTTTACGGGCAACAATAAATCCCCTTACTACAATGGGTAGGGGGATTTATTGTTTGTGATTTTTGTGGTAAAGGAAAAAGAGCCCCTGCCGTAATCGGTAGAGGTTCTTTCCCACGCAGCCGCACGGGCTGCGACATTTTTAATTTTTAGCAGTCACGCGGACTGCTGCCCCGTAAATTCTTCAATCGTCCAACTTTGATTTCAATCTTATACAATCATGTGGACTATGTCACGGTCAGTCCGGGAACAATTGCAGCAAAGCAGCGATTTCAATCTTATGTAGCCCACATGGACTACTTCATCTGTACGATGATATATCGCACACCGTAATTATTTCAATCTTATGTAGTCATTCTGATTATGTGATTGTTCCTGTCTCTAATATTTCATTGGTGTTTTCCTCCTGCTTTGTGTTTTTTGCTTGTACCAATTATCTCACATTTCATATTTACAATCAACCTTGTATCGCGTTTATTTACACTTTATACATTTTTCGTTACTGACGGAAAAAGAGCCCCTACCGCAATTGGTAGAGGTTCTTCCCCACGCAGCCGCACGGACTGCGACATTTTTAATTTTTTTGCAGTTACGTGGACTGTATCCAAAAGCATGCCCAACAACAGCAAATATGAGATAATTTTCAATCCTATGCAGCCGCACGGACTGCGTCTTTTAATAGTGTACTTTTAATTGGTTTCAATCTTATACAGCCAACATGGGCTGCTTCCTCATTATCTGTATTGAGATACGGATGTATCTACCATATTTTAATCTTATGCAGCTACACGGGCTGCTTCTAGTTGTAAGAGGGCGGCTTTCGCACGAGCGATTTCAATCTTATGCAGTCATGCAGACTGCGCCAGCAATAACGTACAACGACTACATTTTATATAATATAGTATTGTGTGTCTTGCCATTTTTAGGTACTGCAATTATAGTGTGCTGCTAATACTCCATTGGTGTCTACCTCCGCTTTCTGCATTTTCGAGTGCGAAGCCCGCAAAGAATTTGTGTTCGCTTACGGTTCGTACTACTTTTTCGTCTGTAGTAATTATCCCATATTTCGAATTTGTAATCAACCTTATATAGCGTTTATTTACTTTTTATTCATTTTTGTTGCTAGATGGAAAAAGAGCCCCTACCGCAGCGGTAGAGGTTCTCCTCCACGCAGCCGCACGGGCTGCGACATTTTTAATTGTATAGCCGCGCAGGCTACGTCCTGTTTCCCATTTTCATCGCGTCCACGATTCTAATCTTATGCAGCCCATATGGGCTGCGTTGACATTGGTTTTACATTTTCAATCACTACAGCTAATTTCAATCTTATGCAGTTGCACAGGCTGCGTCGGTGTTGGCTGTTGTAATTTCAGATGTTGTTCCTATTTCAATCTTATGTAGTCATATGGACTGCGTTAAGTGATAGTGGTTTCCCATAAGGCAATACCATAATTTCAATCTTATGCAGTCGCACGGACTGCTCCCGCAAAAATACACAACAACTACATTTTTTACATAATATAGCATTGTGTATCTTGCCGTCTTTCGGTGCTGTGATTATAGTGTGTTGCTAATATTTCATAGGTATCTACCTCCGTTTTTCCGTGCTTGTTGGTGCGAAGCCTCTTGAGATTTTATGTTCTGTTTCGGTTCGCGCCACTTTTTCATCTATACTAATTATCTCACAATTGGCTGTTGTAATCAACCTTATATAGTGTTTATTTACACTTTATACACTTTTCGCTACTGACGGAAAAAGAGCCCCTACCGCAGCGGTAGAGGTTCTCCTCCACGCAGCCGCACGGGCTGCGACATTTTAAGTTTTTAGCAGTCACACGGGCTGCGTTATGCCAAAAGGCATCAAAAGCATCCAATGTCCATAGTTTTAATCTTATGCTTACTTACAATCTTATGTAGCCGCGTGGGCTACGTTGCCAAGATGGTGGTGCATACCCTCAACGACAAAGGTTTCAATCTTATGCAGCCATATGGGCTGCGTCAGCGTAAATGTGAATAGTGGTAGGTAAGGCTTTGGGTTTCAATCTTATATAGTCATTCTAACTGCGCGTCTTTTTGCTGTATCGCTAATATTCCATTGCTTTTACCTCCTGCTGTATTGTTGATTAGCCTGTCTTTATTATCCTACATTTTGCATTTACAATCAACCTTGCATTGCGTTTATTTACACTTTATACATCTTTTGCTATTGGACGGAAAAAGAGCCCCTACCGTAATTGGTAGAGGTTCTTTCCCACGCAGCCGCACGGGCTGCGACATTTTTAGTTTTTGCAGCCACACGGGCTGCGACACGAACCGCCGTAAAGATAAGAACAATCGTGTACTGTTTCAATCTTATGTAGCCCACACGGGCCACTTCGTCTTAGTAATGTCAAGGAAAGCCATTTCATGCAATTTCAATCTTATACAGTCATTTCAACTATGTATCTTTTTGTTGCATCGCTAATATTTCATTGCTTTTGCCTCCCACCTTGTATTTTTGTCTGCTCTAATTATCCCACATTTCGCATTTGTAATCAACCTTGTATCGTGTTTATTTACATTTTATACATCTTTTTGCGTGTTAAGGAGAAAGAACCCCTGCCATAGTCGGCAGAGGCTCTTTTCCACGCAGCCGCACGGGCTGCGACATTTTTTATTGTACAGCCGCGTAGGCTGTGTACTCGGTCGGTTTGTTGTTGTTCGTGACCTTGACGTTTCAATCCTATGCAGTCATACAGACTGCGATTGAGCATTTTCAGTATCAGTCTTAGGTTTCTTTCAATCTTATGCAGTCACGCAGACTGCTTCATTTACCGTCAAAAAAGCGGTTGTTAAGTGCGCGGTTTCAATCTTATGCAGTCACGCAGACTGCATCTACCCAACGCTGCATAAACAAACTGGGTGTCATGTTTCAATCTTATGCAGCCGCAAGGGCTGCGTCGGCAATAACACACAACGACTACATTTTGCTTATAATATAGCATTGTGTACTTTGCCATTTTTGATGCTGTAATTATGGTATTTTGCTAATATTTCATGGTTGTACACCTCTATGAGACTATATTTTACATGATACGTTGCAGATAGGATTTGTTGATTTCCGCCAATAGTTCCTCAATTTTCCCATAGTTAGGCTTTGCCGGGAGCTCAGTTTCTTTTACATCATACTGAAATTTTGATTCGAGTTGGTCAACAAGCTCAAAGAATTCGGGAGCGTATGACCCATCCTCGCACATGTACTTGCCGTTGCGGATGGCTAATAATTCCTCGCGTTCCTTGTCTCGACAGGTGACGATGCGTCCTTGTTCCAGAATGTCAAATGCCGTGTAATACAGTCTTACAAGGTGCATTGCGTGTTTATTGATGTGGGCAGCATCCTTTTGCGCTTTCGGATGCTGCGGCTGCTCATATTGGTCGATGGTCGTTGTCAGACCTCGAAGCAGGGATTTGAGAGAGTTGACAGGATAGTTATTCAGACTTCCAGAAATCAGGAGCGGATGTTTGCCTTCAGAATCAACCTCTTCACTGATGCTGATTTTGAAAACATCATCTTTCCCCTGCCCTGCAACTAGGCGGTCAAGGCTCCTCTTTTCAAACTTGTTTTTGAGCGGCTCCGGCGAGGTCCCGTTGCGAAGGAGTCCCATTTGCAGTCTCCGCAACTGGTCGTTCGCAAAGCCGCCATAGCTGTAGGCAACGCGCCGGGTCAGAAAAAGCTCCTTGTTGTCGAGCAGCATTTGACCTTCCGGCGTCAAGTTCACATACAGTTCCGGGGCATTACCCAGAAGTTCGATGACGTTGGGATTGCATTGGACAAGCAAGTTTACGAATTTATTGACCGCGTAGATGACGGTGTCCGTCTGATTATTGATGACTTGTTCAAAACGGTTAAACCCCAAGATTTCAGGCGAACCGGTCGCACCACGGATGTCAACATCCGAGCCCTCGACATTCGTGCCGTAGGCGCGACTGCCTCCGACGGTCAAAAACAAGATGTTATCTCCTAGATACTTGTTGGTACGTAAAAAATCGTATTCTTCGCGCTGGAGAATTGCTTTCAATTCTACGTTGGTCACTATATCACTTCCTTGCTATTTTACATCAACGCTTCGCATTCCTCTTCAATTCGGACCCACTTTTCTGTATCCCAGTTATATTCCAGAACGTCTTTGGCTACAACATTGCCGCACTCGATATACTCTAAAATATGTCGCACACGCATGGGTCGCGTAGATTCCCGTGCCATTCGTAGCGCCATATCTCTGTATTCGATTGTATATGCAGGTTCGTAGGTTACATACGGGCATCCTTCTGGTTGTACCTGCTTACCTAGTTCAAAGTACGACCGGACGTAACCGTTATGAAGAGTCTGAAGAATAGCACGAGCGCTTTTTCTATCACCTTGCTGTTCAAATGCTTGTGCAATTTCGTCCATGAGGCGAGAAAAGTGCGTAATGTCTTGGCTGTTTTTTGCGAAAATCAACTTCCGAATCAGCAACGCTTCATCTTGATTCACTGTGCGCCTCCTCTTAGGTGTGCTTTTCCGTTGATACCAAGAAGACTTTTTTGGAAAAAGTCCCCTTCTCTGCTGCTTTCTGGCTCCGTACCTGTTCAATTTCTCGTTTGGAAACAGCGCAAGTCTTGCCCATAGCGTACAGGACCTCCATCACATCCGCCATCTCCTCAGCACAGTCCAGAACACTCCGCTCCTTTGCTGTGTAGGCTTCCAGCAGTTCGGCGACCTCTTCCTGCAGTTTGTTCGTCAGAGCATCTTCATACTCCTTGTCGGACAGCTTACGGGTTACACAGGTCTCACCGCTCTTTTCGATAATTGCCGGGATGTTGTCCCGAACTAATTTCTGGTACATCATAGGCTTATGCTCCTTCCAGTTTACAGCGCCGCAGCGGTATGCGCAGCTCACGGCAGGTGTTTTCGATTTCTCGTTCGTTTTCGGCTCCATCAAAGATTACACATCCTTTTTGCTGCTGTTTGGCGAGATATGTGGGCAAATCATCATTTGCAACAGGCACGAAAAGGTGTCCTCGTTCACTGGCATACATAGCCGCCAAAGCAGCCATCTTCTTACCGGATTCTGCAGCGATAACGACCTTGTCTCGCTTAGCAAGCATTTTGTCGAGGTATTCCGACATCTGTTTGCGGGATTTTGTCATCGCCATGGGCGTTCCGCCTACCCCGCAGAAGAACCAACCCTTTTCACAGATTTTATCCTCGCACTCTTGGCATTTCAGGTAGACGACATTGCTGTTTGTATATGGACAGTAATTACCCATGCTCAAACCTTCTTGAAGTATTTCTCAACATACTCATCTGGCAATGTAATGTGCATCTTATCCGGTCCGGTGAATTCCTTGAAGTTCTGCTCGCCACCGCACCAGACCAGGCGCCAAATGGTCCCGCGCTTTACCCGATATGGAATTTTCTTGCCATCTGGGCCAATGGCATCAAGCCATACATCGAACGGCTTGATACATTTATAGTTGGTATTATACATGCTAATCCTTTACTTTTTGGGCAGCACCCAAATCTCAACGTTCACATTCCAAGCATTGGCGGCTTCCTCGATAAGATTCAGCACCGTCACCCAGTTACCGCCTGCCAGCCCGCAGCCGAGACCGTAAGGAATGCGGAAGGTGGCGTTAGTGTGTCCTTTCATTGCTCCGAAAAGAGCCGTTCCCAGCGCCGCGTAGTTCGTCTGGCGCTTATCTCTGCCATAGTTCAGTTGCCCAAACAGGTTGGCGACATACAGCTGCGGGGCGACCTGAACCACCTGAAAGTCCCCGAGCTTCTTAGGATTGCAAACTTTCACATACTCCTCGAACACGACGGGCCACTTATCCCGAATCTGTCTGGCAAGACCAGCACCCATCGCGGCACGACAGTTTACCTGATGGCAGATGATAGTATTCTCGTTACGCGTCGGCGTTGTCAGAATATCACCTTTAACATGCATAATGCTCATATAAACTCCTTGGTGTTTAAAATATCAAATTTTTCTGACGCGAATCCAAGCAGCTCATTATAAATGCGAGCCGAAACTTCCAAGAACTCTGTGTCGAGGATTTCTTTTCTGCGCAGGAAACGGTTATCCTTCTGCATCTCTGCCGCAGTGCTTTCCACAATAGCCCAGATGGAACTATTGATGACAATCGGCGGAACAGGTCCATCTTCCCAACATTCAATCACATGTTCACTGACCGCGTATTGTGTGTCATACACTTCATCGCTCAGCTTCGCGCTATAATACTTCGCATCTCTCTCAACCATGATGGGATTCATGATATTCCTCGCAGTCGGAATATCCTTGCCTTCCACGCTCACTATCTCAGGTCCAAAGAAACCTTTTGTCTTGTTGCTGAGAAGGATAAGCTGCATAGCCAGTGCTGTGGCGCACTTGGAAAGCTTTTTTGCAGTTTCATCCGGTATATCGACGGGAACATACTCCGCTGCTGGACCTTGCAGGTAGTATTTCTGTGCATCCTTGCCGTCGTGCGAGCCATCAAACAAAATCGATGGCAACGCATCCAGAACAGCTTTATTTGCGTTTTCTTTGACGGTTCTGAGAACCGCAATATTGGTCAGCATATTTTGTTCTCCTTACTTTTTATGGGTATTTGCAATACCCCAATTAAGAGAATGTAACACACCAAACTTCAACACCATACGCAGTGTTAAAAATACAACCAATTCCCATCTGTGTATATCCCGGCGTCATAATGTTTGAATAATGTCCCGGGCTGTTTTTCCAACCTGTACACGCTGCAGATGCGCTAGTCGCTCCAGAGCAAAGAATTTCTGCGGTTGTTGCGCCATCATGGGAAAAAATATCATTTGCAATAAGGTATTCACATCTTGAATCTGCGATGCTTGATAGCGAAGAACTCACGGTAAGAGCTGACAGACCACCCTCTGCACGCATTGCATTGATGTTATTTGCCACGGCCCAATATGCGGAATCGGAAGAGTCAATACTCCACCATGTTTCACCATCAGTTGCTGGGTCCATTGGTAGTGCGCCGTACTCAAAGCTAGAAGATGCGGCAGGTGCAGATGCAGAAGAGGCAGTATCACTCGAACTACTATTAGTTCCAGAAGATGCAGAACCGGAAGACGAATTCCCCTTCGAGCTGGTTTTCGAGGGTGAAACCGTAGAATCAACAGTTATAACACACTCAGCAGAAACATCGCCGACAAAAACCGTAATCGTTGCTTTGCCATCTGCAATCGCGGTCACATTGCCGTCCGCATCAACGGTTGCAACGGTATCATCACTGCTTGTGTATGTAGCTTCTTTAATTAGAGCGTTTTCCGGCTGTGTTGTATAAGAAAGCTGTGCAGTATCGTTCGGCTGCAAAGAAAGTGCTGTGCTGCTCAACTCAATACTTTCGAGAATCGGCAATACAGTGACTCTGCAAGAAGATGTGAGGCTTGTACCGTCCACTACCGCCGTGACGGTTGCATCGCCTGCTGCCACAGCTTTTACTTCACCGCCGTCATTTACCGTTGCAATGGAATCATCAGAAGAAGCGTAGCTGACAGATACATGAGTAGCATCAGTAGGAGCAACAGCCGTTTCCAGCGTAGCGGTTTCTCCTGCTGTCAAAGTCAATTCATCAGTAGTTTTAATTTCAGTCGGTGAAACGATAACTTCCAGCGTTTTACTGGTCGATACCGTACCATCTTTGCTGGACAAGGCAACTTCTGCCGTACCGGCGCTGACAGCCACAAGATTACCATTGTCATCTACAACCAGAATAGACGGGTCACTGGATGTATAGCGCATTTCGAGTTTATCCAGCTTCTTTTCCAACTCTGCCGTTTCCGGAGTTGCACCATCAAAGGCGTATTCCGGGGTAGCGACAAGGGTTGTCCCCTTTTCAATGGTGTCGGGCAAATTCAGCGAAACGCCCGTGACATTAACTCCGCAACCAACAAGGCTCAATGCAAGCGTGAAAGCCGTTGCCAGAGCAAGCAGTTTTTTGATGATAGCAGTCATACTCTTTCCTTCTCCTCTCAGTATGTGAACAGCAGCATTGCCAGAACGATACCCACCGCCATGAGAACTACACCTATAACCGTGACGACATTGCACCTATGGCGCATATCCTCAATTTCAGTGTATGTTACCATACAATTTGTTTTCTCAGAGAAGTACGGTTCACTGGGAATACAGAACCATCTTACAACGAAACTGCCAACTTGCACGACAATGGAAATTGCAATTAGAATGAATCCGATGATGTTTGTGGTTGTCATTGTTTACCTTTCCTCCGGGGTGCGCTTGTATTTCAAAATGAGCTTCTTCGCATTGGCTTCTTTTACACCATGCAGGTCTATGTCTATCTTCGTCAGGTCTTGACGAAAAACGGCACGGATACGGTGCTGGTCTTCTTTGTCAGTGGCTGCAAGCACCTGCGCAAAAGCTATCTGATGCGTGGCGAGAAGCTGCTTTATCTGTAGTGCCAACTGCTGCTTGGGATAGCAGAACAAGTAGTCTCCGTTTATGAACATATCACGGGGATACAGAAACGCTGGGTCAAGCTTTGACGGGCGTGCATTTATGAGCGCCAACTCTGGCATATACAATGCTTTGTCGTGCATCATGTTATACATGATGTTGAATGCTTCCTCTTCTGTGCAGCTTATTGTGAATGTCCCTGTTAATTGGTATCCCATTGTTACTCCTCCTTGCTTTCCGGATATACCGCTTGATTTGTTTGTGTACTTGACTCATCGCGATGAATCAGCATGACATTCGCCATGCTGGTGTAGTAGTATCGGTCAGCGCTCATCGTGGAATCAACCTCAAACTTTATGTTTTGCCCGTTGTCTACTACCTCATAGCTTACAAGGCGTGATGTGACCCATTGGTTGTTGTGGCGGTAATAGATGTAGTTGTACTCTGTCGCTGCAGATTCCGGCGAGGTTATCCGTTCATCCGTTTGCGCAGTCTCTGCCGTTTCCCTTGTAGTGAACATCTGCGCCGGGATGTATTTTATCTCGTTGATAGTCTTATCTGCCACCTCGCCGCAGCCTTCGAAGGCTACTGCGATTACGACTACCGTAACCATGAATAGTGCTTTCCGTACAAAGCTCAAGAATTTCTTCAAATTGCTTACCACGCTTTAAGAATCGCCAAACTAGCGATATGTTTTCCGATTAACCATACCTGTATTATACCATAAAATTGCATTTTTTACAATCTTGTTCGCTCTCTGTTAATACATTGTACACAAAAATCTTCGCACCTCTAATGTGAGTATCTTAGCTGAAGCAAATCAGAAAATTCTGTTCTGGTGCTGCGCTGATAGCGCAGCCTGGATGCGGTTGGGCAAAAGAAAAAGCCGCCCACCCGGTTAAGGGTGAACGGCAGGAAATACTATCTATGCAAAAAGACAACTGAGTTCGGTCAGAAGCCTTATAATCTATCAGGCAGCCATCTTCGCTGCGGTTTTGCCCTTCGGACCACGATTTTGAGCGTTGACTTCAAGCTTCTTCTTGTTGACATCGTACCAAATCTCGAACTCCTTGAAGTTGTTCAATGCCCAAATTTCAGGAGAAGCCTTGCGACCGTAAATCTCTTCCAACAGGTGGATGACTTTACGACCAACTTCTTCCATGATTTCAGCATCGTATTTGCCGTTACGGTAAAAACCTTCAGGCATAACAATGTCGTATTTTGGGTCAAGGACTTCAAGCCCCGGCTCCAAAACGCGAATGCCTTTGTAGCCAGCTTTACGTACAGCTTCAAATTTGAAACGGTCCTTTTCGGCAGCATCTGCGTGCGGAAATTTACCATTGTATTCAGCGCAGAACTTCTGAATGTGGTCCACAAAGTCCAGTCCCAAGCGGCTATGTTTTCCCAAAATGTTTCGAACGTCAAAAAATGGGTTTGGAATCCCGTTTTCACCAGCAAACGCCAAGTAGAAGCGCGTATAAAACCACTCTGGTTTGGAAATGACATTCTTTTTCCGCATGTTGCAATCGTAGCAACCGGTGCAATCATTGCTTACGGCACGGACGACATTGGCAATCGTAGCTTCGAATTCCTGTCCGCAATCACGACATTTGAAGAAGACCTTTTGGTGACTTTTAACGGTAACTTCTGAAGCAGAAAGCTTGTTTTTGCTGCTCCACATAGCGGCTGCTTCTGGGCATTGCGACGCAAGGTCGTTGATACCGGGAGCAACCTTGCGCCCTGCACAAACAGGACAGCCAGTGGTGCCATCGCCCACAGCACGGACGACATTGGCAATTGTGGCTTTGAATTCTTTCCCGCAATCATGACATTTGAAGAATACCTTTTGGCTGCTTTTGACAGCAACTTCTGAAGCGGAAAGTTCGTTCTTGCTGCTCCACATAGCGGCTGCTTCTGGGCATTGCGACGCAAGGTCGTTGATTCCGGGAACAACCTTGCGCCCTGCACAAACAGGGCAACCAGTGTTACCGTAGCTTACAGATTTGACAACATTGTAGACGGGAGCCTTGAACTCCTGTCCGCAGTCGGGGCAAATAAACAATGCCTTTTTGTCGCTGCCCGCAGACACCTTGCTGGGAGCGTAAGCATTCTTGCTGCTCCACATGGCTGCAACTTTAGGGTATTTGGTAGCCACATCATTGATGCCGGGGATAGCTTTCTTGGAATTGATAGTGTTGGTGTTCATAGCAAACTCTCTTTCTCCTCGTATTTTCGAGGCTTGTAAAATAAAAATAGCAGCTATCATTTTTGTTCTCATTAAGAGGAATGATAACTGCTTCATATATGAGCATACGGCGTGCGCCAAATGTCATGCTGGAATTGGATAGAGTGGCTTACTGCTCATCGAGCAGGATTCCACCGTGCTTGGCGATGATGGCATCGACAACAGTGAGCGGCACATAGCCGTACACTCCGTCATCACCATAATCGTCGAGCAGGGGCTCGGACGAAGACGGAAACCCGATTTCTACGCTCACATAGCTCCCGTCATCAGCCTTCTGGCAGTAGTGCTCATCGGATGCCTGAATTGACATCTTGAAGCCATCTGCGCAGGTCGCTTCGGGGCGGTTCTCGCGCATCGCCATCATAGCAGCAAATATGTTGCCGCTGCTCTTGGCAATCTTTTCCTTCTTCAGAAGGTCGGTAACGCGGATGAATTCGGCGGTGTTCATAATAGTGGTCATGGTAATCCTCATCTTTCTCCGCATTACGCGGTCTCACAACAAAAAAGACAGGTCACCCGATTGGTGCCTGTCTGAATTTGTCAGATTATGAATGGTTTGTAGTGATTTGATATCTGTCGTACAATATCAATTCTATGCCGTTCGCAAGTTCCGTCAATGCTTTTTCAACGGTTTGCTGCAGCTACGCTTCCTTTCCTACTCTTGGCAGCAGCTACGCAAAAAGAAAAGACCCACCTGTTAATAGCAGGCAGGTCTTTCTTCGCAATGAGCATTTAAGGTCGGCTCAAGACCCTATTCGTCGTCACCGAAGCAACGCTATCAACGCTGTTCAGTAAATTCTATTATATGCCGGTCGCACAAGTCGTCAACTATGTTTCGCAGCTACGCAACAAAAAAGCCTCACTTGTTGGCAGCAGTCCTTTCGCTGTGGGGAATGTTTCCAGCTCATTTAGCTTCTCGCATGAGACCTTTCCACTTTTCCTTCAGACGCTCACAAAATTCTTCGATGCTTTCTTGCTGCTCATGGTTAGTGATGTCGCTTACCCGTTCATATTCAGAGCGTGCCCATTCATTCCAAGTGTTATAAGCATCTTGCAATTTCAGCGCTTGCTGAGGTGAATCTGCCATTTGTTTACGCAGCTTGTTAAGCTGCCTGTTGTTGTACTGCTGTAAGTAGCGGTATTTGGAATAGTATGGGTCCTTCTTGTTGTTTGCCCGAATGCTTTTGTCTTTGCATGCCTTGCTGCAGTATACTTTGTTCCGCTGACTTAAACGGAAAGCCCTCTTGCAGCAGGGACAGATAGCAATCCGCTTTGCAGACTCTGACGCATAATTGGCGTAATAGAAATCGAGGGAAAGATAGTCATATAAGTCTTTCACCGAGTAGACTTGGACGATTTTGTTGTTTAGCAAAGCAAAGGTTGTTATAATCTGCTTTGGCATGAATACGACTTTGCTGCCGTCTGGTTCCTTTGTATCATGGAGCTCTGAAAAGACGGCGTCTAACTCCGAGAAGGCTTGCTGGACAAGATTACGGGTGTAGGTCAAGGCTTCTTTGGCTGCAGCTTGGTTACTTTGTGTTGAAGCATCGGCACGACTGCTGCTTGAATCCAAACAGAATTGCTTTACGAGGGGCTGACCGAAAATGATGTCAATAGCTTCATCATCCGAGCAATTTGACAACTTTAGAAGTCGCCCTTCCGGCAATAGCCAGTCTTTCGAAAAATAGTTATAGAAATTTATAGTATCTGTTCCGATTTCCCGCTTTGAAAGAACGGTAGCTTTGCTGTTGTGCAATGCTACTTGCAAAAGCATCCCGTCGCAAAATGCAATGTTCATATATTCCCCCACTTATAGCAAAATGGAGCCTCGCCTGCTGGCAGGCAAGACTCCGAATTTGTTTAGCTTAGTCTTCGAGGCCGAAGGTGAAGCCCTCCTCCTTCATGGCGACGAGGCCGCCGCACGACTGAGCCTTCCTGCCGTCGATAGAAATATCCAGCGTCAGGCTGGTATCCTCGTTGTCCAGCCAGTTGGGGCGCAGGTCGCTGATAAGGTTGTACAGTGCTGCGACAGCATGGACAATCAGCTTCTCCTCGCCCAGTGTATTTCCAATTACTTCGTCATCGTTCTCCACGGGAACGCTGATGGCGTTCCCGTGGAGAACGATGACGAAGTAATTGGA
>ERZ1034876.129-NODE-129-length-51257-cov-8.609214_pt1 | contig 51257 bp, 46 predicted proteins | sample MGYA00520698_ERZ1034876 | MGnify/ENA primary metagenome ERZ1034876 (study PRJEB33766, sample SAMN09781723) | gut metagenome | biome: gut microbiome | host: Homo sapiens | place: Madagascar | study: EMG produced TPA metagenomics assembly of the PRJNA485056 data set...
GAAGCGTTAATGAGCCGTATCGCCCCGCCCTTGTTGGTGGTCACTGATGGGGGGAAGCGGGTTTGAGAAGGCGCGCAAGAACATCTGGCCCCGTAGCGCTACTTATCCGTAGATGTTTCATGGGGTGAGCTCGCGCTGAACTGGTCGTCTGAGAACTTGCTGGCCTAGTCCGGGATTACTGCTACTTTCACACCGATGCGGTCACAGAGGGCGTCGTAGGCTGAATACACGTCGCTGAGTGCAAACTCGTGGGTCACAATCGCGTCAACGTCGAGCCCGTCGCTCGGCCAGACGTGCGGGCCTGATCAGCGCCCCAAAGCCGAGCCTTCCAAACCCTCATCAGGTTGGGCGTTTTGATCTGTAGTCGGGTGGTCAGTCAAGACGTCCCCAATCGTCTGCGTGAACCCAGCCGTTATCTGGGTCCAAGCTCATCAAGTTACCGACTGCACCTAGTGCGACAGTTTTGCGTATTTGAGCCCGGATGCGTCGCGTGGGGTGTAGTTGGTACGGTCGTGGGGTTGATTTTTGTGCACCAGCTGCACCTGGTGCGACGGTTTTGTGTGTTTGAGCTTGGATGTGTCGCGTGAGGTGTAGGCAGTGATGCGTGTCGGCGTGTTTTGTGCTCCCGAGTGCACTTGGTGCGACGGTTTGGCGTGTTTGATCCTGGATTTGTCGCGTGGGGTGCAGGTAGTGACGCTCGTCAACTGGCTTCGCTTCCTCATCGACGGGCGTGTCGGGGTGTGGGGCGCCAGAGGTGGCGCCTTTGTCGTGTGAGGCGATGTTTTGGGTATTAACCCCAAATCTGAAAGACGGATGTAAGGGGCGGAGATGAAGAATGTCGCCTCTATGTCAGTTTTCCCCTTGTGCCGATATTTTAGGGGAGTTGCCAATTGATTGGCGTTGCTCCTTGAGCCCGAAGAAGGTCATTTGCTTTCGAGAAAGGCCTCGAACCGAAGAAGCCACGACGTGCCGACAAGGGGGATGGGTGCGCCGACTTGATGATCGGGAAGCGGTTCAGTCGCGGTTCCAGCGTCTGTGCCGGTCGGCCCCAGAGGATCGCCACCAGCGGTTGTGGTGTGCCCTCGTCATCGGTGCGGGCAACAAGAGCATCGATCGCGCATTCGGTGACCTCCTCCCACCCGCGGTTCTGGTGTGAGCCTGGGGCGCTCGGGCGAACCGTGAGCACCCTGTTGAGCAGACAGACTCCCTCGCGCGCCCACGGCGTCAAGTCACCGGATGTCGGTCGCGGGAGGCCTAGGTCCGACTCCAGTTCGGTGAAAATATTGACGAGGGACCGCGGAATCGGTGTCCCCGGAGTGACGGAGAAACTGAGCCCCATCGCGTGCCCGGGCGTGGGATATGGATCTTGACCGACGATCAGCGCTTTCACGTCGTTAAATGGGTAGGTGAATGCTCGCAGTACATCCGTACCAGCGGGTAGATAGTTGTGCCCGGCTTTGATTTCTTTGCGGAGCATTACTCCTAACTCATGAATCTTGTCTTCAACGGGCGCCAAGGCTTCAGCCCACCCGGGGTCGATGAGATTGATAAGCGGTTGAGGAGCAACGTCATTCATATGCTCAGCTTAGTGTGATCGAATCCGCGATGTTTATCTGATTGTGATACGTGGCGAGGCCTCGGCGCGCCGGCGTCTTCTTCAGCATCGAAACGTACGTGACGTTAGGCTAAAAGGGTGAGTTCAGTTAACCCTCGTGATGAATTTGATGTTGCCGGCGAAGATATGCCTGTCGGTATGCACCGCCCTCAGCCGTCGAAGTGGAAGTCAGTCTGGCCATTCCTGGTCATTCTGATCGTTGTTCCCCTACTGGCTTGGGGAGCAAGTAGCCTTCTGACGAACAGGCCGACCTCGTCGAATACGGCTGCCACCCCTACGGGGCAATCCGAAGCACAGTCGGCTCAGTCGGCACCTGAAACCACCCAGTCTGCTCCCGCTGAACAGGCTGAATCTGCTCAGTCGGAACCGGTAACCGAACCGGAATCAACGCCCGCCCCGGCGAACGAACCCATCGTTGATACCAACGTGAAGATTTCAGTGCTGAACGGTACCGGCCAGAACGGTTTGGCAGCTCGGACTGCCGAAAAGCTCACCGCAGCAGGCTTTGCCGGTGCAGCGACGGGCAACGCAACCGGTTGGGAGACCCAGGATTCAACCGTTTACTACCAGGACCCGAACTTGGAAGCCAGTGCGCGAGCAGTTGGCGAAGCTGTGGGCATCACGAACGTTCAGCAGTCGAATAACATCGGCGATTCAGATATTGTCGTTCTGCTGAGGTAATCCCGCTTCGCGCTCTAGGTGCGAACGCGACACTAGCAGGAGTGGCCAGTCGATAATCGACTGGCCACTGTGCTGTTTGCGCCTACAGTGAACCCCGTTTGCCTCGTCTTGCACTCGAAAGGGGAGAGTGCCAAACTTGAGTTAGCACTCGCCACGGCAGAGTGATAAAACCAGCGGGAAGGTGGGGGACGTTCGGCATCTGGAAAGGCCAGATGAACAGCGTTCCGTCCGTCGCGGGCACCATCCCCAATCCGCACCGCGGAAGGAAATACACACCAATGGCAAAGATCATTCACTTCGACGAGGACGCACGTCGCGGCATGGAACGTGGCCTGAACCTCCTCGCTGATACTGTCAAGGTCACCCTCGGCCCCAAGGGTCGCAACGTTGTTCTCGACAAGAAGTGGGGCGCCCCCACCATCACCAAGGACGGCGTCTCTGTCGCAAAGGAAATCGACCTTGAAGATCCGTTCGAGCGCATCGGCGCCGAACTGGTGAAGGAAGTTGCAAAGAAGACCGACGACGTTGCAGGTGACGGCACGACCACCGCAACCGTTATTGCTCAGGCACTCGTCCGTGAAGGCCTCCGTAACGTTGCAGCTGGCTCGAACCCGATTGCTCTCAAGCGCGGTATCGACCAGGCTGTCTCCGCTATCGTCGAACAGCTCCACAACGACTCCAAGCCTGTCGAAACGACCGAGCAGATCGCGGCAACCGCTTCGATCTCCGCGAACGACTCGGAGATCGGCAAGCTCATTGCCGAGGCATTCGAGAAGGTCGGTGCAGAGGGCGTCGTCACCGTCGAAGAAACCAACTCCTTCGACACCACCCTCGAAACCACCGAGGGCATGCGTTTCGACAAGGGCTTCCTCTCGGCCTACTTCGTCACCGACACCGAGCGCCAGGAGGCCGTCCTTGAGGACGCCTACGTGCTCCTTATGGACTCGAAGATCTCGAACGTCAAGGACATCGTCCCCGTTCTCGAAAAGGTCATGCAGACCGGAAAGCCGCTGCTGATCGTCGCCGAAGATGTCGAGGGCGAAGCTCTGGCAACCCTCGTCGTCAACAAGATCCGTGGCACCTTCAAGTCCATCGCCGTCAAGGCACCGGGCTTCGGTGACCGTCGCAAGGCAATGCTCCAGGACATGGCAATCCTGACAGGTGGCCAGGTCATCTCCGAAACCGTTGGCCTTTCCCTTGAAAACGCTGATCTTGAACTGCTTGGTCGCGCACGCAAGGTCGTCGTCTCCAAGGACGAAACGACGATCGTCGAAGGCGCTGGCGAAAAGGAAATGATCGACGCTCGCGTCCGTCAGATCCGCCAGGAGATCGACAACACCGACTCCGACTACGACCGCGAGAAGCTCCAGGAACGCCTGGCCAAGCTCTCCGGTGGCGTTGCCGTCATCAAGTCCGGCGCTGCAACCGAGGTCGAACTCAAGGAACGTAAGCACCGCATCGAAGACGCAGTGCGTAATGCTCGCGCAGCCTCCGAAGAGGGCCTCGTCGCCGGTGGTGGCGTTGCTCTGATCCAGGCCGCTGACCGCGCACTGGCAACCCTCGAAGGCCTGCCTGGCGATGAAGCAACCGGCGTGAACATCGTCCGCGTTGCAATCTCCGCTCCGCTCAAGCAGATCGCTGAGAACGCTGGCTTCGAAGGTGGCGTTGTCGCAGACCGTGTCGCAGCAATGGAACCGGGCCACGGCCTGAACGCAGCAACCGGCGAATATGGCGACCTGATGGCAGCCGGCATCTCTGACCCGGTGAAGGTCACCCGCTCTGCTCTGCAGAACGCTGCTTCGATTGCAGGCATGTTCCTGACCACTGAAGCTGTCGTTGCCGACAAGCCTGAACCGCCGGCACCGGCCGGTGGCGAAGACGCCGGCATGGGTGGCATGTACTGAGCCGCTGATGCTTGCGCGCGTCTCGCGTAGCTGAAAACAGTCGGGGCCGGCCCTTATCTCAGGGCCGGCCCCGACTGTCTCTTCAGGCTAGTCGAGCAAGTGGTATCAGGCGTGTCTGTGGTATCAGACGTGTCTTTGGAACCATCGACATCACACTCAGGTGTCTTATATCGGCACCTGGAGCAAACGCCAGTAGGGCCCAGTAGGCCAAGCCCATCAGACCGCTACGTGAGAACGTGAAATATGGCTTATACGCCCGCAAAAAGGCCTGCGCTCGCGGCCTCGGCGTCTTCGTAACTTTGGGCTGCAATCTGCATATGAGATCCGATCGTGTCCAAAGATGCTTCGACCTGCGCTTGTGTGGCTTGCCAGGAAGCGACGCATGCCTGAAAACTTGCTTGCGCAACGCCTGTCCATGAGCCTTCCAAGGCCTGTAGGTCTGCGAGCATCGTCTGAACCTGCGAACGGATTTCGTTGCTGAGGACACTGACGCGCGTAGCGCTCGCTGAGATTTGCGAAGAATCGACGGTGAAAACTGCCATGAGAATCCCTTTCCAATCGTGGTGACGCACATTGAAAAATGGTGCGTACGCCCACGCTAGGAAAGGGAGGACGAAGCGGAAACCGGGCGAGCGCTCAATTGTGGATAAGTGCTACCCGCACAAAAATGTGGATAAGTCTGGCTTATGCCGGGTTTGCCGGCAGATCCATTGCTTCGATCGCGCTTTCAAGGGACGACGTTGTTTCATCATCTTCTGGAGTGGCAGGCACTGCAGGAATGACGATCTTCGGCAGGGTGCCGGTCATTGTGAGTTCGTCTGCCGGAGTTTCGACCGTAGCAACGTTCTTCTTCAGGTGGCGTCGCTTCAGGATGATGGTGCCGGTTGTGGTGAGATCCTCTTCGGGAGCGTCGTCGGAATCATCCGTGTCGTCGAGATCGTCATTGTTGTCACCGCACTGGCAGAGTGCGGAGTCGATTTTTGCCAGTTCGACTTCCAGGTTGGAACGGGCGGCGTCTTCCCACGCGCTTCCCAGTGGTGACTGGTAGAGCGGGTCGTAGGACAGGAGCTTGGTAATCAGCGCGCGGCGTGCTTTGAGGAAGGGAGTATCTTCCAGGTCGGCGAGTTCGTTGCGTAGCTTCTCGCGGTACTTCTTGTATTCCTGTGGGCTTCCGGCCAGCAGTGCGAGGTCGGCGTCCACCAGTACCTGGGCGTCCACATCGTCACGCGGTGCGCGGTGCTTGGCGAGGTATCCGATGAGTTCACCGATACGGTTTGTCACGTCTTCGCTGACACCGAGCGATTCCAAGTGCTCGGCGGTGTTAGCGACGCACTCGTTGACGGTCGCCTGCGGGTCGATGCCTTTGAGTTTCACCGCGATGCAACGGTTGAGGGTTGCGCCTCTGTACCATGCGGCGACGCGGAGGACGTCTGGGTCGTGTGCGGTTGCAGAAAGCTCATCGATGCGCGTAAGAACGTTAATCAGATGATGCAGGTTATGCAGAGCCAGGCGCTCGTCGGACCATTCTTCGACAAGTGCGTGCGCTTCTTGAATTAGTCGGTCAACCGGGGCGGTTGCGCCGAGTTCAATCATGGCGTCAGTAAACGAGCTGATAAGCCATTGTGGTGCTCCAGCACCCATACGCTCACTCCTGATTTAGGGATATGCCGAAATCATACTCAGGGGATAAGAATAAGGCATTTCCGGTGGCCTACGTCTCATGTGCGGATTGACGAGGCCTGCGCGTTCTCGAAGTCTAAGAAGCGCGTGGCAGGCGCGCTGGGTGCATTGGGTCTACGGCCTGGGTGCTACTTTTCTACGTCGGTGGGGCTGATGGCTGATGCGTCCGGGTTTGTGTCCGCGGGGGAGTAGAGGAGCGGGAGTTCGATGCGGACGGTCAGTCCGCCTCCTTTAGTTTTGCTCAGCGTGGCGTTGCCACGGTGGGCGTTGATGATGCCGGCAATGATGGCAAGACCAAGGCCGGAGCCTCCCTGTGTGCGAGCACGTGACGTGTCGGCGCGGTAGAAGCGTTCGAAGACTCGCGATTGGTCTGCTTCTGCGATGCCGGGACCGTGGTCGCGGAATTCGACGACGGCCGTGTCTCCTGTTTTGCCGAGTGCGATTTCGACGGGTGAGCCCGCGGGAGTGTAACGGACGATATTGCCAATGAGGTTGGTGAATACCTGCGATATGCGGTCGCGGTCGGCTTGTGTCACCAGTGTCATGGGTGGTTTGTGTCCGCTGAGAGACGTCAGGGCAACGGAACGAGTGGGGTCCAGTGCCTGCAGGTCAAATACGGCGTTGCCGGCAAGTTTCACCAAGTCGATATCGGTGATTTCAAGGGGGCGTCCCTCGTCCAAGCGAGCCAGGGTCAGCAGGTCTTCGACCAGTGAGGCCATGCGTGTTGATTCTGATTGTATGCGTCCCATGACTTCGTCGACGCGTTCATCGGGAACGCCACCCATGGAGTAGAGCTCGCAGTAGCCGGAGATTGCGGCTAGTGGCGTGCGTAGTTCGTGGGATGCGTCAGACACGAAGCGACGGATTTTCTGTTCTGACACTTGTCGAGCGTGGAATGATTGCTCAACCTGGGTCAACATAGCGTTGAGCGATAGGGACAGAGATCCGACTTCGGTGCTTCCCGGTTGGGAAGGAACACGCTGTGTGAGGTCGCCGGCCGCAATCTTGCCCGCGGTCGATTCGATTTCCCTCAGGGGAAGCAGGGAACGGCGAACCAAGGTGTGGCCCAGGAATGCTCCGACGAAGACGATGACAACACCGGCGATCGAGAAGTAGGTGCCCGTGGTGCGCAGGGTGCGTTGAACGTCTGTCAGAGGAAGAGCGATCGTCATGGTGCCCAGGGGCGTGGTTGCCGTGGAGGACGCATAGAGCGGGAAAGCGACCGCGCGCCAGTTGGAGCCCAGCTGAGTTGAGGGCACGGTAACGGGGTTAGTGATCTCGTTGGAGGTTTCCGGAATCTGCGCAGTTGCAAGCAGATCTGGGATCTTGGGTGTTCCCGATGTTTCCAACGTTCCCGGGTAGTAGTAGGTCGTATCGTCGCCGTTTATGAAGCGTGCGTGAATGTAATACAGGGTTGGTAGACCCGAGGTGCCGTCCTTAATCGACGTGTTTTCGCCTCGAATGAAAGAGCCCGCCGTGACGCGCAACTGTTCGTCAATCTGAGACACCAGATGGCGTTGCAGGAGGCCTACCATGACCGTTCCAGACATGATCAGCCCCAGAGCCAACAGGGTTGTAATCAGGCTGACCAGCTGAGTAGAGAGGGGACGACGTTCCCAAAAACTACGCAGGTGGCCAAGCGGTCCCGAGGAGCTACTCATGTATTCCTTAGTCGTCGGCGCGCAGGATGTATCCGACACCGCGCTTGGTGTGGATCAGTTCGCCGGCTGCACCTTCGACTGCCAACTTGCGACGCAGGTAGGAGATATACGATTCGACAATCGCAACTTCTCCACCCCAGTCGTATTCCCACACGTGATCCAAGATCTGCATTTTCGACACGACGCGTCCCTCGTTGATCACCAGGTAGCGAAGAAGCTTGAACTCTGTGGGGGACAGGTCAATTTCGACGCCCGCACGGCTGACCTCGTGCGCATCCTCGTCAATGACCAGGTCGCCGACGCGGAGCTTGCCATCGTCTTCTTCGGAGCCGATGGTGCGTCGCAAGATGGCGCGGATACGGGCAACGACCTCTTCAAGGCCGAAGGGCTTGGTTACGTAGTCGTCGCCACCGACGGTCAGACCCTGGATCTTGTCACGCATATCGTCGCGTGCGGTCAGGAATAGAACGGGGACGCTCGCTCCTGCTTCGCGCAGGCGACGGGTCACGGTGAATCCGTCCATGTCCGGCAACATGACGTCCAAAACGATCAGGTCAGGGGCCTCGTCCATGGCGATACGGTAGGCGGACTGGCCGTCTTCCGCGGTCAGGACATCGAATCCGGCAAAACGAAGTGATGATGCCAGAAGGTCGCGAATATTCGGCTCGTCGTCAACGACAAGCAGGCGGGCTTCTTCCTCAGTACCTGTGCGTGTCATACCTAATAGTGTGACCGATATTTCTGAGTGTTTCCTGAATGGTTCGTGAGAGTCGCGTGTGTGCGTGTAAAGCCCGTTTCTGTGCCACACCATTTACTCAGCACTTATCAACGACCTGCGCATATGGCACGATAGAACTTCAAGAACACAAATGAAGGAAACCCGAAAGGACCAGCGATGCTCGATCCGATGAGCCCACCCGATGTGGAGTTCCACTCCGTATCGCCCAAGCTTGCCCAGGTCCGCATCATCACGACGATTCTGACGTTCCTGCCTCTGCTCGCCAGCGGAGTCGCGCTCGCGGTTCTCGTTTCGAAGTGGTGGTGGATCGGATTCGCGGTTGTTGTCATCATGATGGTCTGGTCGCTGGCGATTATTCACCGTCAGGTTCGTGCGATGGCATTTGGCACGGGTGATGACGAGTTTTTGATCCGCAAGGGCATTATGTTCCGTCGTCTGACGTTGATTCCTTACGGTCGTATTCAGTATGTGGAACTCTCTGAAGGCCCGATTGCTCGCCACTACGGCATCGCAGAGCTGAAGATTCATACGGCGTCCGCGTCGACGGATGCGACGTTGAACGGTGTTCCGGTTGCTGAAGCCGCTCGCCTTCGCGACATGCTTGCCGAGCGCGGCACGGCGGAATTGGCTGGCCTGTGAAGAAGTCGAATAAATCCGCCCCTTTGCGCGCCACACAGGGCGGTGTCCCCGACGAGCAGTGGCGCAAACTGCACCCGGCATCGCCAATTATCCACGCGTGGAAGGCGATTGCAGCTCTGCTTGCGTTTGTCACCTATCAGAATTTCGACACGGTTGCCGATATTGCGAATTCTGGCTTTGTTCGCCATCAGGCGCTCTCGCTGGTCGTTGGCGTCATTGTCGGCTCGGCCTTCTTGATTCTTCTTGCGATCATGCTGTTTTCGTACTTCTCGTGGAAATTCACGTCTTTCGCCGTTGTCGACGAAGGCGTGTATTACCGCGCTGGCATCTTCGTGAAAACGTTGAAGCACGCTCGCCTGGATCGCATTCAGGCGGTCGATATTCATCATCCGTTGCTGGGGCGTATTTTCGGCTTAGGCAAGATCAACATTGAGGTTGCCGGTGGCGGACAGTCGAATGTCGAATTCGGCTTCCTTAAAACACAGGAATTGGATGATGTGCGCGCTGAAATCTTGGCGCGCGCTTCCGGCGTCTACTCTTCACCAGCTCCCGCTTTGGCGCAGAATACGCCTCAGTCTGATTCCGCCATCGAATTGGGGGACGAGGCCGGCTCCATCGCTCAGGCACCGTCATCGGAACAGGCCGGTGCCTCGGTTCCTCGCCGTCCGGTGGTCGCTCCGGAACGAGTCCTGTATACGGTTCCAGTGGGCAGGCTTGTTGCTTCGCTGGTGACGAATATTGGCATGATTATTGCGATCCTAGTTGTGCTTGCCATCTTGGTCATGTCGGTTGTTTTGCTGATCAAAGTCGGAATTGAGGGTACGGCGGGTATCTTCTCTGGTTTTGCAGGTATTGTTGCTGCCGTCGCAGCAATCTGGAGGCGTTTCGCAGGCGAATTTAACTTCACTGCAGCCGTTTCACCGGATGGTATTCGCACTCGTTCGGGTCTTCTGGAAACCCGTAATCAGACGATTCCGCCGCGTCGTGTCCACGCTGTTCTTGTTCAACAGCCGTGGCTTTGGCGTCGCTTCGGCTGGTATCGCGTGAAGATCACGCAGGCTGGCTACGGTGGCAAAACCGATAGTGACAAGTCTCAGCGTTCCGCTGACGTTCTTTTGCCGGTGGGCACTCGCGCTGACGCGGAACTTGCTTTGTGGCTGGTGATCCGTGACTTGGGTGTGACTGACCCCGTTGCTTTCATTGAAGCTGCTTTGAATGGAACGCGCGAAGGGCAAGGATTCCTTCCCGTTCCGATGCGTGCGCGCCTGTTTGATTGGTTCTCTTACAAGCGTCGCGCAGTCGCGCTGACGGATACGTGCTTTGTGATCCGCAAGGGCTGGCTGACCTGGCAGACCGGTTTCATACCCGTGGAGCGGATTCAATCCCTGGCGATCATTCAAGGCCCGTGGGAGAAAAGGCGCCAGCTAGTTGATGTGAATGCTTCCATCGTTCCAGGTAGTGCCCCAGAGTTGGCAGGCCACATTGATGAGGAAGCCGGCGTTGCCTTGCTTGAAGAGCTCCGCGCGAAGTCTCAGCTGAAGCGTGCCAGCGAGCCCGCGGAACACTGGATGCTCCGCGTCACGAAGGGTCTTGACGCCCGTCAGGATGACCAGAGCATTTACGCGTCACAGGACGACCCCTCGTGTGAAAACAGCGTGACCGTAGGCGAAGATAACTCCGATTGTGATCGCGCCGATGTTCAGCTGGAAGCCGATGAATCGAGCGCGGCCTCGTCGATCGAATAACGGCGGACGAATATCGACTACCGTTGAAGACGCGCGCCCGCGCACACCATCTACTCAAGGCGGCACATTGTGAGTGAGCAACCAGGCAGGCTTGACGTCGGACTCATCGGCATGGGGACGGTCGGTCCTGTCATCGCTTCCGCTCTACGTTCCGCAGGCCATCGAATTGCCGGCGTCGTCGCGCACACGGACGGCGAGCGCGAGCGTGCGGAGATGATGCTCCCGGGTGTGGCGATCATGGACGAAACCGAGGTTATTGCCGCATCGGGCTTGGTGATTCTGGCCGTTCCCGACGGGGAAATCGAGCTTCTGGTCAAGGGCCTTGCTGACATGGACGCGTGGAAAATGGGGCAGATCGTCTGCCATCTGGCGGGCCCGTTTGGAACCGGGATTCTGGCGCCCGCCCAGGCGATGGGCGCGATTCCGGTCGCGATTCACCCCGTTATGACGTTCACGGGTATGAGCCTTGATATTCCGCGCCTGTCGGGTACTCCGTTTGCTGTCAGCGCGCCCGCACCATTCCTGCCGATCGCGCAGGCGCTGGTTGTGGAAATGGGTGGCGAACCCATCGTTGTCGATGAAGATGCTCGCCCGGCAGTTCACGCGGCGCTCACGCTTGGCACGCTTGGGATCGTGACGGCGGTCGTCCAGTCCTTGGCCGGCCTTGAACGTGCCGGGATTGAGGACCCCGCCCTGTTCGCTTCTTCGCTTCTGGCTGGAACGGCAGAAAAAGCGCTGTCTGAAATTGAGCGGGCTTTGCCAGCTCCGATTGCGAACGGCGATACGCAGGTCATTGCTGAACACGTGAAAGCGCTGGCTGGTCTGCCCGCATCCGACGGTGATTCTGATGCTGCGGGTGATTTCGCGGATATCTACCGCTCGCGTGCGTATCAGGCGACCGACATCCTCCATCGACGAGGCCGCCTGAATGATCGAGCGTGCGATTCGATCAAGGCGGCGCTGATGGAAGGCGGGTTCTGACGCTGATTGTCTGCGTCGTGTTGGCGCAGAATTGACAGTGCGTTAGTCAGAAACGTGGGGGAATACTCGCCCCTTGAGGTCGCATATGAGTCTGCCTACTACGACAATGGAAGTATGACGAAACGACCAGTGCTCACTCATACGCGTGAAGAACTTGCCACAGCGCTGAAGCCATTGACCGGCTCGCGTGCTCTGGTGATGACGATGGGCGCCCTGCATTCGGGGCATTTAGAGCTGGTCAAACAGGCGAAGGCGCACGGTGATCACGTCATCGTCACGATCTTCGTGAACCCCACGCAGTTTGCTCCGGGTGAGGACTATGACGCCTACCCGCGCACGCTCGAAGCGGACATGGATGCGCTTCAAACCGTGGGCGCCGATGTCGTGTGGGCGCCGAGCCCCGAAGATGCCTATCCCGAGCCCGTCACCGTTTCGATTGATCCCGGTCCGATTGCTCGCGTCCTGGAAGGCAAGACTCGCCCGACCCACTTCGGTGGGGTTGCGCTGGTGTGCACGAAGGTCGTGGGTCTCGTTCGCCCAGATGTTGCACTGTTCGGCGAAAAGGATGCTCAGCAGCTTGCGATGTTGCGCCATGTGTTCCGCCAGCTCGACGTGCCGGTGACCGTGATCGGCGTTCCGATCGTGCGCGACACCGACGGCGTTGCCCTGTCCAGTCGCAACCGCTACCTGTCCGACGAAGAGCGGGTCCGCGCTCGTGCTCTCAACCAGAGCTTGACGCTGGGCGTTGAAGCGGGTCGTGCGGGTGCACCTGCCACCCAGATTATTGACGTCATACGAGGCCACATCGAGGCGACCGGCGATATCGACATTGATTACATTGCGCTGGTCGATGATGAAACCTTCGATATCCTGGGCGCCTACGGTTCGGCAGAACTGACGTCGGCTGATTCCTTGCGTCCCGCGACCTTGAATCAGGCGGGGGAGCGCGCATATCGCCTGCTGCTCGCAGTCAAGATTGGCACCACGCGCCTGATCGACAATATGCCGTTTGTGGCGCCCATCGAACAGGAGAATGCCGGTGAGTGAAATCATGCGCCCGATGATTCAGGGCAAGATCCACCGCGCCACCGTCACGGGTGCTGACCTGCACTACGTCGGTTCGATCACCATCGATGAGGACCTGCTGGACGCGGCGAACATTGCGCCCGGGCAACGAGTCGACATTGCGGATGTGAACAATGGCAATCGCCTGTCCACCTACACGATCGCCGGTCCGCGAGGCTCCGGTGTCATCCAGCTCAACGGCGCCGCTGCGCACCTCGTGAACCTCGGCGATCTGGTCATCATTATGGCCTACTGCCAGGTTCCAGAATCCATGGTGAAGGGCTGGGAGCCTGCCGTCGCATTCGTTGACGCTGACAACCATATTGTCGAGATCGGCTCCACTGCGGGGACGGTTCCAGAAGACTCTGATCGCGCTCGCGAACTCGGCCTGAAGTCGTCCGGCACGTAACAAGTAGTACGTCTGCCCCTCCTCGCGCCCCCTTTTTTGAAACGGGCAACGGTGGCATAGGCATACGTTGAAGTGCCCGGCCTCGTCGATACGAGTGCCAAGGCGGAATAATCCGTGAACTGACGGTGTGCGATGTGGCACTGCACCCACTCGCGTTCCCTATGCGAAATGGGTGCGGTGATACCGTTAAACTGGCAGGGTGACTGACGTGAATACAAACCCAGCTGCCCCGGAAAACGACGACGCCCCCGAACAGGTGCGTGTCCGCCAAGAAAAGCGCGAGCGTCTGCTTGCCGAAGGAGGCCAGGCCTACCCGGTCGTCCTAGCAATTACCACTTCGATTGCCGATGTTCGTGAAAAGTACGCTCACCTTGAAATCGGCGAAGAAACTCAGGACGAGGTCGGTATTGCCGGTCGTGTGATGCTTGCTCGCAACGGTGGCAAGCTCTGCTTCGCAACCCTGATGGATGGCGCCGGCAACCGTATTCAGGTCATGCTGTCGGCCGCAGAGGTCGGTTTGGATTCGCTGGCTCAGTACAAGACCGACGTGGACCTTGGTGACCACCTGTTCGTGCACGGTCGCGTCATTTCCTCGCGTCGTGGCGAACTGTCGATCATGGCATGCCCCGGCACCGCGCCCGCCGAGCTGTTCACGCCCGGCATCAACGAAGGCGACCCGGTTCCCGCATGGCAGATCGCTGCAAAGGCGGTCCGCCCATTACCGAAGACCTACACCGGAGAAGACGGCAACGAAATCTCCCTGTCTGAGGACCTGCGTGTTCGTCGCCGCTACCTCGACATGATTGTTCGCCCGGCCGCCCGCGATATGGTGCGTATGCGCGCCAATGTTGTGAAGTCGTTGCGCAACTACTTCGATGAAGCTGGCTTCATCGAGATCGAAACGCCGATGCTACAGAACCTGCACGGTGGCGCGGCTGCACGCCCGTTTTCGACTCACATGAACGCCTACGACACCGAGCTGTTCTTGCGCATTGCGCCCGAGCTGTTCCTCAAGCGTGCGGTTGTCGGCGGCGTCGACAAGGTCTTCGAAATCAACCGCAACTTCCGTAACGAGGGCGCAGACTCCTCGCACAGCCCCGAATTTACGATGCTTGAGGCCTACGAAGCCTACGGTTCCTACGACACGATGGCTCGTCGCACCCGTGAGTTCATCCAGAAGGCGGCACGCGACGCCCTGGGCACCGAGGTCGTCACCCTGCCCGACGGCTCGTCCTACGACCTTTCGGGTTCGTGGAAAGAAATCTCGATGTTCGAGGCCACGGCTGACGCTCTCGGTCGTGAGTTCACGGTGAATACTCCGCTGGACGAATTGGTGAAGATCGCCGAAGAACTCGGTGAAGACATTGCTGACCACTGGGGGCCCGGTAAGGTCGCAGAAGTTATCTTCGAAGCCACCGTCGGTGACAAGCTGTATGCGCCGACCTTCGTGCGCGACTACCCTGAAGACTCCAGCCCTCTGACCCGCGGACACCGTTCCAAGCCGGGCATCGTCGAGAAGTGGGATCTGTACGTCCGAGGCTTCGAACTGGCGACCGCCTACTCCGAACTGGTCGACCCGGTCATCCAGCGCGAGCGTTTCGAAGCGCAGGCGCTTGTTGCGGCAAAGGGTGACCCGGAAGCAATGGTCCTGGATGAAGATTTCCTGATGGCCATGGAGTACGGTATGCCACCGGCAGGTGGCATGGGTATGGGCCTTGACCGCCTGCTGATGGCTCTGACCGGTCAGGGTATCCGTGAGACCATTACGTTCCCGCTGGTCAAGAAGCTCTGAGTATTCCGGGATTCGCCTCTTGTTTGAGGCTGTCTTCCTGATTCTCTTTTCGTCGGATAAACCGGCAATAGTGGCCTCGCGCTTGCGTGAGGCCACTATTTTTTCGGGAACCGGAGAAAATGGTCTACAGTGGTGGAAGTACCGTCGTTACGAATCGAGTGAATACAGATCATGAGTGATCTGCAAACAGATCAGAATCCGCCTTTCTTCAATGAAGATGAGCCGAAGCGGTCAAAGGGGCGTCCTCCTCGAATTGATCGCGAAAAGATCCTCGAAGCGGCTCGAACAATCGATCCTGACAAGGTGACGATGCAGGCCGTCGCCGACATTCTCGAAGTGAACCCAACCGCGCTGAATTATCACGTCGGTGGTCGTGAAGGGTTCATGCGTCTTGTCGCAATGGACCGCGTACGGCACGGTGTTCACCGCTTTGCTTTGGATCCCGAGTCTGAAGCGGTGGGGGATTGGGAGCGTCAGCTTCGTCATTTTGCAACGACGATGCGCGCTTCGATTTCAAAGCTGGGTGCGCTTGCTCCGTATCTTGAGTTCGATGCTTCCTCTGCGCTGGCGTACATGCGTCCGTTGGAACAGATCCTGTCCTCAATGGTGAATGCTGGTTTTAGTCTTCCTGAAGCGGTGCGCGGGCTGCTGCTGGTCGTGCATATGTCCGCTCATGCGGGTAAGCATGTTGCGCGTGTGAAGAGAGCCGAGGAAGCGCCTTGTGCCCATTCGAAGGAACGAGGGTCGTTCCTTGCCTTCGTCGACGAGGCTCCCGAAGGAACGATTCCGCTGATCCGTTCATTAGTGCATGGCGAAGTTGAAGGATTCGCTCCGGGCTCCATGAGCGATATTGATACGCAGTTCGCCTACGAGATGGACGTTGTCATTGACGGGCTTCGCGCGCAGATTGCCTAGAATACGTCCTTGCCAACCGGAGTGTGGTGTCTGCTTGGATAAAGAAAAGTGGAGTTCACGATTGTTGTGAGCTCCACTTTTCTTTGGTTTTGGCTGGGTGCGATCTGGCTTAGTGCCTAGGGACGAGGCCGCGCGCCTGCGCCGCGCGAGTGCGAACCAGATCAAGCAGTTCGCGTGCCACGCCATCGTCGAGTACGAGGTCGGTGGCGACGTGTGCGCGCAGTGCGCCGAGCAGTGGGAGCGCCTTCGAGGCGCCAGCTACGACGCAGAGGCGACGCGGGATCTTGCGGAGAGTCTCTGGGTTGGGGCCGGAAGCTCGGCTGTTGAGTTCCATGTCTGTTGATCCGTCTTCGCGCAGGAGGACGGTGCAAACGTCGCCGACAACGCCGTCCTTCTGTGCCAGTGCGATTTCTTCAGTGTCCAGGAAGCCACCCGAATAAACGTGGGAGGGCAGGCGTGCTGAAAGTGAGCCGACGCCGAACAGAGCGATATCGCAGTCGTCAATCGTCTTCAACACGGTCTGGACCGAGCGCTCGCGCCAGAGCTGCTTCTTTGTCTCTGCGTAGTCGAAGAACGTGGGAACGGGGAAGTGGACCATGCGTCCGCCTATCGCGCGCGCTGCGCGGGAAATAATCGCGTCTGCGTAGGGCATACCGGACTCGGTAGCGGTCGCGGCACCGTTGAGCTGGACGACGGTCGATCCGGGGAAGTTGACGCGTGGCATACAGCGGGTGATCTCTGAGGTCGTGTTGCCCCATGCGATGCCAAGGGTGACACCGGGTTTGAGCATGTCGACCAGACGTTCCGCAGCGACAAGCGAGACGTTATGAAGTCGGTTGACTTCGGTGTGGACGTCATGAACTGGAACAACGGATGTCTGTACGCCGAAGATTTCAGAAATCTGACCGGCAAGGGTTCCTTTATGTCCCGGAGCGGCACTCACTGAGATGCGAACCAAGCCGGTGTCGCGCGCGTAGGACAGCAAACGAGAGACCGAGGAGCGTGATACGCCAAGGTGGCGTGCGATCGTCTCCATGGTCTGACCTTGGAGGTAATACATTGATGCGGCTTCATGAGCCTGTTCGTCACGAATCGTCACGTGTCATAGTCTGCCATGCACAGGCGTGCAGGTCTAACTGTTGAATGTCCAATCCTTTGGGAGATTGTGCGATTTGGTGAGTGTGCACACATTGGAGAGGTAAGTATCCCCTTAGGTGCACGGTTGTGCACGGGCTCAGGTTCGATGTGCAAACACTGTCATACTATGTGGTGTCCACGTGAAGACATCACAGGTCAGCACGGGTTTGTTTTGTGACCGCAAAGTGCCAACGAGCGGTCCTGCGAAACAAGCGGAGTCTTGAAAAAGAATTCGCATGTGACGCGGCGTGCTTTTCGAACTTGGCGTGATCGGTCCTGTCTCGCTAAAGGAACCCTGCGGGTGGGAAACCGCCCGACAATTCGATGCAATGAAGCATCGAAGAAAGATTGGAAAAATGCTCGCAACACTTCTTCCTGCAGTTGCTGAAGTCGGCTCCGGCAAGATCTTCATGTCGGAGTTCCTCGGCACAGCAGTCCTTCTCCTCCTCGGTGGTGGCGTTGTTGCTACCAACCTCCTGCCCAAGTCCAAGGGCAAGGATGGCGGCTGGCTCATGATCAACTTCGGCTGGGGCTTCGCAGTCCTCGCCGGCGTCTACGTCGCCTACACGACCGGCGGCCACCTCAACCCCGCCGTGACCATCGCCAAGGTCGTCGCCTACATGTTCGATCCAGCCGTCACCCTCAACGGCCCGGCCGTCGGCGAGGGCGGCATCGCTGTGAGCGCCGCGAACGTCGCGATCTACATCGTCGCCCAGTTCCTCGGCGCTTTCGTCGGCGCCGTCCTGTGCTGGCTCACCTTCAAACAGCACTTCGATGAGGACTGCGATCCGGCTCTCAAGCTCGGCGTCTTCTCGACCGGCCCGGAGATCCGCTCCTACGGATGGAACACCCTCACTGAGGCCATCGGCACCTTTGTCCTGATCCTCTGGGTCTTCGTCTCCGGATACACGACCACCGCGATTGGCCCGCTCGGCGTTGCACTGATCATCGTCGTCATCGGCAACTCGCTCGGTGGCCCCACCGGATACGCGATCAACCCGGCTCGTGACCTCGGCCCGCGTATTGCTCACGCAATCCTCCCGATCAAGGGCAAGGGTGGCTCCGACTGGGGCTACTCCTGGGTTCCGGTCGTCGGCCCGATCCTCGGCGCCGTCGTCGCGGTCCTCGTCGCCTACGGCTCCGGCCTTGTCACCGCCGCCTGACCCTCGTAGCAGACCCGTACTCTGAACGTGGGGTTCCGGGCGGACTCGCCTGGAACCCCACGTTCCTATCTGAAACACAAAGAAGTGAACAGAAGGGACACAATTCATGTCTGATGAAAAATTCGTTCTCGCGATTGACCAGGGCACCACGTCCTCCCGCGCGATCGTCTTCAACCACTCCGGCGAAATCGTCTCGGTTGGCCAGAAGGAATTCACCCAGATCTTCCCGAACCCGGGCTGGGTTGAGCACGATCCCGTAGAGATTTGGGAATCGGTTCGCACCGTCGTCGCCGAGGCGCTTCAGAAGGCAGAAATCAACGCCACCCAGCTTGCTGCTGTTGGTATCACCAACCAGCGTGAAACCACCATCGTGTGGGACAAGACCACCGGCAAGCCCGTCTACAACGCAATCGTCTGGCAGGACACCCGTACGTCGGAAATCGTCCGTGGCGTTGCAGCAGGCGACCCGCTGGGTACCGAACGTTACCGCCAGATCACCGGCGAGAACATCTCCACCTACCCGTCCGCACCTCGCATTACCTGGATCCTCGACAACGTTGAGGGTGCGCGCGAGAAGGCGGAAGCAGGCGACCTGCTCTTCGGCACCCCGGACACCTGGGTTCTCTGGAACCTGACCGGTGGCGTTAATGGTGGCGTCCACGCAACCGACGTGACCAACGCATCCCGTACCCTGCTGATGGATGTTCGTGAGCTTAAGTGGCGCGAAGACATCTGCGCTGACTTCCGCATCCCGCCGGTGATGCTCCCCGAGATCAAGGCATCCGCAGACACCTACGGCACAGGTCGCCCGAATGGTCTGCTCGCAGGCGTTCCGATCTCCGGCATCCTTGGTGACCAGCAGGCCGCAACCTTCGGTCAGGCCTGCTTCGAAAAGGGCACCGCGAAGAACACCTACGGCACAGGTTGCTTCACCCTGATGAACACCGGCGAAGAGCCTGTCTTCTCGACCAACGGCCTGCTGACGACCGTGCTGTACAAGCTTGGTGACGCCAAGCCGGTCTACGCGCTCGAAGGCTCCGTGGCAGTTGCAGGCTCGCTGGTTCAGTGGCTGCGTGACAACCTCGGAATGATCGAGAAGTCCTCCGAGATCGGAAAGCTCGCTCAGACCGTTGAAGACAATGGTGGCGTGTACTTCGTCCCGGCATTCTCCGGTTTGTTCGCACCGTACTGGAAGGACGACGCTCGCGGTGCGATCGTTGGCCTGACCCGCTACGTGAACAAGGGCCACATTGCCCGCGCAGTCGAAGAGTCGACCGCATTCCAGTCCGCAGAGCTCATTGATGCAATGAACGCCGATGCAGGCGTCCCGCTGAAGGAACTCAAGGTTGACGGTGGCATGACGGCTGATGACCTGCTCATGCAGTTCCAGGCTGACATCTCCGGTGTGGACGTTATCCGCCCGGTCGTTGCAGAGACGACCGCTCTGGGTGTTGCCTACGCAGCCGGTATCGCAGTCGGCTTCTGGAATGGCACGGACGATGTCATTGCCAATTGGCAGGAAGACAAGCGTTGGAAGCCGTCCATGGACACCGCGGAGCGCGATCGCACCTACCGCCTCTGGAAGAAGGCTGTTACCCGCACCTTCGACTGGGTTGACGAAGACGTGAAGTGATCTGCTCACGCACGTGAGTGGGTAGTTTCCACTCGATAGGGCGTTGCTCGGCGCGATAAGTGTCGAGCAACGCCCTTTTGGCGTAAAAATCTTTTAACCTTGACCGTATGGATAACTATTCATTTAACGAAGAAAAAACCTACTTGATCGTTGACGGCGAAAACATTGATGCCACTCTTGGTATGTCAGTGTTGGATCGTCGTCCGAATCAAGAAGAACGCCCGCGCTGGAATCGAGTCCTTGAAGGCGCCGAAGAACACTGGGGAAGTGAAGCGAAGGGCCTCTTCTTCCTCAACGGTTCTTCCGGTTCGCTACCGATGGGATTCGTTCAGGCACTTATCGCCATGAACTACTCGGTGATCCCGCTTTCGGGTCCTGACGACGTGAAGGTTGTTGACCTTGGTTTGCAGCGCACGATGGATGCGATCTTAGAGCTGGACTCGGGATCGGTCATTCTTGCCAGCCATGACGCTGATTTCGCTCCTCAGGTTGAGCGTCTGCTGGATCAGGGACGTCGTGTTGCGATCCTCTGCTTCCGCGAATTCCTGGCGACCACTTTCCATGAGCTGGAAGCCAAGGGCTTGGAGATCCTTGACCTCGAATACGATCTGCATGCATTCCAGGTGACTCTACCGCGACTGCACATCATTGACGTCGACGACTTCAACCCGTTCGACTACCTGTAAACCGCCAGCCCGACTGTTCGGAGCCTGCGCGTCAGTATGCCTGTGCCGTGAAGGTGGTCAGGCACCGGATAGTTCGTCAAACCTCAAATAGTGGTGTGGGGCGGAACCAAAAGGTTCTGCCCCACACCACTTCTGTTTGATTCAGCTACTCGCTGGTCGCAATGATGTTCGAGCTGAGCGATCAGCCCTTGTTCTTGAGCTCTGCCAGGCGCGCTTCGATTTCAATTTCGGAGGCGTCGGTTTCGAGTTCTGCAAACTGTGCGTCGAGGGACGAGGCTGCGACCTCTGCCTGCCCCTGTGCCAGTGCTTCGGCGCGACGGACACGGTCTTCGTAGCGTGCGAGCTCTGACGTCGGATCGAGCACGTTGATAGATGCGACAGCGTTATTGACCTTGCTCTGAGCCTCGGCGGTCTTCTGGCGTGCCACCAGCTGATCGCGCTTGGACTTGAGTTCTTCGAGCTTGTCCTTCATCTGAGCAAGGCCGGTCTTGAGCTTCTCAACAACCTCGGTCTGCGAGGCGATGATTGGCTCTGCGTCCTTGGCTTCGCCTTCAAAGGTGATCTGCTTGCCGATTGCTGCCTTGGCGAGCTTGTCCCACTTGTCAGCGCCTGCGGTATCGCCACCAGCGCGCATTTCGTCTGCCTTCTGCGAAGCGGCTAGAGCCTTGCGACCCCAGTCAGCTGCTGCGGCAACGTCTTCTTCGTGGTCTTTTTCTGCCAGACGCAGGTTGCCGACAGTCTGGGCGACTGCGGTTTCTGCTTCTGCGATGGAGTTCGTGTAGTCGCGGATCAGCTGGTCAAGCATCTTTGCCGGATCTTCAGCGCGATCTAAGAGGGCGTTGATGTTTGCTTTTGCGAGCTGGGAAATGCGACCGATAATGGACTGCTTTTCTGCCATTGTTTGTGTCCTTCGCTGGATGGATCGCACGATTATCGTGCATCACCCCCATTTTAGAATGTGTCGTTGAATACTTCCTGTGAACGGACTGTATATCCGTTCGGTGTGAAGGTGAAACCGAGATGACTGGTGCCCTACAGGGTATTCCTGCAGGGCACCAGCCGTATGTTCAGATCAGAAGGAGCCGGAGCTACCGCCACCGAATCCGCCGCTTCCGCCGAAGCCTCCGCCAGAGAATCCGCCACCGGAGAACCCGCCTCCGCTTCCTCCTTGCCCGAGGCTACGACCACCATTCATCAGGACAGACCACAGCAGGGCATTGCCAAGGCCGGTGTTATCGGTGAAGACTCCACCGCTTCCATTCGTGTGGTGCTTGAACTGACCAGCCTGCCCATACGAGGGATCGTTAATCGGGGTTGACAGCACGGTAAGGGCCACGCTACGCGCGCTCTTCGCCAGAGTCGTTGCCTGATCGGGGTCAGTTTGGATAAGTGCAACAGCCTGATCGAGTTCAGCCTTAGCCTCAGCGAGTTTGGAACGGACGTCCAACGGAATGACGCCCCGGCGTCCCTGAATGTAAGAGTTAGCTCGCGCGTACTGGGCTTGAGCGTCGGACACGGCGTTCCGTGCCGCCTCGACCTTGCGTTCTCTTGCGTCAGCCTGAGAACGAAGTGGTTCAAGCGCGGCGTCCAGCTGAGATTCGGCCAAACGTAGGTTTTCCAGCGCAGCCAGCGGGTCACCACTTCCGGCGCGTGCGCTTTGAGCCTCGGCTACAGCCTTCTGCGCTTCGGCAACAAGCGGTGCGAACGCTACTGAGTCTGCCTTCAGGGTCGTCACGTCGGAAAGATCCGAGGTGATCGAAGCAATTGCCTTCGTCAGAACCTCGTTCGCGGCAGCGAGGTCGTGCTTGGCGCTCATGATTGCCTCGGTCTGGTGTCCCGCCATCGCGAGTGCTCGGCGAGCAATATCGAGTTGCACCAGTGCTGCTGACGGATCAGAGGTTGCGAGGGAGGTTGCTTGGTTCGCGGCGGCCGACGCTGAATCAAGGAGGGCGCGTGCCTGCTGAGGATTGTCCATCAACGAGGCAACGGTCGTGGACGAGTACAGCGTCTGGAGGGCGGTGAGTTCAGCTTCCACGCTGGGCAACGCTGCGATTGCCTCAGAAATGCGCGTCTTTACGTCCGTGGCCTGCGTGGGAACGCTTGCCTCTTCATCGCGAAGCTGACTGAATGCCTTCTGCTGCTCAACCAAAGCTGGCATGACCTGGTTCAACTCATGTTGCAGCGTGAGCGCAGCCTCGGTACGCGAACGAGAATTGGGGGCCTCGTTCATCGTTTGCTGGGCAGTAAATGCCTTCGCGATGCCCGCTTGAGCGGCAGAAAGTGCTTTCGCATATGCGTCGGTCTTCGTTTCACCGAACTGAGCGCGCGCGAAATCAAGCTCATCAGCGGCCGAACGTACCAGTTCGTCTGCCTGAAGGAGCAGAGTCGATGATTGGTTGGTCAGGGCCAGTACCTGATCCTCGGTCAATGACGGAAGCTGATCGCCGGGTGTCCAAGGGTGGTCAGCGGTTGCCTTCGGAGCGGGGGTTGAAGCGCCCTTCACCTTGTTGCGCTTCACGAAGAACACAATCAGTCCACCGATAACGACAACGACAAAGACAACAACGGTGCGGATCCACCCGAATCCCGACTTCCCAGAAGAAGGAACACCGGTCGATGAAGAGGACGAGGCCTGACCTGTCGCGGTTGATGTCAACGTTGAAATAAAGGTTGTTGCTGCATCCGTCGTCGTATCAGCGTCCAGAGGATTCGATTTGGCAAGAACTTTCTTTGCAGCCGACGTTGCGCGCGTGATATCCGAATTGGTGACAACTTGCTGATCAGCGTTGCCGCACGATGTGAACATGCGCTCTTTATAGGCAATCACGTAGACGATCGACTGATTCGACAATCCGGAGTTCACACCCGAAGTCTTGCACCATTCAATTGGCTCAGCACCCGAAAAATCGGGAACCGTCACGAAATAAACCTGCAAACCGGCAGAGCCGGCCTCGTCCGCGGAAGAGGATATTTCCGAAACTTGAGAGTCGGAGAGCCAACCCGACGGGTCGGTCACCGACGTCGAAATAGTGACCGGGGATGTGGCAAGTGCTGGCGCACCAAGGCCTGCAATCAGGGCGATACCGGCAACGGAGCTGGCGCACGTACGCGAAACAGTGGAACGGAACGACATGGGGATCTCCTGACCTTTGAGCCGACCTGCAAGCGTTCAATAATTCGATGTTACCCGCCCCGTATTCATTTGGCGCTGAAAGCATGTAGCGCATTAGGCTGGCGGGCACATTAGAATGGCAGGACGAACGAAAACGAATGATTCCTAGAGGAAGGGGAGCAACATGCCTACTGGCAAGGTGAAGTTCTTCGATGCTGATCGTGGCTTCGGCTTTATCGGTGGTGACGACGGTGTGGAAGTATTCCTGCACGTTTCGGCGCTCCCCGAAGGAATTGAAACGGTGAAGCCGGGGACGCGCGTCGAGTACGGTGTTGCTGACGGACGCAAGGGTCCACAGGCATTGACTGTTCGTATCCTGGCCCCAAAGAAGTCGCTTGCGGCGGCGCGCCACCGCAAGCCTGAAGCCATGGTCCCCGTGATTGAGGACCTCATCAAACTGCTCGATGCTTCCTCGACCAGCTTGCGTCGCGGAAAGTACCCTGAGAACGCGCGCCAGATCGCGAAGGTTCTTAAAGCAGTAGCCGAGGATTTCGATGCCTGACACACACGCTGGCGATACTGCGCTTGCACCGCAGACGCCCGCCAATGACACAACGGTGAAAACTTCGTCGCGCACGCGTTCAACGCATAAGGTGGCGGTGCGCACCCCGAAGAAGGACACGGTTCTTGCCCAAGCGGTCGAGGTCGCTCTTGAATCCGCGAAGGCTGTTGCCCACCCGCGTCCCATCGGCGAACACCTTGGGTTCGTCATGGACTCAGAGCGCATCGGAACCCACTATTTCGCTTCCACCGACGACGGCTATGTCGGTTGGGCGTGGGCAGTGACGGTTACGCGCATTCCGCGTTCGCGTCACGTGACCGTGTGTGAGGTCGACATGATTCCTCGCGATGGTGCGTTGCTTGCTCCGCAGTGGATCCCGTGGGAAGACCGCCTGCGTCCAGGCGATCTATCACGCGACGATACCCTGCCCTACCAGGCAGAAGATGCCCGCCTTGAGCAGTCCTTTCAAGATGTCGGCGAAGACATTGACTACCCGGAGCTGAAGGAAATCGGCTTGGGTCGCAAGCGCGTCCTGTCCGAAGAAGGCCGTAGTGCTGCCGTTGATCGCTGGTACAAGTCTGAGCAGGGCCCGAAGTCGTCTCGCCCGCCACGTAACTCGTGCTCGACCTGTGGTTTCTTGGTGAAACTGTCGGGCTCGATGCGCACGGTGTTCGGCGTATGCGCCAACGAATGGGCGCCCGATGATGGTCGCGTGGTCAGCCTCGATCACACCTGCGGTGCGCACTCGGAAACTGATGTTGCCAAGCAGGGAACCCAGTGGTCGGTTCGCCCGTCGCGTATTGACGACGGTGCTCTGGAGACCGAGAAAATGCCCGCGAATGTGACCCCGTAGGCACGGTGTCCACATTGTGTTGTGGCGCCTAGCACGATTCTTGCCTGTGAGTTTCGCGCGTTGGCACGATGAGTTCGTGAGCACACAAAAGACTGCCGCTTCATCCCAATCAGCGGCCAAAGGTTCAATTGATTCGTTCTTCAAGATCAGCGAACGCGGATCTTCGATCGGCCAGGAAATTCGTGGCGGTGTCGTCACCTTCTTCGCCATGGCCTACATTCTTGTCGTGAACCCAGCCATCCTCGGGGCAGCACTGCCGGAGGATGGCTCTATTACTGCCCAGGGTGTTGCGGCAGGTACCGCGCTTGTTGCAGGCGTCATGACTATCCTCATGGGTGTTGTCGCCAACTATCCGCTGGCACTTGCTGCCGGTCTGGGTCTCAATGCCGTCGTTGCTTTCACCATGGTTATAGGTATGGGCCTGAGCTATGCAGAGGCCATGGGTCTTGTCGCCTGGGAAGGCATCATCATCCTGATCCTGGTTCTCACCGGCTTCCGTGAGGCAGTGTTCAAGGCTGTTCCTCATCAGCTGAAGACCGCTCTGACCGTTGGTCTAGGCCTCTTCATCGCTCTTATCGGTCTGGTTAACGCCGGTATCGTCCGTGCAGGCTCCACCCCGGTTCAGCTGGGCATCAACGGTTCCCTGCAGGGCTGGCCGACCCTGGTCTTTGTCTTCGGCCTGTTCCTGACCTTCGTCCTCTATATCCGTAACGTCAAGGGCGCCGTCTTCATCTCGATCGTCTCTTCGACGATTCTGGCCGTCATCGTCGAAGCCGTTCTGCACCTTGGTATGAAATCGGATGAGAACGCTACCGGTTGGGGCCAGACCGTTCCGGCTCTCGACGGTTCACCTGTTGCCGTCCCTGTGTTCAACACGCTCGGCAAGGTCGACATGTTCGGCGCATTCGGCAAAGTAGGCATTGTTTCCGTCGCCTTGCTGATCTTCTCGCTCATGCTGGCTGACTTCTTCGACACGATGGGCACCATGGTCGCCGTCGGTGCCGAAGGCAACTTGCTCGACGAACAGGGCAACCCACCGAAGACCCGCGAAATTCTGGTGATCGACTCCCTCGCAGCCGCCGCCGGTGGTTTCGGTGGCGTTTCCTCGAACACCTCCTACATTGAGTCCGCAGCGGGTGTCGCTGAAGGCGCACGCACAGGTCTTGCATCTGTCGTCACCGGTATCCTCTTCCTCCTCTCGACCTTCCTTGCGCCGCTCATGGAGCTCGTCCCCACCGAAGCCGCTTCGACCGCTCTGGTCTTCGTTGGCTTCCTGATGATGACCCAGGTTGCCGCGATTGATTGGCAGGCCCCGGAAATCGCTCTTCCGTCGTTCATGACCATCGCTTTCATGCCCTTCGGTTACTCCGTTTCCGTCGGTATCGGCGTTGGCTTTATTACTCACACCGTCATCCAGGTTGTTCTTGGCCGTGTGAAGAAGGTTCATCCGCTCATGTGGCTGGCTTCGATCCTCTTCGTCGTCTACTTCCTGCTTGGGCCGATCCAAGCTCTGCTGGGAGCCTGATCTCCTCGCAACAGATCGTGTGATGTGCAGAGGCGTGATGCGCTGCTTGACCGATCATCAATCGTCCAAATGGAAAGTCCCACGGTGCGTTGCCGTGGGACTTTCCGTATGCTTGAAACAGTTATTTCTTAGGTTTCCGAAAAATTAGGGAGGCGCATCCGCGCGTGTCACGTACTTTCCATTCGTTGCGTTACTTCAACTTCCGATTGTGGTTCTTCGGAAACATTATTGCCTCGACGGGCATGTGGATGCAGAGGGTTGCGCAAGACTGGCTGGTTCTGACCGTTCTGACTCAGAACTCTGGCACGCAAGTGGGTGTTGTCACCGCTTTGCAGTTCCTGCCGATTCTGGTGTTGTCCCCGTGGGCCGGTTTGCTTGCTGATCGTCTAAATCGTCGCGCTCTGCTACAGGCGATGCAGTTGGCGCACGCGCTCTTGGGCTTGATTTTGGGCGTGCTGATTCTGACGAATACAGCCCAGCTTTGGCATGTGTATGTGTTGGCGTTGTTGGGTGGCGTTGCTGGCGCGATTGATTCACCTGCGCGCCAGGCATTCGTGTCTGAGCTGGTTCCACCAGTGTCTTTGTCGAACGCTGTCGGTTTGAACTCGACGGCCTTTAATGCTGCGCGTCTGATTGGCCCGGCTGTTTCCGGTCTGTTGATTGATGCGATCGGTACTGGCTGGGTGATGATCGTGACCGCGGTTGCGTTCTTTGCTCCGGTTTTGACGCTTGCGTTGATGCGTTCTGCAGATTTGGTTCCCCGCAAGGTTGTGAAGCGTTCGCCTGGCCAGATTCGCGAGGGCGTTTCCTATGTGAAGAATCGTCCCGACATTGTGCTGATCCTGGTGATCGTAGCGGTCGTGTCAGCTTTGGGCATGAACTTCCAGCTCACCAGTGCCCTGATGGCGACTGAGGTCTACGGCAAGGCTGCGGGCGAGTACGGCATTCTGGGTTCGTTTATGGCAGTGGGAGCTCTGGGCGGTTCACTTCTTGCTGCGCGTCGCGCTCAGCCGCGACTGCGTTTGATCGTGTCGGGTGCGGCGATTTACGGTCTGCTTGAAATTGTGTTGGCTTTGGCTCCGTCGTATGAGTCGTTCGCGGTTCTTGCAGTCCCGACGGGCCTTGCGATGCTGACCATGGTGACGGCAGCGAATGCGACTATTCAGATCACCACGGATGAGACTGTTCGCGGTCGCGTGATGGCTCTCTATTCGATGATTTTCTTGGGTGCGACGCCGATCGGGTCGCCCTTCATCGGTTGGGTGGGTGAGCAGTTTGGTGCGCGCTGGTCGATTCTTGTCGGCGGCGGGGCTTCCCTAGCGGTCGGAGTTATTGCGGGTGTGTGGGGTCTGATTCATTGGAATTACCGCGTCAAGTTCCACGTTTCAGCGCACCCGATCGAGGTCGAGGGCCCCGCGGAGCGCGCATACGTGGCTGCTCTGGTCGCTGAAGCTGAACGGAACGCGACCGGAAAGTAGCGTAAGCGCTTGCGCGTTGAGTGTCGTGCAGGTTGCGCCTAGCAGGACCTCATCATGTTCTCGTTTGCGTCCACGTTCGCTTGGGTGGATTATCGCGATCGACGAGGCCTGGGCTGGCCTGTGGAGTCACAGGGCTCGTTCGAGCGCCCAATCGATCGACTCTAGAAGTGCTTCGACGTCCGAAGTTGGAGTCGAGGGCCATGTCGCGATGCGGAGCTGGTTGCGACCAACCCCGCGGTAGGCATCAATGTCGACGATGCCCGATGCTCTCAGGCCGTCAGACAGGACCTTCACATCGACTACGTCGTCGAATTCAACGGTGACGACAACGGGGGAGCGCCAGTCCTTATTCTCAACGAAGGGGTGAGCGACTGACGAGGCGTCGGCCCAGGCGTAAATCAGGTCGGAAGCGGCGCGAGAACGCGCTTCCATCGCTTCTAAGCCGCCACCGGCATTCATCCACTGGATTTGTTGATCCATCATGATCAGCGTCGCTACGGCCGGCGTATTCAGTGTCTGATCCTTACGCGAGTTTGAAATCGCCACCGAAAGGTCGAAGAAGGTCGGCATCCAACGGTCGGTCGCCCCATGCAATTCTTGTGCGCGTTCGACGGCTGCGGGGGAGAGGATCGCCACCCACAGGCCACCATCAGAGGCGAAAGCCTTTTGGGGAGAGAAGTAATAGGCGTCGGTGTTGGCAATGTCAACGTGCGCGGCGCCGGCGATCGAGGTTGCATCTACCAGCGTCAATGCGTCTTCGCCACCGATACGGTTCACCCGGCTGAGCGTGCCCGTCGAGGTCTCATGGTGCGGATAACCAAAAGCATCGGGTTCTTCCCCGCCGGTCCCGGCCTCGTTCCCCGTGAGCGTGACAACGGTGCCCAGCTGACCCTCAATGCGAACTGCGTCGGCGAGATGCGGGGCCTTGTCTATCTCTGTGGCGAACTTTGCGCCGAACTCCCCGAAGGTTGCGAACGCGGCCTGCTTGCGAATGAGCGAGGTCGCCGCCACGTCCCAAAACGCTGACGCGCCACCGTTACCAAGGGCGACTTCATAGCCATCGGGAAGATTGAACAAGGTCGTCAATCCCTCGCGGATTGAATGGACAACATTCTTCACCGGGGACTTGCGGTGCGAGGTCCCCATCAACCTAGGCGTCTTCAACGCATCAATCTGCGCCGGGCGCACACGCGACGGGCCGGAACCAAAGCGGCCATCAGCAGGAAGGATAGAGGCAGGAATCGGGGGGAATGTCTCCATAGGCTCAAACTTAGTCGCACTAGATGCGCTCGCGGAACATATTCCATGACACGCATGGTGCTAAATACCTTGGGTGCTCACCGCGTATGCCTGTCCGCCGTTTGGCGCGATATCAGCGGAAATGACATTCGTCAGGTAAAAATACGTGATAACTCATATTCTCTTAAGTAGCTGAAAATCTTTGAACGATGCACGAATCGTGCAGGGGTTCATCGTAGGAAAGGAAGCACCGTGAGTGACCTCATCGACACCACCGAGATGTACCTCAAGACCATTTTTGAAATGGAAGAGGACGGGGTGACGCCCCTGCGTGCACGCATCGTTGAACGACTTGATCACTCAGGTCCGACCGTTTCGCAGACCGTTGCTCGCATGGAGCGCGACGGGCTTTTGCACGTTCTGGGTGATCGTCGATTGGAGCTGACTGAAGAAGGCCGTAAGCAGGCTGTAGAGGTCGTTCGTAAGCATCGCTTGGCTGAACGACTCCTGATCGACGTCATCGGTTTGGATTGGGCGTGTGCCCACGATGAAGCATGCCGTTGGGAACACGTCATGTCCGACAAGGTCGAAGGTCGTCTGCTTGAGCTCTTGAAGGATCCGACAACGGATCCCTACGGTAACCCGATTCCTGGAATGGGTGTCGAGGTTGGTGGGCAGTCTGCGGAACTTGCGGTGCGCGCCCACGACGACCAAATTGTGAGACTTGTTCGTATCGGTGAACCTATCCAAGCTGAACATGACATTATCGCTGATTTTGCTGCGGCAAAAATTGGTCCTGGAACCAGCATTATCCTGCGCGGAGAAGGCGATTATGTACGGATTGCGCGCGCCGATCAGGATGCCTCTGGCATTGATTCCAGCTTCCGAATTCCTCTGGCGTTGGCACCACATCTAGTAGTCGAAATGTGATTTGACCCCACTTCGTTACCTTTACGTGACATTTGGGGGTCAAAGGTATAAAGTTCATAACGGTCGATAGACCAGCCGCCCTTCATTTACCGAAGTTGGATCGTGAAGGGTCCGGTTCATGTGATCCAACTCGGGGGAACCAATTCGGCCCTTGTGGCCTTGGGGTGAAGCTTGGGAAACCAAGCCGGGCTCTCCTGCTCGAATCCGACAGCTGACCTCGAAGGGGCAAAAGGAGAACACTCTTGACGAACGTCAAACCTGCGCCACGTCACCGCAAGGCGCGTCGCCCAATGGCGCCGATCGTTGAACTCACTGACACGATCACGTCACTCAGCCCGATCCGTCCGGTGGCAATTGCGTCAGTGACCGGTCTTGCTCTGACTGCAGTTGTTGGTGGCGCCACAAACGCTGTCACCGTTTCTGCTCCTAGTGGCGATCAGGAAGCTGCTCCCACCACGACCACCGCTCCTCAAGCAACTGGTGTCACCGTTTCCGTTGCGGATATTGAATGGAAATCAGAAGCTCCGATCGCGACCGCAGAAGCTCCTGCTGCCGCTACCCCGGTCGCTGAAGAAACTGTCGCCGCGGATCGTTCCGAGGCTCGTGAAGACCTCAGTGTTTCGACCGCTGCAACCGCCGCTGCGTACAACGCTGCCGGATCTTCTATTGTTGCCGCTGCTCTTGCTCTGACCGGCATTCCCTACGTCTACGGTGGCGCTTCCTACGGTGGTCTTGACTGCTCGGGTCTGACCATGCTGGCATACGCCGCTGCGGGCATCAGCCTTCCGCACTCCTCCGGCGCGCAGGCTGCAGGTGGTATCCAGGTTTCGGCCGGCGAAGCTCAGCCCGGCGACCTGGTTGCTTATTCGGGTCACGTTGCCATCTACATTGGTAATGGTCAGATGGTGGAAGCCACCGTCCCGGGTTCTCTCTCTAAGGTTTCGCCCGTTCGTGCAGGTGGCATGTTCGTCCGTTACTGAGCTCAACGTTCGTTAAGAGCGCATACTTCAACTAGAGCGAAAGAACTTCGGTTCTTTCGCTCTAGTTTTTATCTAAAAGCCTCTTGAACAGGTAAAAGTTCTATTATCGGTTTCGGAAAATCGCGATGTGGTGCACAATGGTAAGTGATGTAAGTCACGAGGAGGCATCATGGCATCCACCGAAGTCATCCTAGTCGGCGTTGATGGTTCAACGGAGTCCATCGCGGCCGTCAAATGGGCCACTGACCGTGCACTACGCACGGGCGGGCGTGTCCACGTTCTCTGCACCTACGCATTGGCATCCTATTCGGCTGCGGCGCTGGATGGTGGCTACGCGGTTCTCGACGATGAGGCCCTGAAACGTGGCGCCCAGCAGGTCGTTGAAGAAGCGGTCGCAGCAGCGAAAGAGCGTGGCCTAGGAAAGGTCACGTCATCTATTGAGCCGGGCGACCCGGCGGGCGTTCTGGTTGAAATGTCACGCGAAGTCGATTTAGTTGTTGTCGGCTCGCGTGGAGGCGGTTCCTTCGCTGATCGTCTTCTTGGCACGGTCTCGTCCGCGCTGCCGGCACACGCGAAGTGTCCGGTTGTCATCGTTCCTCGCCATACGTCCGGCAAGTGCTTCATGCCGATCGAACGTGTCGTTGTCGGTGTGGATGGTACCGAGGTTCCCTCGTCGGCTCTGCGTCGCGCGATTGATGAAGCATCCACATGGGGTGCTCGACTGACCGCTGTTTCGGCTGTTCCGATTGCTTCGGGCACGTCCCTGATGACGTGGGCGCCGACCGGTTTGGATCACTCCAACCTGCTGAAAGATGTCCGCACCGCAATGGGTGTCGCCATTGACCAGGCACTCGACGGTCGCGACATGGAGGTTGCGCGCCATGCGCTGGACGGGTCGCCTGCCTCGCTGTTGATTGAGTTTTCGACAGCGGTTGATCTGGTCGTTGTCGGTACACGAGGGCGCGGCGGCTTGGCAGGCGTCTTGCTCGGCTCGACCGCGCAAACGGTACTCAGTCACTCAACATGCCCCGTGATGATTGTTCCGTCTGATCACCTGGGCAAGGCTGAATCAGCGAAGGCTCCGACGTGGGAGCGTCGCTGACGCTTGACTCAGGCGATGGCTCGCGCGAAGAGCGCGTTGTCTTGATGGATGGTGCCTGGGTGGGTCCCCGCCCAGGCACCATTGTGTTGCCACAAGGTTTTCCGTTCTGGATACCCCAGGGAGGCTCGTAGAGGCCGTGAGAAACTCATAATCCGCCCCGAAATATGCTGAGAGATCGGGTGATGTGAGCGGCCTCGTACCCCAAAGAGCGCACCAATGCGCGAAAAATGCCCCGGTTTTTTGACGTGTGGCCGAGGGAGGAGCGTCACTAATACTCAATAATGATCTAGTCTAATTCGGTACGAACTGCCGATCCTGCGGTTCGCCCTGATCTACACAGACAAGGAACGTCTATGAGCACGCCAGAAATGGCAGCGGGCGCACCCCGCTCCGTTTCCCAGTCCGGCATCGAAACCGCCGGCATTGAAATCATCAGCGACGAAGAACGTACCGCTAAGCCCCATAACCTGTTCCTGCCCTGGTTCGCATCGAACATCTCCGTGTTCGGCATGAGCTACGGCGCATGGGTTCTCGGCTTCGGAATCTCCTTCGCACAGGCAGTTATCGTCACCATCATTGGTGTCGTTGTCTCCTTCATCATCTGTGGCGTCATCGCCCTCGGTGGTAAGCGTGGCTCCGTGCCGACCATGGTCATGTCCCGCTCCGCCTTCGGTGTCAACGGCGCGAAGATTCCCGGAATCTTCTCCTGGCTCACTTCGATCGGCTGGGAAACTTCCCTCGCCATCACCGCCGTCCTAGCGACCTCCACCGTGTTCGTCCGCCTCGGCTGGTCGAGTGAAGACGGCAACGCCGTCAAGATCGTTGCCGCCGTTGTCGTCGCAGCGCTCATCGTTCTCGGCGCAGTTGCCGGTTACCACATCATCATGAAGATGCAGGCAGTCCTCACCTGGCTGACCGGTATCACCACAATCATCTACATCATCCTGGTCGTCCCGCACATCGACTGGTCCGCACTCGGCGCAATCGAATCCGGTTCGCTGGCTGCAACGATCGGTGCCGCCACCATGGTCATGACCGGCATGGGTCTTGGCTGGGTCAACATTGCTGCTGACTGGGCGCGCTACCAGAGCCGTGACGCCGATGGTAAGTCCATCGTTTTTTGGAACACCTTCGGTGGCTCGCTCGGCCCGGTCGTCCTGATCACCTTCGGCCTCATGCTCGCCGGCTCCGACGCTGACCTGTCCGACGCCATCGGCGGCGACCCGGTTGGCGCGCTGGCTAACCTGTTGCCGACCTGGTTCCTCATTCCGTTCCTGCTGACCGCAATCCTGTCCCTGCTGTCGGGCGCAATCAACGGTATTTACTCCTCCGGTCTGACCCTGCTGACGCTGGGCATCACGGTGCCTCGTCCGCTGGCTTCGCTGATCGACGGCATCATCCTGACCGCCGGCACGATCTTCGTCGTGTTCTTCTCCCCGGACTTCATCGGCCCGTTCCAGTCCTTCCTCATCACCCTGGGTGTTCCGCTCGCCGCATGGGCAGGCATCATGATGGCCGACATTACCCTGCGTAAGGCCGACTACGACGAGAAGGCCCTGTTCGATGCTTCCGGCATCTACGGTTCGATCAACTGGGTTTCCATCGTCATTATGGCCGTCTCTTGCGTGATCGGCTGGGGCTTCGTGATCAACTCGTTCGCTGAGGCTGCCGCATGGAACAACTGGCAGGGCTACCTGCTGTGGATGCTCGGTGGTAAGGAAGGCCCGTGGGCATATGGCAACATCGGTGTCATCCTTGCTCTGATTATCGGCTACGTTGTTTACCTGCTGGCTTCCATGAGGAAGATCGCTGCTCAGGAAAACCGCAGTGCCTGATTCATCGCTTGCCGTTGTGGATGTTGCGCGTAGTGAAGCGTTGGACTACTGCTTCCAGCGTGACCGGCTGGCAGCGGACGAGGTGCGCGAGGGCGCTCAGCTGATCGCAACGCGTACCGGCGTTGAATGCCACGACGCGCTTGTCGTTCTCGGCTCCGGTCTGCGTGATGCGCTGGACGAAATCGGGCAGATCGAGGCTCGCCTGCCCCTGGAAGACCTTCCCGGCGTTCCGGTTCCGGCGGTTGAAGGCCACGGCGCTGAATTGCTGAGCGTGCGCGTGAACGTGCACGGCGGTCGTGAGAAGCACCTTTTGGTTGCTACCGGTCGCGTCCACCTGTACGAGGGCTATACGCCCACGCAGATCTGTCAGCTGGTTCGCGTCTGCGCGATGACCGGCATCAGGGTCGCGATTCTGACGAACGCTGGCGGGTGCCTGCGTAACTGGACGCTGGGCGACGTGATGACGATTGAAGACCACTTTAATTTCTCTGGCGTTTCCCCGTTCGAGGGCCCGGTGTTTAGCGACATCTGGCAGGTCTGGTCGCCACGCATGACGCGCATCCTGGCTCCGATTACCGACCGCGTGGGCACGTACAGCCTACTGCGTGGCCCGGAGTTCCAGACGGCAGCTGAATCGCGAATGCTCGCGAACAATGGTGTGGACACCGTCGGTATGAGCACGGTCCTTGAAGCGATCTCGCTCCACCAGCTGGGCGTCGAGGTTGGCGGCTTGTCCGTCGTCTCCGACCTCAGCTTCGACGACACACCAACTGAACATGAGGATGTTCTGCGCGCCATGAGCGTCGCATCTCCGAAGGTTGCTAGCGCGATTACCGTGTGCTTGGCTGCCCTCTGATTCGCACTACTCGTTTTCTGGTGGGGTGAGGCTTCGGCCTTGCCTCACCAGTGCGTTTCGGCGGGGTTTGTGCGGTGTTGTTCTGCGCTGGTGATGGGGTAGTGGTGTGGTGGTGTGCGCGGCCTCGTGGATGAGGGGCGGGCGCGTGCACTGCATGCTGACGGATGATTGATGAGGCCAGACGCACAACTGGCACCCGGTGCTGTGCGCTCGCGCGTGGAGCGAAAGCTGGCGAGGCTGGTAGAGTTGGATGCGCTCAGACTGTCGGCGCGTTCGCGCGCAGGATGTGGCTGGCTAAGCCCTCGTAGCTCAGGGGATAGAGCACCGCTCTCCTAAAGCGGGTGTCGGACGTTCGAATCGTCTCGGGGGCACAAGAAACGTTGGAATATCAACGAAAAGTGATCGGGGTTCTGAGCCAAAAAACCGCTCAGAACCTCGATCTACTCTCTTATCTACCCTCTTTGCTCCGGGACCAGCCCCCCCTCTCTCACATCTCGTACCCGTCGTCGTGCTCAGGCTGGGGCGTGTCGATGCTCTCGCGGAGCCGTGCTCGTTGCCGAACAAGTCCGGGGCTATAGGACAAAAGGGCATTAACCCGGGTTTTCTGGCACGGACTGCACCTGGTGCGACAGTTTTGCCCTGAAATGCGTGGTTTTGTCGCGTGGGGTGTAGCTGGTGCCGTGGTAAGGCGAGTTTTCTGTTCCCGGCTGCACCTGGTGTGACACTTTTGCCCTGAAATGCGTGGTTTTGTCGCGTGGGGTGTAGCTGGTGTTGCGGTTGGGTGGGTTTTCTGGCACGGACTGCACCTGACGCGACAGTTTGGGCTTGGAACGCGTGATTTTGTCGCGTCGGGTGTAGGTGGTGACGCGCGACGAGGTGGGGGCTAGGGGCGGGGTGAGGTCTGACGCGTTCACTGTGGACGTTTCAAGCGATACAGAGGCACCTCTTCCGTGAACGAGGTTTTGACCGTACGCTTGGAATATGGAAGAGCTTGAGCCCCTCGGGTCGAACACTCCGTCGCCTGAACAGCAGATACCGACTCGCTTTGATCGGCACGCGCCCGCACCTTTCACTCCGAAAGCAGTCGTGGCGCTGATTGTCAGTGGCGTGGGAGTTCCCGTGCTCTTCTATGGGGGTATCGCGTTGTGGAGCTTCCTGATCGGGCAGGTACAGTGATGCGTCGCGCCGAATGGATTCTGTTGCTCGTCGTATTCGTCGTGCAGGTGGGATATCAATTCCTGCTGTACAACGTTGATGCCATGCGCACGATGATTGACGATGAAAAAGGGCTGTCGGGAATGTTTGTTGTCCTGCCGGTTGTTGCCTACGTGTGCGCGATGGTGTCCGCGTATCGCTGGGGTTTTCGATTCTGGCGCCCGGTGCTACTTGCCGTCGTGACGACTATTGCGTTCGTTGTCTCAGTTCCCGAGGCGTTTGGCCTGACCTCGCTCAGAGATTGGGGCGCCTTTGCGGTGTCCACGCTGATTTACTTCGTGCCCGCCATTGTTGGTGAGGGCATCGGTGCTCTTATTCGCCGGTGGCGATCTGCGCTTGGTTGAGTTGGCTTACCCGCGCAGTGATTGTGGGGAAGGTGAAGATGAGCATTCCCACGAACGCCAGTGTTGCTGGGATCGGGGAAAAGTGGGACAGTCGCCGTGGGCGCTGGTCTCAGAAACAACGTAGAGGTGAGCAACGTTGTTGAATAGGCCCTCGGCGGGTAGCGAGGATACTTTGGCGGTAGAAGTGACAACTATCGAAGCATCCGGTGGAGTCTTGAGGTATTCGAGACCTGCTTGGTTGAAGCCGACGGAGACTTTCTGACCTTCAGTCGCGGTGTACTACTTGGAATCAACTGCGGAGTCGTTCAGCGTCACCGAGTCAACCTTGCCCTCGGTGTAGTCGGACTGTAGCGGATCCTCGAGGACGAGGAACTTCAAGTTTGCGTCAGAAGCGATTGGCGCAACCTTAGCGGTGACAGGTAGGTTAACCCGAGTAGCACGATTGTGAAAATAAAAAGAAATGTCTAATGAGGCGACATTAACAGTGTTTGACAACTCAACGAGTTTCCTCAGCAAGCATCAGCCCGGTACCATTGCAAGCGGAATGAAAGGCAGTGACGCATGACCCGAATGAAATGGCTGATTGCAGCGATCATTGGAGTATTAGTTGTTGTCGGTGCCGCCGGCACGGCGTACGCCAGCTACTATTCTGATAAAGCTCTTCCGACCGCATCCGTTGGCGGACACAATGTCAACGCGATGAATCGTGCCGAGCTCGTCGCATGGATCAACGATCAGGTCTCCCAGGTTTCAATTGACATAGATGTTGACGGTACCCCGTCAAAGGCATCGCTTGCAGATCTGGGCGTCACCGTTGATGCGCAAGCGTCAGCGGATCAGGTTCTGGCTTCTTCGGATTCCGTCTGGGAACGCTTCGTTGGACTGTTCAAGCGCAGCGACGACGCGCTTGTTTCCTCTACTGATAAGGAAACCTTCAACGCCTATATAGCTTCCCTGGTGAAGTCCGTCGGTGAGCCTCCCAAGTCGGCGACCGTTTCAGTCGATGATCAGGGTGCGTTCGTCGTGACCCCCGGGGTACCTGGTATCGCGATCGATGCTCAGCCGCTGAATGATGCTGTGGCCACTGCGTTGCAGACTCTGTCCTCGCAGGCGATCTCCGTTTCGCCGTCCCCGCAGGACCCGATTGTGTCTGACGAGCAAGCTCACAAGGTTGCCGACGCGGCCACCGCTCTTGCTTCTCACTCGGTGACGATCAGTGACGGTATTGATGACTACACTGCCGAAACCGTCGACCGTGCAGCATGGATTGCTCTGCCCGGCGTTGATGACGCAGAAGGAACCCCTTCCATCGATCCTAAAGCCGTCCAGGCATGGGTGGATAAGACTGCTGAAGCAACGAACGTTGCCCCAACACCGGCAATCAACAACGTTGATGACGCCGGTAATGTCCTGGCCGAATCGAAGCCCGGCAAGGAAGGTGAAGCCGTCAACAACTCCGCTCAGGTGGGCGCCGATGTGGTTGCTGCCTTGAATGCTGGAACCGACTACTCGGGTAGCTTCGACTATGACAAGGTTCAGCCGACCACTGAAACGCGCCCCGTTATGGCGGGCTACGAAGCCTACCCATACGCCATGCATGAGGGTGAAAAGTGGATCGATATTAACCTGACCACGAACCGCCTGACCGTCTACGAAGGCCAGACCGTTGTCCACGGCCCCGTTGCGATTAACCACGGCGCCCCCGGCCATGAGACCGTCACCGGCACCTACCACATCTACCTGAAGTACGAGAAGCAGGACATGGGTTGTACCCCCGACTGGCCCTACTGCGCGAAGGATGTGCCGTGGGTTTCCTACTTCACCGGTTCCTACGCGATCCACGGTGCTCCGTGGGTTCGCCAGTTTGGACTAGGTTCCGTCGGTGGTTCGCACGGTTGTGTGAACCTGCCCGTCGCTGAAGCACAGTACGTCTTCAATTGGGCTGATTCCGGTACTGCCGTCGTCACCCACTACTGACAACAATTGGAGTCGCGTTGCCGTGTAGGGGAATCTGCTCCTACACGGCAACGCTTCCGTTGAAAACCGAGGCCACTCCACTACCGTGGAATCGTGGCCTCTAATTTTTTCTCACGTCATTCACGAACGCCCTCGTCGCACCAACAGGCTCCTGTTGCTCCGGCAGAGGAGTCAGTCCAGCCGAACACGCACCAGCGTCTTCGCGATCAACTGACTGTGTGGCAAGACGACCTGCTTCGCCGGACTCGTATTGATGGTGCGGATGCTCCTCGTCTGACTATCGGCGCTCCGCACCCAGGGGGGCTTGCGAAGCTCTATGCCGACCAGCCGACGCGTCTGTCCCTGCTCATCCGTGAGCCTTCCGCCTTGAAACGAGGCTTGGACCATGCGCGCGCAATCATGGCACGTTCAAGTGAGCTCACTGCACGCCACGGTGTGGGAACTGTTCACCTGTCTATCGGCTACGCCCGATGGATGAGTGATGGCGAATGGGCCAGTTCTGCTGTCCTGCTTCGCCCGGTTCTTCTTGAAGACCAACCTGATGACGTGACGATTCGTCTGGCTTTAGGCTACAAGCTGGACAACACGATCACGTCAGCTCTGTTGAAGAGCGGAGTCGCAGTCGATGCTGAGGCGTTGATTGATGAAGCGACATCTATCCACGGGTTCTCTTCGTCCAAGGCGCTGGCGAAGGTCCGCGAGTTGGGTCGTCATCTTGACCAGTTTGAGCTTCGTGACGAACTCATCATCGGGCTGTTCGAGCATCCGGCTTCTCAGTTGCACCGCGAGTACGACAATCCTGAGCATATTTTGAGCTCGGATATTGTGCGTGCTCTGGCCGGCGATCAGGAAGCTCGCCAGAACACTCATCGCGTACTGCCCGATTCTGTTCCAACCGATCGCGATCCGTGGAAAGAACGTGGCGCAGGCGATTTGACGCCTCAGCAGCAGGATGTTGTTGAAGCTGTTGCTTCGGGTCGTTCTTTCGTTGTGGATGTGCCTCACGGTTCGGATGACACTGCGCTGGTGGGCGCGATTCTTGCTGATAGTGCGGCCTATGGCAGGCGCGTGATCCACTTGGGTGGTTCGCCGTCGCGTACGACGATGGCTGAAGAGCGTCTGCGTTTCTTGGGGTTGAGTGAAGCGGGGATCCGTCTGGATGGTACTACCGCGGACGGGACTGAAATCCGTGCGCGCATTCATCAGGTGATGACCGATACGTCCCCGGTTGCGGATATGGATGAAGTGGACGAGATACGTACCAAGTTGCGCGATGTACGTTCGCGTTTGTCGTCGTACACGACGTACTTACATCGTCCGTTCCGCGCATTTGGGGCAAGTGCGTACGAGGCTCTTCAGGTGCTGACAGACCTGACAAGCGCACACCCGAGCCCCTCTACCCGCGTCCGTTTCCGCGAGGACGTTCTGCTGGATATTGCTCAGGATCAGGGCGCGAAGGCTAGGGAGCTTCTGCACGAGGCCTCGAACTTGGGTCTTTTTGCGCGCGCAACGGCGCATACCGCATGGAAGGGCGTTGTTATTTCGTCCGACGAGCAGGTTCCTGACGTTTTGTCGCGCGTTCATCGTTTGGCAACGGAAAGCTTGCCTGAACTTCGCGTGCGTATCAGCACGATTGCTGGTGAAGCGGATATTCGAACTGCGACGACTCTGTCCCAGTGGCTCGCTCAACTGCATATGTTTGAGGGTGTTCGCGACGTTCTTGATATTTTCACTCCGCAGATCTTTGAGAACTCGGCTGCTGACATGGTGATTGCGACTGCGTCGAAGCAGTGGCGTGCCGCCCACGGCATCACGATGAAGCGTTCAGAACGGACACGTTTGCTGAAACGAGCCCAGGACTTTGTGCGTCCTGGAACGCATGTTTCGGATCTGCACGCTGAACTCCTCAAGGTGCAGGAACGTCGCGATGTGTGGCGCGACCACACCGGTGGCGACGGTTGGCCGACTTTGCCGAACCGTATGAATGAAGCGATCGAATTGACCGCAAGCATTCAGGAGGATCTGAAGGCTCTGCGCCCGATGTTCTCGACAGGTCATAAGAACTTCGAAGAGATGACGATCGTTGATCTGGCGGCGTTGTTCGAGTCCTTGGATACTGATCCCGAAGGTGCACGTGAACTGCCACGTCGCGTCACGGTGCTGAAGAAGCTCAAGGGTGCAGGTTTGGCGTCGCTGGCTGAAGACCTGCGTGATCGTCACGTTGATGACGAGATGGTTGATTCAGAACTGGATCTGGCGTGGTGGGCATCAATTCTTGGCCTGATGCTGGCAAGCGATCCGCAACTGGGTGGTTTCGACCCCGCTCATCTTGAGGCCACGCTTGAGTCCGGTCGTGCCCTGGATCTTGCACAGGTGAATACGTTGGCTCCGCAGGTTTTGGGTCAACTTCGCAGGTTGCGTTTGCAGGCGATGGCGACACGCCCGGATCAGCAGGAACAACTGGAAGCTCTATTGGCTTCGGGCACGCCCGTTGGTGCGCTTGATTTCTACAACGCTCTTCCCCTGGTTCGTCACCTGGTGCCGGTGGTGTTCACGGTTCCTACGTTGATTCCCGCGATCGTCAAGGCCGGACATCATGTTGATCTGCTGATCTTGGACGATATTGATGATCTGCCACTGGTTGAACTGATCCCGATTATTGCTCGTGCTCGCCAAGTTGTTGTACTGGCAGACTTGTCTGGCGCTCACGAAGATGGGGCGGCTCGTATGCTGGCCAGTGTTCTACCGATGACGCGAATGGACGTCGCACCGACGCGTTTGAATGACCAGGTTGCGTTGCTTCTTGCTCGCCATGGCATCGACCATACGGGTGTCCCGGTCCCGTGGACGGCTGCGGCCGCTCCGATTACGGCGCTCTGGTGCGAAAGCTCCGGTATGCCCGCTCCGGGTTCTCATGCAGTGGAATCAACCACCGCGGAAGTCGATGCTGTCGTTGAACAGGTCATCGAACACGCCGTGTCTCAACCGGAACGTTCGCTGGGCGTGATCGCCCTGTCAACTACGCACGCGAATCGCATTCAGCGCGCGATCGAGAAAATCCGCTCCTGCGAACCCGGACTGGCATCCTTCTTCGACGAAGCAACCGCTCAGCCGTTCGCTGTCGTGGATCCTGCTGGCGCTCGCGGTTTTAGTCGTGATCGGATCATCATTTCCGTTGGTTTTGCAAAGACCCCGCACGGGCGTGTGATCCACGATTTCGGTGTATTCTCCAGTCAGAACGGTCTGTCGGCAATGTCGGATGTTTTGCGTGCGGTGCGTGGCGATCTGACGTTGATTTCTTCGATTCACTCCGGCGATATCGATCCGTCGCGTCTTTCTGCTGAAGGCGCCCAGATGCTCTACAACCTGATTGAGATTGGCGAAGGTCAATCAGGTGTGGGGAACGGAGGCTGGCCGGTTCTCGAAGCTGAACCGGATCGTCTGCTGATTGACTTGGCAGAACGCCTGTATTCGATGGGGCTTGAGGTTGTCCCGAACGTGGGTATCCCGGGTGGAATGCGTATTCCGCTTGCGATCGGCCACCCGGAGGTTCCCGGTCGACTGCTTGTCGCGGTTTTGACCGATGATGAAGCGTATGTGGCAGAGCCGTCCTTGCGTGTCCGTGACCGTATGTGGCCAGCGATGCTTGAAGCCCAGGGCTGGAAGGTCCATACGGCGTTGTCGATGGCCGTTTTCATTGACCCGGCAAAGGAAGCAAACACGATTGTTCAGCTTGTTTTGGATGCGGTGGATGAAATTAACGGTGTGCCTGACCAACAGGTTGTCGAGGTCCCGATGGTTGTGGACGTGGATACCTCTGGCCCGGATACGTTGGTTGGCTTGAACGCTCCTGAAGTTGCGTCGAGCGATGCGGGCTCTGCTTTGGCTCCCGCTCCGGTCTTGGCTCCCAGTGAACAGGTGGTTCTTGAGCCTGAGGTGCATATTGTCCTGGAAGAACCGGCTGAATCCGGTGACGCTGGGGCGCAGGCGGATGACGTAGTCACGGAGTCTGCGAAGTCGGATCATCAGATGGATGCCCGCGAGCGCGCTGACGAGGTGATTACGGGCATGCTCGAGATCATCGTTGCGAATCAGCCTGAGACTGCGCGTGGTCCGCGTCCGGCGATCGCCCCTGGCCTACCACTGGCGGCCTACTCTGATGATCAGCTTGATGAGATGGCGATGTGGATCCGCTCTGACGGGGTTGATCGCTCGTTCAATGAGTTGATTGACGAGTTGCGTGACGCTTTGGGGATTACTCGTCGCGGTTTCCAGTCTGATGCGGTGCTGGGCAACGTCGTGCGCAGGACTCGTCCGGCTGACCCTGACGAACAGTGATTCACGGTGTCTGAAAACTTGAGCGTCTCGACTGATTCGCCCGCGTACAATCCCTCTGATCCGCGAGTGTTTGGCGAGCAGAGAGCGTCTGTCGATCAGAGTGCGCCTGTTGAGCGTACGAAGAAGCGTCGTCGCGTGGCGACTTTCGTGTCTGACGTGGATCGTAAGTTGATTGCTCACGGGGTCGCGCCATCGTGGGAGGATCGCGTTCGCCCCGACGATCGCAGGGCAGGTTCGTTCGCGGATTCACCGGATCGTGGGGATGGGGCGAATGACCGTCGTCTGCTGGACAACGTTCCGCCTCACGCCCAAGCGCGCGCCTAGGTGTCCTCCGTTTTCTCCTATTGACGAGGCCTCTCCCGCCACTTCATCGCCTGCCCTTTAACAAGGGTGGACAGGGAGCTTATATCTGTACGGAGCCACGTGAGTGTTTTTAAGGAACTGAGTCTCAGTTCTTGTTAGCCAGCAGGTCGCGGATCTCGGTGAGGAGCTGTTCTTCGGTGGAGGGAGTTGCCGGTGCTTCTTCTACAGCTTCTTCCTTCTTAGCGGTTGTGGCCTTGATCTTGTTCATCGGAACGACGATCGCGAAGTAAACAGCAGTTGCGACGAGGAGGAAGTTCACAACAGCGGTGATGATGGTGCCCGGCTGAATCGGGTCAGAGCCGTTGATCGTGAACTGGAGGACGGAGTCGAAGTTCGGCTTACCGATGACGGCGCCGATGATGCCCATAATGACGTCGGTGATAGCGGTGACGATGGGGGTGAAGGCTGCGCCGATGATGACGGCAACTGCGAGGTCAAGAGCGTTGCCCTTGGAGATGAATTCCTTGAATCCCTGGATCATTGTGAGCTCCTGATTGAAGCGCCCCGCTCGTCATGTGGTGTAGCCAAAGCGAGGCCAAGCGTATGCGTCCCGGCGTGACCGAGAACGGTTTCGGTCACCGCTTCGTCAACGATAATGTCGAGACGAGCAGTAGCAGACGATCCCCATTGGGATGCGTCGTTTACTGACACTGAGGATATAAGTGCTTGATTAGTCAATAAAGATGCTGAACAGGTGTTTACGTCACAGCTGTCAGGAAAACCCCATAAAACCACGGAATCTCCGGCCTCAAGTGGAGGGACTTGTGTCCTATCTAATATGACAGAAATCAGGTTTTGTCCGGGTTTTAAACTTCGTCCTAACGCTGATCCTGCCATGACGCTTTCCGAGAGGATTGTGCCTTTCGTGGCTGGCTCTCCTGTCCAAGTAGCGGGTAAGACGTCGGACGAGGTAATGGCGTCGGCGGGAACGACCCGTTCTGGAACCTCGATTGACGTGAGCGTCGAAGAGTCGATGGCGTCCCCGCGTTCAATGTCGGTGGCGAGGATCAGTACTCGATGCCCGCCAGGATGGGGGATCAAGGTCAAAGCGATTGCTCCGATGGTGAACACGAAGATGATGGCGAGTCCAAGCCTGCGGATCGCCGTGAACGAAATGCGTCTGGTCATGCCTCAAGTAAAAGCACACAGTCGCAGCCTCGCACCTGAGCGAAACGGAAACTGTGGATAAGTGGCACTTAGCGCGAATTGTGGATAAGTCGCGTGTAACCGCTGGGAGTCAGCACCCCGTTCACCCGCTGATCGTGAGGCTCAACGGGCAGATAATCGCGAGGATCAGAGAAAAACTCGTCTTCGAAGACTACGGCGATAATCGGAACATCAGGCCGAGCGTGCTCGAGTGCCCGGTCGTACCATCCGCCACCCTGCCCAAGACGGACTCCTCGCGCATCTACAGCCAGTGCGGGTACAACGATCAGATCGGCTTTCGCCAATTCATCGGCGCCCTCCATACGCGTAGGAGTAAACCGCGGGCCAGTAGACACAATAGATTCCAGCTTCGCCGTAGTTGACTCTGCCGCCTGCGGGCGCGAATCCACGTACGTCCAGGCCACGCCAGTGACTGCCTTCCCATCTGGGTCGACGAGGCCGGGAACCAAACACCACTCACACGCTTGAAGTAGCCCGGCAGTGTCAGGTTCGCTGGGGCTTGAAATGAAGAGAGCGGGAAGAAAACTCGCGCCCTGAGCAGGGGGAGAGGACACAGAGGTCTGCGCGGCCTCGTCAATTGGCGAAGAGGATACAGACGCGGAAGAAAAACCGAAATCTGCCAGCACCTCGGGCCACAACACAGTCAACTGAGCGCGTTCACGCACACGCTGATCGGCGGCAGTACAGACCCGACGCTGACTCCGTTGTGCGCGGATTCTCGTGCGAATGAGGGCTTTGTCCTCGTGTATCACTCGGTTTTGCTCCTGCTCGAACTAGGGTGGAGACCATGATCGAACAGCAGGAGCCTGTCACCCGCGCGGTTGTTCCCGCCGCGGGACGCGGTACTCGTTTCCTGCCGATCACAAAGTCTGTTCCAAAAGAAATGCTACCCATCGCCGGGCGCCCAGCGATCGAATACATCATCAAAGAAGCAACTGACGCTGGCAGCGACAATATCCTCATGGTCACCAGAACCGGCAAACAAGCAATCGAAGACTACTTTGATGCGGATCCGGCGCTCGAAGCTGAACTCGAAAAGCCTTCCATCGACCAGGTCCGCTCCGACCACGCGATCGTCGGACGCAACATTTTTTCCCCCATCGTTTTCAACGCGCTCGAAAACGTCCCTCCAGGAGTCGGCGGCGAATACCAGCTGACCGACGCATTTGCCCAGCTCATCGCCACACCGCGCGAAAACAGTGGCGGACTGTACGGTGTTATCATCGACGAATCCCGATACGACACCGGCAACAAACTCGGCTACCTTGGAGTCACCATCGCCTTTGCGCTCGCCGATCCAGACATGGGACCGGCGCTACGTGAATATCTGAACACCCAACTGAATGAGGCCTGATGCGAAGCGTTGCAGAGTTCTACCAAGACTGTCTTTCAGCCGTAGCCCAGCAGCCACCACTGGACGTGCAACTCGCGGACGCAGTGTCCTGCGTTCTTGCCGAGGACGTTGAAGCTCCCTTCGATCTTCCGGTCGCTGACCTTGCGGCCCGCGACGGCTACGCGGTGCGTTCTGAAGACCTCGCCGGTGCTCGCCCCGACAATGAGCTCTCCCTGCGTGTCACCGAAGAAATTCGCGCGGGTGACGTGAACCCCGCGGCACTGGTGCCCGGAACCGCGATTCGTATCGCCTCTGGTGCCCCGATGCCGGCCGGTGCCGATTCAGTGATCGCCCTTGAATTCACTGACCACGGCATAGCGCAAGTCAATGTTCGAACCCAGCCAGCAGTCGGCGAAAATATTCGCCGAAAGGCAGAAGACGTTGAAGAAGGCGAAATCGTCCTGCGAAAAGGAACCCGCGTTGGTGCCCGCCAGGTCGCGTTGCTTGCAGGCGTGGGGCGCTCGCGCGTGTACGTTCACCCGCGTCCTCGCGTCGTCATCCTGTCCATCGGCGACGAAATTGTTGAACCCGGCGAAAAAGCGCGTCCTGGCACTGTCTTTGATGCAAATGGCCACGCCCTCTCAACGGCTATCGCCGATGCCGGCGCTCAGACCTTCCGCGTTGCCGCGGTCCCAGATGAACGCCACGTCCTGAGCGAAACCATTGAAGACCAGCTTGTTCGCGCAGACCTGATCCTGACCACCGGCGGTATCTCGCACGGTTCAGGCGACACGGTCCGCGAGGTCCTGTCCACGCTGGGCACCGTCCGTTTCGACAACATTGCCGCGTGGCCGGGACACATTCTCGGCGTCGGAACTGTCGGGGGCGACGACAGCGGTGAGGGTGGAACCCCGATCTTCTGTCTTCCCGGCGACCCGGTCTCTGCCCAGGTCTGCTTCGAAGTCTTTGTTCGCCCAGCACTTCGTCATATGCAGGGCTGGACACAGCTGACCCGCGCCTCCGTGAAGGCCGCCGTCGACCGTTCTTGGTACTCGCCGCGAGGCCGTCGCGAATTCGTTCGTGTCCGCCTAGTCGGCGACCCCAAGACCGGTTACCAAGCGAAGGTCATGGGTGCTCCCGCATCGCTCCTGCTCAGTGCGCTCGCGGAATCCAACGCGCTTGCCATCGTCCCTGAAAGCACAACTAACGTGCATACGGGTGACATGCTGCAGTGCTTGGTTCTTGAGTGATTCTTAGGTATTAACCCTGATTCTTAGACCCGCTCGCTGTTACCTGCTAGTAATCAGCCGTCACCTGCTGTCTGCCAGCCGCTAGCTTCAGCCCGACCAGTCGTCAACTACGTAGAGGACCAGATCATGTTTGGACACTTCATTCGGATCTGGGGCAGAACTCTTGACGAACTGAGCCTTGAGGTCCGCGACCCAGTCGGTGAAGGGTTCATGCACGGGCGAGCGGCCTCGTCGATGACGAAATCGACGGAGCACGAAGGTAGCGCGAAACCCAAGAAGGGGCAGGCGGAACTGCACCCGAAATTACTACGAATTCGGCCTGCTTTTGCCGGCGCTCACACGGCGATTGACCGAGTGCGACGCGAGAACGCCGATTGGCTACAGCCCTGGGACGCAACCCTGCCACCGAACACGTATGGCAACGCAGGCCAGACGCTCGCCGAATATAGGCGCACCGTCGACAGGGCTCAACGCGCGGGGCGGGCGCTGGTGATGAAGCTTGAAATCGGTGGCGAGATTGCCGGACAGTTCTCGCTGACCAACGTGACGCACGGGGCGATGTCATCGGGGATGCTCGGCTATTGGCTGGCGGAAAAATGGGCTGGACGAGGGCTGGCAACATTCACCTGCGCGGCGATCATCGACCTGGTTATCGGCGAACTGGGACTCCACAGGGTCGAGGTTGTGATCCGACCCGAGAACCGCGCATCGCTGGGAGTTGCTCGCAAGCTCGGGCTACACCGTGAAGGCCTGCGACCGCGCTACATGCACATCGACGGTGCGTGGGCGGATCATGAAGCGTTTTCGATTGACGCGGAGTCTCTGCCGTCCGGTGGATTGGTGAAGAGTATTTACGGTCACGCGATCGGCCAGTAAGTGTCGCGTACGAGGTTCTGACCGGTGGTGTTGCCTAGTTTTCGTGTGGGCTGAAGGCGCAGTTGTGGCGTGGTCTTTATACGGGCTGAGTGTGCAGTCGTAGCGTGGTCTTTATGTGGACTGAGTGTGCAGTCGTAGCGTGACTGGTGGGGCTGATGTTGCGATTGTTGCACGTGTGAAAGTGGCTTTGAGCAGGAAACACAACACACGCCCACCCCACCATTCAAACGCAGTTGAAAACCCATAGCGTTGTCCCGTGGAGTTTGGCGGAATCATCATCATTGCAACGGTAGTGACACTACTGGGGCTGATTCCCCTGCTCGCTGCCCGACAAAATGCGAAAACTTTCAGCCGTGAAAGTGACCGTTTCTCAACGGGCATGAAGCTCCTCAACAATAATGAAAGCAACCGCCAAACCTGCGGTCGATCTACCGGGCAGTTGCTCGGTGTTCGTCGCACAATTACGCAAAGGGCAACGATCGCCATGGCAGATCAAGCTGCAATGAATGCGAAGATTCGTATCGAGCACCGCGCAAATAAAGCCGTGCGTGAGATCGCTAAGCTTCGTGCGCGTCGCGCTGCGCGCCTCGCCACTGAAGCAGCTGCAGGTCGCCGTCGCCTTGGAGTCAGCGCCACCTGCGCTGCTCTGACCGGACTGGTCGCCATCGTCTGTGCCGCCCTTTCGGCGTCCTTCCTCTGGACTCTGAGCCCCGCAGCTCTGCTTGTCGCGTCCCTGGTTGCCTCGCGCATGGCGGCAATTCGTTCCGACAAAGCAAACGAAGCTGAGCTCGAATTGCTTGAAAACCTGCGCAACGCAGCTTCGGCTCGAGGAGCCCGCAAGGAAGAATCCGCACCCGCCCCGAAGACGCAAAAGGACGACCTCTTCGCCGGTATCACCGCAGATCGTTCCACGTCTCGCGCAACGGTGGCCCTTGCTTCGCAAGCGCTTGAAAAGGTCGAGCTGGAAGCGTCCGCTTCTACCTCTCTCGCCGAATCTGGTGGCACCAACGTGATCGAGATGCCCAATACCTCCGCCGGTGCGGTCAGCGGTGAAGCTCAGACGGACCTCGTTAATGCTGAAGACGAAGCCGAAGAACTCGCACTGACCGGCACCACCGTTGAGCGCCGCACATGGACCGTCAATCCGATCCCCGCGCCACGATACGCAACGCGCGGTCGCGTCAGCGGTCGTTCGGTCCACATTGACACCGATATCCGCGGAATCCCGAAGGTTGGTGTGGCCGTGCCGGCTCGCCCGATCGCAGCAACTGTCGCCGAGAACGCCATGACCACCGAACAGGTCGTCGCAGACCAGGCTGTTGCGCTTGACTTGGACGCTGTGCTGGATGCTCGTCGCGCGCAGTAACTGACACCCGCGCTGACGCTTTGACTTTTGCGGAGGCTCACCCGGTGTGCGGGTGAGCCTCCGTTCACTATGTGCGCTTCTCTACCCACGTTCGAAGGCCGAAGCGTTTGAGATCGGTGCCTCGTCCCTGAATCTTCGTTTTCCGTTTTTCATCGCTACCCGTTGGGTGCTATGCTAAACGGGCACTTGGGGCTATGGCGCAGTTGGTAGCGCGTCTCGTTCGCAATGAGAAGGTCAGGGGTTCGAATCCCCTTAGCTCCACCTGTGTGAAGTCCCGGGACATTGCCGAACAATGTCCCGGAACTTCCTCGTGTATTCAGCCTGTTGATGTCTCGGGGGATCCTTCCGGTGCTGTTTCAGGTGTGAGCGTTCCGGTTGTGGCCAGCAGCTCGTGGCCGCTTTGAACTTGCCCCTGAGATCGTGCTGTGAGGGCTCGCAGGCGATGCCGCATTTCCTCGATTCCGGCAATCTGTGCCTGCAATTCGGCGACCTGTGCGCGAGTCGTAGCCTCCTGCTCCGCAGTCTCCTCCGTAACAAGACCCACAACCCACGACGTGAGCGTCGCAGTCACAACACCGATCAAAGCGACGCCACCGATCATCAACAGCACCGTGACGAAGCGGTCCATCGGAGTCACTGGAGACAAGTCTCCATAACCGACCGTCGTGATCGTCACGATCGCCCACCGCAGCGCATCCTCGAATGAATGGATCGAAGCGCCATCGACACCTCGCTCGGCGCTAAGATCGCGAGCGCGCCAACGAACACCAGCAGGGAGACAGAGGCGACCGTGTATGCAGTGATACGACCGCCTAACTCGGACCCGGCCGACCGCTGCAACACGCCAAACAATGCGACCAATCGCAGTAGTCGGAGTGGACGCAAGACAGGAAGAACCACGGCGGCGAGATCCAAGAGATGCCGCCAGAACCACGACCGTCGATCCGGTGCCAGCACAAGCCGTACGGCATAGTCGATAGCGAATATCGCCCACACGGCATTCATCGTCCACTCGCACACGACAAGATCGATTCCTTCCAAGTCGCCGATGACTTCGCTCGCATAGGCGACGAGAAATACGACGGCAGTAGCGGCGAGCGGCCACTCAGTGCGATGCTCCCAATGATCGAACCTCGACATGGATACCAACGCTAGTCCTCAAGGGGCCTTCCGATGAACGCTGTGCGGGGTCCGGCGCTTGACTCCGGCCGCGGACCGGCCGACTCAGCGGGGGAGAGCGAGTATCGGGTGCTTGCCCATGGCATGGGGCCGAATAGTGAACAGGTTTCCCTCTCCAATGTCCGGCCCCATGTCGTAGGGTCCTGATCGTTCACTTCAACGAGACGATCACGGCTTTCGTGAAGAGTTTTCCTTCGACCTTGGCGGAGGTCAGATTGGCATCAGCGGGCACATCGAAGTAGAGGGTGCCTTCGACCGCGGTGCCGGGATTCACTTCGTCGAGGATCGGTGCCGAGCCGTCGGTGGCTCCGTAGAGCGTCGCTTCGCTGGAATACTTGAATTCGCGCTCCTGATCGTCGAGCAGCTTGAAATTGTCAGCGAAGAAGTATCGCGCCTCCTTGCCGACATTCTGAGCCGTGACGGTTACGGGCACGAACACCCCCTTCGCCTGAGCATTCAAGAATTCATTGCCGACCTGAGCTACCGGTTCGCCGACAGAAACGATGGTGACCGACCAGTCGTCGATCGTGAATTCTTGGCCAACGGCCACTTGGGCATCAGCTTCCGCATCGGGCTCTTTCTTTTCCGCTTCCGAGGATGGCGAAGGCTTTTCGGTATTTGCGGATTCGACACCGGCTGAAGCGGCGGAGTCTTGCGCTGCAGGGGTGCTGTTGTTTGCTGCGTTCTCGCTACCTCCGCCGCTACACGCCTTGCCGAGCGCTCCCAGTACGAGAATGCCTACGAGGATGAGGACCCACGGCTTCTTCCAGAACGGCTTCTTCGTGGGCTCGGGTTGGGGAGGGGTTACAGCACCGTTATAATCCGGGGGGGAATGACATGGTGTCTCCTATCTGTCCTTATTGTGTCATCGCGATGGGTGAAGCGTCCTGGGTTTTGTTCCGCTTCTTATACGGGGGTCAGCTCAGCTGACT
>ERZ1034876.138-NODE-138-length-48801-cov-7.168568_pt1 | contig 48801 bp, 36 predicted proteins | sample MGYA00520698_ERZ1034876 | MGnify/ENA primary metagenome ERZ1034876 (study PRJEB33766, sample SAMN09781723) | gut metagenome | biome: gut microbiome | host: Homo sapiens | place: Madagascar | study: EMG produced TPA metagenomics assembly of the PRJNA485056 data set...
TCTGCCCTATTTTTATATTCACTCGCTATAGGAGACGGGTGATACCTGGGTCAATTAAGGGAGGGGCATCGCATGGCGTCAAGCGCAGAATACCTGGAATACGTCCTCGACCTGCTGGCCGACGTGCCGGAGGTCTCGCATCGGAAGATGATGGGCGAGTATCTGCTCTATGCGTCGGGCAAGCTCTTCGGCGGCGTCTACGACGACCGCTTTCTGGTGAAGAGCACGGAGTCCTCGCGCACGCTGCTCTCGGTGCCCGCCGTGCCCTACGAGGGCGCTGCGGAGATGCTGCTCGTGGACGTGGAGGACAAAGCCGCCGTGCGCACCATCGTGGAGGGCATGCTTCAGGAGCTGCCCGAGCCGAGGAGGCGCCGGGCGTAGATTCCCGCGGGTCTGCATATCGTCGCCGGCATCAATCACCCGTGCCTGCTCATATGGCGATTGCGCCATCACCACGCTTAAAACCGAAGCTCTCCTAGGACTCCTCCAGGAGACCTCCTAGGAAGTCTCCGGGTACCCTACGCGGCAGTTATGGCGCTTACCGTGGTACTCGACAACGGCTCGTTGTCGAGATCCAGCAGGTCAATGTAGATGTTGTTGGCGGACGGATCCTTCTGAGCAACAGAGGCGGAGAACGCCTTCATAAGCTCGGACTTGCCGGAGCGGCGCATCCCCGTGATCACTTTGATGTTTCGGGTGCCTTCGAGCGCCCAAAGCCGCTCCATGTATGCATTGCGGTCTACCCAAGTCATCATTCGCTCCTTCTCGGTTTCGAAACTCTAATTATTTGAAAGTTTCGAAACCGAGAAGGCAATATGCCCACGGTCCGCGCAAGTTTTCGCCGGGAGGCTGGGCAGCCTGCCCGATTAACATGGACCGGCAATTGCTAAACCCCAAAAGCCGGAGCGCGCGGCGCCGCTCGTTTCGCTACATCGCCTTGATGGGATGGCGGATCACGGTCTTGAGCTTCTCCGGCGCGCACTTGCGTGGGTCGGAGAGGTAGATCTCGTGATGGAGGCGGGATTCGGAGAAGTCGGGGGCGTAGCCCTGCTCCGCCGCGAATGCGCGCATGGCGTCTATGGTTGCCGGTTCGCCGTCGTAAGGCCCAGCGTGCATGCATTGAACGCATAAGCCCTCGTCAACCCTCAGCAGCTCAACCGCCGAGAAGTCCAGCTTCTTTTTGGCGGCGGCTTCCGAAACGGCCCAGTCGAAATCCTCGCGAGTGACGAAATCGGGCAGGCGGATGCATGAGATGAAGCTGAAGTCGTCCTTCCGCGCATAATCGATTTCGCCATCGGCGCGGTCTTGCCACCAGAAGCCCTCGAGCGGCGGCACGACGAAGTCGAAATAGCCTTCAATTTCCCGCGGGCCCTTCTTCGACATCTTGATGGTATAGGCGACGCCGTAGAGCAGCGGCAACGCGTTCTGGTACTCGCCGCCCTCGGCATTGGGATCGCCCTTGCCCCGCACGGCGACGTAGCTCATGGGCGGAACGGTTACGACATTCGGCTTGCCCGACGGCCTGTAGAGCTCTCTGAACTCCTTCTTGAAATCGTATGTCATCGCAACAGCCCTCCATGAGCTTAGGTTTTCGCCGATATCAGTTCAAATATAGCAATGGGCGGGGCTTCGAAGGAAACCGCGCCCATTGGCAGTCATTATAACACAGAATCGAACGTCTGTTCTATTCCCGCTCAGTGACTAATCCAGTCCGAGTGTTGTCGATGCGTGTCGCGTCGTACCGCCTAAGGGCTGATTCGTGCGCAATCTGGGCGAATCAGGCCCCTGATTCGCGATTTCGGGAATGACTCAGTTGATTCGCGAAACCGCAGGTCGCTCCTTTAATCACTCCCCGGTTTCCGCTGGGGTTCGTAGCGGGTGGCGTGAAAAGGGGTGATTCAAAGGGTCGGAGAGATGCCTATAGCGCAATCGTCTGGTATTGGCGCGGTGGGGGGCTTCTCGCCTCCATCAGTCCAAATCGTCAAGCTCCGAAAGCCTTGCGAGCTCGATGGCCGAATCGACCGCCTCTTCGAAATCGACGCCTTCCGCATAGGGCGATACCGAGACGTAAGAGGACCAGATGCCCCGCATCATATCGGATCTTCTGACCTCGCCGAGCACGGCCTCGTAGTCGCCCATCTTGCCGAGTGAGCCGCGCCTGGAGGCGGTGGCGACAACGGCTTCGTGCAGGGAATCCCGATTTATTTCGTCGGCCTTCAAACGGAGCAAAGTGTGGATGTCGTAGTAGTCGCGTCCACGCGTGTTGGCGATTCCCCGGGAAACGACCGTCTCGAGCTTTTCGGCCAACACGGTTTCGAGCGGGTACGAGAGCACCCTGACCGAGCCTTCCTCGAACATGAGCGGGTAGCGGTACTCGATGCGCCCGGGCACTATCTCGTCTCCGGTCGTGATGTCGATCTTCACGGGAGCGTCTATCTTGCCGCACCTCGCGCGCAGGTGCGCGCGCCAGTTCGCGTACTCGTCGCCCTCGCGGATGGGCTCGATCCGCTCGAGGGAGTATTCCATGCCGTCGGCGGCGTCCACGGCGCAGATGGCGGCGACGGCCTCGCTCACCGTGTCTTCGTCCATATCCATGCCTATCACCGTAGTGTCCATGTCCATGGTGGTCCTCTGGGCGACGCCCGTCATCGAGGAGATGAGGAGGCCGCCCTTCAGGACGAACGCCTCGGCGTAGCCGCTCTTTCCGAGCCGCACCAAAAGATGCTCGAACAGGTACATTTGCAGGAGCTCCTGGGGCTTCAGGTTGCTGTTCTTGGCCAGCGCCTTAATTTTGCCCTTGAGGCTTGCATCGCTTCTCATCATGCGAGCACCTCCAAATACATCCTGAACTCTTTCTCGACGCCGAGCGCGCTGCACATCCGTGCGAGCTTAGGCAGGTCGGCGCCTTTCCTTTTGAAATAACCCGCGACCGCGTCGCGGACGAGCTGGGGGGTCCGCCCCTTCGGAAACTCTCTGCGAAATGAGGTCGGCTACGGCCCGTTCGGCGCAATAGGCTTTCACGGTACCCCCTCCTGGGGACTTTGCCTTGACGATGCCGAGATCGTAGAGCTCGGGAGAGAGACGGTGGATTTTCGTATCGGGATATTCTTGGGTAAGGCCACGCGGGTTGTAGCCGCGTGGGACGGTGACATCGATTGCGGCGGGAACCCTGTCGGAAAGGCCGGCGAGGTACAGCGCGCTTCCGTGCGATAGCACGCATTTGCTCCACCTGTAGGATATCGCTGCGAACTCGTCATCGAAGACTTCGGGCAGACAGTACACGCCCCGGGTAAGCTTGTCTATAGCGCCCGATTCAAGGGCGTAGGAGATCGAGCCCGGCAGAAAGCCCGCTTTCGCGATTTGCGCCGCGCTCGCGATGCCGCCCGAGTCTTCTACAAATTCGGCTATCTCCTCGCTTCTGCTCATAACCTCCTTTTGATTATTGGACACGAATTGTAGCTTAAATATGTCTAATAATCAAAAAAGAAGGTCATGGCCATCAGACGAAGACGCCTGGCATGCGGCGTGCTGGTACTGCCAACCCATGTCGCTGTGAAGCACCGGCGTCGCGCCCTCGGGCATCCTCTCCAGCAGCCGGTCGAGCAGGGCTGTCTGCTGGGACATGCTGGGACTGGTCGACGTCGACCACGCCACGATCTCCTTGCTGCCGAAGTTGTACACCGGCGCGAAGTGAACCATTCGGGCCTTGTTGCGTTGCAAGGGAATGAGCCATCGCAACCGTGGATGTCACCTACAAGTTCGACGCGTCCAGCATCAAAGAAGGCGTCAAACTGGTCACCCCTCCCTTCGTCTGACAGGAGGATATGAAGGCCGTAACGAAAGCCAAGCTAACCTTGACGGCAAGCAAGCCCGATCCTCGTCCTTCTTAAAATAGCATTGGGCCTGACTCTTATGGGTCTCTCCGCAACCGCCAGCCACATTAACCCGTCGCCCGCGAAAGGCGTCGAGCTAGAGAAAAGGACCTATTTCCCGTCATGGATTGGGTTTACCTGCATGACTAGAGCCCTGGTGTAATTGGCTGGATCACCGTTCCGGGAATCAGTATCGACCTACCTGTCCGCCAAGCTCCTTCTTCAGCTCCAGCCTAGTATCTGACTCGCGCCGTTATAAGCGAAAACCGAAGAGATGCGTCTTAGCCAAGAAAATTAGCCCTATCTTACTGCATGATTCGTGTGTTATAGTTAGACGGCTCTAACTGATTGGGGGGCGATAGCCATGCACGAACGCAAGGGCTTCTGGGACAAGAATGCCGGTCGGTACGACCGTTTCATGCGAAAGGACCGGGCGGCGTATGAGAAGATGTATGGGCTGATCCGGCCGGTGGTGAAAGCAAAGACCGTACTGGAGGTTGCCACCGGCACGGGGCTTATCGCAAAGAGCATCGTGGATGCGGCGGCGCGCATCGAGGCTACGGACGCCTCTGCAAAGATGATCCTTGAAGCAGAGCGGGGCAATCAATCCGCGAAGCTGCGCTTTTCCGTACAAGATATGTTCCGCCTGCCCTATGCGCAGAAGTCCTTCGAAGTGGTGATCGCGTCCAACGCGCTTCACATAGTGCCGCATCCGGAAAAGGCCCTGCGAGAAATCAGGCGGGTGCTGAAGGACGACGGCGTGCTCATCGCGCCAACCTTCACCCATGCGGGGAACTCGGCTTCCGGCAAGGCAAAAGCCTTTTTCATGAGCATGGCGGGATTCCCCCTCCACAGCAGGTGGACGAGCGAGGAATACCTGCGTTTCCTGCGTCAAAACGGCTGGGCGGTGCGGAAAAGCGCGGTGCTGAAGGCCTCGTTCCCGTTGACCTATGCGGAGTGCACGAAATCGGAGGGGCCGGATGTCGTTCTTTGAAAACACCCGCAAGCCCGTGGGCCTCGGCGGAAAACTTATGGTTGCCATGATGAACCTGGGCCACGGCCCTGTGGCGCGGTGGGGACTTCGTTTTCTACGGCTTGCGCCAAACGCCAAGGTGCTGGATTGCGGCTGCGGCGGCGGGGCGAACATGAAACGGCTGCTGGAAAAATGCCCGCATGGCGTCGTCAAGGGCGTCGACTATTCGCCCGTCAGCGTGGAGAAGGCCAGGAAGCTCAACCGAACTGCAATTCAGGAGGGGCGTTGCGCCGTTCTGCAAGGCAGCGTGGCGGATATGGCGTTTGAGGATGGCTGCTTCGATGCCGCCACGGCCTTCGAGACCGTCTATTTCTGGCCCGATTTGCCCCGATGCTTCCGTGAGGTCTGGCGGACGCTGAAGCCAGGCGGGGCAATTCTCATCTGCAACGAGAGCAATGGCGATACGGACAAGGACGAGAGGTGGACTCAGATCATCGGCGGCATGACCATCTACAAGGACATTGAATTGAAGGCGTGCCTGGAGCAGGCGGGCTTTCACGAGGTGCAGATACGCAAAAAGAAAAGGTGGCTCTGCGTCACGGCGCGGAAGTGAGGGCGTCGAGCACGGGCATTTTCGCATCCATCCTGCACATGGCGATAGGCATGACGGCCATAGCGGCTGTGCCGGCGGCAATTGCGACAGTTTTTATTCACTGAGGAAGGAACCTATGAAATGTGAAATCGAGAGAAACACCGTGCAGGAGACGCTGATCCTCCCGCTGTATTCCCGGAAGCTGTGCACGGAGCTGTACCCGAACCTCTACAGGGATGAAACAGCGGTTCGCCTGCTCGGCCAGATCGACTACGACTTTTCAGAGGCAGAGAAAAACTCCCGCAGCCTGATGCAGCGCTTCGGTGCGCTGGAGGTGGCCATGCGGCAGGGCGATCTTGCTTTCGAGGTGCGGGATTACCTGAAAGGCCACCCCGATGCGGCGGTGGTCAATCTGGGCTGCGGGCTGGACAACACCGGCAGAACCTGCGACAACGGTAGATGCAAGATCTACAATCTGGACTTCCCGGATGTGATTGCCTTGCGGCAGCAGCTGCTGCCCGCCGGGGATCGGGAGCAAAATATCCCCTGCGACCTGAAAGACACCGCATGGTTCGGCAGAGTCGATGCCTCCGGCGGGGCGGTGCTCTTTGCCTCCGGGGTGTTCTATTACTTTCTGACCCAGCAGGTCCGGGAACTGGTGCGGGGGATGGCGGACGCTTTCCCCGGCGGTGTGCTGGTCTTTGATGCTGCCAATCGGACGGCAGTGAAGATGATCGCAAAAACATGGCTTAAGACTGCAAAAATCAAGGATGTGGGGGCATATTTTGCGGTTTCGGATGCCGCCAAGGAAATCGGCACGTGGGACAGCCGTCTGCAGGTCACGAGTCGCGGCTATATGCTGGGCTACAACGATTTGAGAGACCCTTCCGTCAGCGGCTTTTTCCGGTTTCTCGCAAGGGTCGGTGACAACGGGATGAAAATGCAAATCGTGAAAATAAGATTTTGAGAGGCGAAAACGAAGCGCATTCACTTTGACGTTGAAGAAGACGGCTTTTACGGCGCATATTGGGCGTGCAAGGACACGCATACAGCAGCGGGCACGGATTCGATTGAAACCGTGCCCGCTATCCGATACTATATTATTTTATCGAACGTTTGTTCTATTACCACTCGATCGTAGCATTTGTCTACTACCGTCGCGATATAGCAGCCGCTCTTCTTGTTTGCGTTGGGTGCTATCGTTCCGTTAAGCGTGGTTTTTGTAGGCTCATTTCTGTATGTCGTGTAACAGGGGCATCCTCTAAAGGCGTTCTTTCCTACGATGCTAACGCTATGAGGCGGTACGACAAATTCCTTTGTCCGTGCACGCCCCCCGAAAACTGCCAGCGCTAGGGCGGCCATATCCTTCTGACGACGTTAAGGGAGGGCAGCGGCCGACGAGCATACTGAGCATGGGCGATCGCTGCGAAGGGCGATCCCCGGGGAAGGGTTGCCAGAAGCGGCCGTTCCCGAACATGCGCCACTTCAGCGCCGTTCAACGTCGTTTGTACCCCCAATTTGGCCGCAATCTAAATTAGTAAGCGAACCTATTTGCATTCGAATGTGAAAGCGCTAACATGACGAAAGTTTCGCATTTTTTATGTTGATGGGGGAACATATGAAAACCACCGTACTTCGTCGGGCGATGGGCGTTCTGCTTTCCGCAGCGCTTGTGGCTTCGTTCATCCCTGCTCAGGGTCTTGCAGATTCAGTAAACCTGGCAGGTCCAAGCGCTGAGGCTAGCGCTTCCAGCGACGGTCGGCTCGACGGGGGAAGCGGTTCTCCCTCTGCCGCCGACGCTATTGTTACTGCGGATTCGACTGCCACGGGGGCTGCTCCCGACGATGCGGCCAGCACGCCTGCGCTCGCCGACGGTGCCAGCACGCCTGCGCCCGCCGATGGCGCCGCCGCGGCTCCTGCCCCCGGCGCTTCTGAATCCGACGGCGCCGGCGCTCCTGCGCCCGCCGGGCCCACCTCCGCCCCCCTCGTCAACATCATCGAGGCGGACGCTGCTGGCAACCCTCATGCGCAGATGTATACCACGCTGCTCGATAAGGACGGGAAGGTTGTGGGCACCAACGATCCCTCTCGCACGGTCGACCAGCGCTACAAGCCTGTCGACCAAGGCGGGGTGGGTGCCGGTCTCGCGAAGGGCGACGGCGTGACGGTCCACTTCCGCATGGCAGCTGTGACGCCCAACAACGCCGACGGCGAGGGCACGGGCGTTCAGGAGGACACGACGTATCTCATGGAGCTTCCCTGGCAACTTGTTGCCGCCAAGCAGGACAAGAGCGGCAACAAGCTCGTCGATCCCGATGTCCCGCTCGACTTCTTCAATTCTGGGGATATGACTGCCAAGGGCGGCGTTTACTCAAGGCTCGGCTCTGACGGAGCCCCGCTTGCGAACAGCACAGGCGACCCCCTCTACGAGCTTCGCATCAACTTCGCTAACGTTGCCGATCGCGTGGATATTGCTGGCGAGTTTCAGTACACCACTACGGTAAGCCAAAACGTCACGAGCGGCAGCACCGTTTCCCTTACCTATGTTCCTGGCGGCACCGTGAGCTTCAAAGTGAACGATGACCCCACCCCTGGCATTGACGGTGAGTACGGGGCCACCATCAGTGCGGGCTCCGGCGGCCCCACGTCGTATTACGTGAACGCCTCGCTTTCCAAGAACGCTCCGGAGGGCTCGACGGACGACGTCTTCGCCTACAAGAACGCCACGATCTCGCTCGATGACAACATGGGCGTGTGGGTTGACGAGAACGCTTGGGCCCAGACTGCTCCCGCTGAAGGCAACGTCTTCAACGCATACGGCGACAACAGCGGTCCTTATTTCTCGCTTGGCGTAACCTATGCCGAGAAGACCGAGGGTGGCAGCAACAAGAGCGCCTGGGTGACCGCCGATTCGTCGAGCATCATCGAGAACGCCAACGGCAGGACCGTGGTGCGCTTTTCCCTCGACGGGCTCCAGGTTGACGTTGCCTTTTCCACCGCCGACGCCCTTGAGGGCTCGCTCATTCGTGCAGATCGCCAATCCTATATCGCTAAGCGCTTCACGTTGAGCGTCACCGATGGTGCAGGCAACGAAGCGAAGGGCATTAAGGCCCTGAACCTTTATGTGCCCACCGTTCTCGCGAGCGACTACGTGGGTACCTCAACGAACGCACAGCTTTCCCTGCATGCCATCGCCGACTCCCTCGATGCGCTTGACGCTACGGGGTCCCTCAATGTTGATCTTGGGCGGTTTGAGCAGCCGAGCGGAAGCACGTCGACTTTCAACCCCGCTTCGGGCCTCGAGTTCGTCAATTCCGCCGTGTGCACGTGGCTCGGCTCGAACACCAGCTCCTACAAGGGCAATTACTACTGGCTTGACTTCGACCCGGCGGTATACAACGACGCAGGCGTGAACTTCTACGCTTCCATGGCCTCTTTCCTGCCAGGCAAGGAAACTGGAATCGAACTATCGCTGGCTTGACAACTCAGGCGGCTATGCGATGTCCGACGGCGCGGCTTCCACGTTCATGACGGGCGGCGCCGGTCCCGGCACGCAGATCGTCGGCATGACAGGCTCGAACTACTGGCAGTTCGTCGGCACGGTGTCGGTGGGCCAAGTAAAAGGCGACTCTAACCTGGTTTCCAATTCCTGCTTTGCTTCCGGCTCAGACGGCGGATCGCGCGGCGATGCCAAGCTGCAGTACCAGCTGAAAAAGGTGTTCGCCGACGCAGATTCAAGCCAGCAGCTCGTGGTGTATCGCAGCGTTGATCAGAATGGCAATTTGATGCGCAATTCTTACGGCGATGTGATGTACATCGTGGTAGATCCGCGGACCAATGCCAACGCTCAACAACAGCAGGATATCAGTGGCCAAAACTGGTACAACTATCGCGACGAGCGTAGCAACAGCATGGAAAGTGCTAAGGGCGGCTCCTGGCGCCTGCACGTGTTCAATGCTCCCCAGTCGACCCTTCAGATGACCTTCCCGCAATACGAGGGCTCTTTCGACGTGAGCGATCGGGCTCGCTCGGGCGTGCACATTTCTGACCGCGTGCAGGTTGGCAACGGCTCCTTCAACGCGGAGTCGCGCACCTCGAACGAGCTTTCCTATGGCGTGAACACGCAGCAATCTTCCTATATGAATGCCGAGTGGGTGGATGACACCACCATCTTCTGGTCCATGACGATGAATGTCGACAATTGGCAGAGGTGGACCGATGGCAAGCTCTACGTGAGTGTCGACAGGCCTCTTCAGGTTGTTTCGGCACCGAGCGGCGTAAAGGTGAGCGGCCAAGATGTGAGCGGCGGATACGCGTTCGCGAAAACCTCGAACGGATGGGAAAGCGTCGCGTCAGGTATGAGCACGGGCTTTTACCAAGCGTCCTGGGACCAGATGTGCGATGGCGCTACCATCGAGCAGAAGAGCGGGAACAATAACTTCTCTATCCGCATCGAAAGAAACGCCTTCGATGTGGATTCCTCAACGGGCAACAAGACCATTACCGTGGGCTTTTTTACCAAGGTGACCGATCGTTCTGTGCAGTCTGACGACTCGTTCAGGGCAACGGCTCAGCTTGTGTGCCACACGGGTGACGCCACGCTTATTGCGGGCAACGGGCACTGCGCCTGGCCTACTTCTGCTAACGGCACGACAACGTACGGCTATGGTTTGGGCCAGTGGGCCTATCGTGTGAGCGCAACAGCTGCGACGCATACGCCTAGCCTCTACAAGTACAGCAATGAGGCCGTGTCCACATCCGACCCCGCCAATATCGCTACCTCTTGGACGCTTGCGGCAAACAACTTCAACACGAACGGCAATCACTACACGCATACGAACTTGCCGCTGGTCAATGCCTACTACGGCGGCTGGACTGGGCGCTTTGCCATCGGTGACACGATGAACGGCTCCAAGGTGACGGATGCCGGTGGCAATGAGGTCAACGTGAATGCAGGCAGCTACACGCATGTCACGCGAATGTTCCCAAGCAAATACCCGAGCGTGAGCGAGAACCGCAACGGCGGCGGCTGCGGACCCATCCCGTCAAAGGGCATGGGCGGCGATTCGTGGGAGAAGTACGTTGGCGGCGCATGGAAAGCCACGAACCCCGAGAATTGCTATTGGGAAGCCGATGCGCCTGGCGTGTACCGCAAGATTCTGACGACCAGCTCGGGTGGCGGCACTTCCAACTCCGAGGCCAATCCCATGGCGGTCTACGTTTACTACGCGGGCAACATGGCAGATTCTATTTTCAGCACGGTGGGCGGCAGCACGTTGAGTTCTGTCGGCGCCAACGTCGGTGACCCAACGTATTCCACCAGCTCGCTTGCTATCGAATACCGCGGTCTTGAGCAAGTAGTGAGCATCGGGAATAACAATCAGCTCGATTATCAGACCGAACTCGATACCAAGGAGCTTGTTGCGGCCGCAGCGGCAGCCCAGGGCAAGGCCGGCGTTGATGCCGCAACAGCGCTTTACAACGTTCAACTCAAAAATGCAGCAGGTTTTGGCACGTGGCGCATTACGAGCAAGGACTCTGCCACGTCAACGGTTAGCAAAGCCGTGACCGCAGGCCTTTCCATCAAGAAGGAGGCAACTGGTCCCGCCGCCGCAAACGATGACAACGGCGGTCTCTACGCAAGCTACAAGATCGATACCCAGGTGGGCTTCTCGCCCTCAGCATTTGTCAACATCGAAGATCACATCTCTAAGATTGTTGACTCGGGCAACGTTTCGAATGGTTCAGGTGCGGTGACTTATGATGTTTCCGATACTGCAGCGGCCACGCAGCAAGACAAGGACGCAGTTGCAGCACTCAAAAAAGCAACTTCTCTTAAGAATCTCAAGGTAACCGTTACCGAGCCAGGTCAGCCTGAGCAGGAAATCGGCACTTATGATGAAGAGACGGGGACCTTCACGTTCAAGGATGGTTGGAAGTCTTCGGTCCTGAACTTTGGCGATTATGCTGAGCAGCCCGGCGCGCTCTTCAATGGCCAGATCACGCGGGATGCGGACTCGGATGGCAACCCTCAGTTGCTCTCTGCCCAGACCAAGATTAGCGTCACCTATGACCTCTACCTTGATATTGACGCTAAGACCGGGGGCGACATGAGCTTCCGTGAAAGCGAATACTATCACGGCGGCGCGCTGGCATTGTTCAACCATGCTCAAGCAGAGCGCCCTTACGAGGTCGCAGGCGGTAGCGACGCGGCTTCAGCTGCTATCGCTGATGAAGATGTTTCCGCAGGAGAAGTAAGCCATGTGGGCGATATGTACGCCCAGAGTGTGGATGGCGGCATTTCGCTTGCCGGCGGTGAGATCGACGGGAACAACGGGATGTTGCGCGTGTGGCCCGATGCTGATGTGCAGCGCGAGTTTCTTGCCGATCAGCTGGCATCAAAGACGCCTGTGTCGGTAAGCGCCGATAAATCCCACATTGACTGGATGTTCTACGACTGGACGGGCACGCTGGGCAAAAACAAGCCGAGCGTGAAGCTGGACGACATGAGCCGAGTCTTCGTCGACGACCTTTGGTCGGATGTCGACGGCATGGACGACGCGCAGAAACTCGCGATGCGCCAGCAGCTCGCCGACCTGCTCAACAAGCACATCACGATGAGCGCCTTGAAGGTGTACCTCGTGGGCAGCGGCGAGAAGCCTTCCGCCTCGGAGGGTCGGACCAACCTCGAGGGCAAAACCCCCATCTACAGCATCGACGGAACGCTTTCCTCTGCGAACGACGGTACCGCTGCGGCGACGGACGGCAGAACGATCGGCTTTACCTATCTGCAAGGCGGCGCGCTGACCGAGACCAACGAGCAGGGCGGCAAAGACGTCTACGCGGCTGGTCCGGGATTCACTATCACTGCGAGCGATTTGCCTTTTGATAGCTATCTTGCGAGCACTTACTCCATGGACATCGACTGGGAGGGCTTTTTCCAGGATGCCGCAGAGAAGGGCCTCCTCGATGGCGCGGGCAATGCCATGGGCACCAACCGTGCGCCGGAGCTGACCGTCAAGAATCAGGTTGTGGGTGACCGCAATCAGAAGGCGGATTCATCGGCTGGGGAAATCAAGATCGAGTCTGCGACCTTCGGCAAGTCCGTCAAGGACGTCGACGCTTCTGCCGGCACCGCAACCTGGCAGCTCTCTGCGAAGACGAGCGATTCGGTGGATCCCTCCGAGCTCGTATTCAACGATGAGCCTACCTTCTCTGCGGACGATGAGGCTGCGGCAGCGGCTGCCAAGAACGCAACCTCCATCGAGGACGTCGTAGTCTCGCGCGGCGGCACTGTTCTTTACGAAAACGGCGCACTGACCGACGAGGCGGTCAACGACGGCTGGACGGACGGCAACGTGTCGGTTGCCATCGACGGCACGCGGCTATCCATTACCATCAAGAACATCGATGGGGCGAAGGTTTTGGCCAAGGGGCAAAGCTACGAGGTTACTTACCGGACGGTGCTCGATAAGAATGCGTTCGTTGCCGCGCTCGTGAAGGCGGGCGGCACTGCCGCGAATGCGGCGTACTGCATCCAAAACGTTGCGAGCCTGTCTTCAGGCGGAGCGGTTCTTTCCGGCGGGTCGAATGCGAGCTTTACGCCGAGCATTCCGGTGACGGCGGAGAAGTCTGCCGCCACCACGCCGCAGGGCGGTCTCGAAACCCAGTCGGCATCGTTCACGGTGAAGGCGGGCACGGGCGAGGTGTCGCGCGAGGGCTTCACGCTTACCGATCAGATTACGTCGATGTACGGCTACAACGATTCTGCCGCAGCAGCCCAAAAGGCCATGATGCTGTCGGCGCTTTCTGCCAAGGTGACGCTTGCCGACGGCAGCGAGGAGGTTCTCGATGCTGCGAGAATCCTCAGCGGCGAAGTTGCTGGAGTCTCCCTTGCCATGGCCGACGGCAGCGAGCTTGCCCTCAACGTGCCGGGCAGCTTCGGCAATAATCGTGGGTGGAAGCTGACGTTCGACAAGCTCCCGGCGGGGGCAACGGTAACCGTTGACTACACTCTGTCGGTCGACCGTGCGGCGTATGTTGCCGCGGGTGGCGACCTCGACGGCGTCGTCACCTTCCGCAACGCTTTCGCGGTAAGCACCGCCGATGGCTCTACCGCCGAGGATTCCTCGACCGGCAAGGTCAAGGTGCAGCCCGACGTATCGAAGAAGGGCGTCGTCTCTTCGAGCAAATCGGAGGACGGGAATCCCCTGATCAACTGGTCTGTCGACGTGCGCCTGCAGCAGATCTTCGGTGCCGTTGAGCTTTCAAACCTTGAGACGGCGAGCATCGAAGACGTGCTTGATCAGCGCTTGAAGTATCTGGGCGTCTCGGTCGAGGATAGCCGCACCACGATTGACGGGACGACAACCACCCCGCTTGAGGAGGGCCGCGACTATGAGGCAAGCTTCGACGAGGCGACGCGCACCCTTGAGGTGAAGATCAAGAACCCTTCGGAGCATCCTGACGTGCGCGTCACGATTAAGACCGAGGTCGTGGGTTCTGTCGACGGCATTGGCAACTCGACGGACGTGTTCGTCGACGGTCAGTACAAGGGTGGGGATAAGACGGAGATCAAAGACGACCTGGTTGCTGTTACCGCGTACGGGTCCGTGGTTTCTGCCAAGGCTCCCACCTGGGCGGCGAGCGCTCTTAAGCTTGTCGATGGCGGTCAAGGCGAAACCCCTGCGGGCGCCTTTACCTTCTCGCTTGTCCAGGTCGACGAAAGCGGGAATCCCATTGAGGGTGGGCAGAGCGCCGAGGCAGTCAACGGCGCAGACGGTGCGATCTCCTTCGACGCCCTCACTTATGGTCCCCGCAACATTGCCGGCACGTACTGGTACCAGATTACCGAGAAGTCGACCGATGAGCTTGCTGCGATCTATAAGATGGACGAGTCGGTAAAGACCGTTAAGGTCACGCTTCAGAAGGGCGCCGACGGAGACTACCTGCTCTCGTGCGAGGTAACAGACGGCGGCGACGGAGCTGCTGCGGATTCTGTGGTGTTCAACAATGAGACCATCCCCGAGGTTCCCGACAACCCCGACAAGCCGGGCAACCCCGACAAGCCGGATACGCCGGAAGTTCCGGATTCTCCTGACGCTCCGCAGGCCCCTGAGGCTCCTGGCGACGAGAACGTGCTTTCCAAAACGGGGGACGGCGCTCCGACGGCTTCGTTGCTCGCGCTCGCTCTCGGCGGTTTGGGATTGGCGGCGATCGCCCGACGCCTGCGCAGGCAGTGATGGTTCAGTGATGGTTTCGTGCTTTCTCATGAAAAATCCATGCAACGCGCTCGCGCGTAGCCATGAGTTCTGGTATCATTCAACAGGTTGCGCTAAGGACGGTGCAATCGGGAATAAGTGCGATGATACGCGGAGGCGGTGCATATGCGCTCTTCGGAGTCTTGCTACGGCCACGCTTCAAAGTTATCGCATGCAGTTATTTCGCATAAGGAGAAGTGAATGTACGCAATCGTGAAAACGGGCGGCAAGCAGTACAAGGTTGCCCCTGGAGACCGCATCAACATCGAGAAGCTCGATGCCGAGGTGGGCGCTGAGGTCGAGCTTCCTGTCATCTGCGTCGTCGACGGCGAGACCGTCGAGGCAGATCCTGCCAAGGCCGCTGCCACCAAGGTGGTCGCAACTGTCATCGAGCAGTTCAAGGGCGAGAAGGTTCTCGTCTTCAAGTTCAAGAAGCGCAAGAACTACAAGAAGCTGCGCGGCCATCGTCAGCAGCTCACTCGCGTGGAAATCAAGTCCGTCGGCACCGCTGTCGCCGAATAGATAAAGGGAGGCATACACCATGGCTCATAAGAAAGGCTTAGGCTCCAGCCGCAACGGTCGCGACTCTCACGCACAGCGACTCGGCGTGAAGATGTTCGGCGGTCAGCATGTTCGCACCGGCAACGTCATCGTTCGTCAGCGCGGCACCAAGTTCCATCCCGGCGAGAACGTCGGTCGCGGCAAGGACGACACCCTGTTCGCGCTGTGCGACGGCACCCTCGAGTTCACTCGCGGCGTGAAGCGTCGCGTGCATGTCCGCCCCGATGCCGAGGCACAGGAATAGCACGCTACCGCGCAATCAGCATAGATAGTCGGTTTTCGAGGCGCCCCCTGCATATCAGAGGGCGCCTTTCGTTTACAATCCAGACAACGCGGGCGCACATGATGCCCGCCCTGGCAGCGAAGGATCCCCCCATGTTCGTAGACAAGGTACGCATATACGTCAAAGGCGGCGACGGCGGCGCGGGCTGCATGTCCTTCCGTCGCGAGGCGCACGTCCCCAAAGGCGGCCCCGACGGCGGCGACGGCGGTCACGGCGGCAACGTCGTCATCCAGGCTGACCTGGGTGTCTCGTCGCTGATCGACTACCGCTTCAAGCACCACTTCAAGGCTGAGCGCGGCACGCACGGCAAGGGCTCGCGCATGCGCGGCGCCGACGGCGAGGACATGATCTTGAAGGTACCCGTGGGCACGGTGGTCCACGAGTACTTCGAGGAAACGAAGGAAACGGGTGAGCTCATCGCCGACCTCACGCACGACGGCGAGCGCATCACCGTGGCGCTCGGCGGCGTCGGCGGCCGCGGAAACGTGCACTTCGTCACATCCACACGCCGCGCCCCTGCGTTTGCCGAGTTGGGCGAGCCTTCGCAGGAGCAGTGGGTCGAGCTTGAGATGAAGCTCATGGCCGACGCGGCGCTTGTGGGCATGCCTTCGGCGGGGAAGTCCTCGCTCATCTCGAAGATCTCGGCGGCCCGACCGAAGATTGGCGACTACCCGTTCACGACGCTTGTCCCGAATTTGGGCGTGGCGACGAGCGGCGATCTGAGCTTCGTCTGCGCCGACGTCCCCGGCCTTATCGAGGGCGCGCACGAGGGGCGTGGGCTTGGGCACGAGTTCCTCCGCCACATCGAGCGCACCGCGCTCATCGTGCACGTGGTCGACCTCACGGGCGACTACGAGGGGCGCGACCCTTTGAACGACTACGAGGTGATCAACCGCGAGCTCGAGCTGTACGCGAGCGATCTCGCGTCCCGCCCGCGCATCGTCGTTGCCAACAAGATCGACGTCCCCGGTACCGAGGAGATCTGCAAGAAGCTCGCCGAGCGCGTGCGAGCCGACTCCATCGCCGCGGCCGGCGGCGACGAGTTCGCGGACAGCCCCATCGACCCGAAGCTCTATTGCATCAGTGCGCTCACGGGCAAGGGCGTCGACTCGCTCAAGGCCGCCATCGCGACGAAGGTGCACGAGCTGCGCGAGGAGGCTCGCGCGAAGGCCGCCGAGCAGCCGGAGTTTGACCACGTGTGGGAGCACAAGCGCGAGATGCGCGACCGCCGCTTCACCGTGCGCAAGCTCTCCGACGGCGTCTTCCGCGTGGAGGGTGGCCAGGTTGAGCGCATGGTTATCCAGACGGACTGGGAAAACGAGGACGCCATCGCCTTCTTTCAACACCGTTTTAAGCGCATCGGTGTGGAGGACGCGCTTGCGAAGGCGGGCGCCCGCAACGGCGACGAGATCCGCATCGTGGGGCGCGCGTTCGAGTTTGAGTCGGCGACGGCAGACGACGCGTTCGAGGAGCTCGACATCTAATGGACGAGGCCAAGATCGACAATCCCGCTGCGGGCGAGGGTCGTGACGCTCGCGAGTCGCGCGACGTCCGCGAGGGGCAGCTTGCCGCCCATCTGCGCCCGCTCGTGGTTAAGATCGGCTCTTCGACGCTCACCACGTCGGAGAGCAAGATCGATTACGCGTTTCTCGACGATGTCGCGCGCCAGGTGGCACGTGTGCGCGAGGCGGGCTTCTCGCCTATCATCGTGACGAGCGCGGCCATCGCGTGCGGGCTCGAGGCGCTCGGCATCGAACGGCGGCCCACCGACATGCCGAGCCTGCAGGCGGCGGCCTCGGTGGGGCAAAGCGCGCTTTCGGCAGGCTATGCCCGCGCGTTCGCCCAACATGGGATTACCACGTCGCTTGTGCTTCTGACCAGGCGCGACACAGCTGACCGTACGGCGTATCTTCATGCGCGCGACACGCTTTCCCGCTTGCTCGAGATGGGGGTCGTACCCATCGTGAACGAGAACGACACGGTGTCGGTCGAGCAGATCCGCTTCGGCGACAACGACACGCTCGCGGCGCTCGTGGCATGCCTCGTCGAGGCGGAACTCATGGTGATCCTCTCCGATATCGACGGGCTCTACGACGCGAACCCGACGAAGGTCAAAGGCGCGCACCTGATCGAGTGCGTCGAGCGCATCGACGAGAGCATCATGGGCATCGCGGGAGACGCGGGAAGCGTCGTCGGCTCGGGCGGCATGATCACCAAGATCAAGGCCGCGCGCGTGCTTATGGCGGCGGGCATTCCCATGACCATCTGTCTCGGCCACGCTCCCGACGCTATCGTGCATGCAGCTTTCGGCGATCGCATCGGCACGCGCTTCGCGGCGAGCGAGCGCCCGCACGAGATTACGCCGCGCAAGCTGTGGATCGCGCTCGGCGACTCCGCACGTGGCGCGCTCATCGTCGACGACGGCGCGAAGAACGCGCTGCTCCACCGCGGTAGCTCGCTTCTGTCGGTGGGCATCTCGCGTGTCGAGGGGCGCTTCAACGACGACGACATCGTCGACGTGAAAGACGCGACGGGGCATGTGATCGCCCGCGGCCGCACGGCGTTCTCGAGCGACGAGGTGGAGCTTGCCTGCGGACGCACGCGCGAGGAGCTCGAGCGCAACCGCCTGCTCGCGGCGTTCGCCGACAAGCCGGTCATCCACCGCGACGAGCTGATCGCCTTCGAGTAGCGATTGAGAACCACCCAGTGAGCTGGGATAACCGAGGGGAACGGGCGAGAGAAAGGTTCAGGCATGTACGAAGAGATTGAGATGCTCGCCAAGCGGGCTCGCGCGGCAAGCGTGCGCCTGGCCCAGACGAGCGACGACGAGCGCAACGGCGCCCTGCGCGCCATGGCACAAGCGCTGCGCGAAAGCGCGCCCGAGGTTCTTAAGGCAAACGCGGCTGACGTGGCCGCCGCGCGTGAGAAGGGCACGAAGGAGAGCCTCATCGACCGGCTGCTCCTCACCGACGCGCGCATCGAGGACATGGCCGCCGCGCTCGAGAGCCTCGCTGAGCTTTCCAACCCGCTCGGGCGCACGCTCGAGCAGCGCACCCTCGAGTCGGGAATCCGCCTCGAGCGTGTGAGCGTTCCTTTGGGCGTCGTCGCCGTCGTGTACGAGGCGCGCCCGAACGTGACCGCCGACGCTGCCGGCATCTGCCTGAAGTCAGGAAACGCCTGCATCTTGCGCGGCGGGTCGATGGCGGCCCGCTCGTGTGCGGCAATCACGCGCGTTCTCTCGGCTGCGGCGGAGCAGACGGGCATGCCCGAGGGTTCGATTGGCATTGTCGCCTCGACTGATCGTGCGGCGACCGACGTCCTTATGGGGCTTCACGGCCTGATTGACGTGCTCGTTCCCCGCGGCGGCGCGGGGCTCATCCGCCACTGCGTGGAGACGGCCAAAATCCCCGTCATCGAGACGGGAACGGGAAACTGCCACGTCTACGTGCACGAATCAGCAGACTTCGACATGGCGCGCGAAATCCTCGTGAACGCGAAGTGCCGCCGCTTCGGGGTCTGCAACGCCTGCGAGACGCTGCTCGTCGATGCGTCCATCGCGGCCGATTTTCTTCCCAAGGCGCTCTCCGAGCTGGCCGATCGCGGGGTGGCAATCCATGCCGACGAGCTGGCCTGCGAGGCTGCGCTTGCCGCGGGGGCCTTGCGCGGGCAGGGGCAAAGCGCGTTGCGCGTCGACCGCGCGAGCGAGCAAGATTGGGAAACCGAATATTTAGGTCCCGAAATCGCGGTGAAGTGCGTCGCGGGCGTCGACGAGGCCATTGCCCACGTGAACCGCTACGGCACGATGCACTCGGAGGCCATCGTGGCGGACCCGAGCGACCCTGCGGGCGCTTTGGCGATCGAGCGCTTCTTAAACGAGGTCGACGCGGGGGCGGTCTACGCGAACGCCTCGACGGCCTTCACGGACGGCGGCATGTTCGGCCTCGGCGCTGAGATCGGCATCTCCACGCAGAAGCTGCACGTGCGCGGCCCCTTCGCGACCGACGGGCTGACCTCGTACAAGTACGTGCTGCGAGGCGACGGCCAGGTGAGGTCCTAGCGCATGGGGGAGGAAACGCTGGCAAGCGAATCGAGCGCACCTGCATCGCGGCCCAGCCGGTGCGAGGTGCAGCCCGCCCAGGCGGTCTCGCGTCCTGGCGAGGTGGCCTCGCGCCGTTCACCCATTGTGAGCGAGGGGCTCGACAACTTGGGGGCGGACGGTGCGCCTGCCCGGCTGGGAATCATGGGCGGCACCTTCGACCCCATCCACATCGGGCATCTGGCCTGCGCCGAACAGGTGCGCGAGGCGTACGGGCTCGACGCGGTGGTGTTCATTCCCGCCGGCAGCCCCGTCTTCAAGCGCGACCGCGACGTCACGCCCGCGGACGACCGGCTTGCCATGTGCCGCCTCGCGACCGAGAGCAACCCCGCCTTCGATGTGAGCGCGATGGAGATCAATCGTGGCGGCGACACTTACACCGTCGACACGTTGCGCGAGTTGCGGGCGCATTTTCCCGACAACGTCGAGCTCGTGTTCATCACGGGCGCCGACGCGGTCGCGAAGATCTTCCGCTGGCACGAAAGCGAAGCGGTCGCGGGGCTCGCGCGGTTCGTCGCCGTGACGCGCCCGGGGTATACGCTCGACGAAGAGATGCGAGCCACCTTCGAGAAAAGCCCCTTCACAGTGGACTTTCTCGAGGTCACGGGGCTGTCTGTCTCTTCAAGCGACCTGCGGCGCCGTGTCAGCGAGGGCAAATCGATCAGATACCTCACTATGTCGCGTGTGCGCGATTACATATGCGAGCATGGCCTGTACCGAAAGGAGCGTTAAACGGTGGGGAAGGAAAGCGGCGGCGATTCCGCCGAGGTGCTTGGCGAGGCGTTCTTCGAAGAACGCAAGGCGGAGCTCGAGCAGCGCGTCAGCAAGAAGCGCTTTACCCATGTGATGGGCGTGGTCGAGGAGGCCGAGATTCTCGCGCGAGCCTACGGGGTCGATGTGCGCGAGGCCCGGCTTGCGGGGCTTTTGCACGACTGGGACAAGGCCTACGATGACGAGGAGATTCGCGAACGCGTCCGCGAGTTGGGACTTCAGGTGAACCCGTGGATTCTGGAGCACCAGCCGCGCCTTCTGCACGGTCCGACTGCCGCCGCTGCGCTCGGGCGGGAGTACCCCGCTATTTCCGCAGGCATCCTGCAGGCAATCGAGCGCCACACCACGGGCGAGATCGATATGACGCCGCTCGATATGGTACTCTACTGTGCCGACGCGCTTGAGCCGAACCGACGTTTCGGGCGCGTTGACGAGCTGCGTGCCCAAATCGGCCGCGTGACGCTTGAGGAGCTCTACGTTGCAGTGCTCGGGTACTGGACGATTCTCATCATCGAGCAAGGAAAGACGCTGCATCCGCGCACGGTAGATATTTGGAACGCCTACGCGGTGAAAAACGAGAAACCGTACATAAACGCAAAGCGAAAGGAGCGCAAGTGAGCGCTAACGAACAGAAAACCTCGCGAGAGCTCGCGATTATCGCCGCCCAGGCGGCCGACGAGAAGAAGGCAACCGACATCCTCGTGCAGGACGTGGCGGAGCTTGTCGGCGAGACCGACTTCTTCGTGATTGTCACGGCGTCCAACAGCCGCCAGGTGAACTCGATCGTCGATGCCATCAAGGAGGATTTGCGGGACAAGGGCGGCGTGAAGCCCTTCCATGTCGAAGGAACGCAGGACGGATCGTGGTCGCTGCTCGATTACGGCCAGATCGTCGTGCACGTCTTCCAGCCCGAGACTCGCGAGTATTACCGCCTCGAGGAGCTGTGGAACGACGCCCCCGTGCTCGATTTGGCGAAGGAAGCGGGGCTTTGCGACGTCGAGTACTCAGACCGCATCTCGAAGCTTCTGCCCAAGAAATAGGCTGAAACCTGGCAAGAACTCGACGGGCAGGCGGCGAAATCGCGGCGCGAACGCGGCGAGCAGGCGACAGGGGTCTGGCGCGAACGCGGCAAAATCGCGCCCAATCGTCTGCTGAAGCGCGCTCGGTCGTGCGCTGTTTCCTTCGGTATCTTCCCAATTCGCTTTAGTTGCCTGCAGTGCGCCGACAGAAGGCGCGCTGCAGGCTTTTCTTGTTTTCCGGACCTCATGTGCCAGGGTTCTTTCCGGGACACAAAGCCGAAAGGTGCCCGCGGTTGCGAAGGCCTCGTTCGTACATACGGTATGGCGGCTCATCGGTTCGGCGCGTAGACTCGCTTACTGCGGCTTTTGCTTTTGGGAGAGGGACACCAATGTCCGACTTTCTGATGTCGTGCTCATGCAAGGGCCGCCGCCCCAAGTACGTCGCCTCTTCTGCGACCCATTCCCGCCCCCATCTCATCGCGGACCTTCTGCGCTCCCGTGACGTCGCGCGCTTCCTCGTCGCTCCAACAGGCTTCGGCAAATCGACGGTTGCTGCGGAATATGTGCAGGTCGTCTTTTCGTTCAGGCAAACGTTCTGGGTCAACTGCGAAAGCCCGTGCTTCCTGCGCGACCTCGACGCCGGTATCATCGCATCGCGCGTGGCCGAGATCGGTGGCGCGGGCTCGCTTGTGGTGTTCGACGACCTGCCGCGCATGGACGCCTCGCGGGTCGAGGTGTTTTCCGAGGTCGTAGACGAGCTGCTCGCGGCGGGAAGCGAGGTCCTCGTGACGTGCACGCCAACCTGTGACGCCTATTCCGATTTGCATCGCGACAGGGTGAAGCTCTCAGCGCGCCGCTTTCTGCTTACTGACGATGAGATGAAGCATACTGTGCGGGCGACGGACTCCCCACATGCGAAGTGCCGCGCGGCGTGCGTTGCGTGGGGCTCGGACGATGGAGGCCGCCTCGTCGCGGGCATGGCCGCCGAAGAGCCGCCTGCAAGCGTTCTGCTCGCGGCGTTTCTCATGCTGGCGATGGGGAAGGGAAGCCTCTCCGAGCTCGTTTCGCTTGTGGGTGCGCGTTATGCGAACGAGGCGATTTCCCTGATAGAGGAGGACTATCCGTTCCTCGGCGTCTGCGCTCGGGAGGACTCCTTCGATGCTGTTGCCATCGATGTTTCCGTGCTTGCCCAGGGCTTTTCGCGGGCGGTGGACCGGGTCGTCGACGGGTCGACGTGCGGGGACGCGAGCGAGCTTGCAGCGTGCATCGCGGCGATGCTCCTCGAACGTGGGGCTGCTGCACGGGCATGCGCCATCGTCCGCTATCTTGCGACGAAGCCCGCCTGCGCGAGCTGGCTTGCCGCCCACGGTGCCGATCTCCTCTCGGCGGCGTGCTTCAAGCCTGCTCACGAGCTCTATGTTTACGCAGGAAAGAACGCGCGCCAGAACAGAATCCTCCTTGCTGCCGACGAGGCGGTGCGTTTGGCCGCGCTCGACGATGCCGCCTGCGCGCTGTTCCTCGCGCGGAAGTTCGCCTTCTCGCGCAGCATCGACCCCGAATCGCGCTCGCGATTGCTGCTCGTCGCCTCCTGCTTGGGGAGTGACGAGGACCGCCGCCGTGCGGAATCGGTGGCAGCCGAGTTTGCCGCCCGCGCCAAAGTTGGGAGCCCGATCGCTCCCGCTGCTGCGTTATCCCTCATCGCGGCACATGTTGGCAAGGGGGTGATGCCCCTTGCGGAGGCGTGGGGCAAACTCGCCTCTCGCGGCGCGTCCGATGGGCCGCTCGCCTTCGCCGCCGCCTTGGCACTTCGAGCGCTTGCACAGAAGAAGGCGCCGGGCTTCGCGTCGTCCGAGGACGCGCGCGCAGTCGAGCGCGTCGCCCTGTGGGCCTGCGACCTGGCCGCGCGCACGCCTTCTGACGCCATGTCCTGGCAGTGCGCCTTTTTGGTGATGTCGCTTTCCCGGGCGGTTGAGGAGGGCTCCTTGCCGACGCGTTTCTTGCCCGCCGCAGAGACGCTCGCAGCGGCGCGCGCCATAGAGGCCGCCCGATTCACCGAATGTGCAGCTCACAGGCGCGATTCGCTTCGTGAGGAGCGCGCTCGGGCCGAACGTGAGCGCTCCTCGCGTGACCGTTATGCCGCACGCCCGATCCGCCCGGAGGCGCCGGGCGTGTCTGAAAGCTCGGCGCCGATCCTCTACGTGCGGCTCCTCGGCGGGCTCGATGTGCGCATCGGCGAGCAGCAAGTCGACATGCAGGCGTTCAGCAGGCAGAAAACGAAGACGCTCCTCGCGCTTCTCGTGCTCGCCCGTGGCCGCGAGCTCTCCCGCGAGCGCCTGCTGGAGACGCTTTGGCCCGACAGTCCCCATGGCTGCGCGATCAAGAACTTCTACTCGGTGTGGAGCCAGCTCAAGCGGGGACTCGACTACGAGGGCACGTGCCCTTATCTCCTTCGCGACCAGGGCGGTGTTCGTCTTGACGCACGGCTTCTGCGAAGCGACGTCGCCGAGCTCGATTCCATTTGCCGCGCCCTAAGCTTCGGCGAGATCGACCTCGATCGTTGGCGGGATCACCTCGAGGCGATTGACGGGTCGTATTCGGGCGACCTTCTGCCGAGTGAAAGCGGCAACGACGACATCGTCGCTGCTCGCAGGCGTCTCCGCATCAACCTCGTCGATTCCCTCGTGTGCGCGTCGGGGCGGCTTTTGGAGTCAGGCGAGCCCCGCGCGGCGCTGTGGTTCGCGCGCGAGGCGGCCGGTCGCGACCGCTCTCGCGAGGACGCGTGCGCCGCGCTCATGGAGGCGCAGCTCGGTGTCGGCCAGCGCGCCGCCGCAATCGACACCTACCTCTCGTGCCGAAGGTATCTTGTAGAAGAGCTCGGCATCGACCCGTCGCCGTCGATCGTCGCCTTATACCGCAGCGCGGTCGAGGCCGAGGAGGCGCTCGAGTAGTCGATTCGCGATATTTCCCCATAACAGCATCATTTTTAAGCGAGAATTATAGCATCTGGTCGTGTAGTGGATTTCCCAGGCCCGTGCAAGCCTTATGCTAGAGTACAGGAGGTTGCGTGCCGTGCTCTCGCGCGGTGCTCACGAACATATGGCTCTTACGAAAGACGGCATACATGGGTTTCTTATCGAAGCTTCTCACGATGGGCGAGGGCAAGCAGCTCAAGCGCTACCAGGCCATCGTCGATACCATCAACGGCCTTGAGGCCTCAATCAAACCGAAAACCGACGCCGAGCTGCGCGCGTTCTCAGACTCTCTGCGCGAGCGCGCGGCTGCGGGCGAAGACGCGGCGGCCCTTCTTCCTGAGGCGTTCGCCGCGGTGCGCGAGGCATCGGTGCGCACGACGGGGCTGCGCCATTTCGACGTGCAGCTCATCGGCGGCATGGCTCTAAACGACGGGCAGATCGCCGAGATGAAGACGGGCGAAGGCAAGACGCTCGTGTCAACCCTTGCGGGCTACCTGAACGCGCTTTCGGGCGACAACGTCCATATCGTCACCGTGAACGATTACCTCGCCCGCCGTGACTCCGAGTGGATGGGCCAGATCTACCGCTTCCTCGGCATGGAGGTCGGTCTGATCCAAAACGGCATGCGCCCCGCGCAGAAGATTCCCGCCTACAAGGCCGACGTCACCTACGGCACGAACTCCGAGTTCGGCTTCGACTATCTGCGCGACAACATGGTCACGAGGGCGTCCGCCCGTGTGCAGCGCGGCCACCACTTCGCCGTCGTTGACGAGGTCGACTCCATCCTCATCGACGAGGCGCGAACGCCGCTCATCATCTCGGGCGCCGGCACGCGCGCGGCCGACACCTACAACAAGTTCGCCCGCGTCATGCCGCACCTCGTGCTCGACGAGGACTTCGAGATGGACGAGGCCAAAAAGACGATCAACGCCACCGAGGTCGGCCTTGAGAAGATCGAGTCCGCGCTCGGCATCGACGACATCTACGCCGACCCGTCCGGCCTGCTCGCGAACCACTTGCAGCAAGCCTTAAAGGCGCAGTTCCTCTTCCATCGCGACGTCGATTACGTCGTCGTCGGCGGGGAAGTGAAGATTGTCGACGAGTTCACGGGCCGCATCATGGAGGGCCGCCGCTACTCCGAGGGCCTCCATCAGGCGCTCGAGGCGAAAGAGCATGTGCTCGTGCGCGAGGAGAACCAGACACTCGCGACCATCACGCTGCAGAACTACTTCCGCCTCTACGAGAAGCTCTCGGGCATGACCGGTACCGCCATGACCGAGGACAAGGAGTTCCGCGAAATCTACAAGCTGCCGGTCGTCGCCATCCCGCCGAACAGGCCCGTCGCCCGTATCGACGAGAACGACCTGGTCTATCGCACGGTCGACGCGAAGTTCAACGCCGTCGCCGACGACGTTGCGGCGCGCCACGAGGCGGGTCAGCCCTGCCTGATCGGCACGGTCTCGATCGAGAGCTCCGAGCGCCTGTCCCGCCTTTTGGACAAGCGCGGCATCAAGCACGAGACTCTGAACGCGAAGAACCACGAGCGCGAGGCTCACATCATCGCGCAGGCCGGCCGCGTGGGTGCGGTGACCATCGCGACCAACATGGCAGGCCGCGGCACGGACATCCTGCTCGGCGGCAACCCCGACGTGCTCGCCGAGGACGTGCTGCGCGAGTGGGGCTTCGATCCCTCGCGCCATATCGACGACGAGCCTGCCGAGGGCGAGGAGATCCCCGAGAACGCAGCCCCTGCGCCGTCGGATGAGAAACGCGACGAGGCACTCGTTCGTGCGCGCACCATTTGCAAACAGGAAAACGAGGAGGTGCTCGCCGCGGGCGGCCTGTGCGTCATCGGCACCGAGCGCCACGAGTCGCGCCGTATCGACAACCAGCTGCGCGGCCGTGCGGGACGCCAGGGCGACCCGGGCACGACGCAGTTCTACCTCTCGCTCGAAGACGACCTCATGCGCCTGTTCGGCGGCAACCGCATGGATTCCATCTCCAGCATGATGGAGAAGACGAACATGCCCGACGACCAGCCCATTCAGGCGTCTATGGTATCGAAGGCGATCGAGAGCGCGCAGCGCCAGGTCGAGACGATGCACTTCGCCGCGCGTAAGAACGTCCTCGAATACGACGACGTCATGAACCTGCAGCGCAAGGTGATTTACGAGGAGCGCAACTCCATCTTGGACGGTAAGGACATGAACGGTCGCATCCCCGGCATCATCTCCGACGCCGCCTCCGCTGTGGTGGAGGAGAACTGCCCCGAGCGCGCCGCGTTCGACGACTGGGACGTGAAGGCGGTCGACACGTGGGCCGCCGGCATGACCGGCAACAACGACTTCCACGTCGCGTCGATCGAACACGACGACGAGCCGGAAAACGTCGCCGATGCGCTCACCGAGTACCTTGAGGGCATCTACACCGAGAAGGAGAACCTGCTTGGTGCCGATATGATGCGCAATCTGGAAAGCCAGGTCATGCTGCGCATCATCGACACGCGCTGGATGGCCCACCTTGCCGAGATGGATTACCTGAAAACCGGCATCGGCCTGCGCGCCTTCGCACAGCGCGACCCGCTCGTCGAGTACAAGAACGAGGCGTACGCCGCCTTCCAGCGCCTGACCGCCAGCATGTACGAGGACTACCTGCGTACGCTTCTGCGCCTGCAGATCGCCGTGAAGCAGGAACCCATCCCCGAGGAGCGAAATCCGCTCGAGGGCCGTTTGAGCTACTCGAAGCCCGAGGACGCGCTCACCGAGTCCGACATCAAGGTGGCGCCGGCAGCAGCGCAGGCCTCCCAGGCTGGTGCAGCTCCCAAGCCCGCCGCGCCGAAGCCCACGACGTATGTCAAGGACAAAGACGACCCCTTCGCGAACGTCGGCCGCAACGATCCTTGCCCCTGCGGCAGCGGCAAGAAGTTCAAGAAGTGCCACGGCATGTACCAGGATTAGCGCTGCCGTTGTATAGGGCGCATCTGCTGTGAAGCGGTGACCACCTGCTGCCGCCCGTCCTGATGCAAGGCTTGATGTAGCTTCCGCCACGCTCTGCCATGCCCATCCGCTTAGGGCCGCTTCCCCCAGGGAAGCGGCCCTTTTTCGTGCCTTTGCGCATAGACTGTTCTCGCTCCATCGCAACGGGACCGTGCCATTCGTGTATATTCAGAACCACTTGCACCGTGCCATTCGTGTATGAATGGCATGTAGCCATGAATTTGAGCGAGGAGCGACCTCACGCGCCTGCCGTTGTATATGGCGCATCTGCTGTGAAGCGGTGACCGCCTGCCGCCGTCTGCCGCCGCATACTGGCGTCCGTCCGCGAAGAAACTATGCACGACGCGCCCCGCCATATACGGTGGGGCGTTTTTGCTGGTAACATGAACAAGCTATGGCTGACAAAGAATTGATAGAACACATCGACATCGCCGCCCAGCGCGTTGCTGACTCGCATGCGTACCTGCACATCGACGACAAGACGGTCGAGCTGCAGAGGCTTGACGCCCAGATTGCCTCGCCGGGCTTTTGGGACGACGCGTCGCGCGCGCAAAGCGTCTCGAAGCAGGCGTCGAACTTGCGCGATGTCATCGCCGAATACGACGGCGCCTGCACGCTGCTCGACGACGTGCGCGCGGCGGCGGAGCTCGCAGACGAAGACGAGTCGTTCGCCGAGGAGGCAAAATCCCTGCTCGCGAAGCTCGACGAGGAGCTCGACGGGCTTGAAGTCTCATCGTGGTTCTCCGGCCGCTTCGACGCGGGTGACGCCATTCTGTCGGTCAACCCGGGATCGGGCGGGCTCGAGGCGCAGGACTGGACCGAGATGCTCTACAAGATGTATCTGCACTACGCCGAGGACAAGGGCTGGAAGGTCACCGTGCTCGACGCGGTTCCCGGCGAGGGCATCGGCCTTGACAAGGCGACTATCCAGATCGAGGGGCGAAACGCCTACGGCATGCTCACGAGCGAAAACGGTGTCCACCGCCTCGTTCGCATCTCCCCGACCGATGACAAGAAGCGCCGCCATACCACGTTCGCGAGCGTGGAAGTGCTCCCCGTCCTTCCCGACGACATCGAGGTCGACTTGAACCCCGCCGACGTGCGCGTCGACGTGTACCGCTCAAGCGGCCCCGGCGGGCAGTGCGTGAACACGACCGACTCCGCCGTGCGTCTGACTCATATTCCCACAGGAATCGTTGTGACCTGCCAAAACGAGAAATCGCAGCTGCAGAACAAGGAATCCGCCTTCCGCGTGCTGCGCGCCAAGCTCTACGAAATCGAGCAGCGCAAGCGCGAGGAGCAGATTGACGAGCTGCGCGGCGAACGCATGGAAAACTCGTTCGGCAGCCAAATCCGCAACTACGTGTTGTATCCTTATCAGCTGGTGAAAGACCTGCGCAGCAGCGTTGAGACGAGTAATGTTGACGCTGTGCTCGCGGGCGATATCGAGCAATTCGTGATCGGTTATCACAAGTGGCGAGTTTCGCAATAAAGAAAGGACTGCAATGACCGACCTTACGCGTGTGGCGACAGATCTGCGCTGCGACATTCTGCGCATGATCGCGGAAGCGAAAAGCGGGCATCCGGGGGGATCGCTGTCGTGCACTGACATCTTGACGTCGCTGTACTTCGGCGGTGTGCTCAAGCACGACCCGAAAAATCCCAAGATGGAGGGTCGCGACTGGTTCTTTTTGGCAAAGGGCCATGCGGCGCCGGCGCTTTACGCCGTGCTCGCCCATGCGGGCTATTTTCCCGTCGAGGAGCTTATGACGCTTCGCAAGCTGGGGACGCGCCTGCAGGGCCATCCCGACTGCAACCTCTGCCCGGGCGTGGAAGTGTCCACGGGCTCGCTGGGCCAGGGCCTCTCCATCGCCGCAGGCACGGCGTGCGGCCTTGCGCTCGACGGCAAGGAAGGCTCGGTCTTCGCGCTTCTCGGCGACGGCGAATGCGAGGAAGGCCAGGTGTGGGAGGCGGCCATGTTCTCCGCGCACCGCAAGCTCGACAACCTCACGGCTATCATCGACCATAACGGCCTGCAGATCGACGGCAAGGTGACCGAGGTGTGCAGCCCTGAGGACCTGGGTGCGAAGTTCGAGGCGTTCGGGTGGGGCGTCCATCACGTCGACGGCCACGACGTCGACGCGCTCATCGAGGTGCTCACCGCTTGCAAGAACTCTCGCGATGGGAAGCCCCATGCTGTCATCGCCGAGACGGTGAAGGGCAAGGGCGTGTCGTTTATGGAGAACGAGGCTGGTTGGCACGGCAAGGCGCCGTCCGCCGAGCAGCTTGAAGCCGCGCTCGCCGAGCTTGAAGCGGCGTGTGATGAGGAGGTTTGCCGTGGTTAAGCTCGCAAGCGCCGAAATGGCCGAAAAGAAACTCGCGACCCGCGCCGCCTTCGGTGCGACGCTCGCCGAACTCGCGGAGGAGGGTGTGCCCGTCGTCGCCGTTGATGCCGACCTCACCGGTTCCACCACCACCAAGAAGTTCGCCGCTGCCGCGCCCGAAAATGCGGACAAGCTGTTCAACTGCGGTATCGCCGAGCAGAACATGATTGACGTCGCGGCCGGCCTTGCCCTCACGGGGCATGTCGCCTACACGGGGTCGTTCGCCGTGTTCGGCACCGGTCGTGCTTACGACCAGATTCGCAACACCGTGTGCTATAGCAACCTCGACGTGAAGATCTGCCCGACGCACGCGGGCGTCTCGGTCGGCCCCGACGGCGGGTCTCACCAGATGCTTGAGGATATCTCGCTTATGCGCGGGCTGCCCAACATGCGCGTGCTCGTTCCCGCCGACTATGCCGCTGCGCGCGCTGCCATCAAGCTCGCCGCGAAGACGCCGGGCCCGGTGTATGTCCGCATGGGCCGAGCCGCCGTGCCGTGCGTCTACGATGACGACGTCGAGCTCGAGATCGGCCGTGCCTACGTGCTGCGCGAGGGTTCCGACGCGACTGTCGTCGCCTGCGGCGTGGAAATCCGCGAGGCGCTCGCGGCGGCCGACATGCTTGCCGAGGAGGGTGTTTCGATCGAGGTCATCGACGCGTTTTCGGTGAAGCCGCTCGACGAGGACACGATCACGGCAAGCGTTGCGAAGACGGGTTGCTGCGTGGTCGCCGAGGAGCACAGCGTGCATGGCGGCCTCGGTTCTGCCGTGGCGGAGTGCCTCGCCCGCAAGAACCCCGCTCCCTGCGAGTTCGTGGGTGTGCAGGACCGCTTCGGCAAGTCCGGCGAGTTCGAGGAGCTGCTCGGCTATTTCAACCTCGACGCCGCGGCGATCGTCGAAGCCGTGAAGCGCGCCCGGGGCCGCAAGTAACTTTACGGCTGGCGGTTCCCCTCACAGTGCCGATTGCATTTCATGAAAGAAGGGCGCATCTCCAGCGGGAGGTGCGCCCTTGTGGTTTTTGCGCAAGCGTGAGCTGGGACGGTGGCGCGCGGGATGCATTACTACTAGAATTGGACTGTCTCAGTACATCACTATTCGAACGGAGCAAACTGTGACAGATGTTTCCAGCCGCGGGAACGCCTCGCGTCCCGCTGCCCAGTCGGGCGCGCCGCGCCCGCGTTCGAGGGCGGGGGCGCACAGCCGTCAGGCTCAGGCAACCCAGCAGCTCTCCCAGTCGCTTCCCGTACTCGATGTCGCGGACACGCCTCAGCAAACGTCGTCTCCCGTCATCACCTTCGACCACGTCACGAAGATCTACCCGGCGCAACCGAACAAGCCGGCACTTTCCGACATCTCCCTGCAGATTTACGCGGGCGAGTTCATCTTCCTCGTCGGCCATTCGGGATCTGGCAAGACCACGTTCATCCGTATGCTGATCCATGAGGTCACGCCTACGGAAGGCCACATCTACATCGCGAACGAGGATTTGACGACCATGCGCAACTGGCGTGTGCCGTACCTGCGCCGCAATATCGGATGCGTGTTCCAGGACTTCAAGCTCCTGCCGAACAAGACGGTCTTCGAGAACGTTGCCTTCGCGCTCGAGGTTATCGGCAAGTCGCGCCACGTCATCAAGACGCAGGTGCCCGAGGTGCTTCGCCTCGTCGGCCTGCAGGACAAGCTGAACAAGCGCCCCGACCAGCTCTCCGGCGGCGAACAGCAGCGCGTCTCCATCGCGCGCGCCATCGTGAACCGCCCGCCGCTGCTCATCTGCGACGAGCCTACGGGCAACCTCGACCCGCAAACTTCGCGCGGCATCATGGATCTGCTCGAGCGCATCAACCGCACGGGCACCACAGTGCTCGTGGCAACCCACGACCGCGAGATGGTCGACAACATGCGCCGCCGTGTCATCGCGCTCGATCGCGGCCGCCTTACCCGCGACCAGGACAGGGGGGTGTACGGTTTCGATGCGTAGTCTCGGTTACTTCTTCAAGGAGTCGCTGCACGGGTTCACGCGCAACCTCTCCACCACCTTGGGTTCCATCGTCACGATTTTCCTCTCGCTGCTCATCATCGGCATCTTTCTCGTGGGCGGCGTTGTGGTGAATAATGTCATGTCGTCGGTCGAGAACGAGGTCGGCATCTCGGCGTTCATCTCCGATGACGCCTCGCAGTCTGACATCGACAAGGTCGAGGACTTCATCCGCGGCATCGACGGCGTCGCATCGGTCGACTTCACCACGAAGGACCAGGCGCTCGAGAACTTCAAGGCCACGTCGAATTCCGACATCGTCGACGCGCTCGACGGTCAGAACCCGCTGCCTGCCTCCATCGAGGTCGAGCTTTCGGACCCGAAGCTCGTCGAGGATGTGGCGAGCCAGATCGAGCAGAACTCCACGTTCGCTTCCATCTGCGGCTACGATTCGCCTTCCGAGTCGCTTAAATATGGTCAGAAGTCGGTCGCACAGCTCTTCCAGCTGACGTCCTACGTCCGCTATATTGGCATTGCGCTCATCGTGCTGCTCATCTTCATCGCGCTTGTGTTCATCAACAACACGATTCGCCTGGCTATCCTCGCGCGCCGCAAGGAAATCGCCATCATGCGTCTCGTCGGCGCGTCGAACGGCTTCATTCGCGGGCCCTTCCTCATGGAAGGCTCTCTGCACGCCATTATCGGCTCGCTGTTCGCGGTCGGCGTGCTCGAGCTTTTGCGCAACCTGGCCCTTCCGAAGCTCGCGGGCGCGCTCAAGTTCCTCGCGATCGACGTGAACGCAGGCACTTTCGTGATCATCTACGTTGCGCTCGTGATTGCGGGCCTGATCATCGGCCTGTTCGGTTCGGCGCTCGCAATGCGTCGCTACCTCAAGGTGTAGAAAGCGCGAACGAGATAGATTCCCATGGCGAAGCACGGTGATACCAAGCAGCGCGCGGCGATGGCCGAGCGCGAGCACAGGCGGAACAAGCGCATCCTGCGCCTGCTGTGCTTCGTCGTGGCAATTGCCGTGGCCTTCGTCGCCGGGTTCGCCCTGCGCAGCCAGGACCAGTTCCTTGTCTCGCTCGGGTTCTCCATCCCCGGCGTTCAGAAAGCTGGCACCCAGTCGACGGATGTGAAGAAGTCCCCGTATGATTCCATCTCCGCCCGCTTGAGCGAAGTCGAGGACGTCCTCGCGAAGAGCGACCTTAACGGCTACGACCTCGACGAGGCGACCAAGGAAGTCTTCAAGGGCTTCTCGAGCGCATGCGACGACAAATACTTCGAGTACCTCGACCCGTCGCGCTATGCGTCCTTCGTGAAGGACAGCTCCGACGGTGCCTACAACGGCGTCGGCGTCCTGTTCTCGGACTACAACGGCCGCGCCCTCGTTTCCGATGTGTTCTCGGGCTCCGCTGCCGAAGCGGCCGGCGTCCAGCAGGGCGACGTGCTGGTCGGCATCGACGGCGACACCTCGCATGACTGGTCGGTTACCGAGGCCATTAGCGGCCTTTCGCGCAACGCGGGCGAGACGGTCGTGGTCACGTGGATGCGTCCCTCTTCGGTCGGCGCCGAGACGGGCACCTCCTACACCACCGCGCTCACGTGCTCTTCGTACAAGGAGCAAAATGTCACCTACTCGCTTGACGGCACGGTCGGCTACATCAGGGTGCGCCAGATCACGCAGGACACTGCCGACAATGTCTCCGCAGCGCTTGCCGATCTGATCGACCAGGGAGCGACGTCGTTCGTCGTGGATTTGCGCGACAATCCGGGCGGCTATCTTACGCAAGCGGTCGACGTGGCGAACCTCTTTATCAAGACAGGCGTCATCGTCGAGGTGCAGACTTCCACGGGCACCTCCCCGAAGTCGGCTTCTGGAAAGACGGTTACTGACCTGCCCCTCGTCGTACTCACGAACGGCTATACCTCAGGCGCTGCCGAGGTGCTCGCTGCCGCGCTCCAGGATAATCAGCGCGCCACCATTGTCGGCGAGACCACGATCGGCAAGGGCTCTGTGCAGGTTGTCCACGAACTCTCCTTCGGCGGGGCGATTCGCTACACCGCCGGCTACTACAAAAGCCCGCTCGGCCACGACATCGATGGTGTCGGTGTGATTCCCGACATCGCCATCTCCTCAAGCGAAGGCGGCACCGACCCGCAGCTCGTTCTTGCCGTCGAGACCGCGCAAAACAAGGAGAAAGCCTAGAGGCGCATGCCCCGTTCCAAGAACCACACGCGACGGGTCGCTCGCTCGCGCCCGCGTGGCATCATGCAATTGAATCCTGAGGGCTACGGCTTCGTTCGCACGTCAGAAGGCGAGTTCTTCGTTCCTCACGCCAAGCTCGGCGGCGCCTTCGACGGCGATCTGGTCGAGGTTGCCCCGCTGCCTGCGAATGCCTCGAAGGGCCGCTCGCATGAAGGCTTTGGCGGCGGACGGTACGGCCATAAGCCCGCCGCGCGCGTCGTCTCGGTGATTGAGCGCGCCCATGAGGTCGTCGTTGGCGGGTTCGAGGCGGCCGAGCCATTCGGCGTCGTCGTGCCGCTCGACCCGCATATCCCCTACGATATCTTCACCCAGCTCTCCGAAGCGCCCGACGTGGAAGACGGCGCGATTGTTCGCGTGCGCATCGCTCAGTTTCCCTCCCGCAACACGGCTGCGACGGGGCATATCGAGGAAGTGCTCGAGCACGTCGATGGCCTCGACAAGGGAGTCGATGCGGTGGTCGCCCGCCATAAGTTCGAAACGGCGTTCTCCGATGCTGCGCTCGCGGAGGCACGCGGCGCTTTGATTGATGAGGTCGGGGCGCTCGCGTCGGGCTATCGCGACTTGCGCGAGCGTTTCGTTTTCACTATTGACCCTGATGATGCACGGGATTTTGACGACGCGCTCTCCATCGAGCAGGTGGAAGACCAAGGCCGCTCGTTCTGGCGCATCGGTGTGCACATCGCCGACGTCTCGTATTACGTGGAATGGGGGAGCGCGCTCGATCTGGCGGCGCGGCGCCGTGCCACGAGCGTGTATCTGGTCGATCGGGCGATTCCGATGATTCCCGAGGATCTCTCGTGCGGGCTGTGCTCGCTCGCCCCGGGCGAAGTGCGTCGCTCCATGACGGTCGATTTGTATGTCAACGAGCGGTCGCAGCTTGCGCGCTATGAGATTTACCCTGCCCTTATCCGCTCGAACGCGCGCCTTACTTACGGCGAGGCGCTCGAAATGCTCGAAGGGGAAGGCGAACCTGCGGCATCTGAGGGCGGGAAGCATGCTCCGTGCTCAGACAGTCCTGCTTTGGAGGACAGCCCACTGGGCTGTTCTCGTCGTGCGGAACTGCGCGCGGAGCACGCTTCCCGCCCTCATTCGGGGATTGAAGACCAGCCCGTCGCTGTCGAAGGGCTTTATCGCGCTACGGTTCCTGAGAATGCGGGGCGTGCTCCGCGCGCAGTTCCGCAGCGCAGCGAGGACTGTTTGAGCACGGAGTATGCCTCGCATTCTCAGGGACAACGGGAGACTCTCATCCAACCTCGTCTTCGCCAGCTGGCGCGCCTCGCCTCCCTTCGACATGCGCAGCGCGAGCGCAAGGGCGGCATCGACTTCGGCCAGCCCGAGGCGCGCGTCAAGCTCGACGAGGCGGGAAGGCCGCAGGGCGTGGAGCTTCGCCGGAAGAACACCGCGACGTCGCTTGTCGAGGAGATGATGATCTGGGCAAACGAGGTAGTCGCCGAGCATCTTTCCCGGGCGAAGTTCCCTTGCGTCTACCGCGTTCACGAGGCGCCCGACCTAGAGGGGCTTGCGCAGCTCGTTCCCATCTTCGAGGAGTTCCCCTGGTTCGGGAAGATCGATCCCGTGGGATTTTTCACGGGAAGCCAGCACGCGCTCCAGCAGGCGGTTTCCGCGTCGCGCGGGCGCGCCGAGGGAGAGCTCGTCTCGTCGCTCGTGCTGCGCTCGATGAAGCGCGCGGTCTATCGCGAGAAGAACTGCGGCCACTATGGCCTTGCGAGTGCGACGTACTGCCATTTTACGAGTCCCATCAGGCGCTATCCCGATCTTATGGTGCACCGCATGCTGAAAGCCGAGCTCTTCGGGCGCCCCGAGAAGTTCGACCAGATGACGACGAATTTCGGCTGGATCTGCGAGCACTCGTCGGGGATGGAGCGCGAGGCGGACGACGCGCAGCGCGAGTCTGAGGAGCTCAAGTTGGCGGAGTACCTGCAGCAGTTCGTGGGACAGTCGTTCTCCGCAATTGTGTCGGGCGTCTCGCAGGGCGGCCTGTACGCGAGGCTTGAGAACATGGCAGAGGGCTTCATCCCTGTTCGCACGCTTGGCGACGATTATTTCAGCTTCGACGCGGCGCGCTACACGCTCACGGGCGAGGAAACGGGTGCGCGCTACCGGCTCGGGCAGCGCATAGCCGTGGTCCTCTTCGCGGTCGATCCCCGCGTTCCCCAAATCGACCTGCGGCTTGCGCAGGGTTCAAAGCGATAGACCAGGGCGTCCAAAGCGGCGCCCTTCTTCTTTCCCGCGATGCCGGCAAGCATGCTCTTGCGAAGGCCTCGCCTGCGCCCTGCTTATCACAGCGCATCTCGGGAAGATATTCCTCACTCATTGCTATTTCCCGAAGTTTTTTCTTGCGGTCTCTCGTAAAACAATGCAAAATAGCAATTGCAATCGCAAGTGGACTCCAAACACGAGGACTCCCAGCAAGGAGCCTCCCAAAAAGGAGGTGATGACGTGGCGAGGGGGAAGCAGGCCAGCGGCCTTCTCACTCAGCAGAAAGTGCTGCGCGCAGCAGTGGCGCTCTTTCTGGAAAAAGGCTATGCCAAAACCACGACTGCCGAAATCGCCGCTGCGGCGGGCATCAGGCAGAGCTCCTTTTTCCATGTCTTTCCCAGCAAAGAAGCGCTTCTTTTAGAGCTCGTGCGCCGCATGTTCGGCGGTCAGTTCGACCTGGCCGAACAGCACAACAACGGGCAAGAACCGGTCTTCCTGTACGCGGTGGAAACGGCTTTGCAGCTGCATATCGCGGAACTGACCGAGCCCTTGCGCGAGCTCTATGTTATGGCCTATACGCTGCCGACGACGTCGGATTATCTTTATCGCACCACGGCAAAGCGGCTGCAGGTCATCTTCGCGGACTATCTGCCCGACGCGCAGCCCAAGGATTTCTTCGAGATGGAAATCGCGTCCGGGAGCATCATGCGCGGCTTCATGTCCGTGCCGTGCGACCCGTATTTCACGGTGGAAGCCAAGATCCGGCGTTTTCTCGACTGCTCGCTCAAGCTCTACGACGTGCCCCAGGCGAAGCGCGAATGCATCATCGAAGCGATTCTCCGCATGGATTTGCGCGCAATGGCGGAAGGCATCATCCAGAAAACCATTCAAGAGGCTGAAGCGGGGTTCGAAGCGCTCATAGCCGAAACCGAGTAACGCCTCGCCGAGGGCAACTCGGCAAGATCGTCAGACATGACCACGTTTGTCATTCATGAGAAAGGTTCGCCCATGAAGAAGAAAACCCTGATCATGCTCCTTACATCGATACTCTGTATCGCGCTGCTGCCAGCGGTGGCCCACGCGGCGACCCCAGACGTTTGGGACGGCAGCGCCGCCTCGAGCCTTACGGGCGGCGGAAAGAGCGAGGACGATCCGTACCTCATATCCACGGGTGCGGAACTCAAGCTGCTGGCGGACAACTCCCGCGCAACGGGGCTCGGCAGCTGCTACGTGAAGCTCACGAATGACATCGTCTTGAACGATGGCACGTTCGACAAGAGCGGCGCGTTCACGAAACGGGGGGCCACGACAACATCGCAGCCTAACGAATGGCTTCCGATGGGGGAGGCCAGCTGGTACATCGACGGTGACGGCCACTCGATTTCGGGCATGTACCTCAAGTGCAACGAAGAAATGGTTGGCTTGATTAGTAGGATTTCAGGTAGCGGATATATTCGGAACCTTACTATTAAAGACAGCTTTGTCACCTCATCTCAAGCGCCGCAGAGTTATAAAGGTAATATCGGCGTCTTTGTAGGGCGAAGCTATAGGACATCTTTTAGCAACTGCGTCGGTGAGAACAATATCGCTATTACGGATAATTGCTATCTCACCGGCGGTATTGTTGGCTGGTCATACGGCAACGACGAGTTCAACGGAGTGCATGCCTCAGGGTCCATTCAGGGTTCGGGTGCGCTTGCTGGCATCACGGGGCGCGCGAATCGCGCCACCTTTAAGAACTGCTGGAACGAGATGAACATCGACAACTCCAAACCCTCGGTCGTCCAAAGCGGCGGTCTTGCTGCCATGGCGGACAACTCCGATTTTTACAACTGCGCGAACCTGGGGTACCTTCATGGTGGTAGTCGCATCGGTGGCATTGCCGGTGAGGCTCCCGGCAAGATGAAGAACTGCTACACCACAAGCGATATCTCAGGCATTAAAGAGTACGGAAGCCGGAACTATGTGGCGACGCTTGCCGGCATGAATAGTCAGAACGTGGCCGTGCAGGGTTGCTACGCCGAAGACGGCTCTGGCCTTTACGACATCGGCGCAGAAGGCGAGGGCTCTTTCGTTCCGCACTTCACGGGCAAAGGCAACCTCGGCGGCGGAAACGACGGTGAGCTCCTCGCTGCGCTCAACGAGAACCTCTACAGCATGGATGCCGAGCCGAACTTGAACAAGTGGGTGCTGAACAGCGACGGTTATCCGCTTCCTGCGGGCGAGACGTTCGTTGACGACACGGTGTATTACGACATCTGGCTTGACGGCGTGCGCGTGAGCGAGCGAAATGAAGCCAACATCCTCGGCAATGGACTCGCATCCTATGATAAGGCCACGAACACCCTCTTCCTGCATGATGGCCTTGTCGTGACCGACGCGTACAATCAAAAACTGCTCTACTCCGAGGGCGACATCAACCTGTGCGTCGACGGTGACGTGAAGTTCCAGTCTCGCCAGAACGCTGGCACTGGTCCGTGCATCATCGACCTTGGCTCTGCGGGCGGCAGCGGCAACCTCAAGATATACGCGCCTGAGGGTACTTCGGCAACCGTCACGGTGACTGGCGCATACGCGGAGTACGGCATCGACGTGTCCTCACTTACGCTCGAGGGCGACGTCTCGCTGAAGATCAATACCGATTTCGCCTTCGCCTTCTGCAATACGATGACTTTCAATTCGCCACAGGCTATGCTTGACGCTGTTTCGCGAGGCGATCACTCTGCGATGAGGAACCCCGTCCAAACCATCAATCTTCCCAGTTCGAATGCTCAAAAGCTCTATGAGGACCAAGGTAGCGGCCTCGTGCAGGTGGACGCCTTCACGACGTCGCGCAAGGTGGACGGTTATCCTTATCCGATTGACCGGATGTACCCCCATATCCGCATCGCCCCTGTGGTGAGCGAGCTTGTGGACAGTCTGCCCGATTCCTTCACCGTCTCGATGACCGATGCCAACGAAGAAAGCAGCCTTGCCGCTTGGGTGTTGGGCGAAATTCGCAAGATCGAGGGCATCACCGAAGATAACAGCTCGGTTGTTGTGAGCGACGTGCAAGCTGCTACTGCGGGTACCTTCGCAAGCCAGGACGGCGAAGCGGGCAGCTTCACGGCGACCGTCACGCTGCAGACGGGTGGCGCCAGCATGACCAAGGTCATCCCCGGCACGATCGAGCCTGCGGCCTATGCGCCCCCTGTCATCACGACCTCGATCAAGGCCGGCACGGTGGACGCGGACACCGGACTTTTCGTCGAATCGCCTGATGCGACCGTCACCTGCGGCGATGAGGTCGTCTTCGCGGTCAGCTACGAAGCGGACGGCGTGCCTGTCAAGAACCTTGAGGGTTCTGTCTCTTGTTTCGCAGATAAGGGCCTCACCTGGAGCGAAACGAACGGCTGCTATCTCACCCCGACCGAGCCCGCCGATTGCTTCATCTTCACAAAGTCTGCTCGCTACGAGGTGATTTTCAACTTCCTCGCGACGGAGGAATACGCGGCGCAGGTCGGCAGCATCGACATCGACGTCGTGAGGCGTGCCCTCGCGCCCTCGGATTTCACGTTCATGGCACCAAGCGACCTTGCCTACGACGGGAACGCTAAGGTTGCAAGCTTCGAGTTCGTAGGCAAACTATCCTGCGACGGGGCGCAGACGGTAAGCTACCTTAGCGACGGCGCCACGGTAAGCGAGGCGGCCGAGCCGGGCACCTATGCTGTGCAGCTCGACGTTCGGGAGTGCGACAGCTACAATGCCGCCACGCTCGCCGATCCGAGCTGGACGTTCACGATCGGCCCCAAGCAGCTGAGTGACTTCGACTTCTCCGATATCACCGTCGTGAAGGTTTACGACGGCACCACGGACGCGGGTATCCTTGAAGGCACTGTCGGCTTCGCGGGGAAGTGCGGCGATGACGACGTCTCGATCGTGGCGACCCCTGGTCCTTATGCCGATGGCGACGTCGACGCTGGAACGGACAAGACCGTGACGCTCGAGCTTTCCTTGACGGGCGCCGATGCCGACAAGTACACGCTTGAATCTCCGAGCGCCACGTTCGATCGCGCGGAGATCACCAAGGCGCAGCTTTCCGCATCTTCCTTCGTTGACCCGACTATTCAGGTGATTTGGCGCGGTGAGGGCTACGGTCCGATCTCCGGCACGCTGACGGCGAACGATTTCTTCGCGGAAGGCGAGGTGCCTGAGGGCGCGAAAATCGTGGCGGTCGACAAGGCAACTTCAGAGACTGTTCTCGACAGCGTGAGCGTTGCCGACGATGGAACGCTCAGCTATTCGAAGGCGGCGAGCTCTGAAAGCGCGTTCAAGACGAGCGGCTACGATGTCGCCATCGAGGCCAAAAACTACATGGGCTCCGCGCCGCTTTCCGTGCGACAGTTGACTCGTGCGGGATTCGATGAGGCGGCCAACATCTCGACCTGGGTCTACGGCGAAGTCGTCGAGTTCACGAAGACGCTGGACAACCCTGGGGCGAACTACAGCTGGACCTGGACAAGCAGCGACTCCGACGTGCTCGCGGTTGTCGGCCAATCCGACTCGGATAGCAACTCGACTGTGACGTTCAAGGCAAACGGGGAAGGGCGTGCGCGCATCGACGTGACGTATCTGTCCGACACCGTGGGCGGGACGTCCGAGCCTGCGACGCCCGATGATGCCAATGTGGTCATCAGCGGCAACGTCGTTAAGCGACCTCTTGAGCCTCAGCCCAGCAGCGCGAGGATTACGCTCGGCGATGCGTTTCCCGATATCGCAGTGACCTATCTCGATTTCGTTCGCGACGGCAAGGTGTACTCCGCTTTCGCTGACGGCGACTCGGCGGATGAGGTGCTCGAGAACGCCTATGGCTACCAGCTGATCGACGCCGGCGGTAACGTGGTGAGCGCTGAAGAGGCGTGCAACAAGGCAGGAGCCTACCGAATCGTCCCGATTGCCAAGCTCAAGGTGGACGAGAACAACTGGGGCAGCAAGTACGAGATTATTGGAGGAGCCGAAGGCGCGCTCGAGGTGTTCTACCCGCCTGCGCCGCATTTCACCGACGTGGACTACAACTCCTGGTACGCGCCCGGCGTGGACTTCGTCGCGGGCCGCGGCCTCATGAGGGGCTACGAGGGCACGACGATCTTCGGCGTGGGCAACGCGCTCACCCGCGGCGAGCTCGCCACGATACTCTGGCGCAACGCCTGCCCGGACGAGGCCGCGGCGTACGACCCCGCGGCCGCCAAGGACGCCACGGGCATCGCGGGCTCCGCGGACGGCATGTTCTACACCGCCGCCGCGAACTGGGCGGTCGAGAAGGGCGTCATCACCGGCATCGAGCGCCCGGGCGGCGCGCTCGACTTCGCCGCCGACGAGCCCGTGACCTTCGAGCAGCTGGCCACGATCCTGGGCCGCCTCGGCGCCGCGCCCGGCGAGCTCGGGGCCGCGGGCGCGGACCTGTCCGCCTTCGTCGACGGCGCCGACGCGAGTGAGTGGGCCGCCCCCTACCTCGAGTGGGCCGCCGGCAAGGGGCTTATCGAGGGCTACGACGAGCCCGCCGGCAAGCGCCTCGCCCCCGGCGAGAACGCATCCCGCGAGCGCGCGGCGACCGTGCTCATGCGCGCCTTCGACCTGGGAGTCTTGAAGTAGCACCCGAACCGTGGAGGGGCGGGCCCTGCGCTTGCGGAGCGCGAGGCCCGCCCTTCTTCTTGTCGACCGGCCTTTTTGTCCAGAAACTCCCCGATTCGTTGTCGGGCGGTGTCCTTGCGGACCTCTTCGTCAATTAATGCTTGCAGCGTGCTGCTTTGTAAAGCTATGTGTTGGTTTGAGTTGCTTTACGGAGAGGAGGGCCGCCGTGATGACTACCGCATCATCTCCGATTCGAAGACAGCGCGCATGATGGTCGTCCAGAAGGGCTTGGGTGTCGCAGGTTTTCGGCTAGGGAGCCGAAACGAGAGACGCATCTTCCTTTGCGGCAATCGCTCATCGGGGGAGCTTTCTTGGGTCGAATATCTCCCCAAATTTACGAATAATGTGGAGTAAAATTGAATCGCTATGACGTTATTTATACACCTGTTAACAAGTGTGAAAGCAAGTCGGCTCTTGCGGCCGCGCAGGCCGTTCTTCTCGTGAAGGGGTCGCATGGTGCTTGCATTCAAATGGGCTCAAATTTACCATGAACTGCTGACGCAAAGAATCGAACTGCCGCATCCAAGCGGCTTCGAACTGGGATATCCCCAGTTTTGGAAAGGATTTTTGAACGTGAAAACTCGTGTTACCGAACTCCTGGGCATTGAGGTGCCTATCATTCAGGGTGCCATGGCGCGCATCGCGGACGCGAGCCTTGCGGGCGCGGTCAGCGAAGCGGGCGGCCTTGGCATCATCGCCTGCGGTGGCGCGCCGCTCGACTGGGTGCGCGACCAGGTGGAAGCCGCGCGCAAGATCACGTCGAAGCCGCTTGGCGCGAACGTGATGCTCATGGATCCCAATGCCGCCGAGCTCGCGAAGCTGCTCGTCGACCTGGAGATCGACGTGGTCACCACGGGCGCCGGCAGCCCTGCGAACTATATGGAGATGTGGAAGGCCGCGGGCATCAAGGTCATCCCCGTCGTCGCATCGACTGCCCTCGCAGTCCGCATGGAGCGTCTCGGCGCCGACGCCGTCGTGGCGGAGGGCACCGAATCGGGCGGCCATGTGGGGGAACTCACCACGATGGCGCTCTTGCCTTCGGTGACTGACGCGGTGTCTATCCCCGTCATCGGCGCAGGCGGCATCGCCGACGGCCGCGGCATCGCTGCCGCGTTCGCACTTGGCGCCGAGGGCGTGCAGATGGGCACGCGCTTCCTCACGGTGGACGAGTGCACCGTGGCCGACGCGTACAAGGAGAAGATTCTCTCCGCGAAGGATTCCGATACGATCGTTACCGGCCGCGGGTCGGGCCATCCGGTGCGCTGCCTCAAGAACAAGTTCGCCCGCTCGGTGAAAAAGCTCGAGGGCGATCTCGCGAAGAACGGCGACGAGCTCGAGCGCATGTACGTGGGCTCGCTGCGCCGCGCCGTCGAGGGCGATGTGGACAACGGCACCATCATGTCCGGCCAGATCGCAGCCGTGGTGCATGAGCGCAAGAGCGCGAAAGAAGTCATTTCCGAGCTTATGAGCGAGGCGGAAGCGCTTGGCGGGTGCACGCTCCAGCAGATGGCGGACGCGAATGCCGAACGCCGTCGCTTGGGCCTGTAGTCGATGTGGAGGAAGGTATCGATCGCATGAACCCCGTATTCCTGTTCTCCGGCCAAGGGTCGCAAAAGCCCGGCATGGGCGTCGACCTGATGGGCGTCCCCGAGGTGGCTTCGTCGTTCGAGTGCGCTTCTGACGTGCTCGGCTACGACCTCGCCGACCTGGTGGCAACGGCGTCCCCCGAAAAGCTCAACGACACGCGCTACGCGCAGCCCGCACTTTGCGTGCTCTCGGTCGGCATCGCTCGCGCCCTTATGGCTCGCGGCGTGGTGCCGGCAGCCGTGCTCGGCTTCTCGCTCGGTCAGGTGTCCGCGCTCGCCGTCTCCGGCATGCTCTCCGAAGAGGAAACCTACCGCTTCGTGAAGGTGCGCGCCGAATTCATGGCAGAGGCTTCGAGCGCCCATGCGGGCGCCATGAGCGCGCTGCTCAAGGCCGACGACGAAGCCGTCCGCGCCGTGTGCGAGTCGTACGCCCAGGGCGATGTGCTCGTTCCGGCAAACTATAACAGCCCAGGTCAGATTGTTATTTCGGGCACGCCCGATGCCGTTGCGCGCGCAGAAGAGGCGTGGGCCGCCGAGGGCAAACGTTTCGCGCGCCTTGCCACGTCGGGCGCCTTCCACAGCCCGCTTATGGCCGACGCGGCCGAAAAGCTCGCCGAGTACCTGGCGGGCGTCGAGTTCAGCGAGCCTGCCATCCCGCTTATCTGCAACGTCGACGCGTCGCCGCTTTCCGCCGCCTGTGCCCGCGAGCATCTCGCGGAGCACCTTACGCATCCGGTCCGCTTCCAGCAAAGCGTCGAGGCGCTCGAGGAACAGGGCCACACAACGTTTTGGGAAGTCGGCTTCGGCGGCGTGCTCGAGAACCTCGTCAAGCGAATCGACCGCAAGGTATCGCGGACCTGCGTACAGGACCTGGCAAGCTTCGACGCGGCGCTCGAATCGCTTGCGCCCGACGCAAGCTAAAACACCCGTCCATTAGTTGGGAAGTGAGCAAAACCCATGACTGAACAGGTTAAACCCGAGCGCAAAGGAGCGCTCGTTACCGGATCGAGCCGCGGCATCGGCCGCGCGATTGCGCTCTCGCTCGCCGAGGCGGGCATGAACGTGTGCGTGAACTGCTCGAGCGAGAGAAGTCTTCCTGCCGCGCAGGAGCTCGCCGCGCAGATTTCTGCCACCTACGGCGTGAAGTCGCTCGCCCTCGTGGGCAACGTCGCGTCGGCGGAAGAGGCGCAGACGCTCGTGGAATCCGCGCACGCCGCTTTCGGGCGGCTCGACGTCCTCGTGAACAACGCGGGCATCACGCGCGACGGGCTCGTGGCGCGCATGAAGGAAGAAGACTTCGACGCGGTGATCGACGTGAATCTCAAAGGCACGTTCAACTGCTGCAAGGCCGCCACGAAGATCATGATGAAGCAGCGCTCGGGCCGCATCGTCAACATGTCGAGCGTCGTGGGCGTGGCGGGCAACGCCGGGCAGGCGAACTATGCGGCGTCGAAGGCGGGCGTGATCGGTATCACGAAGTCGCTTTCCCGCGAGCTTGCGGCGCGCAACGTCACGGTGAACGCCGTGGCGCCTGGGTTCATCGAGACCGACATGACTGACGCGCTTTCCGACAAGCAGCGCGAGGCGATTTCCTCGCGCATCGCATGTGGGCGCCTCGGCCAGCCCGAGGACGTGGCAAATCTTGTGAAATTCCTGGCCAGCGACGAGGCTGGCTACATTACCGGCCAGGTTATCTGCATCGACGGAGGTATGGCGCTATGAGCGAGGCAACCGTGAACACCAAGCGACCCGACGGATCGAACCGCGTCGTGATTACCGGCATGGGCGCGATCACGCCCGCGGGCGTCGGCGTGGAGGCGCTGTGGAAGGCGGTCATGGGCCGTGAATGCTGCATCCGCCCCATCGAGCGCTTCGACACGACCGACTACGAGGTCCACAATGCCGGCGAGATCTGCGGCTTCGACGCCACCGAGCACGGTCTCACGAAGAAGGAGTCGCGCCGCTTCGAGCGCTTCGTGCAGTACGCGATCGTCGCTTCCGACGAGGCGATCGCGCAGGCGGGGCTTTCCATGGAGGATGGGGATCCCTCGCGTGTGTCCGTCGTCTTCGGCAGCGGCATCGGCGGGATCGACGAGCTCGAGAGCGGCTTCAAGACGCTGTTCGAGAAGGGACCTAAGCGCGTGAGCCCGCTGTTCGTGCCCACGATGATCGGCAACATCGCCGCAGGCAACCTGGCGATTCGCTACGGCATGAAAGGCGAGTGCATCAACGTCGTCACCGCGTGCGCGACGGGCGCCCACTGCATCGGGCAGGCTGTGCGCGACATCCGCCACGGCTACACCGACGTGGCGCTTGCAGGCGGCGCGGAGGAAAGCGTGAACCCCATCTGCATCGCGGGCTTCGCGAACCTCGGCGCTCTTTCGCGCGAGGAGGACCCCCTGCGCGCTTCCCGTCCGTTCGACCTCAACCGCGAGGGCTTCGTCGCTGGCGAGGGCGCGGGCGCGGTTATCTTGGAGTCGCTCGAGCACGCTCTGGCGCGCGGCGCTAAACCCTTAGCGGAAATCACCGGCTTCGGCTCGACGGGCGATGCCTACCACATGACCGCCCCCGATCCGGAGGGGGAAGGTGTCGTCCGTGCGATGCGCATAGCGCTTGAGGAAGGCGGGTTCACCCCTGCTGACCTGGGGCATTTCAACGCGCATGGCACAGGAACGCACGCCAATGAGCTCACCGAGTCCAAGGCGCTGCGCGCACTGTGCGGCGAAGAGGCGGGCCTTAAGGTTCCCGTGTGCTCGGTCAAGGGCACGACGGGCCACACGCTCGGCGCGGCAGGCGCGGTCGAGGCGATCGTCACGGCGCTTTCCGTCGCGAACGATTGCGTGCCGCCGACGGCCGGCTTCGAAACACCCGACCCCGAGGCTCCCGCCAACGTGCTCGCCGAGCCGCTTGAGAACTATAAGCAGAAGGTGGCGCTGTCGAACTCGCTCGGCTTCGGCGGGCACAACGCGTGTCTTGCCATCTCGCCGTACGAGGTTGCGGCGGAATAGAGGCGCTCGCTGCTTGCGCATTTGAGAACCGCGAGCAGCGCTGCCCCGGGCTTGCGGCCCGCGCTTGCGAAAGAGAAAGGTTCTTCTTGATGGATATTCAGTTCCCTTGCGGTCGCGAGGACATCGAGCGGGTGCTCCCGCATCGCGACCCCTTCGTGTGGATGACGCGCGTGGTGCAATGCACGCCGGGCGAGTCGATCACGGCCGAGCTCGATGTCGACCCCGATCTGCCGCTGTTCCGCGGCCACTTCCCGACGCACCCGGTGCTGCCGGGCGTCATCATCATGGAGGCGCTCGCGCAGGCGGCATCGTTTTGCGCGCTCGTCGACCGTGCGGACGAGGGCGTGCTCGGCTTCTTCGCGGGCATCGACAAGGCGAAGTTTCGCAACCAGGTGCTGCCGGGCGACGTGCTCACGCTCTCGGCGACGATCGTGAAGTCTTCGAGCCGCATGGTCGTGGCCGACGTCGAGGCGCGCGTCGGGGATAAGGTGTGCGCCACGGCGACGCAGAAATATGTGCTTGCACGTTCCGAGGAATAATCCCATTTCCAGGGAAAACAGGTAGTCAAAGAGGGTTGGCATGAAGATCGCAAAGCAAGGGTATGTGACGTTTAACGCAGACGGGGCGTTCGCTCCCGCAGCCTCGGCGTCTGAGCAGGGTCAGGCGTCGGCGCCTGAGGCGGGCGTGGCGTATCGCCTCTCGCGGATCGCCGAGGAGGCGGCGGCCGAGGGCGCGCTCGCCCCGAACGCTGTCGACGCGGCCGATTCGTCGGGATACAATGTCGTTCCCTCGGGTGACGCGAGTGCGTACTCTCCGGTCGACGCTAAGGAAGACGAAGATGCCCGCCCTCGCGTGCTGCTCATGTCGCGCGGCCGCATGGCCAGGCAATATGTGCAGGCTGCTACCGACGCCGGCTTCTCGGTGTGGCTGCCCTTCACCACCGACAAGCGCTTCGAGCCCTATCTGCGCCAGGCGGCGGGCACGGTGTGTCTGGGCGAGAAGTACTCTGACGCCCTGTTCTGCAACGCCCATGCCGTGCTCGATGCGGCCAAGGAATGCGGCGCGGGCACGGTGCTCCTGTGCGATGAGTCGCAGCCGCTCGGCGAGGTCGACGGCTTCCTTTCGCGTGCCATTTCGCGCGGCGTGAACGTCTTCCGCCCGCTGAAGAACGACACCCCGGCGCTTGGCTGGGTGCTGTGCACCACGGAGAAGGCGGCGCCCGCGGTCGACAAGTGGCGCGCATGCCCCCATTGCGGGCTGAAGTTCGCCGAGGAAAGCCTCGCCGCCTCGCACTACGTGTGTCCGACGTGCGGCGGCTATTTCCGCATGACCTCCGACGAGCGCATCGCCGATTTGCTCGACTCCGGCAGCTTCGAGGAATGGGACGCCCATATGCCCGAGCCCGACCCGCTCGAGTTCCCGGGCTATACCGAGAAGCTGGCGGCGCTGCGCGAGAAAACGGGACTTGACGAGGGCATCCGCACAGGTGCAGGCCGTATTGCCGGCATCCGCACGGCGTTCGCGGTTATGGAGTCCACCTTCCTCATGGGGTCGATGGGCACGGCTGTCGGCGAGAAGATGGCGCGCCTCGTGCGCCGCGCGGCCGACGAAGGGCTGCCGGTCGTGGCGTTCACCGCTTCGGGCGGCGCGCGCATGCAAGAGGGCTTGGCGTCGCTCATGCAGATGGCGAAGGTGTCCTGTGCTCTTTCCCGCCTGGCCGAGTGCGGTCTGCCTTACATCTCGGTCATCACCGATCCGACGACGGGCGGCGTCACCGCATCGTTTGCCATGCAAGGCGACATCATCCTCGCGGAGCCCCATGCGCTTATCGGCTTCGCGGGCCAGCGCGTGATTCGCGACACCATAAAGCAAGAGCTCCCCAAGGGCTTCCAAACCGCCGAGTTCGCGCTCTCACACGGGCTCATCGACGCCGTCGTATCGCGCTCCGATTTGCGCGCGACGCTTGCGCAGCTGCTCGCGCTCCATTACGCGACGCGCGTGCAGGGCGAGCCGGTCGCGGGCGAGGAGCGCATGATCGTCACGTACGATTCGGTGAAGTCGAACCTCGAGCACGGCACCGACACCTACAACAAGGTGACGTACGGCCTGCTCCCCGTTGACGAGGGGCTGTTGCGCGAAGACGAGGAAGACGACCCGCTTCCCCTGTCGCTCGCCGAGACCGTCTTCGGATGGTTCGGGGGCAAGACGAGGCAGCTCGAGCGCGAGGCGGATCGCCGTCGCGCCGCTGCCGACGCGCATGCGGGCAACATCTCAGACGAGAAGATCGCCGCGTGCG
>ERZ1034876.142-NODE-142-length-48168-cov-23.682331_pt1 | contig 48168 bp, 30 predicted proteins | sample MGYA00520698_ERZ1034876 | MGnify/ENA primary metagenome ERZ1034876 (study PRJEB33766, sample SAMN09781723) | gut metagenome | biome: gut microbiome | host: Homo sapiens | place: Madagascar | study: EMG produced TPA metagenomics assembly of the PRJNA485056 data...
GCAAAGGTATAGCTTTTTTGTAAACCACCAAAACTTTTGCAGGGAAAAGTTGAAATTTTACGCTCGTTTTAACAGTTATTTGCAATTAAAAACACTACATTGTGGACGCACACATTATATTATTATAGGCGCGAGAGACTGTTTTAAGGACTGCAACCAGAGGATGCACACAACAGAAAAGCACCGCTGATTGAGGAAAACAGAGGAAGATATTGCAAGAAAAAGAGGGAGTAAGATATGGAAAGGGAGGTCTTGAGCTGCAAAAGCAACGGTTTGGCACTGTGAAAGTAAAGGTTTGACACTGCGAAACATCAACAAAAGTCATCCGCGTCGGTCGTTACGAGCATCCGCGTCGGTCGATACGAGCATCCGCGTCGGTCGGTGCGGATGTCTGCGTCGGTCGGTGCGGATGTCTGCGTCGGTCGATGCGGATGACAAAAGTAGGGAGTATGAAGAGGAAAAGAGATGGGGTGAAAAGGGAAAAGAAGAGCGTGAAGCGAAAGAAAGAGAGGTGCAAGCGTGGGGAAAGAAGGGTGCGTGGGTATGGCAGGGATGCCATACCCTCCTAAGATAGTACTATATATTTAGACGTTTGAACAAATAGTTTTGTAGATAATAGAAGAGGACGGCGAAGAGCGAACCGATAGTGGCACCACAGAAGAGGTCGCCAAAGTAATGAACACCGAGGTACATACGCGAGTAGCTAACGACGAACGCCCACGAGAACATCATCACTGTGAACCACTTATGACGAATGACGAGCGACATGAAGACGGCGAGGGCAAAGGTGTTGGCTGCATGACAAGACGGGAAACCATATCTACCACCACGATAACCATTGACGACATGCACGAAGGACGACAACGGATTGTTGAGATTGGCAGGACGCAGTCTGCCTATCTCCGGACGTATGAGTGTTGCACATGTTTGATCAGCCGCCAAGATAATCAGTCCGATAGTGACCAAACAAATCGAAGCACGCTTCCAGGACATGCGACGAAAGAGCAGATAGGCAAGCACGGCATAGAATGGTACCCATATCCAACGTCCACTGATACACCACATTACGGAATCGAAGAACGGACTATGTGCGCCATTCACAATAAGCAACAGACGGGCATCAATATCTGAGAGCCACAAAATAAATTCCTTGAAAAAATTAAACCACATGTTAGTCTTCTTGTTTATTCAATCATTTCGCAATAAAATAGCTTTGCAAAGTTACAATTAAATATGCAAATAACTACTTTTCGGGCACAAATTTGGCGGTTTTTATTTGTATTGTGCGATTGTTTACGTACCTTTGTAAGGTATAATGTATAAAACTCACTAAATCACATCGTTATGACAGAAGGATATAGAAGCAAGGAATATGGTGTGCCTACGAAGCGTTTCGTGCAGACCATGGACTTGAAGGACGACAGTGAACTTATTCGCAAGTACCGCGAGGCTCACGACCAGGAGCATTTCTGGGACGAGATAAAGGAGGGAATTAAGGCGGTTGGCATCTTAGAGATGGAGATTTACATCTTGGGCAACCGCTTAGTGATGATTGTGGATGCACCAGTCGACTTCGATTGGGATGCAGCCATGGAGCGTCTCGCCACCCTACCCCGCCAGGAGGAATGGGAGAAGCATGTGGCTGAGTTCCAGAACTGTTCGGCAGAAGCGACAAGCGACGAGAAATGGCAAATGATGGAGCGTATGTTCTATTTGTATGAATAGATGGTGAGGTGGTGAGATGGTGAAATATGCAATTCTCAACACCTCAACACCTCAACACCACAACACCTCAACACACCTTATTATATGTATATACTTAACACAAATACAGACAGCAAATGAAGAAACTTTTATCGCTGCCCCCAAATCTTGTGGGCAGTTTCCACGAGATAACCGAACTGCCACGTAGTGAGTGGTTCTGTACAAACGACCCTGTGGGCAAGAAACTCGGCTCGGGCGGTGGCACTACATGGTTGCTGCGCGCAGCTTACGAAGACTACAAGGCGCAAAACGCTGACGCTATGAGCTTCGATGAATGGTTGGCTGCCGACAAGCGACTACTCTTGCACGCCGGCGGACAGAGCAGACGACTGCCGTCTTACGCTCCATCGGGCAAGATACTTACACCGCTGCCAGTGTTCCGCTGGGAACGCGGACAGAGTCTGAACCAGAACCTGCTGTCGCTGCAGGTGCCGCTCTACAAGCGCATCATGGACATCGCCCCACGCGGTCTGAACACGATGATAGTGAGCGGCGACGTGTACATACGCTCCACCGAACCGCTGCAGCCGATACCCGAGGATGCGGACATCGTATGCTACGGTCTGTGGCTCGGTCCGGAGATAGCGAAGGACCACGGCGTGTTCGTCAGTACGCGCGAAAAGCCAACCGAGCTGAAGTGTATGCTTCAGAAGCCGTCGGTGGAGACACTCTCGTCACTGCTCACCGACCACTTCTACCTCACCGACATCGGTGTATGGATTCTCTCCGACCGCGCCGTGAAAGTGCTCATGCAGCGTTCTACCAACGGAACGAACATAGCCACGGGCGAGGTGGTGAACTACGACATGTACGGCGAGTTCGGCTGCGCTCTCGGCTATGAGCCTGGCGTGAAGGACGAGGCGGTAAACACGCTGAAGACCGTGATACTGCCGTTGCCAGGTGGCGAGTTCTACCATTTCGGCACATCGCACGAGTTGCTTTCGTCGATGCTCGCCATACAGAACATCGTGAACGACCAGCGCGAGATTATGCACCACGACCGCAAGCCACATCCGTCTATCTTCGTGCAGAACACCGAACTGAAGCCGAAGTGGACACAGCAGAACCGCAACGAATGGGTGGAGAACGCATACGTAGGCGAGAACTGGACGCTGACGCAGGACAACATTGTGACAGGTGTGCCCGAGAACGACTGGACACTGACGCTCAGCGAGGGTCAGTGTGTCGACATCGTGCCCATAGGCGCAGACAGTTGGGCTGTGCGCCCGTACGGTTTCAACGACAAGTTCCGCGGCGATTTGGCGGACGTAGAATACCTCGGTCGCCCGTTCGCCGAATGGGCAGCAGAGCGCGGCATTGACCTCAACGCAATAGAAGGCAGACACGACCTGCAGGCAGCACGCATCTTCCCCATTGTTGACAACACCGACGACATGGGCATCGTGCTGCGCTGGATGCTCGGCGAGAGCACACTCGCAGAGGGCAAGACGATATGGGAGAAGGCGAAGCGCATGAGCGCCGACGAGATAAGTGCCGAGGCAAACCTCCGCCGTCTCGTAGATCAGCGCACTAAGTTGCGCCTGAAGAACCTGCCTATGATTGCGAAGAACTGGCAGCATAGCGTGTTCTACCAGAGCGACCTGCAGACCGTAGCACACGAGTACGGCAAATACGACGTAGCACTGCCCAACGCCCTACCCGAGTCGGCTTCGCTCCTGACACGCACCTGCGACGCCATGTTCCGCTCGGAAGCCGAACGCCAACGCACGAATGGCGGTACACAGAGCAGCGAGCAGGCTAAGAAGTACGAAGCAGCAGCGTTCTCGTTGCTGCGCGAGGGACTCACCACCGAGGCACTGCGCGTAAAGCAACGCCCCCAACTGTCGGTGTATGCCGACCAGATTGTATGGGGACGCTCGCCCGTGCGCATAGATATAGCCGGCGGATGGACCGACACACCACCATTCTGCCTCATGGAGGGTGGCAACGTTGTCAACCTCGCTATCAACCTCAACGGACAACCACCGCTGCAGACATACGTGAAGCCCTGCGCTGAGCCACACATCATACTTAGAAGTATCGACCTCGGTGCATCGGAAGTAATCACTACATACGAAGAACTCTCGTCATACAACACTGTAGGTTCGCCATTCTCAATACCGAAGGCAGCCCTCTCGCTCGCCGGTTTCCTGCCGCGCTTCTGCAAGGATAGCTACCGCTCGCTCGAAGAGCAGTTGCGTGCGTTCGGTTGTGGCATCGAAGTGACGCTGCTCTCGGCCATACCAGCCGGAAGCGGACTCGGCACCAGCTCGCTGCTCGCATCAACCGTGCTCGGAGCACTCAGCGACTTCTGCGGACTGGGCTGGGACAAGACCGAGATCGGACACCGCACACTCGTGCTCGAGCAGCTGCTCACCACAGGCGGTGGCTGGCAAGACCAGTACGGCGGACTCCTGCCTGGCATAAAGCTGCTGCAGACGGAGCGCGGATTCAGTCAGAGTCCGGATGTGCGCTATCTGCCTGGCGACCTCTTCCAACAGCCCGACTACCGCGAGTGCCACCTATTATATTATACAGGCATCACACGCACGGCAAAGACCATACTCGCCGAGATTGTGCGCCGTATGTTCCTCAACGAGCACGACGAACTGCTGCAACTGCGCGAGATGAAGGCACACGCACTGGAGATGTTCGACGCCATACAACGCCTCGACTTCGAGCGCATGGGACGCCTCGTTGGCAAGACATGGCAGCAGAACCAACTGCTCGATGCCGGCACCAACCCGCCCGCTGTGGAAGCACTCACAAAACAGATTGACGACCTCTGCCTCGGCTACAAGTTGCCTGGCGCAGGTGGCGGTGGCTATCTCTACATGGTGGCTAAGGATGTTGAAGCTGCGGCACGCATACGCTGCATACTCAACGAGAATCGCCCGAATGACAAGGCTCGCTTCGTAGAGATGAGCCTGTGCAAGAACGGATTCCAAGTGAGCAGAAGCTAATACTGCTTTAGTTGAAATAAAAAAAAACACGAGCTGGAATGATTTTCCAACTCGTGTTTTTTGTGATTGAGCTTAGGCCGAACTAAGCCTCTTTAGGCCTTTCTAAGCCGAGGAAGAACTGCTAACTAAGCCGAGAAAGAACTGCTAACTAAGCCGAACTAAGCCTCTTTAAGCCTTCCTAAGCCTCTTTAAGGCAAACTAAGCCCTCCCCGATGGGGAGGGTTGGGAGGGGCTTTACTTGCGAACGACCTTCTTGCCGTTCACGATGTAGAAGCCACGTGCTATGCCGTCGAGCGATGTAACGCCCTTAGCAATGCGCTTGCCGTCTACGGTGTAGACATCGAATGTGCCGTTATCCACACTCACGCCATCGATAGCAGTAACAACAGCCGACTTTGTAGCCTCCGACTCGCCACCGGCATAGATTGTAGACACGGCGTAGGTATGCTTGCCGCTCGGAGCATTGTCGGTGATACGAAGCTCTGCGTTCGGTTCGATGCGCTTCAGCAGCTTGCCGTCGCGATAAACGTTGTAGCCGAGCACCTTACCGCAACCAGCAGTGTATGTAACATCGTCGAGCATAAACATATACGTGTCGGCAGTGTTGTTGTGGATAGCGAAGTAGGTTGCGCCCTCAGGCAGATTAACCGTGTACTCTTTCCACTCGCCGGTAGTAGCCTCAAACTTCTTGCCTGTAGACTTGAAGTCGTCGAGAGCTATACCCGATGTAGAGTAGAGCACCTCGAAGTTCTCCGTGTACTTAGTGCCCTGCGAATTGAAGTTGTTAGCCCAGAAGCTGATAGTCTGCGCTTCGCCAGGCAGAGCAGGCGAAATAAGCCAATTGTCAGCAGGGATGAACTGCGAGTTCTCTACGCTGTAGAACGAAGCTAAGTAGTGCGTACCAGAGTGAGGCTTCAAGCATGCATACTTGTCGAGAATCTCTGCATTAAGCCAAGTGTTCGGTTCTACGAGCGTGTAAGCGAAGCGTTTATTCTCGTTAGGATGCGGATAAGACTTGCTGAACGGACCCTTAGCGATACCCTTCTCCACGTAATTAGAAGTCCAATCGCCGAAGTAGTCCATGCTCCATGCTGCGTATGTCTCGAAGTTTTCAGTAACACGCTCCGACGATTCGTTCACCTTAGTCCACTCTACAACCACGTTCTTCTCATCAGCAGTAGAAGCGGTAACGCTCTCCGGCGCTGTCAGAGTAGAAGCAGTGAGAGCTACCTCTGCAGCATCCTCATTGTCCTCAGGTGTTGCCTCACCATCGATAACCACCTCAGCCTTCAGCTTCAGTGGTGACGGATCAACAACCGAAGTCTTGTATGTAAGTTCCTCTGTCTGCGAAGCGTAAGGAGCGAGACTCGTTGTTACGTTCTTTGTAGCAACCTGCTTGTCGCCGACATAGAGGTTAACGGTGTATTTATCAACAGTCGTGCTACCCATATTGGTAACCATTACACGCGCTGTTACATTGTCGCCCTTGCGTACCTTTGACGGAACAGAGATTGTAGCACGCATATCCTTAGCCACTACGTCGCGAACGTAGATTTGGTCGAAGTAGACGCTCTCGCCCTTGTCAGCCGAAGCCACGAATGTGAACATCACATAAGGCAGCGACTTGTATTCAGCCGGAATAGTGACAGACGTAGTGCGCCACTCCTTAGCCGAGTTGTCGAGCTTGCTATAGTCGACAACACAGAGCTGCTTCTCAGAGAGGTCGGGCTTGCGGATATAAACCACCACCTTGCCCTTAGCCTCAGCCAATGTCGACTTTGTAGAGAATACGAGTATCGGGTTAGTAGCACCCTTGAGCGAAATCTTACCCGAACCGAGCAGCGCGCTATCGTCAGCAGAAGCCGCTACATATCCGGCACAACCACCGTCGCCGTCAGCAGAGAAGCCCTGCATGAGGCTGAAAGTAGACTCTTCGCTGCCCAGCTCTGTGATAAACCACATCTTGTTATCAAGAGCACCACCCTTGAAGTGCTCCTCGAACGGCAGCTCGTACGGCTTACCCACGATGATGCCTGGCGACATTGCGCGCGGACCCTCACCTATTGAGTTGGAAGCGCTGAGAGCATAGTTGATCATATCCTGATCGCCGGTATTAACATCATAGTCTATATTAACCGTTGTTGTCTTTACCTCATCAATCAGATCCAAGTCGACACCAGTGCCACTCTCGTTTATTTGGTAAACTTTATAGGAGATTGGATCATCAGGCATTACACCACCATGCTCACCCTTAGTGACGGGATCCCAAGAAAGTGTGATGCCCTTATCGCCAGCAGAAGCCTTTATGTTCTCAACCTTTGCAGGATAGTCCTCGCCTACGTAAGCCTCAACCGACTTACTCTCGCGACCTACTCCGTGCTCATTGTTCACAATGATGCTGTAGTTGTTGTATCCTTCCTTAGCGAAATTGTCGATATAGTAACACTTCTCACCTGGCGCAATAGCAGCCATCGACTGTATCTCCTCGCCATCGCGCATGATGCGCACATCAAGTTCAGAATAAGGGTCGAGCTTGCTGCCATCGATAGCCTTCGACGGAGCCGTGAAGTCAATGCGCACCTTGAGCGATCCGTCGGTAGCTGCGGTTGTAGATATCTCGGTGACAGCATCCGGAGCCTTCAGCGAGTTGCCAACAACAGCAAAGTCCTTGAGTATGAGTTGGTAGCACCAGTCAGGATTACTTACGCAGTGGAAACCGATGTAAACCACCTGATCCTTATCCACTACCAGTTCATTCTTAATGGTAGAGAACTCCTGATTTGAATACTCTTTCTTCGCCGCAATCTCGTGAACCATAGCAGCAGCTGTAGGCTCAGAGCCATACTTCACTTCGAGCAACTCCGGATAGTTCTGGCCCATTGTTGCGAGACGATAGGTGAGATTGTAGAGCACACCAGCCTTCAAGCTAAGTGCAGGCAGAATAAGCCAGTCGTCGTGTGTCACTTCGCCATTAGAAATCTCTATTGCCGGAAGATTAGATCCGTCGTTCTGCAGATACTTCCATGTAACACCGTCGTTGTTTGCATCGAGAATTGTGCATACATTGACAGAGTTTTCGTTAGTGATAGTCAATGTATATGGTGGTTCAACCGGCTTGCCAAACGAAACACTGTTAGACTTCACCGCTTCGCTCTTACGAGTTCCGCTCACAGCCTGCACAGTATAGTAGTATCCAGTGAAATCGCCATTAGGCAGGTTGTCGTTTAGAGACGTAACAGTTGTAGCTGTTGCGATAGCTTTCTTGTCAGGATAGCGCACTACGTTGTATGTAATATCGCCTACATATCCATTGTTGATACCCTTCGTAACAGCATCCCATGAGAGTTGTACCTTACCCGTTGTTACATTCACCGTAGCCTTCACGTTTGCAGGCTTGAGTGGCGTGTCGTCGCCTATGAAGCCGTTGACATATGCCTTCGGTCCGTTACCTGCCGAGTTAGAGCAGATGACAGAAATAGAATGGATGCCACGCTTTGTTGTTACCGATGCACTTACCTTCTCGCCAGCGTTGACTGTGCCCTTCGTTGCCTCCTTGCCGTCTACGCTTACCACATAGTTGAGCGAGCCGGTGAGCTTACCGCCTGCGTATGTTGTTGTAGGCGCAGTGAAATTGACATTACCCGTGAGCGAAGCCTTGTCGAAGGCGAGGCTCATGTTTGAAGCAAGTGCTGGAGCTGTGCCCTTCACTGTCTCCTTCGGGATTGAGAGCATCGCTATCTGCTCGTTGTTCATGAAGTCGCCGATCTTCGTTGCCTTACCCGTTGTGAGGTCTACGGTGTAGAGTGCCGACTTACCCTTCACGTCTGTACAAGCCCAGTAGAAGATGCCGGTCTCGTGGTCGATTTCGCCACTCTGCACATTAAACTGTGTGGTAGCATCGCTCACGATGACACCCGTGGAGCCTACGAGAGTTTCCTTTGCGGTGTTTACATCTATCTTGTAGAGGTTGCCGTTGTCGCCGATACCATAGAGTCTGTTATCCTTTGTGATACCCATAGCCACATAATAGCGGTTCAGCGTGCCGATGGAGCTACGTGTGTTGTTGGCATAGTCGGCAATACCAAGCTCTACGCTCTCAGCATCTCCAGTGAAGAACGCACCATACACCTTGCCGTCTGCCGACACGGCAGTCTCGGTAGCCCACAAGAAGTAATCGGTAAGATATGTCATGTCGTCACACACGCCAGTTGAAACGCTATACTTATAGTGCAACATCGAACCCGTAGAGCGGTCGAATTTTATCACGTCGAGGCGGTCGCCTACCAGCGCACCACTTGCATTGGCGTACATATTAGCGTCGGTGAACATCTCGTTCACGTCGATTGACTTTGATACGCCGAACGAATAGAAGCCGTACTCCTTATCGCCGTCTTGCCAGCGATTGCTGTGTACGACATTGCCCCATAGCTCTCGTCCGAGAGGCACCTGTTGGGCACTTGTCTGACTGGGCACGAATGCGAGAGTAGCAAGTGCCGCAGTGGAAATAAGTTGTTTAATATTCATTATTATTGTGTTTATTTTGTTTTGCGGTTTGGGGAAAAGATGGTGCAGTTGAGACAACTGCACCACCTGATTGTTACTTCAATTCGGTTTGGAAGAACTGCGCCACCTGTCTGAGCAAGTGGTTGCGTGTGTTGCCTCCGTAGATGCTGTGGTTGCGGTTGATGTAGTAGAGTTCGCGGAAGTCCTTGTCAGCCTGTACGAGAGCCTCCGAGTACTCGTATGCGTTCTGCGGATGTACATTGTCATCGGCAGTGCCGTGGCAAATGAGCAGCGCACCGTGCAGCTTGGCCGCACGCTCTATCGGGTTGGTGGCATATCCGTCGGGGTTCTCCTTCGGTGTGCGCATATAGCGCTCGGTATAGACGGAGTCGTAGAACTTCCAGTTGGTAGGTGGCGCGATAGCTACACCAGCGCGGAACACCTCGCGACCCTCCGACATACTCATCAGCGTGTTAAATCCACCGTAGCTCCAGCCCCAGATGCCTATGCGGTTCTTGTCTACGTAAGGCAGTGTGCCGAGGTAGAGCGCAGCCTCAACCTGGTCTTTCGACTCGAGGTCGCCGATGTTCAGGTATGTACACTTCTCGAACTCTGCGCCGCGTCCGCCCGTTCCGCGTCCGTCAACGCATACGCAGATGAAACCCTGCTGCGCAAGGTAAGAGTCGAAGGCTCCGCCTGAGCCCATTGAGCCTGCGCTCCATTCGTCCTTAACCATCTGGCTGCCCGGTCCGCTATACTGGTGCATGATTACAGGATAACGCTTCGACGGGTCGAAGTTCTGCGGCTTCAGCATCCATCCGTTGAGCTTCACACCCTCTGAGGTAGTGAACTCGAACGGCTCGCGCTTGCAGAAGCCATATTCGGCGGCGAGTTTTTTCAGCGCTGCGTTGTCCTGCAGCGTAGAGATTAACTTGCCCTCGCGAGTGCGAGTTGTATATACATAAGGTGTGTTATAGTCGCTCCATGTGTTGATGAAGTACTGGTAGTCGCCTGAGAAGAGCGCCGAGTTCCATCCCTTCTGGTTTGTGAGACGCTGTGTCTTGCCATTCTTGTGCGCCACGAACACCTGACGATCGGCTGCTCCGAGCGCAGCCGCCTGATAGTAGACATCGCCCGTCTTAGCATCATAACCATAGACAGCGGTTATGTCGTAGTTGCCGTCGCCAATAGTGCGCAGCAGCTGTCCGTTCATGCTGTAGACGTATAGCTTCATGTAGCCCGAGCGGTCGCTCGGCAGCAGTATGTTGTTGCCTACCAACTTCACGCCCTCCATGGCTTCCTCCTTCACGTACTTAGGCACCGACTCCTTCACGATGAGCTGCGCCACGGTGCTGCGCGGGTTCACGCTGTAGAGGCAGAGCTGGTCCTGATGGCGATTCATGGTGTAGACCACCACACGCGCTGGGTCGTTTGTCATCTTGATGCGTGGCATGTAGCCGTCAGCATCGAGCGGCACCTGCAACTTTGAAATCTTGTGCGACTTGATGTCGTAGCTCCATGCCGACATGAGACTGTTGTCCTCGCCCGCCTTCGGGTACTTGTACTCGTAATAGCCGGGATAGAGAGCATTCTCCGTCTTCTCCGGATCCATTCCCTTGTACATCTGCAACGAGTATGTCTTCACGCGCTTTTCGTCGTAGCGCAGCCAACAAATCATCGTGCCGTCGGCGTTGAAGGTGAGCGCACGGTTGAAGCCGAACTCCTCCTCGTTCACCCAGTCGGGCAAGCCATTTATCACCTCGTTGCGCTTGCCGTCCTTCGTCACCTGAATCTCTGCATTGTCGTAGAGCAGTTTCACCACGAAGATGTTATTATCGCGCACGAAAGCCACCTGCAGTCCGTCCGACGACCACACCGGCACCTGCTGTTTGTCGCCGTCGGACAGGCGTGCCAGCTTGTGCGAAGCGATGGTGTATATGTAGTATGTGGCGCGGAACGAGCGGCGGTAGATGCGCTCCGTCTCGGTCTGTATGAGCATACGTGTGCCGTCGGGCGAGAGGATATATCCGTCGAAGTCCTTTATCTTCTGCCCCATCGTGTTGTCGACGTCGAAGAGTGTAGCTATCTTCTTGCCCGTCTTGAACGAGTAGCTCTCCACACGCTTGCCGTCGTCGCTGATGCGTGCGTAAGTGTCTGTACCTTCAATGGGGTTTATACCATTTACGGTTTTAGCCGCAAACTTACCACTCGTGATGTCCTTAATCGACAGTTTCCCAGCTGCCGACATGCTTGTAACACACATGATTAATGCTGTAAAAATAAATATTAACCGTTTCATTATCATTATAATAATTGTTTTCAACTTACAAAATTACACTTATTTCTGCACATTAAGGAAGAACGCGTGCGTTTTTTAGGCTTTTTATTAATATTCAACATGTTATATGCGGAGCGCGCATCGGTCGATGCAGACATCCGCATCGGTCGACGCAGACATCCGCAACGGTCGACGCAGACATCCGCATCGGTCGACGCAGACGTCCGCAACGGTCGACGCAGATGACAACAGCTTAACTTCTACACGATTATAATATAAGTTAAAAACCCTAAGGACGGAACACATGTGTGATATTTTCTGTAAATTTGCAGTGATATATCACACATTTTTGAATTTAGTATGTTAGAGAATAACACAACACAAACGGAGCGCAAGAATCCGTTTTTTGAACCTTATAACACCCCACACGACACTGTTCCGTTCAACCGCATCGAGATTGGCGACTACGAGGAGGCTTTTCTTGAGGGCATACGCCGCGACGACGAGGAGATAGAGAAGCTCGTGAACGACCCCGAAGCTCCCACTTTTGAGAACACCATCGTGCGTGTCGACAACGAGAACGGCGAGAATTACTACGACCTGCTCTCGCGCGTGTCGACCGTATTCTCGTGTATGCTCAGTGCCGAGACCTGCGACGAGCTCGACGCTCTGGCGCAGAAGATGAGCCCAATACTCACAAAGCACGCCAACGACGTGAAGCTGAACAAGCGCCTCTTCGAGCGCATCAAGTACGTGTACGAAAACCACCGCGAGCTGACAGCCGAGGAGCAAATGCTGCTCGACAACTGCTACGACGGATTCGTGCGTAGCGGTGCGCTGCTCGACGACGAGGGCAAGGAGCGCCTGCGCAACCTCACGGAGGAGGCAAGTCTGCTTTCGCTGCAGTTCTCGCAGAACCTGCTGAAGGAGAACAAGGCGTTCACGCTGCACATAACCGACGAGGCACAGCTCGACGGACTGCCCGAGACGGCACGTGAAGCGGCTGCTTTAGCTGCGAAGGAGGCAAACAAGGAGGGCTGGCTCTTCACACTCGACTACCCGAGCTACTCGCCCTTTATGACCTACTCCACTCAGCGCGAACTGCGTCGCCAGCTATACATGGCGCGCAACACCGAGGGCACACACGACAACACGGAGAACAACCTCGAGATATGCAAGCGACTCATCAACCTGCGTCGCGAGATAGCGCAGCTGTTGGGCTACGAGACATACGCCGACTACGTGCTCGTACATCGCATGGCATCAAACGCCGAGAACGTGTACAAGCTGCTCAACGACCTCATCGACGCATACCGCCCCACAGCCGTTGAGGAGGTGAAGGCGCTGGAGCGCGAGGCGAAGCAGACCGAGGGCGACGACTTCGTGATGGAGCCGTGGGACTTCAGCTTCTACTCGCACAAGCTGCAGATGCGCGAGTACAACCTCGATGCCGAGATGCTGCGCCCCTACTTCGAACTGTCGAAGGTAATAGACGGCGTGTTCGGACTGGCAACGCGTCTGTACGGCATCACGTTCAAGGAGAGCAAGGACATCCAGGTGTATCATCCCGACGTGAAGGCTTACGAGGTGTTCGACAAGGACGGCTCGTTCCTCGCCGTGTTCTACGCCGACTTCCACCCGCGCAAGGGCAAGCAGGGCGGTGCCTGGATGACCGAGTTTCAGGGACAGTGGATAGACCGCAAGGGCGTGAACGTGCGTCCGCACGTGAGCGTGGTGATGAACCTCACGAAGCCCACCGACGAGAAGCCGGCACTGCTCACCTTAGGCGAGGTGGAGACCTTCCTGCACGAGTTCGGTCACTCGCTGCACGGCATGTTCGCCAACACACGCTTCGAGAGTTTGAGCGGCACCAACGTGTGGTGGGACTTCGTAGAGCTGCCCTCGCAGTTCATGGAGAACTATTCTGTCGAAAAGGATTTCCTGCGCACGTTCGCCTTCCACTACAAGACGGGCGAGCCGATGCCCGACGACCTCATCGAACGCATCGTGCGCTCGCGCAACTTCATGGCGGCTTACGCCTGTCTGCGCCAAGTGAGCTTCGGACTGCTCGATATGGCTTACTACACACAGAAGGAGGAGTTCGCAGCCGACATCATTCCGTTCGAGAAGAAGGCATGGGAGAAGGCAATGGTGACGAAGCAGCTGCCCGACACCTGTATGACAACTCAGTTCTCGCACATCATGGCGGGCGGATACGCTGCCGGCTACTACAGCTACAAATGGGCAGAGGTGCTCGATGCCGACGCATTCAGCGTGTTCAAGAAGAACGGCATCTTCGACCAGAAGACGGCACAGAGCTTCCGCGACAATATACTCTCGAAGGGTGGCACCGAACACCCGATGACGCTCTACAAGCGCTTCCGCGGACAGGAGCCAACCATCGATGCCCTGCTCGAACGCAACGGCATCAAGAGATAGCAAGGACGCACACGCTGCCTCTGGCAACAAGCAAATACAAACAACATATAATTATGCCAACAAACGAAACAAACGAGAGCAAGCAGCTCAACCTCGACCTGCGCTATCTGCGCATGGCACGCATCTGGGCGGAGAACAGCTACTGTCAACGTCGCAAGGTGGGCGCACTGGTGGTGAAAGAGAAGATGATCATCAGCGACGGCTACAACGGCACACCGAGTGGGTTCGAGAACGTATGCGAGGACGAGACGAACACCACTAAACCCTACGTGCTGCACGCCGAAGCGAACGCCATAACCAAACTGGCACGCAGCTCCAACAACAGCGAAGGCGCAACACTCTACGTAACGGCATCGCCTTGCATCGAGTGCGCAAAGCTCATCATTCAGGCTGGCATAAAGCGCGTGATATATGCCGAACAGTACCGCCTTACCGACGGCATCGACTTGCTCCGACGCGCCAATATAGAAGTAACTTATCTCAATCCAGACGATTATGAACACAAAGAAACAAAATAGGTTCATGCCGTTGATAATGGCACTCTGCGTGATTGTGGGCATACTCATTGGCACATTCTACGCAAACCATTTCTCTGGCAATCGACTAAATATCATCAACTCGGGTTCTAACCGATTGTCCAACTTGCTGCACATCATCAACGACCAGTACGTGGACAAGGTAGACATCGACTCGCTTGTCGACGTTGCCATACCGCAGATTCTTGCCGACCTCGACCCCCACTCCGTGTACATCACAGCAAAGGATGCGCAGGCGGTGGCTGACGACTTGAAAGGCTCGTTCTCGGGCGTAGGCATCGAGTTCACCATACGACAGGACACCATACGCGTGCAGAACGTGGTGAAGAACGGACCGGCACAACGTGCTGGCATACACGCCGGCGACAAGATTGTGAGTGTCGATGGCAAGCCGTTCGTGGGCAAGATAGTGACCAACGAGGAGGCAATGCGCCGACTGAAGGGTCCGAAGGACACGAAGGTGAAGCTCGGCGTGGTGCGCTACGGACAAAAGAAGGTGAAATACTTCACCATCACTCGTGGCGACATACCGCAGAAGAGCATCACTGCTGCATACATGCTTGACGAGAACACGGGCTACATCAAGGTGAGAAGTTTCGGCGAGACCACCTATCCGGAGATGCTCATCGCGCTGGCTCAGCTCTCGCAGGAGAACTTCAAGAGCTTAGTTATCGACTTGCGCGACAACACGGGCGGATACATGAACTCGGCGGTGCAGATGGCTAACGAGTTCCTGCCGAAGAACAAGCTCATCGTGTACATGGAGGGACGCAAGTCGCCACGCCAAGACTTCCGTTCAGACGGTCACGGTTCGTATCAGAAACTGCCACTCTGCGTGCTCATCAACGAGGGGTCGGCATCGGCATCGGAGATCTTCACCGGAGCCATACAGGACAACGACCGCGGCACAATCATCGGACGACGCTCGTTCGGCAAGGGATTGGTACAGCAGCAGCTCGGTTTCCCCGACGGCTCGATGATACGCCTCACCATAGCACGCTACTACACCCCGTCGGGTCGTTGCATACAGAAGCCGTTCACCGCGGGCGACACCAAGGACTACGAGAGCGATATCGTGACACGATACGAGCACGGCGAGTTCTTCTCGCAGGACAGCATAAAGCATCAGGGACCGGCTTACCACACCGGCATCGGACGTACGGTGTACGGCGGTGGTGGCATTACGCCCGACATCTTCGTGCCAGAGGACACGCTCGGCATGACAAGCTACTACAAGCAGGCTGCCATGTCGGGACTCATCTTGCAGTTCGCCTTCACCTACACCGACAACAACCGCCCAAAGCTGAACACCTTCGTCGATATGATGTCGCTGTCGAAGTATCTCGTGCAGCAGAACACGGTGGAGCAGTTCGCTGCATACGCCGACAAGAACGGACTGAAGCGCCGCAACCTGATGATACGCAAGTCGCATAAGTTGCTCGAGAAGTTCATCAACTCGCGCATCATATACAACATCATGGACGACCAAGCTTGGACGGCATACATCAATCTCGATGACCCGACGATAGAGAAAGCTCTCAGCGTGTTCAAGAACAACGAGGCATTCCCGAAGAAGCCGGTTATTAAGAAGTAAATTGAGAGTTGAAAGTTGAGAGTTGAGAGTTATGATTACCCAAAAGAGCGAGTTTTTTGCATTATGTTCTAACAATAATTCATATCATAACTATCAACTTCCAACTCTCAATTCTCAACTGAGTACATATCATAACTCTCAATTCTCAACTCTCAATTCTCAACTCTCAATTCTCAACTCTCAACTCTCAACTAACCCAAACTTCAGTTTATATGAAAAAATCAGAACTCCGCAAGGAGATAAAGAACCGCAAACGACAGTTCACGAGCCAGCAGCTCAGCGAACTGTCGTTTGTTGTAGTTATGCGTCTGCTCGCACACCAGCGACTGAAGGATGCTCGCACCGTAATGCTCTACTACTCGCTGCCCGACGAGGTGTACACACATACGCTCGTCGATGCGCTGCTGGCAAGCGGCAAGCGCGTACTGCTGCCACGCGTAACAGGCGAGGGAACAATGGAACTGCGCTGCTACACCGGTCCGCAGAGCCTCGAACAAGGTGCTTACAACATCATGGAACCCGTGGGCGAAGTGTTCAGCGACTATGCACAGATTGACCTCGCCGTAATCCCTGGCGTTGCTTTCGACCGCCAACTCAACCGCATAGGACGCGGCAAGGGCTACTACGACCGACTGCTGCCACAGCTCGGCTGTGCCTACAAGATTGGCATCTGCTTCGATTTCCAACTCGTGGAAAGCATTGAGTGTGAGGAGCACGACATCAAGATGGACGAAGTAATATCCGGAAAAAACCAACAATCATAGAACATGAGCATAAAGATAAGCATCGCTCCGCGCACGCTCCACTTCAAGCAACCTGCCGGCACATCGCGCGGAGTGTACACCACACGTCAGTCGTGGTTCGTCACGGCTACCGACGACGCACATCCCGACATACTTGGTGTGGGCGAATGTGCTCCGCTACCCGACCTTAGCTGCGACGCTACACCCAACTATGAGGAGCGACTGAAAGAGCTGTGCAACATGGTTGAAGCAAAGGGCAGCATCGATTATGACGCATTGCGCCCCTACCCCTCTGTGCTGTTCGGACTCGAAACGGCTCTGCTCGACCTTAAGCGTGGCGGAACGGGCGTGTTGTTCGACAACAGCTTCGCACGTGGCGAAACAGGAATACCTATCAACGGACTGGTGTGGATGGGCAACTACGACGAGATGCTGCAACGCTTGGAGGAGAAGATGCGTGCCGGATTCAGATGCGTAAAGCTGAAGATTGGCGCTATCGACTTCGACCGCGAACTCGACCTTGTGCGCCACATACGCAGCGCATTCACAAAAGAACAGATTGAACTCAGGGTGGATGCCAACGGCGGATTTACAGCCGACTGTGCACTCCAACGTCTCGAACAGCTTGCGCAATATGACATTCACTCCATTGAACAGCCAATACGCCAGCACCAATGGGAGGAGATGGCAGCACTATGCAAGGCTACACCGATACCAATCGCACTCGACGAGGAGCTGATTGGCGTGAATGATAAAACGGAAAAGGAAGAGTTGCTCGACCGTATCCGCCCACATTATATAATACTGAAGCCGTCGCTGCACGGCGGAATGTACGGTTCGCGCGAATGGATAGCACTCGCTGGCAAGCGCGGCATCGGCTCGTGGATAACAAGTGCGTTGGAGAGCAACGTAGGACTGAACGCAATAGCACAGTTTGCTGCCGATGTCTATGGCGAAAACATAACCATGCCGCAAGGACTTGGCACGGGCCAACTTTTCACCGACAACATACCTATGCCGCTCGAAATACGTGGCGATAAATTGTGGCGGACTTTCAAGGTAACCAAATAAGAACAACAAAGATGCAGAACATAGACAAACGCATACTCAGCATAGCACTGCCATCGATTGTGGCTAACATCACCGTACCTCTATTGGGGCTCGTCGATATGGCGGTGTCGGGACATTTGGGCAACGCCGTGTACATCGGAGCGGTGGCTGTCGGCTCTATGATATTCAACGTGGTCTACTGGGTGTTCGGTTTTCTGCGCATGGGTACAAGCGGAATGACCTCGCAGGCACTCGGCAGACGCGACATGAACGACGTGGCAACAACGCTCGCACGCTCCATAGTGGTGGCAATGGCGGTGGCTGCGTTCATCATCATCTTACAAAAACCGCTTGGCTCAGTCGCTCTCGTTCTTGTCGGGGCATCCGCAGAGATTAACACCGAGGCATGGCACTATTTCCGCATTTGTGTGTGGGGTGCTCCGGCAATGCTCTGCCTTTACAGTCTGACGGGGTGGTACATCGGTATGCAGAACACGCGTCTGCCGATGTTCATCTCCATAATGCAGAACGTGGTGAACATCGTAGCCAGTTGCACGTTCGTATATGCGTTCGGTATGAAGGTGGAGGGCATCGCATTAGGCACGCTCGTAGCTCAATATGCTGGTCTGCTCGTCAGTATCACACTGTGGGCTACGACCTATGGCAAGCGCATCTTGCGCCATGTGCAGTGGCAAAGGATAATGGAGGGCACGGCAATGGGGCACTTCTTCAGCGTGAACCGCGACATCTTCCTGCGCACACTATGCCTCGTAGCAGTCAACTTCTACTTCCTCTCGGCAGGTGCAGCGCAGGGCGCTGTGGTCTTGGCAGTGAACACACTGCTCATGCAGCTCTTCACGCTCTATTCGTACGTGATGGATGGCTTCGCTTTTGCGGGTGAAGCGTTGTGCGGAAAGCATTACGGAGCAGGCAACCATGTGGAATTCAGCCGAACGGTGCGCCGACTATTTGGTTGGGGTTTCGCACTCACGGTAGCTTACACAATGGTGTATGCGGTGGGCGGAACAGGATTTCTACGGCTGCTCACTGACGATATTGAGGTAGTAGCAGCCTCAGCCGAATATGCGCCGTGGGCTGTGCTGATACCCATCTGTGGTTTGGCGGCATTTATCTGGGACGGTGTTTTCATTGGTACAACAAACACACGTGGCATGTTCGCAGCAACGGCTGCGGCTATGCTCGTCTTCTTCGGTGTGTACCTGTCACTACGCAGCGAGTGGCAAAACCATGCTTTGTGGTTGGCGTTTCTCACTTTTCTGCTAACCAGAGGGGCGGTGCAGAGCTGTATTTATTGGAGAAAACAATAGGTAAAATTAATGCTACATTATTGCCACGCTACGGCAAAGTTGTTACCGCGCTACGGCAAAGTTGTTAGCGTGCTGCGGCAAAGTTGTTACCACGCTACGGCAACATCGTTTCCGTAGCGTGGTAATATTTGGTGTCAACCTTATTCTTAAAAAACAGGCTGTAATCTCTTGAATGTTACTTCACAAGCTGAAGGCTACGCTTAACCGGCACTACGGCTGTGCGCTTGGCTGCTTTCTTCGCAGCTACGCGCTTCGGAAGCGATACTACCTTAGCAGGAGCTACGCCAGAAGGAGCTGCACCTGTTGTAAACTCGTGCTTTGTGAACGGACCCCACTCGCCCTTAGCGTTCTTTGCGAGAGCAAGAGCGTAGTAGGCAGTGTTAGGAGTTGCCTCGAAAGAATAGCTGTCTACACCATACTGGTTCCAGTTCGGATCCTGAGAATTATCCTCCTTGAGGTATTCGGTAAACCCCTTGTCGCCACCGTTCTTCTCGTATGCACTCTTAAGGCAGATAAGGTCGCGGAAGAGGAGAGTCTGGTCGTTCGGTGTGAAGGTTACGGTCTGCACATATGAACCATTTACATTCTCATACTTACCTACGGTTACGTCTACCTGAGCAACGCCGTCGCCACCCTGCGCCTTTGTCGTTACGTAGATGTAGACGAGATCGCCGAAGTTGCCCTCAACGTCAACAGGCAATACTGCTACCTCATAGTCGGTAGCAGGAGCAAGTTCTTTCCATGTGTTTGTAGCCTCATCAGAGTAAGGTTTGCCGCTGAACTGCTTTATCATAGCCTCAATGTTGGAAAAGCCCATCATCGGTCCCCACTGCTCAAACTGCTCCTGTGCCTTACCCTTCTCGAACATGCACCAGTAGAACTCCTCGCAGTCCTTGTTAGGAGTAACGGTGAGTGTGAAGCTGTTTGATGTGGTCTCGTCGATAGTGTATGTCACAGACGGAGTGCCCACTGTAGGCACCTTCGGAGTGGTGAAGTTAGCGCGAGACACCTGGCACGGCACGCCATACTCGTCGTAAGCAAGGGTCACAACGGTGTACGGAGTGTTGGCTGTGAACTCACGTGCGAAGCCGGAGAGCTTGCCCTGTTCAAAGTCTTCTGTGAGTTTCTGAGAAGTAGACTGTTGCTCGAAGTAGCGTGCGAAGGTGATATCGTCGTACCGCTTTGCGGTGTTTGTAGGCAGAACGTCAATCTTGAAAGTACTTTTGGGGTCAGTACGTGTCACCTTTACGTACACGATGTCGCCCTCGTCCTCGTTCTTCTCATAAGAGAGGAATTCTACGTTTGCCTTTACCTCGCCCTCTTTGCGTGCGAAATAGATGCTGTCTACGTGTTCTACTGCATACGCCTTGCTGTCAACTTTCGAGCTGACAATCATACGGTTGGGTACTACGTCGGTCTGAGCCTGTACGCCTGTTGACATCGCTAATGCGAGTGCCGCTATAGAGAAAAATTTCTTCATTTCTTTACAAATTTAATTGACTTGTTGTTTACTTTCAGAATATACACACCACTGCTGAGCGCATCGGTGCTGACCGGTGTGCCGTCCCAAGCCTTGAGGCTCATGGCACGCTGTCCGCTGATGTTGTAAATGGCAGCATGGGCAGGACTGGTGAGTCCGGTAGCCGATACAAAGCCACCATGATACATCACTTGCAAGCCTTCGGCTCCGCCTACGACCTGCGTCACGCTCGTCGGTTCGCCTTCGAAGTACAGCACGGTAGAGTTGGTGAACGCAAGTTCGCGTGTGGTTTTGTCGGCGAACCTTACTTCCATCTTGCCGTCCTTGAAGCAGATACGACTTACTGTGCTCAGCTTTGCCTCCATCTGCTTTTTGCCCGTGTTCGAGTCTTTCACGACAAAACTGTTGTCGGCATGACCCTGACCCACTGCAAGCAGAGCGAGAATGGCTGATGTCAGAATTGTTTTTCTGTTCATAGTTGTTACATTATTTATGGTTTAAAAATCGTTTTTGTAACGATTTATATTGCAAAAGTACACAAATATATTTATTTACAAAACACTTTGCTACACAAATCTTACAAAATAAAATGTAACAACATCGTAACACCCTTGACACGTAGTGACAAAACCGAATGATGACCTTTGCACTCGGAAATAATAACCGAAAAACAATGAAGACATTCATCACTACAGCTCTGCTGTGTCTTGCTGCCACTACGGCAATGGCACAGCAGACCGCACAGAAAAGCGAACCCGAAGCAAAGGCAGAGACAAAAGCTTCAATCAACGTCCACGGAACAATACGCTCAAAGTACGAACTGCAGACCGAGGAGGGCGAACACCGCTTCGAGGTGCGCAACGCTCGCGTGAGTATCGACGGAGTGCTCTCACCTATTATATATTATAAGGCTGAGATTGACCTCTGCGACGAGGGCAAGATAAAGATGCTCGATGCCTACACACGCCTGAAACCCTGGCAGACGATGCAGTTCACCATCGGACAGATGCGCGTGCCGTTCACCATCGATGCCCATCGCTCGCCCCACCAGCAGTACTTCGCCAACCGCTCGTTCATAGCAAAGCAAGTGGGCAACGTGCGCGACGTGGGTGCCGCATTGGGCTATACGTTCAACGTGGGCTTCCCGATAGTGCTCGAAGCCGGACTCTTCAACAGCTCCGGACTGACCAACCAGAAGGACTTCTGGACAAAGAACGTCAACTTCTCTGCAAAAGCGCAGCTGCTCATGCCTCACGGCTTCAACCTCACGCTGAGCACGCAGAAGATAAAGCCCGACGCTACAGACATCATGATGTACGATGCCGGAGCCTACTGGCATCAGAAGGGGTGGCACATCGAGGCGGAATATCTCTACAAGCATTATGCCGACGACGCATTCAAAGCCGTACACGCCTTCAATTCGTTCGTGAGCTACGACATAAAGGTGAGGAAGGGACTGATTAGATCAGTCACTCCGCTCGTGCGCTACGACTACATGAGCGACCACAGCGACGGCACTCGATACGCCGACGGCAAGGCGAACACGGAGGGCAAACTCATCGTGAACGACTATCAGCGCTCGCGATTGACCGGCGGTGTGACGCTGAGTCTGAAGAAGCCGTTCGTCAGCGACATACATCTCAACTACGAGAAGTATTTCTATCGCGACGGTGGCATAGCTCATCGCTCGGAAAGAGACAAGATTGTTGTGGAATTTATGACGCGTTTCTAAGCAAACGTTTACACACACGGCTACACACTAACACTTTTGTTACATTTAATAACACAATTCTTCCAAATCGTCACTTCTTGCTCTAAATCAAGCAAAAAAAGTAGAAAAAGATTTGGAACGAATTGTATTTATTCGTAATTTTGCCATCGTAATAAGAACAATAACGCATAATTTCGCATATAAGATATTTTGATTTGTTTTAGTAGATTAGTTTTTAAGTAGTTTGTTTTTGAAAATCGGATGTCGTGAGACACCCGATTTTTTCGTTTATAAACCACACACTGCAAACGTTTTCATACACACATTACATATATTAATAGGTATACACCCGCGTTATTATCCATAAGATTTTTAACTTTGCAACACATAAAAGCCTAAAGAATAACAATATAAACATCTTTGATATGAAAACGAAAGACATTTTGGCTGTGCTTGCCTTGGTGCCAGCCATGGCATCGGCACAGACCGTCGCTTCGCCCGACGGCAACGTAAGCCTGAGCTTTTCGCTCACGGACAACGGACGTCCTACGTACGAAATGAGCTACAAGGGCAAGAAGGTGATTAACCCCTCACACCTCGGACTGGAGCTTGCTCGCGACAAGCACGCGTCGAAGGGCATGGAGGAGACCGACCTGATGGACGGATTCAAGGAAACAGCATCGAAGACATCCTCATTCGACGAGACATGGACACCGGTATGGGGCGAGACAAAGACCATTCGCAACAACTACAACGAGCTTGAGGTAAGCCTCAACCAGCCGTCGAGCAACCGCAACATCAAGTTAAGATTCCGCGTCTACGACTACGGCATGGGCTTGCGTTACGAGTTCCCGCAGCAACAGGACCTCAACTACTTCGTGATAAAGGAGGAACACACGCAGTTTGCCATGACCGGCGACCACACCGCCTACTGGATTCCGGGCGACTACGACACGCAGGAGTACGAATATCAGATTACGCCGCTCACCGGCATACGCGAGGTGATCAGCAAGAACCGCGAGTCGTACAAGGCTAACTCGTCTACGACGGTGTTCTCCGACACGGGCGTGCAGACATCACTGCAGCTGAAGACCAAAGACGGACTCTACATCAACATACACGAGGCAGCGTGTCTCGACTACCCTACGATGCACCTCAACCTCGACGATAAGACGCTCACGTTCGAGTCGTGGCTCACGCCCGACGCCGTAGGACGCAAGGGCTTTATACAGACTCCGTTCAACACGCCGTGGCGCACGGTGCTGGTGAGCGACGACGCACGCGACATGCTCTCGAAGAAGCTCACGCTGAACCTCAACGAGCCGTGCAAGATTGAGGACACATCGTGGATTCACCCAACGAAATACTGCGGCGTGTGGTGGAACATGATCGTGGGCACAAAGACATGGGCGTACACCGACGACCTGCCTTCGGTGCGTCTCGGCGAGACCGACTACTCGAAGTGCCGACCCAACGGCAAGCACGGTGCTACCACAGCCGAGGTGAAGCGCTACATCGACTTCGCAGCCAAGAACGGCTTGCAGGAGGTGCTCGTCGAGGGATGGAACGAGGGCTGGGAGGACTGGTTCGGTCATCAGAAGCTCGACGTGTTCGACTTCGTGACACCCTACCCCGACTTTGACATCAAATACCTCAACGAATATGCCCACTCGAAGGGCGTGCGCCTGATGATGCACCACGAGACATCTTCTGCGGCACTCAACTACGAGCGACACCTTGAGGATGCGTTCAACCTTATGAACAAGTATGGCTACGATGCTGTGAAGACAGGCTACGTAGGCGACATCATACCGCGCGGCGAGTACCACTACTCGCAGCTGATGAACAACCACTATCAGCGCGTCATCGAGACCGCTGCCAAGCACCACATCATGGTGAACGCTCACGAGGCTACACGCCCCACCGGCATCTGTCGCACATGGCCTAACCTCGTAGGCAACGAGTCGGCACGCGGCACAGAGTACGAGGCGTTCGGCGGTTCGGTGCCCTACCACACCGTCATGCTACCATTCACACGCCTGCAGGGCGGACCGATGGACTACACACCTGGCATCTTCGAGACTCGTCTTAAAGAATGGAGCAACAACCCGTCGTACGTTCACACCACGCTCTGCGGACAGCTCGCACTCTACCTCGTGATGTACTCGCCGCTGCAGATGGCAGCCGACCTGCCAGAGCATTACGAGAAGTACGACGATGCCTTCCAGTTCATACGCGACGTGGCTTGCGACTGGGACGACTCGAAGTATCTGGAGGCTGAGCCAGCGGAGTATATCACCGTGGCTCGCAAGGCGAAGGGCACCGATAACTGGTTCGTGGGCGGAAAGACAAACAACGCCCGTCAGACTACCGTAAAGCTCGACTTCCTCGACGCTGGCGCCAAGTACGACTGCGCCATCTACCAGGACGGCAAGAACGCCGACTACGAGAAGAATCCAAAGGCTTACACCATCCTGCACCGCACCGTGAAGAAGGGCGACGTGCTGAAGGTTAAGCAGGCACGCGGCGGTGGCTTCGCCGTATCGCTTATGAAGAAGTAAATACAATTAAAACGACACGATATGGATAGACACATAAAGAACGGAATGGTATCCATGGGAGTATGGATTATCTTCCTTGTTGTTTTGTTTGGTTCTTACCTAACCATAACCGATACACCTTTCAGCTGTCTTTTGGACGAAGAAACAGGTGGCTTCATTTCCGCAACATTCTTCATTGCATGGGCACTTATTTGGTTCGGTATAGGCAGACACTATAGTCTTGATTATGAGCTTAAGGAGCAAGCCTTCATAAAAAAGTACGAAGGTATTGATGAGACAATTAGACTTACGATGTTCAAGAAGGCTTATTTCTCTAACATAGCACATATGTTGTCTCGAGTTTTCTTCATTGCAGTACCTTTTTACGTTGCAGCAAACGTGAAAGACACCGTAACTTTAAAGAACTGTATCTATATCGCAATTCTGATGATAGCCTCCATTGCATTGTATGGATACTATAAAAAGAACAACGTGAAAGACATCACACTATAGTTCTATAACAATAAAATCGGTCAAGCAAAGGCAAACGATGATTGCCATTTGCTTGACCGATTTTTATCAATTTGGTTTTCGCTTTTAGATTTCGTCTATCATTTTATTTATTGTTTCTAACATTCCTGGGAGTTTGTTTTTGACAACATCGAACACAATAGATTCATCTATATCAAAATAGTGGTGAGCAATAATATCACGTATTCCCATAACTCCTTTCCAATCTACTTCCGGGTAGTTGGAAAGAAGTTGCTTTTGTGTCATTTTATCAATTCCTTTGATACTTTCCCCTATTGCAAGAAGCAACATACATGTACTTTCAAGACGTTCCATACCTGCAGGAAAAAGCAAATAATATTGTGAATCATCAATAGCTTTGGAGTTATCGATGATTCTTTCAATAGTAGAAGCTATTCGTTTGAGTGAATAGTATAAGAGTTCTTCATCATGCATATATTCCATCTCTCTTTATCTGCTTCAAAAGCATAGGATTCATATTATTGCGAAGTCGTACTATATCTACAGGCTTACCAAAGAGTTCTTGCAGTTCTTCCTTGATATGAACCATTGTAAATAAATCAGGCCTTTTCATTTCAACGCAAACATCGACATCGCTATCTTCTGTCTGTTCGTTTCTCGCTACAGACCCAAAGATTCCTATCTTTGTAATTCCATAAGCATCAGCTTTGGTGCTTAGGTATTTGCGGAGTATGGTAATATAATCGTTTGTTGTTGCCATATTATTTCCATTTTGCCACGAATATACGATATTTATTTATATGCTCCAAGTTTTTGCAGAGATTTCTGTCAAATTTTCATTAGTGCCCAGTTCATATGCAGTCCATACACTGCATAAATCGCCTAAAACATGCAGTCTATACACTGCATAAATACATTAAAAAAAAGTCTTGAGCTAATTATCCACCATTTTCTTTCAAAAAATTCTATACAACCGCTTGCTTTTCTGACGTTTTTTCTTACTTTTGCTCCAGCTAAATAGAAAATAGAAACTATGAATAAGAGAACGCTTATAACGTTTCTATGCTTCTCGGCTATCACACCGATGATGGCACAGGATATAAAGGGAAAGATTGTTGATGAGAAGGGCGAACCTTTGGCTTTTGCCAATGTAGTGCTTTTGAATAGGCAGGATTCTGCTTTTGTTAAAGGCGTTGTAAGCGGTGAGGATGGACATTTTGCCATCAATTCGGCTTGCAACAATGGAATAATAAAGGTTACATCTATAGGATACAAGACTGCATGGAAGGATTGTACAGGCGAGAATGCCGGTGTGATAAAGATGGTGGCAGACAGCAAGGTGCTTGGAGAAGTGGTGGTGAAGTCATTGCTGCCTAAGACCATACTTAAGAATGGCGGTATGACAACAACCGTTGCTGGGTCTGTACTTGAAAAGGCAGGAACCATGGAGCATCTGCTCGACCGCATACCTAACGTGTCTGCACAAAACGGCAATATCAAGGTGTTCGGACGTGGCGAGCCTATCATCTACATCAACGGACGACAGATGAGGGATAGAAGTGAACTCGACCGCTTGAGTTCGGACAACATCAAGTCGGTGGAGGTAATCGCCAACCCAGGTGCTCGTTATGCTGCAAGCACTAAGGCTGTTATACGTATCACCACAAAGAAGATACAGGGCGACGGTTTCGGATTTGACGCTACAACAGAAGGATCGTACGACGAGAAAAAGAACACGGGAGGATATGCCCGTCTGAATTTGTACTATCGCAGAAACGGATTGGAGCTTGGCGCTTACGCCTATGGCTCAAAGCAATCGTCGCCAGACGAAAAGGACTTGCAGCAGATGACCTATCTCGACAAGACATGGAACCAACAGGATAGAACTCGTTGGAAGAACAAAACCGAGACTTTTAGTTCTCGCTTGAATGCCAGTTATCAGTTTGACGACAATAATTCGTTGGGAGCAAGCATTAGTTTCTTGCGCAATCCTAAACTGCAAACAGACGGAAAAACGGAAGGATCTGTGCTGAGAGATGAAGTATTGACGGAGACCAACACTTCTATCAGATCGGAGTTTGGGCAGAACAGCAACTGGTCAAGTAATATATATTATGTAGGCAAGGTAGGCAAATTGGGTATTGACTTCAATACCGACTGGTTTTGGTCTAAAGGAAACAATAAAAACAATATAGATGAGCATTATCAGGAGGTAAACTCGGAAATACAAAACCAACTTGTAAGCAGTACCACTTCAAAATACAACCGCCTGATAGCTTCCAAAATGGTGCTCTCTTATCCGCTTTTTGGTGGTGATTTGTCGGTAGGAGGCGAGTATTCGTTCACAAACCGCAATACCAACTACGCCATAATCCCGAACACTCTTGCCGACAATGTAATAGACTGCATAAAAGAAGGCATGGCTTCTGCGTTCGTAACCTATAATCGCGACTTCGGCAAGCTGAACATGGAAGCGGGTTTGAGATACGAGAATGTGGACTTCAAATATTATGACAATGGTAAGTATATGGCGGAGCAAAGCAAGACTTATGGCGAGTGGTTTCCGTCTCTCAGCCTTTCGATGCCAATCGGCAATGTACAGATGCAGCTGAGCTATGCAGCCGACATCGACCGTCCTAACTACTGGGTATTAAGGAGTGGTGTGCAATATAGCAATCACTATACATACGAGACCGGTAACCCGTTTCTTGTTTCAGAGATTTCAAGAAATATAAGTTACGACCTTGCCTACAAATGGCTTACGTTCAACCTGACTTATGAACATGTATCCGATCCTATTTATCAGACGGTGGAGATATATAAGGACAATGCCACCATCGGATTGATGAGGATGATAAACGGCAAATCGTACAATAATGTGACTTCTACGCTCAACTTGCAGCCCACCTTCGGCATCTGGCATCCTATGTTGTCAGCAATGGTCGAGAAGCAATGGTTCGAGTTGGAGACAAGAGACGGACGCTATCTGAACAAGCCGGTGGCGATGTTCCGATTCAACAACACATTCGATACGAAATGGGCGATGTTCTCCGTTATGATGACTTACATCACAAATGGATATGAGGAGAACCATTACATATACAAGCCGATGTTCAACACCGACCTGTCTATATACAAAGGTTTCCTGAAGGACTTCCTGACTCTGCAACTTTATGTCAGCGACGTGTTCGGCACGAACGACAGTCATATTATAGGTAAGTACGGCAAACTGAAGGAAACAGTCTTTGATGAGTTTTCGACAAGCAAGATATCACTTACCGTTCGCTACAAGTTCAATACTACGAGAAGCAAATATAAGGGTACGGGGGCAGGAGACAGTCAGAAGAACAGAATGTAAAGAATAATAAAAGGCTGAGATATGGCATCCGCATCGACCGTTACGAGCATCCGCGTCGACCGATACGAGTGTCTGCGTCGGTCGATACGAGCATCCGCACCGACCGTTACGAGTGTCTGCGTCGGTCGATGCGGATGATAAAGATTGAGTGTAAAAACTGTATTATTATATTATCTTCTGCGCAGCATCACTGGTGCATCGCTTATTTCAAACTGCTTGCCCTCGCCCTTGCCGAAGCTAACGGTAGCGGTAGAGTCGGCACTCTTCAGCTTGTGCGGTGCGCTGTAGCCACGAACACGATAGAGATCGAAGAAGACGAACTCGTCGTTGTTCACACCCTCCATCACTCCGTTGAAGCGACTGTTGTCGAGCGAGAAGCCTGAGTACTTGCTGTTGCCGTTGGCATCGAGCAGGAAGCGGTAGCCACTTTCAGTGTACTCTACATAAACATTGCCGGTGCGATAGTCGACATACCACTTGAAAGGCAACGTCTGCTTACGACCCGTGCCGTCGTAGTCGGTCTCATAGCCCGTGCCGTTGATGGCATCGTAGCGATACTGTACGAAGGTGAAGTCGGCACTGCATTGTGTCTGCTGACGTATGCCGTTGTCGTTGGTGTACTCGTTGACGATGGTTCCGGTCCATGTGCCGTTGAGTGTCTGCGCGAGAGCTATGGCGTTCTCTGTTGCATCATAGTATGGCTTGTCGTACCAATCGTAACCATCGTACCAATCGTCGTCACAACTGGTGAATGTGAATGGCAGTGCTGCCATAACCAGGAGTGTTAGGAAAGAGCTGAAGCGTTTCATAATATTCGATATTTTAAATGTTTCACTTTTTGTTTAGCGTAAGCCGAACGATATACGTCTTACTTACGCTTGCAAAATTATAAAAAGAAATCCCTACCTGCAAGTGAAAAACCATATTCGCAGGTAGGGATTTTCCTATTTAGTCGCGGCGGAAGATGTCGCGTGTGTACACCTTATCCATCACATCATCCAAACACTCGTCGTAGCGGTTGGCGATGATGGCATGGCTCTGCGCCTTGAAGGCTTCGAGGTTGTTCACCACACGGCTGCCGAAGAATGTGGTGCCGTCTTCGAGTGTCGGCTCGTATATTATCACCTCTGCACCCTTCGCCTTGATGCGCTTCATGATGCCCTGTATAGCCGACTGGCGGAAGTTGTCGGAGTTAGACTTCATGGTGAGTCGGTACACGCCGATCACACAGGCGTTCACTTCTGCGCCATACTGGTTGTTTTCGCTATAGCCGTACCATCCAGCCTTGCGCAGCACAGCGTCGGCGATGTAGTCCTTGCGTGTGCGGTTGCTCTCTACGATTGCCTCGATGAGGTTCTCTGGTACGTCGGCGTAGTTGGCAAGCAGCTGCTTCGTATCCTTTGGCAGACAGTAGCCGCCGTAGCCGAACGATGGGTTGTTGTAGTGGGTGCCGATGCGTGGGTCGAGACCTACGCCGTCAATGATTGCCTTTGTGTCGAGTCCCTTCATCTCGGCGTATGTGTCGAGCTCGTTGAAGTAGCTCACGCGCAGTGCCAGATAGGTATTGGCGAAGAGTTTCACCGCCTCTGCCTCCTTCATGCCCATGAAGAGCGTGTCGATGTTCTCCTTCAGCGCGCCCTCCTGTAGCAATGCAGCGAAAGTCTTTGCAGCCTTCTTCATGCGCTCCACATCGGTGACGGTACGGATTGCTTCGTTCTCCTCTGCGTAGCCCTCGCCATCAATCAGCTTCGGGTAGCCAACGATGATGCGACTCGGATAGAGATTGTCGTAGAGTGCCTTGCTCTCGCGCAGAAACTCGGGCGAGAAGAGCAGGTTGAACTGCTTCACGCCCTTCGCAGCATACTTCAAGTAAAGGTTGCGTGTGTAACCCACTGGTATTGTACTCTTGATGACCATCACTGCGTCGGGGTTCACTTCGAGCACGAGGTCGATAACCTCCTCTACGTGCGTCGTGTCGAAGTAGTTCTTCACAGGGTCGTAGTTGGTAGGAGCGGCTATCACCACGAAGTCGGCATCCTTATACGCTGCCTTGCCGTCGAGAGTAGCCACGAGGTCGAGCGGTTTCTCTGCCAGGTACTTCTCGATGTACTCGTCCTGTATCGGCGAGATGCGCTTATTCAGTTTCTCCACCTTCTCGGGTACAACATCAACGGCTGTGACGTGATGGTGCTGTGCGAGCAGTGTTGCAATGCTTAGTCCGACATAACCAGTGCCGGCTACAGCTATCTTTATGTCCTTAAATTCTTTCATCGCTATATTTATAGGGTAATATTCGTTATGATGTGGGCAAAGATAGTGCAAGCCGAAGGCAGAACATCAAGCTTGCTTGAATGTTATGCTGAGGTGCAGCCTATCTTCTGCAAAGATACAAATTAAAATTGAGAGTTGAAAATTTTCAACTCTCAATTCGTTTATCTTGTCAATGAGAACTTCATGCTCAATCCGAAGTCCTGCGTCGTTGTCGGATACGAGCTCGACGAGAGCAGCGGTGTGTTGGTCTGTCGGTCGTAGTAGAAACTCATGGTGAGCAGTCGCGACACGGTGTAGTCGGCAGAGAACGCGAGCTTAAACGCCGTGTTGCCGCTGTTAGCCGACGAGGTCATCGTGGCGATGTCGCGACTTATCGACGCCTGCTTGCGCAGACTGAGGTCGAGACGCAACCTCAAGTCGTTGTTCACACCACCGGTCGAGCGCGAACGGTTCGACGAACTGTTGTTGTTGTCGTTCTTCGACTTCACGCGGCGATGCTTGTTGCTGCCACCACCTCCGAAGAGTCGGAAGTTGTTGATGGTGTAGCCGGCACCAATCACCCAGTCGTTCGACGACGACTCGTTCACCTGTACCGATGTCATACTCAGACTCAGCACGCGTGTCTTGCGATACTCCGCCTTAATGGTCATGTTGTTGTTCAGCGTCACGTCCACGCCAAGCAGTGGCGAGAACGACTCGTTGATGCTCACTGTCGACACGTTGTACATAGAGTTAGGTGTCGGCATACCGGTGGTTGCATCGGTGATGAAGCCGAGTCCGCCCATGTACTCCATGAACGTGCTGTACGACGAGTAGGAACCTACGGCGTACACGCTCTTGTACGAGTGGTTGATGTTGACACTCTTGAACACGTCGCGGAACCATGGCAGCTTCGACAGACCGCTGTACTTTATCGACCAGTTGGGCAGCAGGTGAGCCAACGTCGGGAAGATAGACATCTGCGAGCCCATATTGGTGTAGGCTGCGAGGAACGCCGGCACCATCACATCGGAGCTGTACTTGTTCACTCCGCCGTTGGCAGCGTCGAACTTCTTGCCTGCGAGCGGCGAGCCGGCAGGATATACCGCACCGGCATACCGCGCCTCGACACGCTGACGGAAACCTTCGAGCGAGTTGCAGAAGCGTTCAAACGATGCCGACTTGTAGCCGTTCTTTGCGCTGCCCGAGCCCTCGAATGCACTGCGCAGCGAGAGCGTTGTCATGGTGAACGTTCCGCTCTCGGTAGTCGGGTTGCCGGCGTACATATACTGCACCTGGCGTGACGTTGTCTTGGCACGCGATGCCGTCAGGTCAATCTTCAAGTTGCGTACAGGCTCAAGCGTTGCTCTTAGCTGCAGGTCTTCGGTCTGATTGGTAGCAGCCGGCGTAGCAAGCGAGTCAGCCACCATCAGCCAGCCGTTCTCGCGTGCCTTGTCTATATACGAATCGCCCACGAAGCCGAACGCAAAGTCTAAGCCTGGCGACAGCGGACCGTAGCCCGAACCCTGTCCGAACATATTACCAACCATCGGCTTGAAGCCTGGTATCGACATCGAGTACTGGTTGCGATAGCTGATGCTCACGTTGCGCACCATCATCATCAAACGTGCCACGCTCTGCGCTGCACGATACCACTTCTGGTTTTCAAGTGGTTCCTTTGCCAGAACCGACACCTTTATCTTCGTAGCCGAGTCTACCTTGTTCAATATCAAGATATTGTTGTCGTCGACACGCTTGTACTTCAGTTCGAACACTCTGCCTGCCTCCGTGCGTCCGCTTACGATGATGCGCTTCGTGCGCTTACCGTGGTTCACCTTTATAGTAGTGTCTGGCATGAGCGTGATTTCCTTCTCAAAGCCCTTCTTCTTTTTGCTCAGCAGGTCGCGTGGGTTGAGATCTTTTGCCAGTGCAGGCTTCTTCTTCGACTTTAAGTCGCCACCCTTTGCGTCTTCCTCACGCTTCTTCTTAGCCTCCTCACGTTTCTTCCTTCGCGCCTCCTCTGCCTTCTTGCGATTGGCAGCCGAGTTATCTTTCTTGAAGCGGTCGTTCACCTTCTTCAGGAACGGAACATGGTTGTAGAGCTTCTCCAGGTTCCACTGGCTGTTGAGGTTTATCTGTCGGTTGTTGGCGATAGTGTTACCGAGCGACGTGCCGTCCTCAAGGTCCGAACCGCGCATCCAGTTGTATGTAGCGTTGTACGAGCCGTCGGCTGTGAGCCAGTCGAACACCGGAATGAGGTTGATAGGCACCTTATACGATGCCTGGAACGATTGGTTGTACTTCAGCGGTCTGCCTAAATGCTTGATGGATGTCCACACGGAGTCTTTCCATGCCTGATAGCTGTCGGGATAGAGGTCTTTGTTCACCGGTGTGTACGGCTCCTCAATCTCTGCGTTTGTGGCACTCTGGAAGTTCATGTGCAAGTTCTTCGTGAGGTCCCAACGCAGGTTGAACTCGCGGTTCCACAGGAACTGTGACGAGAACGTGAGCGGCAGCTTCTGATTCTCGGTCGACTCCATGTCGCGCTCCTGCAGCTCATAGTAGTTGCGTGTGATGTCTGTGTTGAACGCCACATTCTGCGGCAGCCAGTTCAGTCCGAACTTCTTCGGCAAATCGAGCCACTTTGAGCGTTTCTTTATCTTCTTGAATGGCTCCCATGCCTTGTACACCGGCGACCACGAATAGTTGAATGCACCGCGCCAGTTGTCCTCGCGCTCGTAGATAGTAGTCTCACCTGTGGTGTAGCTGTGGCTATGGCTGTACGAGAACGAGAAGTTTGCCGGGTCGTAAGGCATCGGGTGGCGCTTGTTCTGTATGCCGACACGCACGTTCGACAGCGAGAAGTTGGTCTGCGTCACTTTCGTCACGGCGAGACTCTCAATCGAGTCGCGCTCGTGCTTAGAGCCAGCCGCTTCGAGAGCGTCGTCGAGCTCCATGTCGGTGTCAAGCGGATTATACTTTGGCGATGTCTTCTCCTTAGTCACCGAGTAGTAGAGCGGTGCCGTCACCTTCGCCTTGTCGGGGAAGAACTTGCCGAGCTCTACGTTTGCCGTAACGGTGTAGTTGGAGTAGTTGTCGGTAGAACGCTGTGCCACGCCATCCTCCAGTCCGCCGAAACCTGCCGAGCTATATTTGCCCTGCACGTTGACGGTGCCGAGGTCGGAGAGTTGCAGGTTGAGCGTGCCCTGTGCAGCCCAACCGCCCGAGTTGTTGAACTCCTTCAGTCGGAGTTCGTTCACCCAGACCTCACCACTCTTCACCTCGCCCGAGTTGTTGCGCACACCGATGACCATTGTCTTCACCTCACCCAGCGTCGGATTACCCATCACCGAGATGCGGTTCTTAGGCTGGTCGGGGTCATAAGCCGAGTAGAGTCGGTTGAACGAAGCCTGTCCGTGCGCCTTCGCCTTGTTGCGTTCCTTCTTCAAGCCAGTGAGCTTAGAGAGAGCTATGTCGAGCATGTTCTCCTCGGGCCACACGGCGCGAGCGTCGGTAGCCGAGAAGCGTCCGTACTTGCCTGGCTCGGTCAGCTTCAGCGGTATCTCGTACTCGTAGAAGTTGCTCTTGTAGTCGGAACCGAGACGTATGAACACCGACAGCTGTCCGTCCTCAAGGTTTGTCTGGTTGGGCTGGAAAGCATTGGCGTGCACGAACATCTGCAGGCGTTTGTACTGTCTGAGGTCGAGCGATGTGTTCTTGTACACCGCCTTAGCCTCGCCTGTGCCGAGCGTGGTGACGCTCATCGAGAGTGCCTGCTCGTTGTTCTCAACGAGCTGTGGCTGCGTGGGGTCCTGTCCGCGCTTGATGCCCGGCGGCAGGATATAGTTGACGGGCTGTTTGTCGTTGTTCTCTTCGATATTCACGGCACTCACCACGAGCTTGCCCGATGTCGAAGCCGAGTTGTCGAGGTTCTGCTCGTAGACGCGCCACTCGCCACGCACGAGGTCGAGTGTACCGAAGCGCAGCACGATAGGATGCTTGAAGCCGGTGAGGAACATACGCATGAAGCGCATAGATGTGAAGTCGTTGATTGCGCCGAACTTCTTCTCGTACTCGCGCAGTGGGATGCGGAACTGGTACCAGTTGACGGTCTCTGTCTTGTTGTTGCGCAACTGGTGGGTGTCCTCGCGCTTGTCTACGATGTAGTTCTTGCCCACCTCGAGGTCTTCGGGGCGGATAGACACGCGATACTGGAAGAACTTCTCGTACTCGTTGAGCGTGTAGTCCTGGTTGATATCCTCAACGTCGGGTGTCGACTTGTACGATGTGTCGTAGCTCTCGGTGCGCGAGTCGTTGTCGGGCGAGTTGCCCTGCGGGTTGTTTATGTACTTGTAACGGCGCAGGATAGGCGCCTTCATCTTGTCGTAATCGGAACCGCGGAAGTAGTGGTAGTTGTCGCCTGCCGGGTCTGCCCAAATAGAGTCCCACACGGCAGGGTTCACCTTGCCCTGCACCTCGCGCAGGAAGTCCTGATAGCTCTCCCACTTCTGCTCCTCCTCGTCGTTGAGTCCGTTGAAGCCCACGTCCTGCAGCGCACGCGAGCCCTTCGATGTTGCGAAGGCGTACACGACGGTAGCTTGGTTGGGCACCTTACCCCACTGCGTTGTGGTGAAGTTCTGCGAGCCGTCTACGGGCATTCCGCTCTCGTAGAACTTCTTGCCGTCGCGCAGAATGTCCTCGCTCATCTCGCCGAGGTTGATGTAGAAGTCGCCGCCGTAGTCGGCAGCCACGCCCTGCTCGCGTGTGTAGATGAACGGGTCGAGCATCCAGAACTCGATGTACTCGATGTTGGCAGCCTCGAAGTCGTTGGTGTCGAGCTTACGCATCATACCGCCCCAACGCTTCTGCGGATTGTTGAGTGTGCCGTCGTAGTTGAGGTCGGGGTCGAAGTTGTACGGGCCGCGCTCGTTCGGGTAGTAAGCGAGGTTAAGGATGTTGAGCATCGACGAGTTGCCGTTGTATGCGCTCTGGTCGCGGGCTGGGAACAGCTCGCTCACATAGAACTCGCGAACGTAGTGGTTCGAGAGCTGGTCGAGGTCGCTCTTGATGTGGCTCGGCGTGAGCGACGAAGAGCGGCGTGTGAAGAGCGGGTCGATGGTGTACCACGCCAGGCGCGAGCGGTTGAAGCCCGAGCGCAGCGTAGACTTGTCGCCCGACTCAGGGAACATCGACGGCACCGACGAGATGATCCACGACGTAGGTGTAGACACGTCGATGGTGTTCTTGGTGTTCTCGAAGTCGTCGATGTACGAGGCGTTGTCCTGCGTGCCGCTGCTCTGTCCGGCTATGAGTTGCGCGAACTCGCCCGAGAACGAGATGCTCGAAGGCTGCGTGAGATGCAGGAACGGCAGCTTGTCGAGCATGTTCGTGAGCCACTGGCTCTGCTTCTTCCAGTTGATGTTCAAGCCCCAGATGGTGTTGTTGAGCGGCTCCGAACCCATGTTCACCTTGTTGGTGAGAGCCTGTTCGGAGAGGTGTTGGAACGTACCCGAGAGCTGGAAGTCCTTCGAGAAGTCGTACTCCCAGTTCATACCGAACATCGTCTTGCGCTCCTGTCCGTAGTCGGTGTTACTTTCGAGCGACACGTTCACGGAGGTGCCGGCGTCGATGATGCTCTGGTTGAGGATGGTCACCTCGCCACCCGAGTAGTCTACCGAGTAGTCGGTGCCTTCGGCGAGCGTGACGCCGCCTGCCGTAACCACCACTGAGCCTTGCGGAATGTTGTATGCGCCGAGCGAGATGACGTTAGCCGATGTGCCGCGGAACTGTCCCATGAGCACGTACTTGTCCTTCTCGGCTATCTGTTTAGCCACGATTTTCGTAGAGTCGTAAAGCTCGGTGAAGGCATACTTAGCAGCCTTGTCTGCCGACACGCCGTTCTTCAGAAGCGTCTCGTACATATAGCTACCGAACGGTTCGGCAACGGGGAAGAACACGCGTCCGTTCGTCACGGTGTAGCCTTCCACGTAGTCGAAGTAGCCGTTGGGGTGCGCCTTGTTGTTATTGTCGAGTCGGTCGGCTCCGAGGAATTTTATGAGGGTCAGGTTCTTCACCTGTGGCTCGGGTATGTATGTGAGGTAGACACCGGCGGTGTCGCTCTGGAACTTCACATCCAAGCGGAACTTATCCTTCTCCACCGACGATGCGAGGTAGTACACGTTCTTCATCATCAAGCCCCAGTTGCCCTGATGTGGGTTGTTGCTGGTGTTCTTCAGTGCCTTCACGTAGAGTGCCTTGTTCGAGTCGGTAATGTCCGAGGCGAACTCGCCCACCTGGTATGTCACGCCGCCGTATGTGTACTCGTAAGCCACGGCGAGCACCTGGTCGGTCTGCAGCGATGTCTTCAGCGAGATGTAGCCTAAAGCCTTGTTCACGGTGTACTCCGACGAGTTGAGCAGGCGCGCACGCTCCAGCTTCTCGTAGTCGGATCCGCCCACGAAGCCGGCTATTCCGTCGAGCACGGTAGACGTCTGGTCGATGTCGCGTGCGGCGGCGTACTGCGATGTCATGGCTGCATACTCCGAGTTGGCAGCATTGGCAGGCACGGGCTGACCCGTGATGCCCCACAGATTGTTCGACACGCGGTTGTTCTCGCCCAAGTCGGTGAGGGCGATGATGTTACGTGTGTTCGACGTTACGCCCGACTTGTTCGTCACCCACACCTCCACGCGGTTGATAGTGATGCCCGATGTGAGGTTGGGCAGCGAGCGCATCGACTCGTCGTAGCGGTCGTGGAAGTACTGCGCGAGGAAGAAGTGGCGGTTCTCTTCGTAGTTGGCTGCGTCTATCTCGAACGGTGTGAACTGCTTGCCGCCCTTCGACGACACCGACTTCGACGACGACTTCTTCTGCGAGGCTACGAGCTGCAGCTTGAGCTTGCCAAACTGCAGGTCGGTGCGCAGACCGAAGAGCGAGGAAGCTCCGCGCACGAGCGACGAGTTGGAGGGGAACGACACGTTGCCAGCCTCGATGAGTTTCACAATCTCGTCCTCCTTGCCGTCGTACTTCAACTTGAGGCTCTGCGCGTCGAAGTCGAACGTAGCATCGGTGTTGTAGTTGAGGTTCATGTTCACCTTGTCGCCCACACGACCGTTCAGACTCACGTTTATCTTCTCGTCGAAGTCCATCGTGGTGGTCTTGCGGTTGCGCACGGGCAGCGACGGGTTGTCGATGCTCTTCATCGTGGCGCCGAACTTCAGCTCGGCAGTACCCTGCGTCTTGATGCGCACACCGCCCGGTCCGAATATCTTCTCAGCCGGTCCGAGGTCGAAGTGCATGTCGGTGAAGTCGAACTTCTCCTTGCCCTTAGCCTGGTATATCTCGTCGTTCTTCTTGCGGAAGAACTGGTTCATCATGCGTCGCTCGCTCCACTTGCGATACTCCTCCTGCGTCATCATAAACGGGGCGTTGATGTACGAGTCGGATATCTTCGAGCCGATGATGTAGCGGTCGAGCGAGTCGTTGTACACCACGTCCTGCTTCAGGTTGTCGGGACGCTTCAGGTCGGCAGCATTCTGGGCGAGGTCGTCGAGCGTGATGGGCAGCGTGCGCTGTATCTTCCAGCGCGGATGCAGCAGCGAGTCGGGTATCGAGTCCTCGTTCTCGAGCTTCGGCTGCGCCTTGATAGCGAGCGTGTCGGGGCGGTTGGCATCGGCATCGCGCTGCGGAGCCGCGTCGCGCGTCTTGCGCACGGAGAGCTTGCGCTGCGGTCGTTGCGGTGTCTGCGTGATGGCATACGATGCCACAGCCGCCATAAGCATTACAACGACAAACACGCGAGCCGTGCCGAGCGAGCGAAGCTCCTGCAGCCTACACTTAAAAAATCGGTTTATAATATTTATGAAATTCAAAATCAGCTTATTTATAGGAGGCTACGGCATTCCTGCCGTAGCCACGCAGCCACTCGTAGGAGGATATGGCATCTTGCCATATCCACGCAGCCACCAACTTATTTACTTAATCTGCTTCAACGCCAACTTCACCACCTGCTCAACGGGCAGCGTAGCATCGTCGGTGAGTATCGCCGTAACCACCTTAGCCGTTGGCGCAGGCGAAAAGCCGAGCATTGTGAGCGCAGCCACCGCCTCGTCGCGCACATCGACGGGTATTGTGCTGTCGGCAGCCGTGCCGGCAGACACCTCCTGAGCTATACCTAACGAGAGAATCTTGTCCTTCAGGTCGACAATGATGCGCTGCGCAGTCTTCAGACCGATGCCCTTCACACTCTTCAACACGCGCTCGTTGCTCGTAGAGATGGCATTGCAGAGCTCCGACGGCGATGCCGACGAGAGAATCATACGCGCCGTGTTGGCTCCCACACCCGACACGGTGATGAGCAGACGGTAGAGGTCGCGCTCCTGCTTCGACGCAAAGCCAAAGAATGTGTAACTATCGTCGCGACCGCCAGTGACAAGTGCCTCGTGCACAAACAGTTTCACATTCTGCTTGCCCTGTATCGCCTCGTATGTATTCAGCGAAATATTCAGCGCATAACCCACGCCGTAAGCCTCAACAATGGCTTGCGCCGGAGTAAGTTCTGCCAGTTCGCCCTTTATGTAATCAATCATTTCTCAGTACGTTTTATTCGTTGTTCTCAGTACGTTTTATTCGTTGTTTTGTTGTCAACATTAAGCCCTCAAAGTGCTTAACGTTTATTAATAACGTACTATTCCGCAATTTATTATATACACAGGCGCAGTTTGTTGCAGATACAGGCGCAGTTTGTTGCTCCTCACCCTATGCTTTTGTCATCGTTGCGCGTCCGCCACCCGATCAGATTCCGTCCGCCACCCAATCAGATTCCGTCCGCCACCCGTAGGAGGATATGGCATCTTGCCATATCCACGCAGCCCTCATAGGGGGTGCAGCGGTCTCCGCTGCACCAACCAAGCAATCAACCACCAACCAAACAAACACCCAACCAAACAACCAACCAACAAACCATTTAATTTTATCCATCAAAAGCAGCCATATATCCAACAAAAACACTAACTTTGCAAATCCATAAAAACTCCAACCATATGTCCAACACAAACACCATCTTCACAGAAGAACATAACATCCAAACACCCTGCAAGCTCTTCGTCGTGGGCGACCCACAGGTGCTGCTCATACAGCCATCGGCACGCCACGAGGAAAAGAACGACGGTGTGCGACGCGAGGTCGACCTTATTGCACAGGCGAGCCCCACAGGCTTCGCCATGGTCTTCTTCGACTGCGTTGAGTGGGCGCGTGCGCTCATGCCGTGGGCTGACGATGCCGTGTCGCGCGACGCAGAGGTGGGCAGACACGCTCCCGACACGCTGCGCTTCATTGAGCACACCCTACTGCCGTGGCTTCGCGAGCGTTTCGGCGCACTGCCCTGTATCATCGGCGGCTACTCGCTCGGCGGACTCTTCGCCCTTTGGGCTGCGCGCAACACCGATGTCTTCACCGCCGTAGCTGCCGCTTCACCTTCGCTCTGGATTAAAGGTTGGGGCGAATATGCCGCTACGCACCCCATACTCCCACCCAAAGCAACAACTCAACATTCAACACTCAACATTCCACATTCTGAATCGCACTCCAGCGCAATTCACCTCTCCCTCGGCGACCGCGAGGAACACTGTCGCAACCAGCGCATGAAGCGCATCGGCGACTGCGTGCGTGCAGAGCACGCCCTACTCTGCCAGCAACTCTCCCCCACCGCCGTCACCCTGCGCTGGCACGAAGGCGGACACTTCGGTGCCGAAGCAGAGCGCACAGCAGAGGCATTCGCATGGTGCATAGAACAATTAGTACATAATTTTCAACAGCCACAAAAATAACACCAAATGATATACTTAAACAGCTTTAATTTGCCCCCAATAGACGAGGAAGAACACTTCTTAAATTCCTTTCGCCGTACATGCTACGATTCATACTATCCATTCAACTTCTTCACATCCGACAAACAACTTGGGCGTATCGACTTTTCGGACATCACAATACTATGCGGAAGCAACGGTTCGGGGAAAAGCACATTGCTAAATATCATAGCCGAGAAACTAAAACTGGATAGAAAAACCACATATAACAAGACCCATTTCTTCGACCCCTACCTTGAGAAATGTCGTTACGAATTAAGCGTACACGACCCATTACAACAAAAAAGCCTCAAACGCTTATCAAAGATAATAACAAGCGACGACGTGTTTAGCAACATCATCGAGATTCGTGAAAGGAATGAAAATCTGAACTTCAAACGCGAATTGATTTTCAACGAGAAGAATAACATAAATCGGTACGGCAGACAAGGACCACGCGGATTTAACACTGATGACCCACAAAGCATGAAAGCATACACCGACTATCATCAAAAGAGAAAACAATCGGGCTCCAGATACGTTCGAGAAAACGTCGGAGTAGACGAAAGAACCTACTCAAATGGCGAAAACGGCTTTAAATACTTCACCGACTCTATCCAACCCGGAGGCATGTATCTATTAGACGAGCCCGAAAATTCGCTATCGGCAGAGATGCAGCTCGAACTGGTGCAGTTCATCATCGGTATGGCACGGTTCTACGATTGCCAGTTCATCATGTCAACCCATAGCCCATTCCTCTTGTCTATACCTTACGCCAAGATATATGATATGGACAACTCGCCCGTTTCTGTGTGCAAATGGACCGACCTACCCAGCGTAAGAATTTATTACGAATTCTTCAAAGACCACGATTGCGAATTCAACAGAATCTAAACACAAACCCAACAACGCTTAGACACACAACAACCAGAGTCAACGAATATTGACAGCCGACGGAATATTTTTTATAAATAAGGTACATAATTCAAATAAAACCCTTATCTTTGCAGAAATATCTCTCCTAACGGAGGACAAACACAAGGTGTGAATTTCATAAAAGTTCTTGCAACTTTTGAGATATGACTTACTAATATATTTTTTTGCATGCAATTAGTAATGACTATGCTTTTGCTATCGCCACCTATGGCGATGTGCAAGGACATAAAGTAGACGGCGAAGATGACGCAGGATTGCTTAGATTCACCTTCTACAGCCAGTGTAAGCCAACGCTTACCAAAGGGCATTCACATAATCGGGGCTGACAAACCATCGGCGCCGAGAGTAGAAACTATACCCATACCGAAACACAGTAGCTATTATGAAGATGTTGCTCAGCAGCCCACCTCCTGGAGCTATCTATTCATACATCACATGGCAGTAAAGTCGTTTCAGAAGTGGCTTGAAGCATACAACGCCGACAACACCCGCCCCACTAAACAACCCTTCTTCATACACCAAGCCACCAGCTACGCCTACAAAAATGCGGAGACACAACGCGGTGTCAAGAAAATCGTGAAGCCCACCATCAGCGGCCTCGTCTTTCTGCAAGGCACCGTGAAGAACATCCAGAAGTTCCTATCACAATATTTTCCTCAGTACCACTTAGTAAACGACCGCTGTCACGGGCGTCCCGCCTCCATACGCGATGCCATCATGCAGCCCTTTATGAACGTACTGAAAGCCCACCCCGAGCAAGTCACCCTCCTCAACGCCCCCATCGAGAAGTTCGCCAAAGACCACGTGAAGCTCCGCGTCCTCACCGGTCCCTTCAAAGACTACGAAGGCTACATCATCCGCATCGACCGCAACCGCCAACTCGTCTTCGACTTCGCCGGCCACGCCGTCGCACTCAGAGGCGTGCACCAGGAAGATTTTGAGGTGGCAGAATAGATAGCATAACAATCTTTCAACGCCCATCACCCCGACTGTAACAAAGCCTTGATCATAACCAAAGAACATTAACCAAAATAACAACAAGATGGATTTACAAGCAAAAGATCTTAATATTGATCAGTTATTTGGAAATACAATATATTATATAGATTTCTACCAACGAGAATATAAGTGGAATAAAGATCCCGTGGAGAAACTCCTTGATGACGTGTGGTATAAATTCGGTACAGAATACGAAAAGCATAAAGGTTCAGATGTAGAAATACAGACAAACATCTCCAATTACGGATGGTATTATATGAACACGTTTGTAATCAACGAAGTGGATGGAAAGTGTTTCGTTGCAGATGGACAACAACGACTAACCACTTTGTCGCTTATCCTGATTAAATTATACCACCTCGCATTGCAGTACAATTCCCAACGATTGGGAAAATGGATTGATTCCAAGATATCCGGTTTTAGTGGCTTTGGACAGAATTTCTGGATGAATCATACAAATAGCCTCAAAACAATAGAAGCCATTTATCAAACCGGAGAGATTGAAAAGCCTTTAGAGAACAATGTCACATCTCACAATATCGTTACTAATTACTCTATCATTTCCAACTATATAAATAAACAACTCGCAGGAGATGATATCAAGAAATTCGAAGCCTTTGTCTTTTATTTTCTGAGGCGCATTCGCCTTATCTGCTTGAATATTGAACAAGTGGATGTGCCCATGGTATTTGAAGTTATCAACGATAGAGGAGTCAGACTGAAGCCCTATGAGATACTTAAAGGCAAACTATTGGGGCAGATTGATAAGAACGAGATGAATCAACTGCAATTAAATGAGCTTTGGGACAGGTGTATCGGACAACTTAACTCATTGAGTGATGACGAAGCCGATCAGTTCTTTATCTATTATTTAAAATCCAAGTACGCCAAGACTCGTGGTGAGGCTCGCAAGTTTGATAACGATTATCATCGCAGTATTTTAAGAGTGGAAGAGTTAGGGCTTGAACATAACGACAAGAACGTAAAGCGTTTTCTTCTCAATGATTTCAACTATTATTCACATCTATATTATAAGGTGCGCTGTTTGAAGAACAACCTTGATCCTCGTTTCCCTCACGTCTATTACAATGGTTTAACCCAAATGGACACCCAATATCTCTTGGTTTTGAGTGCATGTAAGGTCAATGATCCAGAAGAAGACGAAAAGATAGAACGAGTAGCCTATGAGGTAGATCGTTTGTTTACGCTAATGCAGTTGCAACGCTGTTATAACAGCAACCTTTTTGCAACAAAAATTTACGAAATATCAAACCGGATAAAGAACGGAGAGTTGCGCGATATGCGTTCCGCATTTGATGACGCACTGCTTGTAACTCTTAAGGAAGTACACGTTAACGATCAACTTTCTCAAGTGTGGAACTATGGTTTGTTCCGTAATGTCGGATACGATAATCTTGAAAAGCGCTTCATGCGTTATGTGCTCGCTCGAGTGGAGTTATACATAGCCATGAATACGAAATTGGAGATGAAGCGAAGCCTTTACGACTTGGTCATCAATCGTGGTGGAGTTTGTGGCTTTCATATTGAACATATCCTTGCAGACAATAGTGAGAACCATGAGTTATTTGATAATAACGAAGAGTTATTCCGAAGTGAGCGTAACCGCTTAGGAGGTTTGCTGTTGATGAAAGGTTATGATAATGAAGCCGCCGGCAACGAACCCTATTCTCAAAAACTCCGTAGTTATGCCAACACTCTCTATTGGAACGAAACGCTGCGTGAAGACAGCTACAAAAGTAAACTTGATTTTACCAGATGGATTGCCGAAAGTCATCTGAATTTAAAACCATATAATGTATTCGGTCCCCAACAACTTGAAGAGCGCCACAGGTTGCTTTTTGAAATTGTGGAAAAGATATGGGAATAGTTGCGACTGCGATAAAGCGCACAAATATTCAAACTTAAACAACATATAATAAAGAATACGTCTTTTTATGATAATAAATTAGTAAAATAGCAAAAATATACAGTATGACGGCACGAAAGAAAAAATATGTGGAAGTATTGACTCCAAGAGTTAAATGCTTCTCAAATAGCCAATCGGAGATTACTTTTTTAGATATTTTGTATTATATGTCTGGTAAAACAGTATCTTACAGTGATAAGGAATATATCGTTAAGACTTATGGCTGTGACAATCTCGAAAATTGCATAGAGGGAATTATTGTAACAGGCCAAAATAAAGATATACCACCTAAGCGTAACAATCAAACTGGTGAGTTTTCTGCGTTGTCAGTTGACATAGTTCATGAAAAGTTGTCTTTCGGAAATGCCTTTCTGTATGATAATAAACAGAATGTTTTGTATTATGAACGAAATAAGAATGGATGCTTCATTGATACTCTTGCCAAGTTCTTTGCACAAAATTGGAATCAAAATGAAAAAGAGCATAAAGACATTAAGATAGAACTTGACTTTATCGCAATCCTACGAAAAGGAGAATACGAAAGAGCTATAAAGTTAGGATACTATAAAGAATTCTTTGCTGAGTTTACTAATCCAAAAGCTATTTTGGAAGAGATGGCTGATGACAACAGTAGTCTTTATGGAATATCAAAAAGATGTGCTATTGAAGCGGTTAAGGCAAAATCCGATAGGTTTGAGATAAAAATGAGTGCTTTCAGCAAGCAAGTTAATAAAGATGGACTTTCGATTCGAACTATAAAAGATTATTTGAAGTCAGTTAGAAGTTTACTTAAAGGACCCATGAAGTGTAATGTGGAAAAGGTAAGGATTAAAGGATGTTCAACCGATCCTGAAGATACTTCCTCAATTCAAGCGATAGACTTGGTGGCAGATGTCTTTAAGCCTTATTTCCTATTGACATCAAATCGTCTAAATAGTAATTTACAGGAAGGGGAGCGGGCTCAAGAACTACGTAAGGTCTATCTGAAAATAAGTCCAGAAGTTGCAAGATGTTTAGGCAATGTATAGGATTTTTGATTATCGAGTTCCTTTCTGTGGGGCAATTGTGGTTACTATTCTCTTTTTCAAGTATGCAGGAATTTCCAAACAAGTACAAATATACCAAGAATTCATGAAATCTTTTGTGGAATTTGGTTCACTATGTTTTGGCGTCTTGCTGACTTTTTTTGGTATTGTTATACAAAGTTCCAGTGAAACAATCCGCCGGATGAAACGCCGGACGAAAAATTTTAATCGTTTTATTGTTTATAATCGCGATATCATCATTTTCTCACTGGTGCTAACTATTTTTGCGTATATCCTTGGCAATTTAAATTTCTGGAAAATAACAACATATTCAATATCAGAATTAGTAATATCCATATTTATAGGAGCATTTACATACTTTATATACGGGTTGTTGTATTTGCTCATCATATTTTTTAATTTATTACGTCAACATGAAGATTAATTTCATAGATACAACGTTGAGACATCTTATGATACATGGCATTGGGAACAAATGCTTGGATGAGCCGTTAGTCTTGTCAAGTCAAGAAGTAAAGATGAACGAGATGACCGCAAACAAATTGTTGGACAATCTATTAAAGAAGATACCTCACGAAGCTTCCTATCATTATTCGCATGACATAGATTTATCCTACAATGAGATGTTCGCCTTTTCTCAAAAAGTATTTGCTAATAATGATACTGTTGTAGATATGTCTAAAAACATAGCAAAGCATCTTTTTAATCAAGGTGTCACTAAAAATGTTCAGGCAGGAATCGTTTATATAGCATATTTACAGGGAGTTCTTATAGATAATAAGGAGGTGGATGCTATAGGTGTTTTTAAATCCGAGAAAACGGATACCTTCTTGAAAGTAAACTACGAGGATGGCATTTATCGTCTTTCTTCAGAAAAGGGGATGGGATGTATTGACCATGGTTGTCTCATTATAAACACAGAGTCTGAGAACGGGTATTTGATTTCATTGTTCAATACAAAGAAGAAAAGTGATGTCAAGTATTGGAATGAAGATTTTATGGGAGTCAGACTAAGAAATGATGATAGTTTAAAGACAAACCAGATAGTGGAGCTTTGTGGTACATTTATTACTAAGAACGAAACAATAGCTAAAACAGATAAAGCAGGTATGATTGATAGAGTCTTGTCTGCGATGGCTGTAGGTGATACTTCATTAAACAAAATAACTGAAACTGTTTTTTTAGATAAGAATGTCCGTCAACAATTTACGGAATTTCATCAAACTCAGTCAAATTTAGACGATAGTACTCTCAATAACGACTTTACTCCTGATATGGAAACTGTAGAAAAAGCAGTTAGGAAATATAGAAACAAGACAAAATTAAAGCTTGATAATGATTTTGAGGTCTTGATAAAAGGTGGTGAGGAAAATATCATTAAGGGATATGATGAAGATAAAGCAATGTCCTATTATAAACTCTATTTTAAGGAGGAAAAGTAGAAAAGGCTTTGTGTAAGCACTAAAATTATGGCTTGAATTAGAAAGAAGTATCTTTGCAGCTGATTTAAAATTGAATTATGTACAGCAATAAAGATTGCCATAGAAAGAGATATGCCCAAAATCGTATATTAACGTCCCCAATAAATAATCATTAATAGATGGATACAAAAGATATAACATATTTCTTGAATGCGGAACAGGAGTTTTGTAATGCTCATCCTACTTATGGGAAGATGTCTATTAATAAAGATTCAGAAATGACCTTTATTGGGTTAGATGATAGAGCCTATTTTGTAATAGGAAAACCTTTTGCTAAATATTGTCATCATACAAATAAGATAATCGAAAATGAGGAAATCTATGGTCTAACGTTGGCAGAACGTGTATTGCTCAAAATGTTTTATTGTGAACATTCTGTAGAGTTTAGGGATGATTATTATTATGACAAGAAAAACATTCCGCAAGTTATATCTGAAATGTTCAATGGTTTGAATAATATTGTCAAAAAAGCACCTCTGAATAAAGATAAAATACTTTACCGATTTTGTTGTGATTATGATCCCAATGATATGAAAGTTGGAGATGTGATAACTTTTCCATATAATCTGACTTGTACAAACTTCGATTGGCATCAAGATAAAGATAAAAATGTGTATGTGATTACACCATTGCCTGATGGCAATACAAAAGCACATAATCTTTATGAAATATATGAGCATGGGGATGAAAAACAAGTCAACTTTTTAAGAGAAACTTCTTTTAAGGTTACAAAGATAGAGAAGACTAAAGGTTCTGATTATGTTAAAATCCATTTGGAAGAGATAGCATAATTTCATTTTACTGTTTTCTTACAATTAACCGCGTACTTAGTAAGCACTCAAATTAGGGCGTAAGCACTCAAATTAGGGCTTAAATTAGAAAGAAGTATCTTTGCTGCTGAACTA